>Ga0315322_10000565_pt1 | contig 27614 bp, 15 predicted proteins | sample M110021515metaG_FD_203461 | JGI IMG/M metagenome (GOLD analysis project Ga0315322, IMG submission 203461) | Ammonia-oxidizing marine archaeal communities from Monterey Bay, California, United States - M1 100m 21515 | ecosystem: Environmental > Aquatic > Marine > Intertidal zone | place: USA...
AAAAGTCTTCCAACATGCCCCAGAAACGTCATGTCGTGGATCAGAACGTTGCCCAGTTACGTAAAGCCGATGTGGAATTGGTAAGTGAAAAAGAAAAAAGGGCAAAAAAAGGGGGACAGGCATCGTTTGCTCAGCAAGCATTTAGCAGTGGCAAAAAGTGCCTGTCCCCTTTTTTCTCGTCCCCTTTTTTCTCGTTTCCGAAATCACCGCTCAGAAAGACGGGAGAGCTACCTTAACGCTCCCTGACTCAGATTTCCCGTCGACTGCGGATTTACCTGACCAGACGAACGATCTCCAGAAATATTCGGGTTCGCGATACTGTGTTCTGCTGTCAAACACCGAATCGTCTCATCCAGTGTGAACCCATCACTCATGAGAACCAGCCCCAAGATCGCCTCATCCTCATCAAAACCAAAACCCCGAAGCGTCATGTAGACACACTCGACTTCGGTATAACTGCTGGATCGATCAAGGTCGCTTTGCAGTAGTTCCATCCAAAGCATTTCGGCGGTAACATCACCGAGTTTCTGAAAGGTTCCCGCGCGGGTTGATGTCCATGCTGAAAAACTGAAGGCAGTCATAACAACTGCGGCAGCAAGGGTGATTTTAGTTTTCATAATGATGACCTTTGTAATCGGCGTTTCCTGAATTTGTTCGAGACACAACGTCTTGAGCACAACCAGTTCAACGAAAGCTTGCTGGGTTTCCTCACAAGTATTTTTGCAAAACTCTGGGATGGCAACAGGAACGAATCGCATTACGACGTTCAACATTAAGAACGTCAAAGAGCAAATCAAAAAGGACCAAGATTGGGGTTAACGGGATAATTGTTCAGAAACACGAGTGATTGTCAGCACGTGCAAGAGAATCGTTTTTATTCGTTGGTAATGAAAGCGTTGGATGCAATGCGTTTTCACAAATTTACAGCCTTCAGTCTGGAAGCGTGTTGAGCGAACCGCTGCTTGCAATCAAGGCAAAATACCTAATGAGGATCGAAGCAGAATCGGTATTCGGAATCGTCCGCGATGGCGCGGAGTTTGATCATGCGATCGTTGCAATAGTTGTGGTCCGTGATGCCGGAATAGTGAAGTAGGCCCGATCAAAATTGGTTTAGACGAACCGCTGCCCGGTGACATTAAAGAAGCTGAAACGGCTAGCTTCAAAGTCGGCCGAATTGACGTCATCGAATCAATCGTGACCACTGGAAAAATTTGGACTTCCCAGCAACCGTTCGACGCGAGAGCTCTCACTGAAAAGTGTAGAATGATGAAACGGCCAGCTCGGCTGAGTATGATGACCAGATGGAAAGAAACGGAAGAAGTCCAACAATGAAAGCCACCATGCATGCACGCGTCTGGATCCAAGTCGTTCTTTTTCTTCAGTTAACGTCATGCGGTGTCTTATCGCAAGCCGGCGACTGGCCGATGTGGCGGTATGATGCAGCGCGATCAAATGCTTCGCCAGATTCGTTGCCAAACGATCTGCATCTGCAATGGGTCCGAAAACTACCCACGCCGCGAGCCGCTTGGCCGGCGTCGCAAACGAAGCTTCAGTTTGACGCCATTTGCCATCCGATTATCGTTGGCAAGCTGATGATTGTCGGTTCGACAACGAACGATTCCCTCACGGCGTTCGACACCGAGACAGGAGCCGAAGTCTGGCGATTCTACACCGACGGTCCTATTCGCTTCGCGCCCGCCGCACATCGTGACAACGTCTACGCCGCGAGCGACGACGGCAACCTGTATTGCCTCGAAGCCGCCACCGGCAAGCTGATTCGGAAGATCGCTGGCGGTCCCTACGAACGTCGCATCATCGGGAACGATCGAGTCATTTCGACTTGGCCCATTCGCGGCGGTCCGGTCATTGCTGACGATACCGTTTACTTCACCGCCAGTATTTGGCCATTCATGGGCATTTTCATTCATGCCATCGATGCGGAGACTGGCGATTCGGTTTGGGTGAATAGCGAAACGGGATCGCGTTGGGTGACGCATCCTCACGGCGCGCCGTCGTTTGGCTCAATCGTGCCGCAAGGCTATCTCGCGGTGACGGGCGATCAACTGCTTGTTCCCGGAGGCCGCTCGCTACCGGGCATATTCGACCGCAAGACCGGCGAGATGCAACGATTTGAATTTGGCGGTAAAGGCAATGGCGGCTGGAGTGTGATTGCGAACAAGGACATGTATGTTGTCCACAACGAAGTCTTTACGATGTCCACCGGCAAGTCAGTCGGCTCTGTACCGACTTCGGTTCTCACAGACGATCTGTTGCTTGGAACATCGACGGCACATCAGATCGAGAATGCGATCAAGGTTGTTGAGACGGTCGATCGCAAAGGCAAGAAGATCGAAAAGCTGCAGTTCAAGCCGAAGGAATCGTTCCCAGTCTGCAGTCCTGATTTATCCGTGTTCATTGTCGCGGGGAAAAAAGCCTTTAGCGGCCGCAATGGCCTGATTGCGAGTTTCGATATCGAGACCGCGGCAAACAGCAAAAAGGTCGCACCGCCAAGCTGGTCAACTGAGATCGATGGCAAACCGGTTGCGATGCTGGCTGGCGACGACAAACTGTTCGTCGTGACCGAGGACTCGAAAATCATTTGCTTTGGCGCGAGAGACGGATCACCGACGCAGCACGACCTTCCGCTCACGAAGCCCGAGACGCGACCGCGTTCAGACTTCGCAGAAGCCATTCTTGCAGACGGGAGGGCCGCGCCGGGCTACGCGGTCGCGCTCGGCATTGGCTCAGGCGACTTGATCGACGAAGTCCTCGCGACCAGCGAGTTGCACATCATCGCGATTGACCCTGACGAATCGAAGGTCAAGCAAATGAGACGCAAAATGAGTGATCGCGGCGTCTACGGAACTCGCATCGTTGCACACGTGGGTGATCCAGCATCGTTCGATCTCCCCCCTTATCTGGCCAATGTGATATTCAGCGACGCGTTTCAGGATACCGCCCTCCCCACAATCGCGCGACTCGGGCGCCACATCTTCGAGTCGCTGCGGCCCTACGGCGGGACGTTCTGCCTGCAGCTCTCCGATGCGCAGCACAAGGCACTCGAAAACGTGATCGATGAGGGCAAGTTCGCCAATGCCCAACTCAGCCGCGAGGGAGAGTTCTCGCTACTTCGTCGAGTCGGTTCACTTCCGGGAGCAGGAACCTGGACGCATCAATATGCCGATGCTGCCAATAGCGTCGTGTCGCAAGACTCGCTGGTGAAAGCGCCGCTTGGCTTGCTCTGGTTCGGCGGGCCGCCCAACGATAAAGTCCTACCGCGCCACGGGCACGGACCCTCGCCACAGGTCGCCGGAGGGCGACTGGTCATTGAGGGTGCAGACATGCTTCGCTCGGTCGATGTCTACACCGGCCGCGTGTTTTGGGAACGTGATCTGCCCGGGCTGGGAGAGTACTACGACACCACGAGCCACTTTCCTGGCGCGGGGGAAATCGGCAGCAACTACGTCACATTGCCTGATTCAATTTACGTTGTCTATCGCAAAGAGCTGCTGCAGCTCGACGCAGGGACGGGCAAGACAATGCGGCGATTTGCTTTCGAGCAGGACAGCGACTCGCCGCCGGCGAGCTGGGGATTCTTGGCGGCCGAGGGCGAATTTCTCGTTGCAACTTCAAGCCCCGTTAAAATCCGTGGTGAAGAAACAGCGGCGAAAAAACCGAAGAAGCCTGACGAGAAAACATCAAAGATACCCGACGACATGACTCCTGTGATCGAGTCGGGCGACGAGTGGACATACTTGGCAGGTCGAGACCCGGCGAAAAATTGGACCGCAGTTGATTTCAAACCAGGCGATGGCTGGAACACCGGCATCACGGGCTTTGGCTACGGCGACGACGATGATCGCACCAAATTGACCGGAATGAAAGGCAAGTACTCGCGAGTATATGCGCGGCGGGAATTCGCGAGCAGCGATCTTGAAAATGCACGAAAGGTGGTGCTGGCCGTCAACTATGACGACGCCTTTATCGCCTATTTGAACGGCACTGAGATCGTCCGCAAAGGCATCAAGGACGGAAACGGTCCTGGCGCGTCGGGCATCGCTGGCCATGAAGCGAATGGTTTTGAATCGTTCGAGTTGAAAAATGTCGCCAAGCTGCTGAAGACCGGCAATAACGTCTTGGCCATCGAAGGTCATAACGCCAAGTCAGCGAGCAGCGATTTCACACTCGATCCCGTTCTGTTGGTTGATTCGATTGCAAAGAAGCGTTCGCAACCTGATCAGCGGCCTGGCGGCGGTCGCTTGGTGGACGTGCTGTCTGCGGCAGACTACGCCTCATCTAGCCGGCAGCTTGTGGTCATGAACCGCCACGATGGTCGAGTGCTTTGGCGGCGAGAAGCGGCTTACAGTTTCCGGCACAACGCCATCGTCGTGGCAGGCGATAGGATCTTCTGCATCGACAGCATGTCCGAGCGGCAGCGTCAAACTTTGAGCCGACGCGGCATCAAATCGGGCGATAAGCCGCGACTTTTGGCGCTCGATGCATCGACAGGCAAAGAGCTGTGGTCGACGGACGAGGATGTGTTTGGGACTTTTTTGAATTACTCGCACGATCATGATGTGTTGTTGCAAGCTGGCAGTTCCTATCGTGATCGCGCGAAAGACGAAGCTGACAAGGGTATGGTTGCGTATCGCGCGAGTGACGGCAAAATACTGTGGAAAGATCTTGCAAAGGATTACGACGGGCCATGTTTGCTGCTGCGTGACAAGATCATCACCAACGGCGGCGGAGGCTTCGAACTGGATCTGCTGACCGGGGTAAAGACTGGTTGGAATTACAAACGGATGTACGGTTGCAATACAGCCATTGGCAGCCAGAACCTGTTGACGTTCCGCAGTGGCGCGGCTGGTTTTTGCGATCTTGCTGGTGACAGCGGGACCGGCAACATCGGCGGATTCCGGTCGAGTTGCACAGCGAACTTGATCGTCGCGGACGGGGTGTTGAATGCACCCGACTACACACGAACCTGCTCGTGCGCCTATCAGAACCAATCGTCCCTCGCCTTGATTCACATGCCCAAAGCAGAACAGTGGATGTTCAGCAACCTCTCATCTCCGCCCCCGGAATTCGCCGTGAATCTCGGTGCTCCGGGTGATCGTCGTGGACCAGACGGCATGATGTGGTTTGACGAGCCAAGTGTCGGCGGAAACTCGCCCAAGTTACCGGTTAGAATCGAAGGCAAGTCACTTCGCTCAGTCCGACATCACATGTCAAGAATCGCAGACGGCGACGAAGCGTTCTCTTGGGTAGCGTCTTCGGCGGTTGTCGGAATCGAGAACCTGAAGCAGCAGGTGCCGCAAGGTAAGCAATTTACAGTCCGCTTACATTTTGCCGAGTTGGAAGGACTTGAGACTGGCGAACGCGTCTTTGATGTTTCGATTCAGGGTACGCATGTACTGAAGAGCTTCGATATCGCGCACCAAGCTGGCGGACCACTTCGCAGTATAGTGAAGGAGTTCACTGGCATTTCGACGGACGGGACAATCGAGTTGTCGTTTGTTGACAGAGTCGGTCAAGCATGCTTGTCGGGCGTTCAGCTCATCGCAGAATAGATGAACTGAAGACTCGCTACTTGCGGAGTTGGGAATCAAATCAAGCGAGGCCGCACTGCATTTGATCGATTATCATTCGCTACCACCTAAGTCACCCAAGGATCGAAAATGGCGTCGGTAATTGGGTCTGGCATAGTTTCCCAAACCACAAAGGGAAAGTGACCTGAAGAAGGCTGTTTCTGCGACTTTTCCAAACGACTTCCTACATAAGTCCCGCGGCTATGGGCGACAGTCGGTCGCGGCTATTTCCGAGTTCCGGTCAGCTCTGGATCGTTGTCGGAACTGCGGTAGGCCCCAGCAGAGTTCAGATCTCTGCGACTAAACGCATGGTTATAGTCCATGAAACGAGGCTCGTCCGCATTGATTTGCCATGTTGACACGCCAGTTTCATCCTGAGACGCCATAGGTCCGGGGAATCAAGTATCGTGTTACGCCTCTTCCGATAATAATAGAACGATGAGCAGTGCTGTGGAGCCCGCAATGCATCAACCTCTGCTAGAAACTACACTTCCCGCCCGCCCGCCCGCCCGCCCGCCCGACCATCTCGCGAAGCAAATAAATGAGCATTGAGTACAGCAAGAACGCTCTTGGAAAACCGACGGTACGTTTTCAATGCCCTGGTTGCCAAACTCGCTTAACAGCACTGCTAGAGGAAGCCGGAAGCGTCGAATCATGCCCAACGTGCGGGCAAGGCTTTCGAGTACCAGGCAAACATAGACTTGCTGAAACTCGCGCCAAGGAAGAGGCAGAAAAACTCGCAAGACAACAAAAGGCCCAACAGATAAAGCATGAAAAAGCTGAGCGAATACTCGCAAAGCGCGCTTCGGACGGAACTGGCACAGATCGCATCAACGAAACGCTGAACAAAGGAAAAAAAGCCTTCGCATCAATTGCGGGACATGCCAAAACCATCGTTGAAAATGCTGTTATCGAAGCACGTCGCGACGTCGATGAAACCGAGCTCATTACGGTGGAGTCCCAATTGATCATCGGGCGATCATCAAAACATGCGGACTGGTTGGTTCCTGACCCCAGTGTTGCGCAAAAGCATGCATCAGTGTCACTCAACGACGGGAAACTGGTACTCAGGGCACTGGGGACTCGCGCCAAAGTTATTCTTAACGAAACACGCATTGCAGCCAAAGAAGATGTTCAACTCGAGCAAGGCGACGTCATCAAAATCGGGCCTGCCGAATTTCGGATTGAGGAACAGGGGTTTCGAGTCATTTCCAAGGGCGACCACGCTCACTTGGTATGCCACAATCTAAGCAAGGAAGTGAACGCCACGGACGGCAGCGGAAAACTAAATATTCTTAACCAAGTTCACCTCGACATTGAGCCCTCAAATTTCGTTGTGCTGCTGGGACCTAGTGGATCTGGAAAATCTACTTTGATGAACGCACTCAGTGGACGATCGCTGGCTACCGGTGGTGAAGTCTTATTGAATCAAGAAGACTTGTATGTCAACTTTGATCGCCTTAAGACGCGGATGGCAACTGTCCCGCAGAAGGACTTGCTGCATAGCAGCCTGTCACTTAAGTCAGCCTTGGGCTATACGGCCAAACTGAGACTCCCCAACGATCTTAGTACCGACGAAAGGAAAAAACTTGTTGAACAAGTGATCCACGAAGTCGAAATGGACGAACGGGCCACATCGTCCATCTCAACCTACAGTGGTGGCCAGATAAAAAGGGCAAGTCTAGCAAATGAACTGCTGCCCAATCCAAGCCTCCTATTCATTGATGAAGCAACATCAGGTTTGGATGAACATAGCGACAAGGAAATCATGTCGATGCTGCGAAATCTTGCCGATTCGGGAAAAACAGTCATTTGCATCACGCATAACCTCGGGAATGTTTTGGAATACGTCCGAACCCTTGTTGTCATGGCCAACGGAGGTTACCTAGCGTTCGTCGGTAGTCCACAGGAAGCGCTGCAATACTTTGACATCGATGATCTTGGCGATCTGTATTTACGGCTGAAAGATCAGAAAGGTGAAGATTGGGCAAAACAGTTTGGGCAAACACGCCGCGGCAATCAAATGAAAGCGAATACGGCTAGAAGATCGGATCGCAACATTGGAATGAAAGTAGAGAGGGAAAAGATTTCTAACCTGCAGCGGATGGGACAGATCACTAAGCACGCGCGTGTGATACTGGGTCGCATCATTGAGCTTCAACGCAAGGACAAAAACTCCTTGCTTGTTGCCATCGCCCAGCCGATCTTTGTGTTCTTTCTCATATGGATGGTATTTGGCAACATTTCGAATGATGCTGCTCAAGATGAATACAAAAACGGGATGGCAATTCTGTTTTTGCTTGGCATTAGCACCTTCTGGTTTGGGTGCAGCAATTCAGCCAAGGAAATTGTTAAAGAACGCGAACTTTACGATCGCGAGCGTAATGCCGGCCTGAGTGCGATTGGGTACCTGACCTCGAAAACCATTTTTCTGTTTGGCTTGACCATGGGTCAGGCAGGATTTTTGTTTGTCGCCACAGTTTTCGCCACCAATCTTGATGGCAATCCAATATTTTATGCGCTATCTCTGATGGCTATCGGAGGATGCGGAGTCGGCTTAGGGCTCACCATCTCAGTTTTTTCTCCCAACACGGATGTTGCCTCAACCGCCGTTCCACTCGCAATCATACCTCAGGTTATTTTGGCTGGCATGCTCAAATCGCTCGATGGCATTTCAGAGGCAGTTGCCTGGTTGATTGCACCAAGTTACTGGTGTTTCGGTAGCTTATGTAGCACGTGGAATGAGAATTGGAATGGGCCGACAATGGATGACATGTTTTGCCAGAAACACTATTGGCTATCCATCTTCATGATCGGGCTATTTACTGCATTTTTTTTCACGGCATGTGCGATCAAATTGCAAGGTATCAAAGTTGCCGAACTCGGCCGAAAAGCCGAACTTGAAAGCTGGTTAAAGAAACAAATCGCTTCACAATTTCAAGAATAGACCATGATCCATTACCACCGCCCCACTTCCGTCCAACGCGGCATCAGCCAAATTCTTCCTGCAGCCATGTTGGTCAATCCGAAACAAACACCACGATCTTCCATTTTTCACTCGTAGTGCTTGTCAGGGGGAACGCGATCACCAACAACTTTTCTGACACTGCATTATCACGCATTCCACCGATTTGCCATGAGCATTCGGCGTATAAACAGCAGACGATCAATGCGAAACTCCTAGACCAAGTCCGCTCAATCACCGGAACAGTGACTTCACACCGCGCCACCAACTAACTTCAGGACACCTCCTTCAGTTGCCATGCTGTTGACAATTGTGGAAACACAAACACATCAACTTCAACCCCAACGCGAACCTGATCCTATCACATGAATACTAAAGACAACCGAACGCTCGTTCTGCTTTGCTTCGCTGGCTTGATTACGCTTCTTGGAATTGGCTACGCAATTACTAGCACGATTCGCTCGGAGGCGAAGCAAACTCGCGATTCAATGGAGACGTTGGCAAAGAAGCCTGCAGCAGAAATTGCAAAAACCGCTGCATCCACATTCGAGCAGATGGGAGCAACAGCCGATGAACTTTTCGGTGGTAGCATGCGAGATGAGGGCGAGTCGAAGAAAAACGGCGCGTCCAACGCAACCAAATCTGACGACAATTCACAGACCACCCCCTTGTCGACAGGCGATCTCATAAGCGACCTATTCAAGGCCGGAAGGGACACAGCAAGAGGCATTGACAACTCAGTCCAAGACGCACTCCAACTAGACAACGCAACCAAGAAAAGAATCGGGCTTGAGCTACACCAACGCATCATCATTCAAAATGGGGCTCTCAATGATCCGCAAGTCAAAACAAAACTCGAAAAAATTGCTAAACCGTTTTTGAAGCACAGCGGCTTAAAGAATTCTGACATAAAATTTACCGTGCTCGAGTCACCCGAAGTCAACGCGTTTGCCCACATTGGCGGCTACGTGTATCTAAACAAAGGCTTGATGAACATCCAGGATGACGATGAACTGCAATTCGTGGTTGGCCACGAAATTGGCCACATTGCGTTGGGCCATTGCAGCAAAAAACTCACCTATGCAGTCCGTGCGGCAGAAGTTGCGGGTAATTTAGGAGCAACCTTTGCAAGCGTCGCTTATGACGCAATAGCGATTGGCTATTCTCAGGAGGATGAATTTGAAGCTGATCTTTTTTCCTACAATCAACTCGATAAAAACAAGTCGGCTGCCATACGAAGCCTCGAGAAAATTGCAAATGCAATGGGAGATACAACCGAGGTAAATCAATCAAACTCCCCCGTCACCGCGACCTTCAACGCAATCGACATGCACTTCCGAAGTCACCCACCGACGAAACTGAGAATCGAGCGACTGAGGAATCAAAAGTAAATTTCCTCCCAACGCCAATCTAGTCAATTTCAGCAAGACGGCAATTTCGGTTCGACGAGCAAAAACTGCGATTCGGCACCCCCAGCGAAACTGAATCAATTACCGATACCCGCGTGATGCCGAAAATAGGACTAGGCCGAAGATGAGCAGAAAAGGCCACAAGCAGCCAAGCCCAAGAGCAGCCGCATTCGATCTGAATTTCACAGAGTAAAGTACCGCCACAATCACTGCTGAAGCCAGAGCGTTAATGAAAACGAATTCAAACATTGGTTTTGAATACTCCAGAATCCCATAACCATCCCACCAGATATTGAGAAGCAATACAAATACAAACAGCGGCAAGGAACCGACAAAAGCCGAGAAGAACATCGATCCAAAATGATGATCATGACGAGACGTCTGCGAAGACTCAAACATCTGACTAGCACCGTGCTCACCAGTTTCGTTTTGACTTGGTGGCTGATAAGGATCAGGGGTTTCGCTTGTCATTAAATCAAACTTTCACAATTCTCGAATTTAATCAATGGCTTGTCATTACAAGCCCAAGCTAATCGCTTTTCCTAGGGCAGGACACATCCGCATTGGTATCCAACGATACACGACTCTGATCAACAGCAGCACAAACGCTTAGGATACTGCAGCCAAAACATTCAGTCACACAATCGCCTTTCATCGCTGTACGAAAACCATGTGCAGGCACTTGGCACATTCTGCACAGGCCAAAATTTACTTTCAATCGGATTCGCGACCAAGCTTACTCTTCTCCGAACTGTTGACCCCCGTCATTTTTCATGCCGAGGCAGTTCAAGTCTCTTCAACGCGGACTCCAAGAATTCCTGTTCTTCTGCTGCATCGCCGGTAATTCCCGTGAGCGGCGTTTTTTCAAAGGGATCAGCATTGACGTCAAAATATTGTCCGTTGTTGTAGAGCTTGTACTGTTGCGTGCGTACCCAGGCTCGTTTGCCACGGCTCTCCGCGAATGCGTACTTACGCCTTGGTTCCGAGTCCGGGTTGAAGAGCGTGGACGCAAAACTGCGGCCATCAACTTTCCGTTCCATGTGTCCACCAGCGACTTCCACGAGTGTCGGCAGCCAATCACTGAAGTCTACCAAGGCATCACTTTGTGCTCCCGCTTTGATTTTGCCGCGCCAACTGGCGATCAGGGGAACGTTTGTGCCGATGTCCAGTAAGGTACCTTTGCCACCTCGCACTCGTTGACCATTCTGAATTGAGTAAACCTGTTCATATTCGTATTTACCATTCTCGCGATGCCGCAACTTGGAGCGAACAGCTGTTCCATTGTCGCCCGTAAATAAAATGATAGTATTTTCACGCAGCCGCAAATCGTCAAGTTTGCTCACCACGCGCCCAACCATTTCATCCAGACTTTGAATCATTTCTCCGTAGTTCATCCATCGATCTTTCCCAGGTACATATGGCACTTGTGTCGACAGGTCATCCGTCACGTCATGCGCCAACGCCATCGAATAGTAAGCGAAAAAGGGTTGCTCAGCCTGCTTGCTACGTTCCATAAAGTCGCTCAGGAAATCAACGTAGACATCAGGTCCATATTCGCCTGCTGTATTGCTTCGCGGCTTCCCGTTTTGATAGATCATTGGGTCGTGAAAGCGTGCTCCCTCATGCCAACCGAACAGACTCCATTCGTCAAAGCCCATCCGCTGTGGTTGCATGCGGTCGTCTTTCATCAAGCACAACTGCCATTTGCCCGCAATCGCAGTTCGATACCCGCATCTCTTGAGCACGGCAGCCAATGAGTGTTGCTCTTCGTCCCGTGGAAACGCTCCCCACTTCGTGTCAAAGCGAAAAGGATACTTCCCGGTCATCAAGCAAATGCGGGAGGGATGGCAGACTGGCATACTGAAGCAATGACTGAATCGCATTCCATCCCGCGCCAAAGCATCGATATGCGGGGTTTTCCAACGCTGGCCACCGTAAATGCCGATCGGCTCGCATCCCACGTCGTCGGCCATGATAAGGATGATGTTCGGCTGTGCAAAAACGACCGGCAACGTCAAGCTACACAAAACACCGGCGATTAAAATCCGCACCATGACATACTGCTCCTGATTAACTCGCGAGTAATTGATCTGCCTGTTGAATCCGCAACGACTCGATTAACGTCACAAAAGCCTTGTGCAATGCCACTCGACAGCAAACAAATCAACGTAGCATTTGATTCGATGAAGAAATAACAGAGTCCTACATACAGAATCTTGATGCTAACGCAACTGCAGCTGCGGCCAGCACATCGGCGATCCTAGGCTTTGTGAGGCCAGACCCTTTGATGTAAGTACGATTCGCAAAACATTGTACCAGAAGATGTGATTTTCGGCGTCTGAGACGGCAATTGCCTAAGCTTGCAGTCTGCTCTCCTACCGTTAATGCAAAACACCTAAAAGATTCTAAAACACCAACGAAAACCACAGACGGAATGAATTTGAATCTCCAGACGGCAAACGAATCAGGTCGGTTGTCATTGATCAAGTATTCTTCAACCTGGGGCACATGCATCAACCAATGGCTTCAAGCCGAAAAATCACACACACCGTTTTTGAATATGCTCGTTGATCGCTGCTTTTATTAGAAAATAGCGGTGAGGTGTTCGCTCCGAGACACAGGTGCCGCTGACGATGAAATTCACAGGCAAGCCCGAAGTCCCCAACTTGCTAAAATCGTCACCCTAGTCTTATCAAGCTTTTTCTTTCCGGTTTTATAAAGGAGCAACACAGACTTGCTAAGGTAGACGCTATTCTTTTCAGAAGAGTGCCGAGTGGTTTGTGATAGTGTTGTGATGAAAGAGGTCAAAGTATGTGTGCAAGAGATACTCAACAGATGAAGCTGGAAAGCTTTCACTGAGCTCGGAGGCTTTCCAATCTTTAGTCAGATGTTGTTCACCTATTACTATAAATTTTGGGCAAGAGTGCTATGAAGACTTTTCGATATTGGTCCAAGTCGTCTGAGCGAGTGCAGACCCCAGACGGACCATGGGATCTTTGTTGCTGGGGCGGATCAGACAACAGCGTGGAAGAAGCTTTGCGACGCGCCCAGGAGCGAGTGCAGTCAGTCGCATTGGCGGTGACCGAGGGGCGAAATCTTGAACGTTATTCCTACAGCGACCGGCCATTGCGTGAAGAGGTGCTTGCCGAAGTTAACCATGAGGACCAATTAGATGCCTTGCTGACCCGCAATGCCTACGGCGCAGTTGTACTCAACACCGCAAGGGTCCTGTTTGCGGACATCGATTATGCAGAGGATTCTAATCAGAGAACGCCAAACAAGGAGTTCTCGGGTATCGCAAGTCAATTGACTGGATTTATAGGCAGACTACTCGGCAAGGAAATGCCAGAACGGGTGATTGATGCTGCAACGCAAAATCCTGCAGTCCCAGCATCCGAAGATGAACGCATTGTCGACAGGGTGCAGTCCGTGACGGAAAGCCACGACGGACTCGGGCTACGATTGTATCGAACCTACAACGGATTCCGCTGTTTGGTTACCAGCGGCACATGGGACCCTACAGATACAGCAACGACCCGTTTGCTGGAACAACTGGAAAGTGACCCACTCTACATAAAGCTGTGCCGCGGCCAGCAATGTTTTCGCGCGCGGCTTTCACCCAAACCTTGGAGGTGTAAAATCATGACTGCACCACCTCGCTTTCCTTGGAACGACGATGAGACGGAGCAACGGTATAGAAAATGGGTAGAAACGTATGATCAGATCACAGCAACTTACTCCACCTGTACTTTCATCGGTGCGTTTGGGAATTCGCAAGTAGACCCAGCCGTGGAGGCAATTCTTAGAGTACACGACGAGCTAGCCTGTGCAGGCGATGGACCGATTGCCTGATTTCGCCGAACAATGCGATACAGCTCAGTTTGCAAAATATCGGGAAGCAAAAAATACTCCGTCGTGATCGCTCTTACCTCTAAGCCAGTCAAATCCAAACGACTTTTGTCGAAGCCTCACAACTCCGATTAAAAGAGACCGTGGTGCTGAAAGGTTTGGCGAAGAGAGGACAGGCATTATTTTTCACGCGTTCACTCCGCACCCGATTTGTGTTCCACCCAAAAATACTCCATCATGAACTGCATCGAAACTTTCCTTGCGTCGAAGACCTATGCGGTCGCCGGCGCATCCAACCGACAACACAAATACGGCAATAAAGTATTCCGAGCACTCCTTGCTGCGGACCGAGAAACCTATCCCCTTAATCCCGTCCAAAGCGAGGTTGAAGGGCATCAGGCGTATGCGAGACTCACCGAGCTTCCACTCGTACCTGAAGCGCTTTCGATTATCACGCCCCCCGAAATCACGCGGCAAGTCGTCAACGATGCGATCGCATTCGGAGTGAAACACATCTGGATGCAACCGGGAGCCGAAGATGAACCGGCAAGTAAAGCTGCATGCGAGGCGGGGATCAATGTCATCGACGATGGCAGCTGTATTCTGGTGCTGTTGGCACGCTAATGAACGTATCCGTCGAAGAACGGATTGATGCAACAAGCTCAGGATCCATGGATTGGTAGTCGCCTGGAACGTCCAGCACTCGAATAGGTGCCAAGCAGAATTTGCCGACACAATCAGTGAACTGCGATGACGATGCTTGTGTTTCATCGCCAGTGGTTTGCTGCAACACACGAACAAACTTTTGATTTGCCTCACCTGTTCGCTCCCCATTCATAGCATGGAGGTAACTTTAGCAACTCTGATGCCATGGATTCACGACGTCCTGACGATCCCGGTAGTCTTCGCAAAGACCTCTTTTTGTTAAACTTGCATCGTCGTGCGAGCAATCGATTCACCATGAAATAGTCTTCTCCAACAAAGAATCACAGGCCAGCGGCATGAAGCAATGTGACCGGGGCGTTTCTGATCGTTCACTGCCAACCCTGGAGACGCAACCCAGCACGACCAAGGATGCAAGACAGTTGCTTGAATCACATTAACGCGTCACTCACCTAGGCTTCAGAGTCGCCACCTTTGCCTGACTCATGACTCTCGTGTAAGTAAAATTCGCTGTACCTGGAGATGCCTGATTCATCGAATGACTTGTCCTTTGCCAGTGACAGTACGCAGAACCCCGGTTGGCCTCAGATTCGATCCTTCGTTGATGACGCCCTTCCAGCATTCATCAACTAAAGTGTATGTTCAGACATTCCACTCACTTCAAAAGACCGGAGTGTCTCGCATCCGCGGCCATCTCAGATAACAGAAACTCAACTGCGGTCTAGAAGAACGCATTCTGGTAGGGTAGGGTGCGTTGAAAGTTACTAACCTCTCAACAGAGAAACGCAATGCAGTTGCCACCAGTTGCCATATTCGCCACCTCGCTGTTCGCGTTTACGGTTTGTGCAAATGTGGCATCATCGCAACTCATTGTCCAGGAAACCATTTCCATTAATGGGACGGTAGAATCTGTTTCCGGCAACGTGCTGGTAGTGAAAGATGAAACGGGCAAAGCTTATCCCGTGCGGGTTCAATCCACTGACAAGGAAAACGTACGTTTGGCAGGTGGCCAATTCCTCCGATCACCAGCCGAAATCGTCGTGACCGGCAGTTATGCAGTGGAGGATTTACAAGCCGGTCAAAACATTCGGTTTCAGTGCAATCTGAATAAGCTTGGACGCACTTCAGGTGACATCAGTGAACTCTCACTTGTCTCAGGCAAAGACGAGCCCAACGGAATCAAAGTGGTTCAAGAAGGCAGTAAACCCAGTGATTACTCGACTTGCGAGATCGTCGCACAATTCAGTCGAGCGACAAATGGGCGTTTGGTTGTAAAGATTCCGGCAAAGAATGGGTTTACGCGGAAGTCGACGCTATCCATTCCGCTCGCGAAAGACACCACCGTTCGTTTCATGAGCGACAACATCGATCGCGCGGCAGCAGGAGCGACGGTGACGAAACTGGTTGCCGTGCGTCTGAACACGGGAGATATCGTCGCCAAAACAATTGAAATTGAAGTCACTAGCAGGACCACCGCACGGGCAAGTGTTGATGATGCACTGCTTGCCAGATATAGGCACCTGTCTGATGAACCGCAAAAACCACGACTGATTCGTTCGCAGCACTACGCGTTCATGACAGACGTTTCAGAACGCCAGGCGCGGATCATTCTCGACAAGCTTGAAACAATGACCGTGCTTCTGTCGCAGTATTTCGGGCAGGTTCCGAGTGGGGTCGTTGAGGGCTTCATTGTGCGAGATTTAAACGTTTGGCCAACTGACTTGTTAAAAGAACCCGCGGGTATCGCCAAGATTCAAAACGATGCAGGCATCTGCTTCAACTCGTCGCTTGGAAATCGGCATCGTGCAGTCCTTTACTCTTGCGATGATCATGGCGTCATACAGCACGAGTGCACACATGGATTTTGCCATCTCGCATTCGGATCGACGGGCCCAACTTGGCTGGCAGAAGGCCTGGCTGAAATGGGACAATACTGGAAGTTTGATAAACAGGCCGTCGACATCAACCCACGTGTCATTGCCTATTTGCAGGGTAGCACACCTAAAAGAAAACTAATGGAAATCGCTGTGCCTGGACGCGTCGATCCGGGTTCCTGGGAAGACTACGCCTGGCGATGGGCATTGTGCCATCTGCTGGCAAATAATCCCAACTATGCTGATCGCTTCAAGCCGCTAGCGATTGCACTCATGAAAAAGCGAGATGGCGCAACATTCGGGTCAATTTACGGCCCAACCGCACCGCAACTCTCATTTGAATATGCCTTGTTCCTCAAGACACTAGACAATGGTTACCGTACCGACCTCTGTGCCTGGCAGTGGAACCGAAAATTCGCGGTCTTGGCCGGAAAACGAAGAACGCAAACAAAAGTGTCCGCAGCTTTAGGCTGGCAGGCGACTGGTGTGCAGCTTGAAAACGGAGCCTCCTACGACGTTGCCGCCATCGGAAATTGGAAGATTGCAAAGGATGGTGGTGAGTACAACGCCGACGGTGACCAAGCGGGCCGAGGAAGATTGTTGGCAGTGATTTTCAAAGATTTCAAGCTTTCGGATCCGTTCCCAATTGGCAAATCGAAAACTTTTGTATCGCCCACCGATGGCCAGCTATTCCTACGCTGCCAAGATGACTGGAACAAATTAGCGGATAATTCCGGGGAACTGACTGTGCACATCCGGAGAAGTCCACCGGCTCCGTAACTTTTTTCGGTTCTTTGAATTTCCGGGGCAATGAAAACATCTGAAACGGATGAAAACTTCCCAAAGAGTCCCAACAAAGTTGTCGTTAGAATTTTATTTGGGAGAACTGTCTGAGCAACACTTTCACAATGCCTCAGACACTTCATGCATTCGGCCAGCGAGTTGGCTCCTTGCACGCTGCCCCCTTGCGCGCTGCCGATATAAAATCATGCAATGGGTAAGAAAATGCCTGACCTATGCGAACGGCGCAACAGCATCGATTCATCCGCATTTTCGTGCGGTACAAACCCATCAACATGGAACAAGACACAACCACAGAGCGTTGTGCTTGGTCAGTTATTTGTCAAACATGCAATTAACGCAAAGCGCCACCGATCACTCCCCACCAGGCTGTCGAATTACACTTCCAAATGATTGGCAAGGTAAAGAAATGCGACATCTTCCTGCAGGTCACTCCAAATGACATTCTGATGGCGTTCAAAGCAGCATTTGGGCCAAGCGTTTTGATGGTCCAACACGTGGGGGAATTCCGCCCAATCTAAGTATCGTCGACGTCACTCCACAAATCGACCGAGCATCAGGCTTGCCTCAAAGTGGCGTTGCGAGGCATCAAGTTGCAGCACCTCTTTCTGCTTTCACGCTGGTCTCTTGACGCACACGTGAATCAGAGCATGCGATCAAAGTGGAATCAGATAAATCCGAGTCGGTAATTTTGGGAACCAGGAACTCCCAAACACGTTCACAACCTGTCGGCCCTTAGGTTACTGTGCTTTAGTCACTCAGCGTTAATCATTTTGCCTTAATCACTCTGCCTGGCTTTTCACTTCCAGACCCAAACCCAAAAACTCCTCACGATGCAGGAAACAAACGAACGTTGAATTGGTCAAAACAACAGATTTGTTCGAAAATCGCATCCACAATCCACAGCGTGGCCAACGCATCACTTACCTTGAGTTCAGGAGATAGCTAAACTCTATCCGAGGGGGGGGTGACGTTAAACCAATGCTAGGCTGGCCATTACTTTGCAGGAATACGGTGCGCTAACGAATGATCCATTCGCTCTCACCCCCCAACCGACCAATTCTGGTGCAATGTCGCAAGCATGACGCCCCACCACGAGCCTTTTTCTCCTGTCAGCGAAAGCCTTCACCCCACATCATCCACTCGAGAACTGGTGAAGCGAAAAATGACTTGTCACGGCGGACATCATGGAACATTTTCGAAGCAGGACCAAGATGACCATGCACGTCAGTTCAGCCCAGCAGTAGGTTGCTAAGGAGGTTTCGATCACATTGCCGTCCCCAGCCAGTCAAAGTATGACGAGCACGACCCAAGATTTTACTTGCCGACGTATCTTGGTCACCGATTCTGAGCGCGGAAGTGCAACGGCCGTAATCCGTGCACTTAGCAGGGCTGGTTACGAGGTCTTTGCGGGGTCGACCAATAAATACAGCGCAGGCGGGCTGTCAAAACACACGAAACAATCGATCGTTTACCCGCGTCCAGCGTCTGACCCTCAAAGCTTCGCCGAAGCAATTCTCAACGCGGTCTCTGCCCATCATATTGATTTGGTCATCCCGGTCACCGACGAAACGATCCTTCCACTTGATCATATTCGTGCGAGTTTTCCCCCGCATTGCCGTATCGCCATATCGGAATCAGATTCCTTGCGACTTGCCACCGACAAACTACTCACAGTTGAACTTGCCAACAAGCTTGGAATCCCAACTCCTCCGGGGCGTCATGTCACAACCTTAAGCGAAGCCATCATTACCGCTGAATCAATTGGATACCCAGTCGTTATCAAACCGGTATCCTCCAAGGAACATGCACAAAACAAAATCACTAGTTTCCGCGTTGAATATGCAAACAACGAAAACGAACTTCGACATCACTCAGCAACTATCAGCAGCCCCCACGGAGTGATCATCCAACGTCGCGTCGAAGGGGTAGGATGCGGAGTGGAAATCCTGGCCGATCGCGGAAAAATCCAAGCTGCCTTTCAACATGAACGACTAAGAGAAGTACCTCTCACGGGAGGCACAAGCTCGATGCGAATCAGTCGCAAGATCAATCCAGAACTCTACCAATACACAGAACGGCTGATAAAATCCATGAATTGGACAGGGCTAGCGATGGTTGAGTTCAAAGTCGGGCCCGACGGTCCTTGGTTAATGGAGATCAATGGAAGAATCTGGGGATCTCTGCCATTGGCGATTGAAGCCGGAATGGATTTCCCGCTGAAATTGGTCAAACTCTTCGAACAAACTTTGCCAAAATCACTCGACACAGATTATCAGCACGGGTTGCGTTGCCGTAATCTTGTGCTCGACATAAAGTGGGCGACTCTGGTGCTGATCGGGCGGCAAACGCCCTGGGGCACTCAACTCCCGAGACTTGCCTCGCTGCAAGTATTGAAAGACTTACTTCCATTTCGTTCAAGATGGGACACATGGAAACTCAATGATCCATTGCCGGGTCTGGCCTCCATATGGCACCTGTTTCATCGCCAGATCACCAAGAAACTGCGAACCAGACCGAAAAACGGATGATTCGCATCTTAAGTAAAACGATGCATTGACCGGCCACCGGGCTTTGCCCCAGCAAGTTTACAAGCCATCTCCACAACGCTGCGCAAGCGCCAAGCAACTTCAAGCGCCAAGCAACTTCAAGTGCCAAGCAACTTCAAGTGCCAAGCAACTTCAAGTGCCAAGCAACTAGCTGCATGAGCCACCGAGACCCGACGGTGGTTACGTTGCTTCTCTGCGTTGCTTCTCTGCGTTACTTCTTATATGCAATTCCTCCAGCAATTGCGACGCTGGTTAAGCGATGCGTGGAAGCCCGATGGGTTTTACGCGTCAGTCGCTTTCGCCACGACTGTGACTCTTGAAATGCCCAAGCTTACCAACAGGCTCCAACTAGACTTCAATGCAGTTACTGATGGTGAATGGTAGCATCTGATCACAGGACACCTCACAAATTACGACAGCAACACATATTTTCGGATCTGTTAATGTTTGTTGTGTTCAGGGTGATGTGTGAGATCGATACGATGCAGGTGTCTGGGCGATAAGCGGACTACTGCAGATAGGAACTTTTACATTTGAAATGGTGGCCGGTGACGTTCTGTTCGTTCAGCCAGATAGATTCAAACCATTGCTGGAATCGCACTTGGCAGGAGCAGCAGTCGGAGCATTCGTTGCCCTCGGGTCAGCATTCAGCCGCAAAACTGCTTGACGTTAGTTGGCATGATTACCAACTGAAAGCACACGAAAATGCATCCGACCAAACTCACGCCACACGCAGCGCAGGGAACCATAGAGGATCCCTTGATGGTCCAGGTTTTTTTGACGGGGAATGAAACTTCGGAAACCAGCACAGATCCGATAGTGACATTTGACATAGGATCCGACAGACAAGATCATACAGTCTTGTCGTTCAAATGGTCCCGTGACACAAACTGAATCACCATGACAAACCGCGTTATCGCTCTTGCTGCCTTCCACATCACGCTGCTCATCACCTGCCAGCAGCAAGGCATTGCGTCAGAAAGACCCAACGTTGTTTTCATCCTTACCGACAACCATGGAGCCTGGACGTTAGGTTGCTACGGAAACAAGGACATTCGCACTCCCAACATTGACCGCCTCGCTGACAATGGAATGTTATTTGAGCGAGCAATGAGCAGCAATCCAGTCTGTTCGCCGACCCGCGCCACCTATCTAACAGGTCTCATGCCGTCGCAGCACGGGCTACACTCATTTCTCGACAACAAGTACATGATGGGGCCCCAAGCATATTACTCATTGGAGGAATTTGAAACATTACCCGGGGTTCTGCACTCCGAAGGCTATGTTTGCGGCTTGAGCGGCAAGTGGCATCTGGGGAAGAACATGACACCGCAGGACGGGTTTTCATACTGGGCAACCATGGTCCGTGGTAGCACATCCAACATGTATGAAGATCCAGTCATCCTTAACAACAAAGTGGTGAAAACACCAAAGTACATGACTGACCTGTGGACCGAACATGCTGTCCAATTCATTGAGCAGAACAAGGATAGCGAAAAGCCATTTTTTCTTTACCTTGCGTACAACGGTCCGTATTGCCTTGGCCCAATGTTACTTCGCGAATCAAAAAACCGCCACGCTGCATACTATGCCGACAAGCTCCTGCCATCATTCCCGCGTGACACACTGCATCCTTGGCAATACAGCAATCGAAAATACCACAACAACCTTGTCAGTATCCGCCGAGTCGCATCTGAAGTGAGCGCAGTGGATGATGGTGTCGGTACCGTGATGGAGACACTTCAAAAGTTCGGTTTGTCCGAAAATACAATTGTCATATTCGCAGGGGACCAAGGTTGGATGGGAGGGCAAAATGGATTTTTCGGTATGGGTGACCATACACGCCCGATGGGCGCACATGACTTGATGATGCAGGTTCCATTCATTGTGTCGCACCCAAACACAATCGCTCCCGGTAGAACTGACATCATGGTCAGTAACACTGACTTTCTTCCCAGCCTGCTGGACTACATGGGACTTAGTCATCGGATTCCGAACAGCAAACACCAGAAACTGTCGGGCCGTTCATATGCTGACCTCTTGCGAGGCAAGCCGATTCGATGGGAAACGGCCATGTACTATGAAATGGAAAGCTGTCGCTGCGTCCGCACCGAAGGCTGGAAATATGTCGCCCGCCGCTCGCCCGCGGGACCAAGCGAGTTATACGACATGCAAGCGGATCCGCACGAACGCTTCAATCTGTTCGGCCAACCCCAATTCGCCGCGACACAAAAGCAACTCGCCAAGCAGTTGAACCTGTGGTTCGACGAATTTGCTAATCCTGAATATGACATTTGGAAAGGTGGACGTTCCAAAGCGAGGCGGCACCATGCACCGAAAGGGCATCCAGACTACCGACCACTACGACAATTCTGACTTACGACGCCAACCAAGACTACTTTGCTTGTGTGAAAACTTCAATTAACTCAGTGTCACCCAACTTAGTTGCAACTTCTATTGCTGTACGCCCATCAGCGTCTGCACTGGCAGGATCGGAACCTGCATCGATGAGTATCTGCGCGACAGCAAGACGCCTGTCTGACATAGCGTACTTCGCATAAATCGTATCGCCAAACTGAAACGCATTTTCACTCGTTTCAGCGAGAACCTCCAGTGGCCCAAGACCTTGTCCGCTGCGGATATTGATGTCGGCCCCCGCCTCAAGAAGCAACTTGACAACCTCAGGGCCTGACCACTTCGCTGCCTCATGAAGAATAGTAAAACCACGAAAGTCTACTGCATCAGGATTGCCGCCCTTATCCAGCAGGAACTCGACAGTCTCTGGCTGATTACCAAAGCAAGCGGCAGCCAGAACACGGCGGTACATAGGAACCCCGTGAGTAGCGAGCAACCTCAGGGAGTCCGTTGAACCGTGCACTGCTCCGCTCAATACCGGTGTCCCAAACACACTACCAAATCCCGAATCCCCTACCTGCGACGCAGCAATTTTGGCTAACAGTTCAGGAGAATCAATTTCATCAATGATTTCCTGAACGAGTTTGGTTTGGTTGGCAATCATCGCCTTGGCAAGTCTTCGGTGCAACTGGCGACGCTCAAGGTTCATCTCTCGCCTTAGCTCAGCCACCCATGCCTCATCGAACTGAGCATCCAGAAAGGGATCAAGTGCGTACCATTGCTTCCGTGACGCCATTAGGCGTGCTTCCACCTCAGCAGGCAATTTCAATTCATTTGATTGGGCCACTTCGGCCTCAGCAATGTCCCGCCCTAGCGGTATCAAGGAAAAATCTCTGAAAGTCAACTGTGCATTAACCTTCATAGCTTGAATAGCAACCTCTCCTGACATTGCCCGATCATCTTGCGAATCAAAAATCTGACTCAAAACCAGATCACCGTAACGGAAAGCAATCTGATTTCCACGCAATTCCATCGTCACCACAACGGGCTTCTCGAACTCGCTCATCTGCTTGAGCAAATCAATGCTTCCTTCACTGCTACTTCTAGCGAGTTTAATTGGCCGAGCGTCACTTCCTACGACTACCGTTTCCCCCCGATCCGCAAGAATCAATGGTCGCGTTTGACGATAGTTATCGTTGATGACTTTGCCGTGAAAGTTTCCAGCCTGCATTGCTTGCGAGCCCACAAGATCAGCTTGGTATCCCTTATGTAGATAGGGATGCAGAAACTCAGCTTGAAAAACGTCATTCAAGTCATCCACCAATACAGAACGCCCATCAATTCCACTATTGCCAATTAACGTGACCAACTCGAATTGAAGTCTGTAATCAGAGAAATGGCCTCCACGCCAAATCGCATATTGATTATCAGTTGCCAACCAATCACGATTTTCTTTCAACGAGATATTTGGCGATTTCAAATCCCACCAATGCGACATCCCATCCCACTGGTCAATAAGCTTAGGGCCTGTCAGATTTACTGGTTGTCCTTCATGAATCTGGTCCTCGTAAGATTGACTTCTGATTTCCAGTAAGTTCGGAAGAGCTGCGATGTGTTGCAAAATCGCCACACAGAACTCAGGCGTTTGAGGGACCCCAAATTGTCTCTGCAAGTATTTGATCAGGTGATAACGAGTCGTGACTTCAGCAGCGTTTGCTGCTGGCTGAACCACCATCCCACGAGCAAGTGATGCTGCCGTCAACTGCCTTCTCAAGGCTAAGTCCAACAGTTCGTTGGTCTGCATCGGCGTAATATCTTCCGACAACTTGACCTCACCATCGATTCGGTCTCGCCCTGCCCCGGACGAATCTGTCTCAGACTGCAACGCCAGAGGCTGGTCATACCGATTTACCCATCTCATGAAGGGAGCGAGGGATGGATGCGACGGTGGATCAACACTTGGCAGAGTCAATTTTCCGACCTGGCTGAAATAGGCGAATAGATTCAATACATCAGAGGATTCGACATCGGTCAATTCAAGATCAGTCCACGAGGGTTTTGAAAATCCCGGTGCCGCAATGGTCCGACGTATTTCCAAGCTGCACATCGCAGGATCATCCAGGCCAGTGGTTCGCTCAACGAAGTGAACCTTCAACAATTTTTGATCGGAATCATCGGACGCCGATGCCCAGGATACGGCGACACTCTCTGGGGCAACCTGGACTGGTAAAGTCTGAAGCTTCGACTCACTGCCACTCAAAACACAAGTTGACAATTGATTGTTCTCGTTCACAACAACCAAAAACAGTCCCATCGGGTCAAAGGCAAAGTCATTGATTGGAACATCAGCAAGCTGCCTTGAAATCGGCATCCGCCTACCATCAATGAGACTAAAAACGGAAAGGAAACCAGCAGCATCAAGGACCGCCAACCTTGTTCCTTCTGGGCTGACGCCTGCCTTTTCAACCCCATCCAATGAAACAGCGTGAATCGAGTCCTGATGCGTCCCCTCAACGCCAGTCAGAACCATCAAGCCTGATGATTCAAGCGTCAGGAACTTATTCTGCAGGGGCAAATAGTCGAGGTACAACACAGGCGAATCCTTCGCCACCTGCCGCTTGGGCATGGCTGTATCTGCCAAGTTGTAAATCAGGTATCCCTGAGTCTCGGAAACAAGGAATGCAGTATTACCATCTTCCGAAAGTTGGACATGAGTGATTTGCGAATCTTCAGGAATTTCAAAACTGGCAACGACACGATTGTCTTTGGCATGCTCAACAAGACTGACTGTCGACCCATTTACCAACAGCGACCTTTTCCCAACAACACTTACATGGTTACTGGAGTTTGCCTTTAAAGTGGAGACAGACTCCACAGACTGTCCCACCACCGGGACGATTTCTTGACGGACTCGGTCAAAACATGTGAAGCGACCATTCTGTTCAACAACGCGAATCGAAGAATCATCAACGAAGAGATTCGAGACTTCCTCTACAACGGTGATCCTCCCGATCTCTCGAAAACCGGGTTCCTGGGACGCATCCTCCATGACGTGCAAAACATTATCCTGCGTCACATATCCTAGGCAATTATGTTTCGTACTCTGCACATATTGCTTAGCAGTTTGTTCCAATTCGGTTCTTGACGAAAGTCGCGACAAATCAGTCTGGCTGATGTAGTCCATCGCAAGCCGTAAGAAACCGAGGTCAGCATTGTCTCGCTTGTACCCGACTTCCAGCAAACTCAGTGCTGCAGACAGATCACCTTGCTCGAACGCGTCCTTTGCGGACTCAACACTTTCCTTTCGGTACGAAGCAGTCAACTGCTCTCCAGCCCGGATAGCCTCTTGAGTGGCATCGTTTGCAATCGATTCATTCTTTTTGGCAACGTACATAAAATAGATCGCAACAACCGAAGCCAACACGGCAACGAGCGCAATGACACCAGAAATCTGAAACTGCCGGCGAAACTTTCTTGCCGATGCCGCCTGCTCTTGAGCAAGTTTTTCCTGCGATTCGGCCAACTCTCTGGCTTGACGCAACTCCCGTTGACGATTCGCCTCTTCCAATCGTTCGACGAGGTGACTTTGCTGGTCACTTGCCGTCAAGAACTCACAGGCAACCGAGTAATCTGAATTGATTCTGGTTGCCCATGAGTCATTCGGCTGACTGACTTCCATCCACGAAAGGGCGATCTGCAAATCCGGATTCCGATACAGACTTGCTTTTTCTTCCGCCCACAGCAACGCCGTTTCGGAAAGTCGTTTATAGATCCGCACAGACTGAGATTCCTGTTCAACCCATTCTTTCAGTCGTGTCCAAACTCTCATCAAACTTTCATGTGAGATATCAATGACGACATCATCTGTTAACTCAACGTCGCTAAACGGCATAAGGAATGTACGCCCCGGGCGTCGATATGCCTCAACAACCACCGCGACCTGGTCTTTTGGTGCTGCAGTAATCTCACTAAGAACATCCAGCCTTGTTGGACGGCGGATTCCACGATTATCCATCCCTTTTTCGGTCAACGCCTTGAAAACCCGACCAATCAACTCCACGATGTCGCATTGGTCACTCATTTCATTTCGCAGCTCCCGCAGCACTTCATCTGCGTGACTGGACAACGCATCTCGCATTCCCCCCACGGCTTCATAATCCTCCAAATCCATCACCAAACCAGCGGCGTTAGCTCGTGACTTGCATGATTCCCAGCTTCTCATCAGGGAGTGTTGCAGGACCGGTAATTGGTCAGCCTGCTCCCCCACATCATTCAGCAACCGTTGAATCAGTCGTCGAGAGACTTCCCCCCCTGCAACGCGTGCAGGACCTTCGATCGCCTTCTGAAGCTGGTCGCGGGACAACTTCGGCACCAAGTACTCTCCTTGGTTGATCGCTTCAGCAAGCCCTGTAAATCTCGCACAGTCACCCAAGAAATCGGATCTCATTGTCAGCACGACATAGATCGGCACTTCACTTTGATTAACAGCTTCGATAATCCAACGAATGAAATCGGGTGCTAATTGTTTTCCTTTTTTGCCTGCCTCGTGAAAACGGAAAATCTCCTCAAATTGATCAACCACAAGCAGAACATTCTGTTCACCTGAAAGCCCTGACTGTTTGATTGCTTCGACCAACCCTTGTGACGACCGATTGATCGTTGCCATGATCTGATAGAGCGTGTCATCTTGTTCATCACTGTAAACTTCAGCATCAATCAGTGATTGAGCAAGTCGGGTCAGTGGATCTCCACCGGGTTGCATCACAGCAACCGTCCACGACGCCCCGGCATCCAACATCATCCCTCCATGGAGCTGACTCATCAGCCCACACCTTACCAGGGATGATTTTCCGCTTCCTGACGATCCCACGACGGCAAGAAAACGATGCTGTTGCAACAAATGCAACAGTTCGGAAATCTGTTCTTCGCGACCGAAAAACAGAAAGTCCTCGTCGCTCTGAAATGGCCTGAGGCCTGGATAGGGTTCAATGTTGCTCACGAGTGTATCGTTCAAAAGACGTTATTGGATTCGGTTAACAAAATTGATCAAATCACTCTCCTGCAGAGAGCCAGATTCTGGCTGAAGAATCACATCTGCATGGTGACTCTTAAAACGCTGTTTCCTTTTATCAAAGGGGGCAGAAATGTAAACAGCGACGTTGTCGATTGGTCCGCTGCGACCATAGCCAGCAGCCTTGAGGGTGTCTCGCAGTTTTATATCAACCCAGCTCTTTTTCGATTCGCCGTAAAACACAATTACAGCGTCACACTCAACGAGCGTGGCAACATGTAAATCACTTACCTGATCTTGCTCACACTCAAAGTCAGGCAGAGCTACTTCAAGGCCCTGCTGAAACAAAAAGTCCTCAAGAGCTTCCGTTTCATCTTCATCAACAGAATCACAAACCAAATAGACCATCCGAACATCTTCACTTCGATGCTCATTTTCGTCCTTCGACTCTTTCTGGTTGGCCGCAGTGAGATGCTGTGATATCGCTTCTTTAAGAAGACTAAGGTTCCCCTCAATCAACTCACAATTGTTTCTCGCGGCATCGAGCGAA
>Ga0315322_10000566_pt1 | contig 27577 bp, 27 predicted proteins | sample M110021515metaG_FD_203461 | JGI IMG/M metagenome (GOLD analysis project Ga0315322, IMG submission 203461) | Ammonia-oxidizing marine archaeal communities from Monterey Bay, California, United States - M1 100m 21515 | ecosystem: Environmental > Aquatic > Marine > Intertidal zone | place: USA...
TTCTTTCGAGGTTAGAAACGCAAGAACAAATTGTGTTCCGGTACACCGACAACCCAAATGGATCAATAAAAGATATAGCTGGCATATGCAACGAAGCCGGGAACGTTGTTGGCATGATGCCGCATCCAGAAAGAGCTACTTCTGACCTTTTAGGTTCGAATGATGGAGCCGCGCTGATCCAATCTTTTCTGTCGGTTTGACCGGCTCTTTGGACAAGGCTTTTCATGCCCACTACCTGCAATTAGCTAAGACCTATTAACGAGCGATGCGGTAGGCAACAATGCTTCGAAAGGCATCCATAAGAATTTTGGCACCGCGGCTAAGTTTGGGGCGTGAGCGCCGCCCCAGAAGATGCATCAGTTCATCGGGCACTTGGCCTAAGCGATGAGGAATACGAGCAAATCCATGAGCTCCTTGGTCGGCACCCGAATCATCTCGAGTTGGCCATGTACTCAGTCATGTGGTCGGAACATTGTTCTTATAAATCTTCGAAAGTCCACTTAAAAAGACTTCCGACTGAAGCGCCGTGGGTTCTTGTTGGGCCAGGAGAAAACGCTGGAGTAATAGATGTTGGCGATGATATCGCTGTAGCGATTCGAATCGAAAGCCATAATCACCCGTCTGCCATTGAGCCTTACCAAGGCGCGGCGACAGGAGTCGGCGGCATTTTGAGAGATATCTTCACCATGGGCGCGAGACCAATAGCTGTCATGGATCCCCTTCGATTTGGTCCTCTTGATGATCCTCGTAGCCGATGGATCGCTGAAGGGGTGATTAGCGGCGTTTCTGGGTACGGCAATAGTGTCGGTGTTCCGACGGTCGGGGGTGAGATCGTCTTTGACGAAACATACAAAGGCAATCCGCTGGTCAATGTCCTTGCCATGGGTGTGCTCCCATCGGAACGACTTGTACTTGGCCAGGCAAGTGGGATCGGAAATCTAGCGATTTTGTTGGGAGCCGCTACTGGGAGAGATGGGATAGGAGGCGTTAGCGTCCTTGCTTCAGCGGGTTTTGATGAAAACTCGGAAGGTGCCGATAAGCGCCCAAGCGTCCAAGTGGGAGACCCATTCGAAGAAAAAAGACTTTTAGAAGCATGTCTCGAACTTCTCGACGAAGGACTAGTAAGCGGGATCCAAGACCTAGGTGGTGCTGGCATTACTTGCGCAACGAGTGAAACAGCTTCTCGAGGTGGGGCAGGCATGGATGTTGATGTTTCGGCGATTCATTCCCGCGAAGAAGGTATGGAGCCATTCGAGTTAATGACCTCTGAATCTCAAGAAAGAATGCTTGCGATCGTTGAACCCAAGCATCTTGAGAAGGTTCTGCAAATCTCAGCCCAATGGGAAATAACAGCCAGCGTGATCGGTCGCGTGACTGGAAACGGACAGTTGCGAATCATGGATGGCTTTGAGGGAGAAGTCTTAGCCGAACTACCTGCATCAACTCTCCATGACGATGCCCCTGAATACAACCGGCCTATGTCGCCGCCAGATGATTTGACTGAGCGGAGATTACGCGATGCTTCGCAAGGCCCAGCAAACTGTGTCGAAGATCTATTGGCATTAGTTTGTGACCCCTCCTGGGTATACAGCCAATATGACCATCAGTTGTTTCTCAACACAGTTGTAGGTCCTGGAAATGACGGGACGCTCCTTCGGCTAAGACACCCCTCGACAGGGGAAGAAACTGGGAGGGGTTTGGCGATGTCCACCGATGGCAACCACCGATGGTGCTACGTCGATCCGCGCCAAGGCACAAAAATGATTGTTGCTGAAGCCGTTATGAACATTGCTTGCGTAGGCGCGAACCCCCTGGCGGTAGTCAATTGTTTGAATTTCGGCAATCCTGAACATCCAGAAATCATGTGGCAACTTTCAGAATCAGTTGATGGCATGTCGGAAGCCTGCATTGCGTTCAATGCGCCAGTAGTGGGCGGCAACGTCAGCTTGTACAACGAAACAAACGCGGTTGATATAGCCCCAACCCCAGTTATTGGCGTTCTTGGTGTGCATCCGGATCTATCAGAACCACCACCAGGTATTGGTTTACCGGCAGATTCTCTATTGCTGGTGCTAGGTCAAGAACCTGAGTCAGATGTTCCAATGGGGGGAAGTCGATGGGCATGGGAAGTCGGCGGTTGCAAAGACGGAGTTCTTCCTGAATTTGACCTCGACCATGCTGTTCGGACTGCTGCTTTCGTCGCTGAATCAGTTCAGAAACAGAGACTGGGGGCTGTCCATGACATTGGAGAAGGTGGTCTTGCAGTAGCGCTCGCAGAGATGGCTATTCGATCTGGCATCGGCGCCAAAATAAAGAATCATGACAACCATATTTTGATGTTCAACGAATCAGGAGGACGAGTTCTCGTTGCAATCGAAAACAGAGATTTGGATGATTTCGTAAAGACAGCCGCCACCAGAGGAGTTACTGCAAAGGTCATCGGAGAAACGGGTGGTTCATCCATACAGTTCGGGCCCATGGTTGACGTATCTCTCGAGAGTTTGACGGCAGCTTCCGAAAATCAGCTACCTGAAGCATTAGGTCAGGGAACTGTCAACGCATGACAGATGAAATCCGAGAAGTAGAAATAAACAAACCACGAGAAGCTTGCGGCGTTTTTGGAGTATTAGCCCCAGGGCGCCCCGTGGCTCACCAGACGTACCTTGGCCTGTATGCCCTTCAACACCGAGGACAAGAATCAGCTGGGATTGGAGTGAGTGATGGTGCCAGCGTCACAGTCGTTAAAGACATGGGCCTTGTGTCAAGTGCCTTCGATGACCGAATACTTGCAGCTTTAGAAGGAAATATCGCGATTGGCCACACCCGTTATTCAACAACAGGTTCAAGTTCTTGGCGAGCGTCGCAACCTTTTTACCGTGATGTGGGTGACCTCGAATTCGCTCTGGCCCATAACGGAAATCTCGTAAACACGGCAGAACTTGCGGCCGAAGCTGGGATGCTCGACGGAACTGTCACTAGTGATAGCGATCTAGTTGCTGAATTGGTTGCTGTTGAACTCGCAAGTGGCAAAGCTCCTGCAGGAAACGAACTTCCCTGGGCTTTAGAACGTGTCTTGCCGCGACTCAAAGGTGGGTTTTCCTTCGTAGCTATGGACCGTCATCACCTAGTAGGCGCGCGAGGTCCAGAAGGATTTTGGCCTCTGTGTCTAGGGCGACTAGATAACGGCTGGGTAGTTGCATCTGAAAGTCCAGCGTTAGACACGGTTGGCGCCCATTTTGTGCGTGAGGTTGACCCCGGCGAGATGATTGTTATTGATAGTGCTGGTTGGACGTCTCATCAACCGTTCAGCAATCCTGACCCAAAATTGTGTGTATTTGAATTTGTATATTTTTCACGCCCAGACACGGTGTTATACGGACGCAACGTGCACTCGGCGAGACAACGAATGGGAGAACAATTAGCTGATCAAGCTCCAGCCCAGGCAGATCTTGTGATGCCAGTACCCGAGTCTGGTATCCCGGCGGCTCAGGGATTTGCCAGGGCAAGCGGTATCCCTTATCGAGATGGACTAGTTAAGAATCGTTACATCGGCCGAACCTTTATCGCCCCCTCCCAAGAGATGAGAGCTTTGGGAGTCAAGATGAAACTCAACCCGATTAGGCACAATATTGAAGGCCAGCGACTGGTCGTTGTTGATGACTCGATTGTTCGCGGAACCACCACACGAGCGATAGTTGAAATGCTCCGCGCAGCAGGAGCTGCAGAGGTGCATTTAAGAATTTCTTCCCCGCCTTATAGGTGGCCATGCTTTTACGGGATGGACACAGGTACGCAGGCAGAACTGTTGGCTGCGAACTTAACAATGGATGAAATCCGCGAATACCTAGGTGTTAACTCCATTGCCTACCTAGAACTCGATCGTTTGATTGACGCTACCGGCGCCGCGGGTGCTGGATTTTGTACGGCATGTCTAAATGGCGAGTACCCCGTAGAAATCCCAGATGATATTGGGAGGGATGTCTTGGGAGAACGACAAGATGACCAAGGATCAGCTTTCATATCGGTCTCACAAATGGAGCTTGGTCAATGAGTCCCGATATCACTTACTCCGACTCTGGAGTTGATATAGACAAAGCAGATGAGGCCGTGCAACGGCTGATCCCACATGCACGATCAACTTTTCGAAAAGAGGTCTTGAGCGACGTTGGAGGGTTTGGATCAATTGTTGCTATCCCTGATGGATATCAAGAACCCGTATTGGTATCTGGCAATGATGGAGCCGGAACCAAGACTCTTGTAGCGAAGCACCTGGGCAAATACGACACTATTGGTATCGATGTGGTTGCAATGTGTGTTGATGACATCGTCACTTCTGGAGCTGAACCACTGTTCTTCTTAGATCAGCTAACCGTGGGAAAAGTCGATCCCGAAGTGATCGAACAACTTGTCATTGGCTTTGCCGAAGGCTGTATAGCTGCTGGTTGTGCTTTAACAGGTGGCGAAATTGCTGAACATCCAGACTCAATGGCTGACGACGATTTTGACGTAGCAGGCTTTGCTGTTGGAGTAGCAGAACGAGCTGACTTACCAAACGAATCATCAGTTGTTCAAGGCGACTTATTAGTAGGTCTTGCTTCACCAGGCTTGCGTTGTAATGGATACAGTTTGGCGCGACGGGTCTTGATGCATCACGGTGACACAGATCAACCTGCATGGCCTGGCGCTGAGTTGTCACTTGGTGACGAATTACTGCGTCCATCAGTTATATATGCACCAACGGTTCTAAGTGCATTCCGTCAGCACGAAGTACACGCCGCGGCGCATATAACAGGTGGCGGACTTGTGGGGAATCTTAAACGTGTGATCGGAGACCAAGTAGATATAGGCCTAGACGTGGAAACATGGCGTCGTCCGAAAATCTTTGACGAGATTGCCAGCCAAGGTCCTGTATCTGAGGCAGAAATGCGAAACGTTTTCAACCTAGGAATTGGGATGGTTCTGATAGTTCCTAGCGACCAAATAGATGCGATCATGAGCCTTGCCAACACGAACGGACATGAAGCCTGGACTATTGGGCAAGTTACTGGAGGCCATGGAACAGTGGGGTGGATGGACTAATGACCGAACTTGACCCTCTACGAGTGAAACTTAAAGAGCATCTGCTTACTCACGCTGTGAAGACCGGCGATTTTGTTCTGAAATCAGGGCGGAAGAGCAGCTGGTTTATTGATGGTAAACAAACGGTCTGTACGCCCCAAGGAATTCAACTTATTGCGGAAATTATTTTGGGCGAAGTAAACGGCATTGATGCTTTTGGCGGTTTAACCATGGGGGCTGACCCTGTTGCTTATGGTGTCGCAGCGATAGCTGCTGACCGTGGCCAAGAAATTCGAAGCTTCAGTGTCCGAAAAGAATCAAAAGGTCACGGTGTTGAGGGTCGGATAGCTGGCGCGCTGCGTAAAGGAGACCGTGTAGCTATTACCGAAGATGTTGTGACTAGGGGAGTATCACCTCTAGAAGCAGCTGAAGCAGTTCGAGCTTTTGGTGCAGAACCTGTGATGATTATTTCGGTTGTGGACCGCGGTGGCACATGTGAACAGCTTGCTAAAGAGGCTGGAATCAGCTTTCACACACTTTTGACAGCTCCTGATTTGGGCTTTGAATATGAGGGTCCTTAAAATAAATGCGATAGGACTGTTTGGACAAGTCCAATCCTCCCGCCACAATAGAGCGCTCGCATCCCGCACCAGGAGAATCGATGTCGCGACCCACAGCCGCTTTCTCGGCCACTTTAGAAGTTGAGCTTGCTCATGAACCAGGCACCCTCGGGCGACTGTGTACCGCAATTGGTGACGTCGGTGGAAATATTCGAAGTCTTAGAGGGTTTACCGTAACCGGTGGATCTTTACGTGAAGAAGTAGTTGTTGACGCAGCTAGTGAAGCTCATGTCGAAGACATCTGTGAGGCAGTCGATGGGCTCGAAGGAGTCAAGGTTATTAGCGCAGTTGACAGGACCTTCAAGATTCATGAGGGAGGGAAACTTGAAACCATCAGTCGGATTCCCTTGCGAGACGCTGATGATTTATCTATGGCATACACGCCCGGAGTTGCCCGGGTCTGTATGGCGATCCATCATGATGAAGCAGCATCGCATGAATTGACGATCCGGAAAAATACAGTAGCGATCGTCAGCGACGGTACAGCTGTACTCGGACTGGGTGATATTGGGCCAGCGGCGGCTATGCCGGTGATGGAAGGTAAAGCTCTTCTGTTCAAAGAATTCGCTGACGTGGATGCATTCCCGATTTGTTTGGATGTGGATACGCCCGAAGAAATCATTGAAACAGTGATTCGGTTAGCCCCAACCTTTGGGGGTATTAATTTAGAAGACATAGCAGCCCCTGGTGCTTTTGAAGTTGAGGCACGTCTGCGTGATGCCCTTGATATACCGGTCTTCCACGATGATCAACACGGCACAGCAGTTGTCGCGTTAGCTGCATTGGAAAACGCGGTTCGTATTACTGGTAAAGAGTTTAAAGACCTACGTTGCGTCATATTGGGGGCAGGCGCCGCGGGCGTTGCTTGTGCAAAAATCCTCTTAGGCCGAGGGATCGGCGATGTGGTCGTGTGTGACCGAAAGGGCACCATTTATCCCGGTCGAGAAGATATGAATACCGCCAAAGAATGGATCGCTGAGAATACAAATAGCGATCAGATTGCCGGCACGGTCGCCGAAGCAATGGCGGGAGCTGATGTCTTCATGGGTCTTAGCGGGCCTGGCCTTATTACGCGAGATGACGTCGCAGCGATGGCTGACAAACCCATTGTGTTTGCTATGGCTAATCCTGACCCCGAGATTCTTCCCGAGGAGATAGGCGATATTGCCGCTGTGGTGGCCACGGGTCGTAGTGACTATCCGAACCAGATCAACAACGTTCTTGCATTTCCGGGAATCTTTCGCGGTGCCTTTGACGCATCAGCCGCGGACATCACTGAAGGAATGAAAATTGCGGCCGCGTCAGCTATTGCTGCTGCTGTTTCAAGTGATGACCTTGCACCTGACTTAATTATTCCCACAGCGTTTGACCGTTCCGTAGTGCCAGCAGTTTCTTCTGCGGTCGCTGCAGCAGCAAAAGAAGATGGGGTAACTCGCTCCTCGATAAGGAATCCCCTGGACGGAGCCTAAAATTACTAGAAGTCAGGGGCTTGTACCCCTGACTTCTTAGCGTGGTCGGGACCGGCGTCGATCCGGTGACCTCACGCTTTTCAGGCGCGCGCTCTGCCAACTGAGCTACCCGACCGCGGTCCCGACGGGATTTGAACCCGCGACCTCCGGCTTGACAGGCCGGCGTGAACTCCAGACTTCACCACGGGACCAACCGTGGTTGCCCTAGATAACCAAGGGCAAGAGATTGAATTCTGGCGTGGCGGATGTCGTATTGCAACCTGATAGGCCTTATTCACGTTTACTTGTTGTTTTGAAATCGTTGGTTTAACTCGTCTGGTTGAGCGGGACGCATCAGTAACTCGAGTGCATTCCACAACGTTCGTGACACTGGATCGAACAGAATCGGGAAAATCAGTCCTATTGGAGCTGCGATTAAAAGCAAAAACGAGGTTGAAACATCGGTGCCAAAGACGACTAGAGCTAAAGACACCACCGTAAGAACTAGAGCCGAGCTGACCACCGTGTTTACAGCGACCGCCCCTAAAGAGTGACCCTCCATGCGCTCAAAGTGCAAGCCACAATTTGGGCAATCTTCCACCATGGCAAACATGCCCCAAGTTGTGAATAAGCCGCGGCAACCGCAGACACCACAAGCCAAAGTCAGGCCGCGCCAAAGAGTTTTCATATGTTCCGGATGACCTTTTTCATCTGACGAGCCAAATCGCCACGTTGTCCAATTTTCACTGTGTCAAGACCCCGCCAAATTGCCAACATTTGTAGTTCGCCAGCAAGAGCTTCAATGGCTTGTTCGTTCATCCTGTTTGCTTCAGAGTAAATCCCTAGCACGTTCAAAACTCCAGTTTTCATGTCAGCCTTTACATCGACTCTCGCAGATAGTTGGTTGGCGTGAAGAAACGGTAAGACGTAGTAACCATGAACACGTTTGGCCGCGGGTACATAGATCTCCAAACGGTATTTGAAATCAAATAATCGTTGAGTTCTTGGTCTGAACCACACCAATGGATCGAAGGGACTGAGAAGTACAGACTTTGACATTTCGTCCGTAATTTTCGCGTTAGCTGGGAGATAAGCAGTGCGATCCCAACCTTCAACTTGAGCTGCTATTAACTCCTGACGCTCTACTAACTCCATTACACGTTGCCGCCCATCAATTTTTGGCAATCTGAAGTAATCGATAAGGTCCTCTGTGCTAGCGATACCAAGGTGATGTGCTGCTCGCCGGATTAACTCGTGATGGGCATCGATTTCGGAAATCGAATCGTCTAAGGCGTTTGTACCCAGAACCTTTGATGTCTGGTCGTAAAAGCGTGTGAAATTGTTTCTGTGACTTACGGATACTTCACCGACCCAAAATAACCATTCGAGCGCGACTTTTGATTCCGACCAGGCCCACCAAGTCCCACCTTTCGGTTTGCTTTCGAGTTGCCCGGCACTCACCGGTCCGTGTTGCTGTACATAACTTGCAACCTTCTTAATAAAGTCTGGATTTTCTGCCGCAAACTTTCTAATTCCCCCCCAGACTTCGCCTTGTTCAGCCCGACGCATGCGCCAAGTGAATAGAGATAAATCTTTGACCGGTAAATAGCTGGCTTCGTGACACCAATATTCGGTCAATTCGCGACGGTCATAAGCTGCGTCTTGAAGAAGCTTTGAGAGATTGTCGTGAGAGCTGCCGAGACGTGCTCTAAGTACAAGTAAGTGAGAGCGGGCGATCGCATTTACTGCGTCAATTTGCAAAACACCGAACTTGGCGAAAGCCCATCGTAGATGTCTGATATCCAGACGAGTTGAAGAGAACCGGCTGGTGGTTTGTAACCCTTGAGCAGATACCGCTACAGAACGAGCCTGGGCTGATGACAACTCAATATGTTTAACAACCGACATCTCTAGATGAAGGTTTTAGAACAAAACCCTCAGCGCTCTTCTTTAAAGATCACGTGTTCTCGGATTACTGGGTCATACTTCTTGAGCTCAATCCGCTCGCGACTGTTTGTTTTGTTCTTACGTGTGGAATACGTATAGCCAGTCCCGGCTGTTGATTTGAGTTTGATTACTGGGCGCTTATCGCTTTTTGCCATCAGACTTTCTCCCCACGACGTCGTAGATCAGCTAAGACTGACTCAATCCCGCGTTTGTTGATGATCTTGATGCCTTTCGCGCTCACGGTCAACGTGACATGTCGCTTTTCGTTTGGCACATAGAACTTTTTCTTCTGGATATTTGGTTTAAACCAGCGCTTGTTGCGGCGGTGAGAGTGAGAAACGGTAAAACCAGTTGTAGGTCTGCGACCAGTTACTTGACAGACGTTGCTCATAAGAACTCTCAGCTTAAAGAAGTGTTGGGGTACGTCATCGCTATGACGGCTTTTTAGGTTAACAGCGAGGTGAACCAATCACCATCCCCAACTCGCCAGACTTCCTGTTTACAGATGAGGAATGATCTCCTGGCCGACCTTCTCAAGCACCTCGAATCTAGGATCGAAGTTTGGGAGAATCATTAATTGATCAAGCCCCCGTTCGTCGAGTTCGACTAGTCGTTCAATTATTTGGTCTGCCGTTCCAACTATGCACGTAGCGTCGATCAGTTCTGGGGTTACAAATCGTTCTTCCTCAGGGATAACCCAACAGTTGTGTCCCGCATGAATTCGCTGATGGATTCGCTCTGGGTCGTAGTCCTCGAGCATTGAGGTGTATTCGTCCCAGATGCTGTCCAGCCTACTTCCCGGTGCGCGACCGAATTGTCGGAATTGATCGTAAGAATAATGAATCGAAGCCATTGCCATTGCCCCCGCTTCTGCCTTTACCCTTGGGCTTTCAATTGTCTCTCCGTCATCGAGTACGACGATTGTTGTAAGAGACACAGTTAGGTAGTCATCTCTGTCTAGCTGTCGGCCTGCTTCCGTAGAACCCCGTTCAATCATCTCCCACATTCGGTCCATTACTTGAGCGTCCGGAGGGATAGACATAACTGCGCCATCACCGTGCTTGCCCGCCAATGCCAGGGACTTTGGACCAAACCCAGAGACATACAAAGGGATCTCGTCATCGAAATTGACGAACCCTTTATCCGGCATGATGTGACGTATCGGGCTTACTTGTCCGTTATAGGAGTGACTTGCCTCCTCACCTTTCAGGAGTGGCTTTAATGTTGTGAGGTATTCGTCAAACTCTGCAATTTTTTGAGGTTTGTGACCCATTATTCGCATAGCCGTATTACCCGTGCCTAAACCAAGAAAGGTTCTTCCGGGTGCCAAGGCGTTGATAGTGGCGATAGATGCTGCGGTGACCGGAGCTGGGCGTGTCCCAGATACCGATACTCCGGTACCGATATTGATCTTTGATGTGCGGTCAGCCACTAAAGCCAGAGCCGCATAGCAGTCGGACCAAAGCATTTGGCTGTCGGCCAGCCAAGCGTGGGAATATCCCAGTTCTTCTGCTCTTACGACATAGTCAATATCGCCAACATGTGACGCAACACAAACTCCAATATCCATGACGGCACCCTAGAACAAATTTCTTAGCGTTCGCCTATGGCGAACAAACCACCTTCACGAGACCCAACATAAATTCGGCCGTCCCAAACTGCTGGTGTCGACTCGATACAACCGCCGATTTCAAGCCGCCAAATTTCAATAGGCTTAACCTTTGGCTGTTGAACACTGTAGGCACGGAGATAACCCCCGCAGTCTCCAACTATTAGAATGTCATCAACAACAACGGGCGAACTCCACAATGGCCCCTCAAGAAATATTGTCCACAATATTTCTCCAGAAAAACGGTCGACTGACATTAACCGACCAGAGTTTGTGGTCACGTAAAGCACGCCCTTATGTAGAGCTGGAGTACTCCAGATACCGCCGGGCAAAGTGTCATTTTCGTGTAGAGACCACACCACGGGTGTTTCGGGTTCTCTTGGGTCTAATTTCACCAATTGCCCCACATCGCGTGACCGCGAGGTTGCGCGTTCGTACTCTGCGGCGACATAAAGAAAACCTTCGTCATCGATGACGATGGTGGCGTCAATGTCGTCACCCATCCACCACCGGAAAGTTCGGACCGGTGTGTCCCCACCCCGTAATGGCGCTAGGTCCCAACCTTGAACGAGCCCACCGGAATTAGCGAACCAGGCCGTATCACCGGATATCGCTACAGAGTTTTCAATAGAGACGTTGTTGTCGCCCAACGCCCTAAGCAATTCATCATCCCAACCAGGGGTCTGGAAAATTATTTCCGGATCCACAACAACTAGACCCGAACTATCTGTTGAGCGATTCAACCGGATTACATGCAGCCAACTATTTTCTCCACCAGTGATGAGATGATCATCAAGGATTAGAGGTGCGGCATCCCAGTCATCGTTCCACATCACGGGATCGACCTGATCGCCGGCCAAGCTCCAAAGCTCAGTTAGATGATCAGGTCGATCAAATGCCAAAATTCGCAGTTGCCCATCGCGTGAACCGCTGTAGATAAGAGGAAAGCCATCGGGGTCCACAGTGAGGGAACCCTTCACGATGTCACCTGTTACGAAGGGCTCGATCACCGGTAAACCCGTAGATGCATCGAGGAGGTGGATACCGCGGTCGTACGCGCCGACAGCAAGCCGCGTTTGGGTTCCCACCTTCCAAACTGCTGGTTGTCCTGTCCACCCAATTCCGCACCAATTCGTAGTACGACCTCCAGTCGTAGACAACGAACACAAGTTGCCTTTTTCGGGGAAACGCCACAACACCTCCGGCATCAATGGAACAGGGCCACGTCCGTACCACGACCGTGTTGGTGAGCCGCGAAAAGTGAGAAGCCCCTCGACAGTATCGCCCCAAGCAGTTTGGACTTTTTTGGGGTCCCACCAACCTTGGTAAGGCTCGCTTGTAGTGGTCACAAGGGGCGCAGAGGGGACCGTTGTTGAGCTGTTAAACCAAGATGTCGAGGTTGTTGTTTGCGGAATGAGAGATGACGAAGTGGTGATCGGCGAGTATGGAAGAGTGGTTCTAGTAGTAACCGGCGCTACTAAAGCCTCAGTTGAACATGCACTGGACAGCAAAAATAGGAATATGACTATGTCCCTCCAAAAAGTTTTCAGAGAACCCGAATGGTTTTTGGACTCGGTTCGGAGAAGTGGACAGGTCATTATGGCCGAGAGCCTATGCGGCTGGGTGAGATCAGCCGCGCCGCGCAATTTTCATTTAACGTTCATGTTTAGGGAGTAGATCTATATTTGATGAGTTCAGCAGACGCGCCAGCCGTAACTAATGCCGTCATTGGGGTCGCCGACGACGATAAGCGAATTCGTCAGGCCTTGGAACGCGCACTCAGCTCTGAAAACTATGAAGTTCTGACTGCATCTGATGGTTTGCAGGCCATTGAAATCTCTAGCCAATTGGATCTTATGATTCTCGATCTAACGATGCCTGAGCTTGGGGGGATAGAAGTGTGCCGCCGTTTGCGGTCTCAAGGATCGGAATTGCCAATTTTGCTTCTTACGGCGCGTCATGAAACCGAACATCGAGTTAGAGGTCTTGATTCGGGCGCTGACGACTACCTAGCGAAACCGTTTGCTTTAGATGAGCTACTAGCGCGTATAAGAGCGCTGCTGAGACGGAACAGACCAATGGAAGCTGGTTTTGATCTAGAACCCCTGGCTTTCGAAGGCCTCACGCTTAACAGACAAGCGCGGCAAGCTCATAGAAACGGTCAGCTGTTAGAACTCACGCGAACTGAGTATGAGTTACTTGAACTTTTTTTAGAACATCCAAACCAGGTCCTGACCCGAGATCAGATTTACGAAGCGGTATGGGGATACGACGCGGCGCTGTCATCTAACAGTTTGGAGGTTTACATCGGTTATCTCCGAAGGAAAACTGAGATAGATGGTGATCACAGATTGATACGGACAGTCCGTGGTATCGGGTATGTCCTCAGGTCTTCATGAGTTTTCGTGCCCGAGTGGCTGTCCTAGTTGCTTTGGTGGTTGCTATCGCCGTGGCATGCGTAGCCGGGTCTTTTTTGTATTTGGCAAGAGGGCAAGCCGTCGAAAGCATTGATTCAAAATTGCGTTTGAGGGCCAGCGCAGTGATTCAGCTAAGCGAAAAAGTTGGTCGGCTTCGAGAATTTGATCGCCGGATGTTCGGAGATTACGCGCCAGACGATGTGTTGCTGCAAGTCTTTGACGACAACCGCCGGATCTGGGCAAGCAATGTTGAGCCGCTCCCTATTCTTCCCGAAGATCTTTTGGTCGCTCAACGGAAAATTAGTTCACGAATATCAACCACCGAGATAGCGGGTTATCGGATGCGGGTTCTGACGCTTCCTCTTCGAACACCTGGTCGTGCAGCGATGATCGCTCGACCTATGGATGAGGTAGACGCACAACTTGCTGGCTTGGCGCGGATGAGTATCCAAATCTTTGTCATTGGGGTGGCTGGATCAGGTCTGATTGGATTCGTTGTCGCAGGACGCGTCGTACGCCCGGTTCGACGACTCACCGAAGCAGCCACGAGAGTCGCTGAGACACAAAATGTTGATCAACCGATTGACATCAAACGAGATGACGAATTTGGCCAGCTAGCCTCAAGTTTCAACGAAATGCTGGGGGCGTTGAGCCTATCTAGAGAACAACAGCACAGACTGGTGACTGATGCCAGCCATGAACTTCGAACCCCGATTACAAGCCTTCGGACGAACTTGGAATATATGCAACGCAACTCTTCGATAGAAGAGGATGAGCGACGACTGATCTTGGATGATGTTTTGTTCGAACTCGATGAATTAACGGGGTTGGTTACTGAACTAGTTGACTTAGCGACAGATCAACATCACATGGGTGAAGCAGAGTGCATAGAACTTGATGAACTAGTTGATGCCGTCGTGCAGCGTCACCGGCGGCGGACCTCTTACAACATCGTCTACACCGCCACCTCATCACAAATCATGGCGGCGCCAGGTTTGGTCGAAAGAGCCGTATCGAACATGGTGGACAACGCATTGAAGTGGAATCCACCGGACTCTTCAGTTCAAGTTCGAGTAGAGAACGGATCGGTAATAGTGTCGGATAACGGTCCGGGGATACCAGTGGAAGAGCACGAGCAGGTTTTCGAACGCTTTTATCGGACCGAAGGGGCTCGATCACTCCCCGGTTCTGGTTTGGGTCTTTCAATTGTCCGACATGTAGCTGAGAGCTTCGGAGGTCAAGCTCGGATAATTGATGACGGTCAACCAGGTACAACAATAGAACTTTCTTTCCCGCCAGTTGGATAACCGGGCTGAGAAGGGCCTATTGGTTGACAGACAAATTGGCACCCCCAACGGGATTCGAACCCGTGCTGCCGGCGTGAAAGGCCGGTGTCCTAGGCCGCTAGACGATGGGGGCCAGCAGGCCCAGACTAGGGGCCTCAGGTCGGGAAACCACCGATCTATGAAATGGGCGCCTAGTTGTTAGCAACTTCAACTAACTCGCCAAGCAAATGACTCAGATAATGATAGATAGCGCTTTGGTGTTGTTGAGGGTCATCATCGTCAAGAAAATTTGGTTCGTCCTCTTCGCTGACGTCTAAATGCGTGCCGAGCACGAGCCGTAAATCATTTATACTCATTATCCAATAATTCAGAGTTTCCTGGTTAAGTTCGGGATCATTAAGTGTGGTTTCGACCGCATCAAGATGCGAAAGACGTCTTTCTAGAAGCTGGTCTCTCATTGATCTTTGGTATTCCACTTCATGTTGATCGTCATTAGCGTAGGCAGCTGGGTACAAGCGTCTCAGTGATGGATCTACTGCTCCTTCGGGTGCCGTTGAAAGAACCAACTCGCGTAGTTGCTCGATCAAACTTGATAGCAACTGTCGTTCATCTTCGGCGATTTTGATCTCTACGTTTCCGTTTCGCTTCAGCCGGAAACGTCGGTCAAAAAACATCTCAGGAGTCTTTCTGCATAGTTGCCCACAAGCCATATTCGTGAAGTCTGAACACATCGAGTTCAGCTTTCTCTCTTGTCCCGTTTGATACAACAGCTCGACCTTTGTTGTGCACATCAAGCATGAGTTGAGTGGCTTTTTCAGTGCTGTACCCAAATAGTTTCTGAAGGACGTGCGTTACATAGCCCATAAGATTTATCGGGTCGTTCCATACCAAAACAATCCACGGCACATCTTCGTCTGTTGATGCTGTCGGATCGTCATCTTCAGTAAGGACTGGGGCGGTCTCCACTTCGGTCTCAGATTGGCTGTTTACTTGGGTCAGCGGGATAAGCATCTCAGGCCACCTCGATTTGTTGTTTGTCGCTAGCTAGAAGTAGTCGGATAGTTGCTATCCACAAGAGTGTGGCCCCAGCTATGTGGCAACCCACAAGCAACACGGGCAATTTAGTGAAGTACTGGGTGTAACCAATCGCTGCTTGACCGAGGGTTACGACCAGGGCGATTGAAGCTCGTCGTCTGAACAAACATTTTTCTAGTCGCCGTGCCTTAACAACGAGGAGGAAGGTTAAGAGCACGAGGAGCACTACAGCAGAACCATGTATTTTTGCTACGTCCGGAAATGAAAACCCTAAACGAACAACGTTTTCATCTCCGCCGTGAGGACCGCTGGCTGTGACGATTGTGCCTGTCATAATCACGACGACTGTTGCTACGCCAATCGCTAGAGCGTGGTAGTGCAAACCTGTTGGTAACGATGCAGCATTGGAAGCGGCGTTATCAGGTCGAGCAATATCTTCGAGCACGACAGAGTTCCAAACCAAAACCATTGAAAGTAAAAAGTGACCCATAACTATTGGTGGGGATAGATGACTCAAGACAGTGATAGCTCCGAGAATGATCTGAGCAGCGACTCCTGCTACAAGGCCTAAAGACCACTTGGTAAGGCGCGCGGAATTTGGTGTCCGTCTCATTGACCCCAAAACCGCAAGAACCACTGCGATTGAAACAAGACCAGTGATGAGTCGGTTGCCGAACTCCACCCAGGCGTGGAAATTTGCTTGTGGAATTAGTTGACCCGGTTCGCAGTTTGGCCAGTCGCTGCATCCGAGGCCACTACCGCTGAGGCGGACAGCAGCTCCAGATACCACTATTAAAGCAAGGAGCCAAAGGGCTATTTGCGTTAGCCGGTGGTATTGGCGAGGGTTCAAATTAGCAATTTCCACAGTCTTGAATTTACGACTCAAAAACATTCTCGGCTAATCAGGCTATCTAGTTGGGTCAGAAGGCCTTAGGGGCGTATCGTGGCGCACGATGGAGCACGGTACAACCACCATCAAAAGTGGTGACGGAGGAGTGATGTCGACACTCTCTGCTTTTGTGGTGCTCACAAAGCCACGCATTATTGAGCTTCTTTTGATTACCACTGTTCCCTCAATGATTCTTGCCAAGGGCGGCATGCCAGACATTTCTTTGGTTCTTTTGACTGTCGTTGGCGGAACTCTCGCTGCGGGTGGCGCGAATACATTCAACATGTACATCGACCGAGACATAGATCGGTTAATGGAGCGGACTCAAAGCCGGCCCTTAGTAACTGGTGCCGTGTCTCCCAAGGCGGCTCTGATCTTTGCATTTGTGCTTGAGATTTTGGCGTTTTGTCTGTTTGCAGTTTGGGTGAATTGGCTCTCCGCTGTTCTTGCAGTTGGAGCATGTTTGTTTTATGTCTTCGTTTATTCTCTTTGGTTGAAAAGAACTTCAAAACAGAACATTGTCATTGGTGGTGCTGCTGGCGCAGCTCCGGCGCTGATTGGTTGGGCTGCCGTAACAGGTTCTCTGGACCTCAGCGCATTTATCTTGTTTGCCATTATCTTTTTTTGGACACCACCACACTTCTGGGCCTTAGCTATTAAGTATGCGGATGACTATGAAGCCGCGTCGGTCCCGATGCTTCCGGTGGTCACCAGCATTCGCAGTACAGCTATCCAGATGATTGCGTACACGGTTGTCGTTATGGGCTTGTCACTTTGGTTTCATAGTGTCGCTGGAACTAGTTTCCTTTATTTATCAGTTGCAGTAGCAGGCGGTTTGGCATTCCTGTGGCGTACGATTGAGTTGCTTCGCCGACCTAATTCGGTGCAAGCGATGAAGGTTTTTACATACTCGATCGTCTACCTGGGGGCGCTGTTTATTGCCGTGGCTGTTGATGTGTTGGTATATGGAGTTTCCGCATGAATGTCTCTCAGCAAAATAAGTGCCGAAAAGACTTTGACAGAACAAGCTTTCGAGTTACATGACTGGCAATCTGGTGAGTAAAGTGCACACTCAGCACCTGTGCGGGGTCACCCGCGCATCTGGGCACAGCCAACCGTTAGGTAGGCACCACCCCCTAGTTATCGAGGCAGCAATCAGCAGGACACGATGAGCGAAAACACCACCGCTTCAACATCCCCCGGCGTGCCCGTGGAAGACCCCACCCCCTTTGGCTGGCTAACTACGGCTGACCACAAGCGAACTGGACGACTCTTCATTGTCTGTTCGTTGCTATTTCTGGTCTTAGGAGCTGTTCTTGATTTGTTAGTCAGATTGGATCTCACTTCAGCGACCGAGTTTGTAACTCTTGGTGCCGACGGCTTTGCTCAAGGGTTCGCTTTTTCTCGGGAAGCTCTGACGCTGCTGTTCCTAATTCCGGCTTTCCTTGGTGTGTCGATGTATATGGTTCCCTTGCAGATTGGTGCTTCGAACCTGGCGTTTCCGCGCGCCGCGACGGCCTCCTTTTGGACATGGAAAATCTCGGCAGTTGTACTAATTGGCGCCTACCTAGGTAATGGAGGTCCCTACGGCGGCTGGGCTAACGGAGTTGATTTGCATCTCCTTGCCCTGAGTGGGCTTGTAGTTGCTTTACTTTTGGGCGCCATTAGTGTTGCCACAACAATCATGACCATGAGGTCACCGGGCCTCTATATGGATGAAACCCCACCTTTTACATGGTCCTCTTTGGTTTCAGCTTCAATGTTGGTTGTCAGCCTCCCGGTTTTGCTTGGACAGATAGCGATCCTTTACGTAGACCATCGATATGGGCGCGTTTTCTTACTTGGTAACTACGGCGTGTGGGAACGCATTGATTGGATTCACCGAACCCCTCAGCTATTCATCTATGTGGTCCCCGTTCTGGGTGTTGCGGCAGAAATAGTTCTCGCTACCGCCCGTCGTAAGGTATTTGAGCCTCTGGCGATGTATTTCACCATTGGGCTTGTTGGTCTTTTCGGGTTCGGGGCATGGGCCAACTTTGCGATAACTGGAGAAGGTGCTGACATCATTGATGGCTTTGAAGGCGTGGTTTTGGTCGCGTTGTACGGTGGCGCCTTTCTCGGGACAGTGGGGCTACTTGGCCTGTTAGGTCTGGCAATAATCCAAAATCGTAAGTTGCCGAAAATCAGCACGTCACTGCTGGCCGCTTTTGGCGCCGGGAAATTGGTTCTGGTCGGCGCGTTTGTGGGCCTAATCGGAGCCGCAGTTGACTGGCTCGAGATAGCGGGTCGAGGGAACGACGGCAACCCTCAACTTCGTATGACGACTTGGGTAACAGGTCAACAATCTGTATTGATATACGGGGCCGGGCTACTAGGCCTATTAGCTGCCATTCATTGGTGGGCGCCCAAGATTTGGGGCCGCCAGTTGAATGAACTAGTTGGTCTCTTGAATTTCTTAGTTATCGGCACAGGAGCACTTCTTGCGTTCGCCGGCCCCACCCTTTCGGGCCTCTTCACAGAGCAACCAGACTTTGTCTACACAGATCCAGCTACAACTGCGCTATACGCGAACTGGGTTGATGACAGCGGAGCTGAAGGGTTAAGCGCTATCGGAGCTGCAGGAGTCGCGATTCTTATAGCGGGCGCTGGTCTGCTTCTCCTTAACTTGTTTATATCCGTGGGCTTGAAAAAAGGCCTTCAGGCAGATGATGATCCCTGGGGCGCACAATCGCCGGAATGGATGCTGCCATCACCACCACCAATGGGCGAAATAGATGAATTGCCGATGCTCAGCTCAGGGACCCCGTTGCTGGATTCGACTGAAGCTGAGGAGGTAACTACGTGATGTCTGATACCACCCCAACTCTCGCATCTGGACAACCTCAAAGGCCCAGAACTCAGCTCGTAGCAACTGGGTTCGCCTGCGCGGCGATCTCAATGATGATGGCAGGGGCGCTTGGTTTCTATATGGCTCAGCGGCATGCTTCAGGTCCCCATCCGGGTTCTGATTGGCTTGACGGTTTAGCCGTCCCAAACCCCCAATTTGATTACGCACTTCTAACTCTTGTGGCGTCGATGATCACGGCCCATTGGGCATTGTGGGCAAGTAGACGCCGAGTCACGGCACATGCTTGGACAGCTATCGCTACAACGCTTGTGTTGGGGCTCGGGTTTATAAATATGGTGATGTATAGCCTCAATCGCATGGGAGTGGAGATAGGCGCTGGGGAATATCAGAATCTTGCGTTTGCGACGACAGGTCTTGCTTTAGCTGTCGTTGTTGTAGGACTCCTTTATCTCGGGCTAATGGGACTTCGGTCTCTTGGTGGCAGCGTGGGACAGCAAGGAAGTACGGCCTTTGGAGCGGCGGTTTTCTTTTGGGATTTCGCAGCTCTTGTATGGACTGTGACCTGGTACACGGTTTACGTGGTGAAGTAGGGGACTGATGCTCGGAATTGCAAGCAGATACTTTGCTGGACGCATAACACTTGCCACAGCGGCAGCGGTTGTACTTGGGCTCGTTACGGGCATGGATGGCGATGGCCATATCGTCATGTTCGGGACCATAGTGTTAGGCACCGCGGCCGCCGCTTTTGCGCTTCTAGCGGGCTTAGCCTTATCAATTGGCGATGGTGACTCAATAGACAGAGACCGTGCCCACACCCATCCAGCTGTCCCTGCTTGGTGGCCCATCATGGGCGCTATCGGGCTTGGCGTGTTGATGGTTGGATTAGTCGTTGATGGTTTTATCGCGATCCTTGGTATCGCCACGCTGCTCGTTGCAGCGGTCGAGTGGACGTTCAGTTCATGGTCGGAACATTTGTCGACAGATCAAGAAGCTAATGCTGTTGAACGGAAGCGAATTCTTGCTCCGTTTGAAATTCCGCTTTATGGGGCGCTTTCAATCGCCCTTCCTGTTGTCTTAGTCTCCCGAATTCTCTTAACTTCGAGCAAGAACGGGGCCAGTTGGTTTGCAATGATCGCGTCCAGCTTGGTGTTGGCCTTTGCCTTTGTCTTGTACGCAAAGCCCGATCTCCGTAAAGCCGTGGTGGCGTCGGTGCTAGTCCTAGGAGGCTTGGCGTTAATAGTTGGGGGTATTGCGGCTACGGCTCGTGGCGAGCGTGATTTCCATCACCATGGTGGAGGCGGCCACGGCGAAGAAGATCACGGTGAGGAAGATCACGGCGAAGAAGACCATTCGAAGGATGAGCATTCCGCGCCCGGTCAGTACATCCCGGTGGTTATCAAATGAGTGCAAGGATCCATACATCAACCGAGGGCGAAAGCCGAGAAATGCACAAACATCAGTCCGTTCTGCGTCGGCTGCTCCGTCTAGTCCCTCTTCTGTTTGGGACAATGTTAATTGCGTCGTGCGCTACAGGACGAATTGACCCAACTGATCCTGTTGGGGAGAACGCCAAACAAATTGACGGAATAATGCGTTTGTCTGGATACATGGCGGCTGTCGTTGGCATCTTTGTTGCTGCTGCGGTGGTAATTGTGATCGTCAAGTTCCGTGAACGACCTGGCGATGATCCGAATGAACTGCCAAAGCAAATTCATGGCAACCGAAAGGCCGAGCTGACCTGGACCTTAATCCCGGTCTTCCTGCTGGTTTTCCTGGCCATCGTAACCATCCCGACCGTTTTTGACCTAAGCAGTAAAAGCGATGGAAGAACCATCAAAGTTGAAGGCCAACAATGGTGGTGGCAGTTCAGTTACGACGTAGATCAAGACGGGACTGACGACATCGTCACTGCTAACGAGATTGTTATTCCGGTCGGCGAAGAGGTCAATCTGGATATCCGCTCAAATGACGTGATTCACTCATTTTGGATACCTCAACTAAACGGCAAAAAAGATGCTGTCCCAGGGCGAGTTCATCACTGGAGGATTAGTTCACCAGTGCCAGGAATCTTCTACGGCGAATGCACAGAATTTTGTGGGTTGAGCCATGCCAATATGCAGATGCGTGCAGTGGTACTCACCGATGAGGATTATGACGAATGGGTCCGAGAGCAATTAACGCCAGCCAACATTCCAGAAGCTGCAGCAGCTAAGAGCGGGTACGACTTGTTCGGAAGACATTGCATTAGCTGTCACGTAATCAATGGTGTCTATGAGTCAGCGGCTGACGGGAACGCCAACTTGACTTCTGGATATGCACCCAATCTCACCCATTTGATGAGCAGAACCTCATTTGCCGGAGCAATTTTTGAACTCTACGAAGAAGACGGCTCCGTCAATATTGCTGACCTTAAAGAATGGATTCGTAATGCCCCTGGCCAGAAACCCGCTCGCCCAGAAAATCGCCAAGGAATGATTTCTTTCGCCGAGACACTTTCAGACAATGAGCTCGACGACCTTGTTACCTATCTAATGACCCTCGGTGGACCCCCACCGTTAATGCCAAGTTGACCCGCACGCAGCGGCTTTCAGGAGATCGATCCCTATGGCCATAACCGAGGAACGCCCAGAAATCCTCGAACTTGAATCTGGAGATACCAGCCCCTCGACGGGCGCGTTCGCGCGCCCCACTAACGCCAGTGGATGGCGAGCATGGGTCTTCACAGTTGATCATAAGAAAATCGGGATTATGTATGGTGCCGTCGCCATGTTCTGGTTTCTGTGGGGAGGTGTCGAAGCCCTTCTCATAAGAGCCCAGCTATTTACTCCCGATGGCACGGTTCTTACGGCTGAGCAATACAACCAAATTTTCACAATGCACGGAACAACCATGGTTTTCCTTGTGATTATGCCGCTAGCAGCTGCGTTTGCTAATTACATCGTCCCGTTGCAGATCGGCGCCCGCGATGTTGCTTTCCCGAGGATGAACGCGTTGGGACTTTGGATCTTCGTATTCGCTGGTATTTTCCTGAACCTCAGCTGGTTCCTTGGCGGCGGACCCGACGGTGGATGGTTCGCCTACGCCCCCAACACTGGAGTTACCTATAGTCCAGGCGCTGGTATGGATTTCTATGCGCTTGGACTCCAAATAGCGGGTATAGCTTCGTTGGTAGGGGCAATCAACCTCATTGTGACGGTTCTCAATATGCGAGCTCCTGGGATGACGTTGCTGCGTATGCCTGTCTTCACGTGGATGATCTTCGTAGTCCAGCTGTTACTTCTCTTTGCTCTGCCTGTTATTACGGTTGCTTTGATCCTGCTGAGCTTTGACCGAACGTTCGACGCGAATTTCTTCAACGTAGCGATGGGAGCCGACCCGCTCCTCTGGCAGCATCTCTTCTGGATTTTTGGACACCCAGAGGTCTACATCCTCATCTTGCCTTCCTTCGGTATCGTTTCCGAAACCTTGCCAGTCTTTTCTCGGAAGCCACTCTTTGGCTACTCGGTTATCGTCATATCCGGAGCAGCGATTGGGTTTATGGGTTGGGGTGTATGGGCCCACCATATGTTTGTGTCGGGGCTTGGGCCCGTGGGCGTGGCGGCGTTCTCGGCCACAACGATGTTCATTGCAGTTCCAACGGGTGTGAAGATCCTGAATTGGATCGCAACGATGTGGGGCGGAAACCTAAAATTCACAGTTCCCATGATGTTTTCAATCTCGTTGGTTTCGATGTTCACTATTGGTGGCCTTTCCGGCGTAATGCATTCCGTAGCACCTGCCGATACCCAACAAACTGACACCTACTTCATCGTCGCCCACTTCCATTACGTCTTGTTTGGCGGCGCATTGATGGGCCTCTTTGCTGGGATGTACTACTGGTGGCCAAAGGCGTTTGGCTACAAACTCAATGAGTCGCTGGGGAAGTGGCACTTCTGGATTTTGCTCGTGGGCTTTAATATGACCTTTGGTCCAATGCATATAGTTGGACTTCAAGGAATGGCGCGTCGACACAGTCGATACGGGCCCGAAGACGGCTTTGACTTTTGGAACGCTGTTGTCACAATCGGCGCTTTTGTGATCCTTATCGGGATGATTGTTTTTGCTGTCAATATCGTTCGAACCTGGCTCGGTTATAAAGCTGGAACAGTTCCACAAGAGCCAGCGGACCCATGGGATGGCCGAACCATCGAGTGGGCGATCCCTTGCCCCACCCCAGAACACAATTTCGACTATGTACCGGTCATTACTGACGTTGATGACTTTTGGCATAAAAAGTACCAGCCAGATGAAAACGGCAAACTTCGCAAGGTGGCGGACGGAAATGAGATTGCACAAAAAGGCGATCAAAACCCGCACCTTCCGTCACCCTCTTACTGGCCGATCGTGCTGGCTTCAGCCCTTCCACTAATCGCGCTTGGTTTGATCTACAACCTTTGGATCTCAGGAATAGGCCTCTTGCTTTTGCTTGGAGCAATGTTTGGATGGAGCTTAGAACCAGCGACCGATCCCGATGCTGGGCATGGGGACCATGAAGAGCATGGCCCTGACGACGTGGATCCACCAGGCGATGAGGGATCTGAGTTAGCTGAGGAGGCCCCCGTTGTCTGAAATTACTCAAGACTCCTCCCCTCAGATGGCTTATGGCCGAACTGAGTGGGATGACCATCATCATTTACCTACCAATACAGGGTTGACTAACGAAAAGGTCACGATGTGGGCCTTCTTAGGCTCAGACTGCTTGCTCTTTGGGGCCTTGGTTTCGACTTATCTGCTCCTACGGAACCGGGTTGGCCCGTCGACTAGTGGCCCAACTGCGGCTGACCTGTTCGACATTCCCTTTACTTCGGTGAGTTCTTTTGTTCTTTTGATGAGTTCGTTGACCATGGTTCTCGCTGTCACCGCCATACAACGAGCCGAGATGGAGACCTGCAAGTTGTGGCTGTTAACGACAGCTGGTCTTGGCGCTATCTTTATTGCTGGGCAGGTTTACGAATTCACCAGCTTCTATCGGGAAGGGTTGGGGTTCACCACCAATATTTCTTCCTCTGCCTTCTACACTCTCACCGGCTTTCATGGTGTTCACGTATCACTAGGGATTGTGATGCTCGTCACCATGTGGGTGCTCGTATCCGGAGGGCAACTAGGCCCTGAACGGGCAGAAACTATTGAGATAATAGGCTTGTATTGGCACTTTGTTGACATCGTGTGGATTGTTATCTTCGCGGTTGTTTACCTGATCCCATAGGACTAATAGTCACATGAATACAGCTGCCGTTTCGGATGAAGACACCCACCATGAACATCACGATCACGGGTTAAGCGATGTTGGTTATATCAAGATTGCTTTAATCCTTGGTGTACTTACTGCGGTCGAAGTAGCAACTTACTTTTGGGACTTCGGCATCTTGGAAGTTCCGTCACTCTTGATCCTGATGGTCGTCAAATTCCAAATTGTTGTTTCCTATTTCATGCACCTCAAGTTCGATAGCAAGGTTTTTACGTACATATTTGTCACCGGTCTGGTGCTAGCGATGCTGGTTTTCGCAGCCATGGGTACTTCAATGGCCTTTTGGCAGAACCCCTCCGGATGCGACATCAGCACATTTTGTTGAGCGATCTGAAGTTTCTTCGCAATATCGGATTTCTGTAGAGCCTTATACCCGCTACCGTCAACTAATGTGATCGACCTTCGACGTTTAAGAGAAGAAAACGCCTACAGAGCTGGAGCCGAGAAGAAAGGTGTAGAGCCTTCACTTATCGAAGCAACTCTGGACGCCGATGAACGTCGACGAACAGCCATGCATGCCGCCGAAGAAGCTCGCGCTGCTCAGAATCTCGCTTCCAAGGAGATTGGCCGAGCTGATCCAAGCGACCGCGAATCAAAAATTGCTGAGGCCAGCAGACTGAAAGCTGAACTCGAAAAATTAGAAGGGGCTGAAGCCGAAGCAGTTAGCGAAGTCGAAGAGTTAGCTCTTCAAATTCCTAACCCGGCTGATGAATCAGTTCCCCATGGGGATGAAAATGACTTCATTACCGAGAAGGAAGTTGGCGAGCAGACAGCGGCTAGGAACTATGACCACGCGGAGTTAGGCGAGTTACTTGGATTGGTTGATGGTGAAAGGGCCGTTAAAAATAGCGGAAGTAGATTCGCGTATCTGATGGGTCCTGCAGTTCGGCTTGAATTCGCGCTTGTCCAATTTGCGTTCGACATTCTTGAAAAACACAACTTTGTTCCGGTCGTCCCCCCAGTGTTGGTCCGCGAAGAGATGATGATCGATGCCGGCTTTTTCCCCACCGACCGACACCAGGTCTATGAGATTGCTGGCGATGACTTATTTCTCATCGGGACCTCCGAAGTAGCTCTAGCTGGGTTGCATAGAGGCGAACACCTTGACCGAGAATCGCTACCTGTTCGTTATGCCGGGTTCTCGTCGTGCTTCCGACGAGAAGCCGGGACTTACGGCAAAGACACCAGAGGTATCTTTCGAGTCCATCAGTTCGACAAAGTAGAAATGTTCTCGTTCTGTGACCCGGATGTCAGTTGGGATGAATTGGAAACCCTTCGCTCCCTGCAGGAAGAGATTGTCGCTTCGCTGGAATTGCCGTATCGAGTAATCAACGTAGCTTCAGGAGACCTAGGTGCAGCTGCTGCCAAGAAATATGATCTGGAAGTATGGCTCCCATCAGAAGGTGCATACCGCGAAGTGACTTCCTGCTCGAACTACACCGATTATTCAGCACGAAGAATGAGTAGTCGATACAGAGATAGCGACGGGACAGGCTTGCTCCACACCTTGAATGGAACTGCATGCGCAATTTCTCGAACCCTTGTCTTTCTTATGGAGAATGGACAACAAGATGATGGCTCGGTTGTTATCCCAGATGCCCTTCGTCCATACGTGGGATTCGACTCAATCCCTGGCCCAGATCATTCATAAGCTCCAATGAACACCAACCCAAGCGAAACCAACCCCGGCAACTAAAGTCCCGGCTAGGTAAATAGCACCTCGAGTTTTTGAAAGAGAAGTCAATGCGTGAACTTCTCTTGCCACGCCCGAAACGGTAGTCATAGCTCCTATTCCAGCTGCACCAAGCACCGTAACAATAGGACCATCTAGGCCTGCCATAAGGCCGAGCCCGAGAGCTCCAGCCAGGTTAAGTATTAGCGTGCCTAGTTTTCCCCATCGAGCGTTGGCTTTCCATCGGATGACGGCTCCGATGCCAGCGAATATGGCAAACAAGATCGCTGTCATCGTGTATCTCCGACTGAACGGCCTAGGTCGAAGCTAACTCCACAGCTGATGATCGTTGCCGAGCCCCAGAGAAGCGCGAAAGCCCAACGTTGTTCTTCGAGACCGGTACCGAGCAACACTGCCAAACCAGCGAAGCTGGTTAATGACCCACACAGGCCAACCGTTAGCCAGGTCTGATCCCAATTGGACTTATGCGAACTAGATGCCCAGCCGATGAGAGCGCATCCAATAACATTTGCTGCCAATAAACCGCATGAATCGCCGATTAGCGAGCTGAAGGCCCAGCGAGAAGAGGCTCCCGTGACCGCGGCAGCTATTACTGCAGCCATAGATCGTATTGCCATGGCATAGTGCCTAGTAGAGAAGCGGAGTTCAAACGGTGATGCCGGAATCAAACTCATTGAAACAGATACGAGATCGTTTAATGGATCAGGGCCTGTCAGAATCTGAGGTGCCTGAAGACCCTATGGATCTCTTACGTTCATGGCTCGGTTATGCGCAAGAACTTGGCTTCCATAATGCAAACGCGATGACAGTATCAACTGTTAACAAACAAATGGAGCCATCTTCTCGAAACGTCCTTCTTCGAGGTGAAATAAATGGTGGCCTAATTTTTTATACGAACTATGAGAGTGCAAAAGGATCAGATTTAGATCACAACAACAAGGCAGCAGCTCTAATTGGGTGGTTGGAATTGGAGCGACAGATACGGGTTAGTGGCCGGGTTGAGAAGACCAGTGTCAAAGTAAGCGACCAGTATTTTTCCTCGCGTGAACGCGGTTCTCAAATTTCTGCTGTCATTTCGAAACAAAGCCGTCCAGTCAAAAATCGAGGCGAACTGCAAGAGGCGTGGGATCGACTTGACGCGGAATTAGATAATCGATTGCCGGAACGGCCTGCTTACTGGGGAGGTTACGCACTGTTGGTAGATGCAATTGAATTTTGGCAGGGGCGTCGTCACCGGCTTCACGATCGAGTGCACTATCGAAGAACTGATAGCGGATGGTCCGTGAGTCGTTTGGCTCCCTAAGACTCAAGTGGCTTCATAACGAGTTGACCAGTCGCGAGCGGCGGTCGCTAGTCCATTAATCAATGCCTCGTGATGAGGTACCCGGCCGGGCCCTTTGAACCCCGTCCACATAGGACTCTTGCCTCGAATACGAGGAG
>Ga0315322_10000568_pt1 | contig 27523 bp, 9 predicted proteins | sample M110021515metaG_FD_203461 | JGI IMG/M metagenome (GOLD analysis project Ga0315322, IMG submission 203461) | Ammonia-oxidizing marine archaeal communities from Monterey Bay, California, United States - M1 100m 21515 | ecosystem: Environmental > Aquatic > Marine > Intertidal zone | place: USA...
TTGATTCAAGAACTGGCATACTTAGTTGGTTTATCAGATTGACCAAACGTTCCTGTAAGGTAACCATAGATTCAGGGCCAGCCATATTACTACCGTCCTATCGGGCTGGTCCCATTGATTCGATGTATTGGTGGCCGTAATGTGACCATTGTTCCATTGTCCATCCGGCAGGTAATCCTGATGGGGGCAATGGTGGTCCAGGCCCTACAGGTGCCAGAACTTCGGTATTTGAAACACCGGCTGGAGCAATATTTGGTACCAATTTACCATCCATATTTTCTGCCACTTCCGCAGTATGGTCGGATTCATCAACTTCTTCACCACGCTTGATCTTTCTAATTTGGACCATTGTCCATACGGCATATGACATTGCACAAAGCGCAATAATGTACATCACAACAGATAATTGAGAATCTGCTAGTTGGTTTGCAAGTGCTGTACCGTCTCGATCAACTTCACTTTTAATCAAAAGTGGACCAATTGACAAACGTTCTTTTTCAACACCTGAGTCAAGAAGAAGTAGTCGATGTTCTAGTGTGTCACCAACATTTCCAGTCGCTGTTGCTGGTAATGAAATTTGGATTGTTTTACCGGATGAGATAGTTACATCGACTGACGATAGTGTTTTCCAGTTATCTCCATCTACAAGACGTTGTAAAACAAAGGTGACATTTCCAGATGCACCTATATTTGTCGCTCCAACTGTGAGAGAAACCGATTCATTAGCGACAGGCGTTGGATTTGACCAAGACCAAGTGGTACCTGCTGCTCTAAGACTAACATCAGGGCCAGTTAAGGCAAGTGGCCATGATGCAAGCGGAGTTGCAAGTGTATTATCCGCACTATTGTATGGATTGCCAGAAGCATCTGATCCAGTTACCCACACATCGATTGTGTATGATGGGAGAAGCATTGTAGCACCACCATCTGTTAAATCGATATATCCTGTCCAGAAAAATTGGTCTTCAAATGGTGTAGTTTCGGGTAATGGAGATGAACCCCTACTTATTTCGGCTTCTCCGGCTCGAACAAGATAGTGTAAAACTGCAGGTTTATCGAAAGAAAAGCCTTGATCGTCCCGAGTTTCAAGCATTACTTGCAAGTTACCTGCCAATGAGATTGGTATTTCCTCACCAGGTGCAATTCCAGCCAAATGTACAGCATGTATGGTTGGCCTTTCACTGTCAACAGCAAGTCGCAAACGCGGCTTGAAGGCAGATTCATCCTCGGATAGACCCGGCAAGTCAACAAGCTTAGCACGCAGATCTAAATGGCCACTTCGCACATCGGGAACTAGCATATCAATACTGAAATACCCACCATCACGACTTGTAGTTGTCCATTCATTATCATAATCACCCAGAGCTATGGTAAACGCACCAGATGGAGCAGGAGTTTCGTCTTCAGAAAAGAGAACACGGCCACTGAATCTTAATGCTTGGCCTGCACCGATTAAAGTTTCATCAAAATCAGGATTGTAGTGATTTGTTCCATCACGTAACTCAATTGCTAAAATATGTCCTAACTGAGTATCAAAACGCAAATCATTATCCAGACTCCATAGGTCATTCCCGAGTCCTGCTTTGTGTACATTACAGGGCACATTATCTTCTAGACCGCATGGTTTGTCCTCTACCCACACCTTGGGTATGAAGTGGGATTCACCATTTGTATCCCATATTTCAGGGAAGTTCCAAGTTAATTGGAATTTAATTGACACAATCATCCGAGAATTGTTTTCAGGGTCTAAAATTACCGAGGAGTATAGATTCGATACTGCTAATCCAGTACCTCCACTTTCCAAAAGTAGTTCAGGTAGGCCCTCACTAGTCTTTGAGAGGTAAACATAAATCGAGGTTTCATCATCATCAAAATCCCCTGCTAGGGCCAAATGAATGTAGTCAACATCCCACCAGCCATTGATATCTGAAACCATGAAAGTTGCTGTGTAGGGAACTCCTGGATGCAATGGTTCGAGGTCGTCATGACCTAGAATTGTTGAATTGTCAACATCCATAACAGGCTCAAATTCCTCTCGGATCACATACCATGAAAGTGAACTATCCCAGTCTGGAATGATTTCACCTGGCCTATCACCACAATATTCTCCACTTTCCAGGTCACAAACAGGTGAACCACCCATGGCAATTACATTTCCTTGGCCATCTTGACCGGTTACATAGAATGCAACTTTATCGCCATGCAATAACATTGAATCATCAATCAATCCATTGAAGACATTGAGGCCACCTGCTCTTGTCTCTGGAGTTGTTAGAGTTTTAGAACGATATTCAATTGGCTCAGGTAACCCATTGAAGTTAGAATCATCACACTTCTCATGTTCGCCTGCCTCGCAACCAACCCAATAATGTAAATCTGCTGTCTGTGGAGGATCTACTGAATCTTGAATGATGATTTCAATAGCTTGTCCACCAGGTGATGGAGGACCCTTGTGCATTTCTGCTGACATCATTGGACTGGCAAATAAAACCAATGGAGCATTACCATCGAAAATTAATTTCACAGTATTATATCCAGGGTTAACATATGATGAACCAGTTGAGAGATTAACTGCTTCCAGCTTGAGAATCATACCACCTGGGGCTGATTCGATCGGAGAGGTGAATGTAATATTGTATTGTCCAAATGCAGGGTTACCTTCAGTATGCAGAATGCTTGGTTCACCAATTGGATCTCCATCAAATGTCACATTTTGACCTAAAATTCGCAAATCGAATTCGCCAGCCATTGGTGAAAAGGCTGAGTTTTCAAAATTTATAGCTCCTGCAATTGAAAGATTAAATCCGCCTCTCACCCAATCTCCAGAATACAATTCTCTACCCGTTTCTTCCCAAACCCGCATACCATCTAATTGGATGTCATTTTCAATATTAAGCGACAATGTATCAGTTGTCCAAGAGGTGACTTGAGGCCCTAAATCATCATTCAGTGAGACTATTGCCTCCATTCGCCTTTCATCATCCCAAGTCCAATTGACTCTCATTGGCATCTTTACTGAAACCGTTCCTTCACTATCCATTGTAGAGGTACAATTTCCAACATCAAAATTAACAATTTCATTGGCATCATCGACTACACTACAGGAATCTCCACGCAACCATTTGAATGCAGGATTACCACCATGTGAATTATTTAGCCCGATTGTCGCCTCAGTAACACGATCAACTAAATCACCATGACCGAGTCGGACGACTAAGTTACGATATACACCATCTGGAGTAATGAGTCCACCTTCCAAACTTGCATCAAGAACACGGGTCTTTAATCGGTATTCAATATTTAATTCAGTTAATTTCACTCGACCGGGAGTATTTGCTTTCACAGCAATTGTTATCTCGACCGTTCCAACTCCGTTATCTGGAATATGGCTATTGAAAGCATCGACAAGTCCTGGTTCTTCTGAAACAACACTTCCAACAGGAGAATCATCAGATGCTATCACTGAACTCTCATTAAGGAATAGTATTGACTTCCAGTCCCATACATTATCATCTCCAACATCTAATTGTGGACCGTCAGGATATCCTTCTTCATACCAGAGAATGAACGAGTCTATTTTCGCAGTCACTGATGTGTCGCTTGTCGACAGTAATACGGAATAGAGTAACTCATTTCCGGCACCTTGGGTCGAGAATGAAACCTCTTGGTTATTGGTTGCGTCTTCCCAAGTTGACCCATTGTCATTGGAAACTTTGACTGACACAGTTGATGCGCTGGGCTCATCAGCGGTCCATACTGCACGAACTTTACCAACATTTGTTCCAGTTGAAACACTTTGACTAGTCCAGTCACCAGTTGAATCATATGAAGTAGCATATTCAAGAGAAAGCCACCATGATACTGCAGAAGAACCAATCAATTGCATCTTCCATATTAATTCATTTCCAGGGTGTGAGAAATGGATTGTTTGGTTCTTTTCTACTGCTTCCCAGTGTGTACCATTATCTGCACTTACCCAGTAATCAACACGGTCGCCTTGGCTTGGTGCTGACCAATGATTTTGAACATTTACCGCAACAACATCCTCGGCTGTATTAATTGTGTCTCCAATCCATGTGGTCGTTCCCGGAGCAGGAGTTGTAGCATAAGAGAGACCCATTCCCAACTCACGATAATAGAGTGTTTTAGAGCCCCATGTAGAATATCCTGTATCGACTGTGATTAGTCTCGCTCCATCATAGTGCAATCCAAATCCTTTGGCGGTAATATCAATGGTTCCTGATTGCGGAACTAGTGATGAAGATGTTCCAGACACCGCCCAAGCACTGATCTGATCAGTATCTGTGTAGTAATATCCCTTCATACAGCGCATGTAGAAATAATTAGCGTGCACAGTCAACCCATGTACATTGCTGGAAGATTTACCACACTCTGTAGAAGAAGAAGAGCCTGATGAGAAGGAATACATTTCTTCATCTTTAGTGAATTGACCATTGTCACCAAAATCGTATGATACAATTCTTCTTTGCTGGCCATGCACAATCCAAATCTTATCTGTATCTCGGTCATAGGAAATTCCATTGTACTCACCATATGGCTGTGCGAGGTCATATGAGTCCACACACTTCCAGGTCCAATCATCTGAGACATCTATAGCTAAAACCCTGAGGTGTTGGGTCGGAGTTGATGATGAATAGGCATATTTGTAGGTTGAAAATATACCATAAAGCATTTCATCATCGGTTATTGTCCAATCTTTGAAGCCATAGGCTTTGTAATATGTTGAACTTGGGTCTTGAGGAAGTGTACAAGCGGATTCCCTTTGTAGATCAATAACAATGTCACGACTAACATTGTGGGGGTGCATTCTATTGACCACTTTGTCAAAAGAAGTCCCGGTAAAGGTTGACATGAAAAGCCAATCATGATTTCTGATAATAGCCCCTTGTCCTTGCGCCATGAAATTCTGGCTTGTGACTTTTATCTGATTACTAAATCGGTTCTCTGTAGAGTTAGATGTGTGTGGTTGCCTAACTGCAAAACTTCCATTATCGAGCCATGCAGATGTACCTGGGTTTATGTTTTCAGTAACCGCATGTGGCGCGAGCATTACATCTCCTGCATCTAAACCGAGTGTCAATTCCTCACTGCGAGAATCTACTCGATTTGAATTTCCATCCATCCATTCAGCGTATGTATCCGTAGAAACCTGAGACCACCCCGTTGAGGAAGCACCTGAAAGTGTGACTTGGACGTCAAGAACTTCTGCGCCCTTTGGAATTGAGACTTTAGTAGTCTTATCTGAACCTCCTTGATAAAGAGCAATATTTTCTACGCCACCATCAGAAAATGTGTAGATATGCCTCGATGAACCGGTTGCTTCTGCTTCACCAACAAACGTTTCTGAAAACGGACTCATCGGCGTTAGCACTAGCATTAATAGCATCATTATCAAGGCTGCACGGGAAGTAAAACGCTGTGACATTGAATGCACCTACACGATGCTCAAACGCCATAAGTCTTGAATTAATCGGCGACATGTCAGTTAGAATCCCCCTTAAGGGGGATTATATCGATTTCAAGCAGTGTTTCTACTGTCGTAACGGATTGGAGATGAATCTCCTCTGAGACCATCCACTTCATCATCCTTAACTTCAAACCAATCAACCAACCAATCTCCATCAGTATCCCAATTCAAAGGATCACTTCCTTCTGCAATGTGATCACCATCCAAATCGAGGAGATACCAGCCCAGCTCGTGCTCACCCAATTCTATTGCAGGTGCACGGTTTAGATTTCCGACATAGTATACTTCCCATGTATCAGTGAGGTCGCCAGAACATAATATGATGTCATCACCACTATCCAGTACAAGGAAATCCGTATCCATGTCGTTGATAATTAATGCGTAACTCTCATCACCTATGTTTTTCTTATTCATTCCAAGATAATTTGTAGAATCCTCGGTCACTTCACCTAATCCGAGTGTAAAGGCTCTAAATTGCCACCATTCTGTTATTACAGAACCATTCCATGTTTCACCAGAAAGCCTTACTGAATCTGGAGAGTCCAGGTTCGGATCTGCTATGGCATAAAATTCCATGAAATTAGTATATGGTGTGTAGACACAAGTTGCAGTACAATCCCAATTTCCGTCCTGGTCAGGATCTTCGTTGGCATCGAGTGGATTAGCCGGGTCAAATGTTGCCCAAGTCCAACCTAGAGCTGGACGTGAAAGGGTTCCCAAGTTTTGTGAAAGTGGACGACACGAAGTGGTGTTAGACGTACATCCTCCCCCAGTTGAAGCATCGATCCACTGCACCTCAACATTCAGCCGAGACGAAAAGTTATCATTACTTTCATTCCAACCTTTTTCGTATTCATACCAATCAGGAAGCATATCTCCATCTGTATCATTGTCCATAGGATTGATTCCATATTTGAAAACTTCACGACCATCGGAAAGATTCCAATCACGGTCATGCGAAGTCACTAGACCACTACTGACCTCGGTGTTGAATGTAACAGAATCTCCATCTGAATCGTTTGAATCAGGTCTTGTTCCATTCAGATACTCCATGTGGTTTGTGAATGGAAGGTCACCAATTCCATTTTGAATAATTTCACCCGATGGAGTAAATTGTCGATTCTCCCAGGTTCCTTGAACTGCAGGGTTATCGAATGAAGTTCGGTCATACCATCCATCACTATCTGGATCATAATTTACATCAAAGGGGTTGACTGGGTTAGTCGCCCAATGATTTTGTGTAGTTGGATCTGGCATTCCATAAACCGCATAACAAAATTCCCAACCATCATCAATTCCATCCTGATCTGAATCAGTATGTGTTGGATCTGTTATTCCAAACAATGTTCGATTGAAGGTATTAGGGTCTTCAGAATTTATCATATCCATTCTTGCAGTAGATGATGAATCTTTACTACGGAAATTGTTGTAGATTGCCCTTCTTGCTTCAACCTCAGAATAGCCCTCTTCGACGTATGCATCTACTGCATCATCGCCAAAGCCAATTAAACCTGAGCCAGTAGTTAAGCGATTGTCATATTTACCATATACACGTGATTCGTATTCGCGTTTATTGGTAAATTGTTCCTCTAGAGAGATATTTCCGTCGGAGTTACAATCTACTGAATCTAAGTCACTGTCTAGCCATTGATCAGAATCAATTAATGGGTTCATTGACCAACGATTGTTTTCAAGATCCCATGATGTAAACCAATATTCGAAACCATCTATCATTCCATCACTATCAGTATCTGCTAGCGTAGGGTCTGTGATTCCCATTAGAGTAGAGATGAAAGTATTTGCAATTCCCGTCGATTGCCACTCTTGGAATTCAGCAATATGCCTCTTACCTCTTTGGCCCTTGTCTAGAATTATCGAATACACGCGTTGTGCTTTTTGAGTAGGATCATTTAGGTCACCATCGACATGCATAAGTGGAGCATCAAGAGGATGGGTTTCGCCATTTTCGGGATTGGTAACTGCTAACGAAAACTCCTGCGCATCGGTCAGAGCATCATTGTCCGCATCAAAAGTACCATCACCGGGCACCAATGGATTTAGAGTCCAAGTTTGCGCTGTATCATTCCATGCTGTAAACATTAATTCAAGTCCATCAAGGAATCCGTCCGAATCAGTATCTGGATTTGTAGGATCTGTGGTCCAACCAGACACATTAATCAAATCTTGACCAACGAAAGAACCGAACGATTCGCTATTTGTAATTCCGGACCACTGCTGCAAGGTGTAACCGGTACCAATCGTTGTAACAAACCACTGTGGACTTGTGCGGTTACCATTGGTTTCTGATAATGCGGGGTCTATCGTATTGTATTCTTCCCAATTACTCATTCCATCATCATCAGAATCATCCCATCTATCGGTAGAATCCAACGGGTCAAGTGCCCATTCAGAATCAAGTAAATGCCAGCGTGCATACCATATTTCCCAGCCATCAGGCATACCATCTGAGTCGGAATCTGAATCTGTAGGATCACCTGTTGTTGTACCATCACCAAAGGTGGATTCAGGAGTGCCCCAATCAGATATGTTTTGGAATAGACCAGTTGTAAAATTGTCAGGGATTATTTCCCCATCTAAACTCATATTTCCATCAAATAAATTGTCCTTAATATTATACTCAAGCCAATTTACAAATGCCTCATTATCATCAATTACACCATTGTGATTGATATCATATCCATCTCCATCTGGATTCTCAAATGCATCACTACCATTCAATGGGTTGATTCCTATTCGGCTAACATCCCAGGTACAAGCACCTCGTGCTTCCCACCCATCAGGTAAACCATCACCATCTGAATCCACATTGTTGGGGTCTGAATCAGACCACGCCATGGCAGAGGCTTCAGATTCGAAATGGCTTTCAAGTAAATCTCCAGCAATGCCGGCCGATTTGATAAGTGTCCATTGATATTCACATAGATTGCTCAGACCATCACCATCTGCATCCCAATTAGCATCATCAGAATCCAATGGGTCCATTGTCCAATTATTGGAGCCTGTGAAAGTAGTTCCAATCCACCTTCGATGTTTAATTTCCCATCCATCAGGCATTCCATCACCATCTGAATCTGGATTTGTTGCATCGGTTCCTGAATCAATTCCAAGTGATGCTAGATATGTCGCATTAGCAGCTTGTCCGGCAGCATCATCACAAATATGTTCAAAATCATATTGATTAGTATAGTGACACCAAAGCGGTGTATTTTCATGGAACAATCCGAAATATTCTGCTCCATCGCCTACACCGTCACCATCAGAGTCAACAACTCTCGGGTCGGTTGCATTGTATCCTGAATCGGTACGTGCTGTATATCTGAATTCATCTAAATTACGCCATAGCCTCTCATTTATGGGATCGGAATCAAGGTTTACACCATCGCCATCTGCATCTAAGAGAGCATCCCATGGATCTGTTGGGTCCAATCCATAACGAACTTCCCAGCCATCTAGCATCCCATCTGCATCAGAATCATTGGCCATAGGGTCCATCAATTCAAGATTGGAATATTTACCGGGCCCGATTCCGAGGAATACTGTGTCAATTCCAGAAACAGGGTGAACTACAATCGAAGATATCAATCCTGGAACCCATTCCTGGTTGGTCATACCATATACTGCAGAATAACCGCCGTTTAGTACCCACATGCCCCATCCCGAACCAATGATTACTTCGTCTCCAGTTGAAGCAAGTGAATATATTTCGTTTGTAGCAGGCACAGACTCACCATCGACGCCAGGATGCTCATAATCTCCACCATGAGTAATCAGGCCGGAAAGTAAGTCTATTTTGTGTAAACCTGAAGGAGTTCCAAACCAAACAACTTGCATTGCTCCACCCTCTGGCCCATCGGCCACTAAAGAATTTACAGTAGCAGGATTTCCTCCACCCAATGCTCCAATTGCCCTTAAATCATCAATATTAGAAGCAATCGAAGTTGGTTCAAAGGAATAATAAAATTTCCAATTTGGAATAGAAGCATCTCTTGCTGAAGCAGTTTCAACAGCAAATAAGCCAACATCAGTTCCAACATATAGCGTTAAAGGACCTCCTGAAATGTCAACATGAGAGATAGAAGTAGCGGTTGCATTTCCACTAGTCATGGCATCTGAGATTCCATTACCCAAAGCTAACTTTGTAATTGAGACATCATTGATTTGGAATACGGAGCCGAATCCACGATAGCCAAGTGCCACAACATATTCATCTCCGCCGTCGGTTACAAGTTGAGCACCCGCAGTATAGCGTCCAGAGAAATAAGTCCATTCTGAGATATCACTTAGACTTCCTTCATCTTTTTCTGAAATCCAAACTCCAGCTTCGGTTATCATCACAAGATGGTTATCAAGTACAATCATATCATGCAGATCATGACCTTGAGGGAGTTCATAATTAGTAGAAATAGACTCTTCGAAATCAATTATTGTAATCCCCAGTTTCGTGCCAACCCACAAATGGTCCCCCGTAGAAAATAATTCTCGTACATCATGATTCATAATCGAAATATCTTCTGCTCCAGCCTCTGGAGTAAGTAGATATTCGGTATATGTACCGGATTTTGCGCCAAGTTCAACTGAACGCATCCCTGATTTCACGGTATTTCCATCATCTAAGTGTACAAAGTATTCTTCAAGAGTTGAAAGTTGCTCTCCGACTCCTAAAGCTTCTTCGGAACGTGCAGCATCAACGCTAATTATGCCATCACGATTAGCGTCCCATCCATCATTATCCAAATCGACTAGGGCATTAGAACGATTGAGTGGATCGAGACCAAAGTGTATCTCCCATCCGTCACTAATTCCATCGCCACTCGAAGGGAATAATCTACGATGTTTGACCCCATCGTAATTGTATCGATCGCTGTCTTCTTCGACTGGATTTGTACCTAGCCAAAGGTATTCATCGATGATGTCTGCAGTCTCATTACGAGCACAGGCAGAAAGAATATTTTCAAAGAGTGTGACATTTGAGTTCTGAGAAATGAATGGCCAATCATATAGAATAGACGATTCGGGTCCCGGTGAATGGCAACGTAGACCGTCTAATTCCGTAGTCCAATTCGATGGTGAGCCGTATGCATATTCCTCTGGTGAAGTTAGCATTTCATCAACAGTTAGGAACCCGTCACGATTAACATCAAATCCATCTTCATCCGGATCAAGATCGGCATCACTTGCATTTAGAGGGTCGAAATAATCGCATTGGTACATTTTTTCATCGGGATCATAACCGCCAAGTTTCTCACACATGTGCGCCTCGAAACCATCCGGCATTCCATCGCCATCAGTATCTGCAACTCTTGGATCGAGATACCAACGCTTTCCTGATTCATTGAGAACCCCTGTCAAGCCTCTGGTAAATCCTGGGTCGGTACATTGGGCAGGATATGGCCAACAATATTCTTCAGTTGCATTTAATCCATCAATATCTATATCGATAAAGGCATCTGAGGCATTGTCCCTGTCCATACCTTGCATTACTACTGACCGTCCATCTACTGTAGTGAAATTTATCCATTCTCCAAAGAGATTTTCATGAACATCCGGTATCTTATCGCCATCAGAATCTGTGGCCGGTGGGCGCTCTCCTTCTGTAGAATTAGGATTGGTAGTTGCTACATTAGAAATAGCAGGTAACTGTGAAACAAAAAACAGCCCAGATATTACTAGAACGGTCATCAGAAGTGTTGACTGTGAGCGGCGCATCGGAATCACCGTCGAGCGCGGTAGCACCCAACTAGACATGAACCATTGAATCAGCCTTAATACAGTGATGGAGCATTGTTCAGACTATGATTACCTACGGTAATCTAAACGATTGCTAAAAATCGGGCTCTTATCGTCTATTTTCAGGGGTGGGTTCAAGGGCTCAGCGCGATGCGCTCATAGGGTTAGTCATGTCATTATCCTTCACACATCTAGGAACGGGGAGCCGCGGAAACGCGACACTCGTTGAAAGTGGTGAGGCGAAAATTTTAATCGACCAGGGTTTTAGTGGAAAGCAACTAGAAAAACGCTTAGCAAGAATGGAAATACGACCTGAAGAAATTGATGCTATTGTATTGACTCATCACCATGGAGATCATGGCGGAGGGGCAGCTATTGCTCAGCGCCGATGGAACATACCGATATTTTGCAACGACAGAACGGCTTCTGCTCTCAATCTTGACCTCAGAGGCGTACAATTATTTGAAGGACTAGATGCACTAGAATTTGCTGATGATTTAGCCTTACTCCCGGTACCAGTCCCACACAGTGGTGCAGACAATGTAGCATTCATTGCTAGCCACCGGGGTGAACGAGGAGCTGTGATTACAGATCTTGGCTCGTGGACTGATGAATTGGTAAATCATGTATCGGGTTGCCAGCACATTTCAATCGAATCGAATTATGATAATCAACGGCTGTGGAACGGCCCATATCCTATGCGTTTGAAAGAAAGAATCTCAGGTAGGGGAGGACATCTTTCCAATGACCAAACAGGGCAATTCTTGGCACAGGTTGTAACCGATGAAACAAGGTCGCTAGTCCTCACCCACCTGTCGGAGAAAAATAACGCACCACATCTTGCTGAATCAACAACCCTCTACCACGTCGACGACATATTCGAAGGAGATATTCGGATCTCTCTCCAAGATGGCCCTGAGTTTACTCACCACATTGGTCAATCCGAATCTGAAAGAGTTTCCCAAGTGGGAATAACCCTGTGAAGATGAGCCCTGTAAGGGCTCCACTTGGTCAAACCATAAGAGGGTGAATGTGTCTCTTCAGTCCGATGAGGTCCACCCGCAAAGCCGATGAGGACCTCGCCGTCAGCGAGGTTATCGGCGTAGTCATGCTTCTAGCCATGGTAATTACCATGATGGGAGGGGTGTTTTTGATGCTAACACCATATGTCAATGATTTCCAAGACAATACAGCATGGGCTAATGCAAATGGTATTGCTGAGCGCCTAGATGGGCGCATCGATGTTGTAGCTGGAGCAAGTGCAGATACCGGAATACGTACAACAATACCTTCGGTAACCAGTGCAATAATTCCGATTTCAAATATTGAAACTTGGACAGTAGCAGCTGATTTAACTGCAACTGAATCGATAACTGTCACCTACCTCAATCAAACGTCCTTCAGTATATTTGCACAAAATGAAAAGGCCACAAGCGTACTGATTTGGACCGCAGAAGGGGAACAAACCGTAACATTCTCCCCCAGCCATGAGCCAATTGTAATCAATCATGAATTGAATGTTCTCGAATTATACATTATCACCGTATATGATACTGATCAAAACCCTCTACATCGACAAGCAAGTATCACAATTTCGGGATTATTAATCAAAACATCAGTCCAAGGTGGAGAACACGCAATCGGCCTCATCAATGATGCACGATATGATAAATTCTCAAATGAACCCTGGACAATCGCTTCGGCACCAGGAATAAAAGTTGAAGAACTGTTTGATGGAACAATGCGTGCAAGTTTATCGCTACGTGACGTTAGTGTAATAGGGTCAATGCCTGATGGAAGAAATGCAATTTTCGACATTAGTTCGGCTGGGCCTATTGAACTATTCAGCGGAGATGCTTGGAACTTCAGGTTCAGTTTTGATTCAACTCTCGGACCCACAATCGCACCTCAGATGAATGAGGGGTGGTTGACGGACTACACGCTTCATCGTGCCGCTGATACGCTAGAACAACACCGCGGAATCAGCCCATGGCTTAGGGCAAGTGGTTCTGATGGGATGACTATTGATTACGGAACTACAATGATTGATTTAGAAATCGATTTACAATTAGTGGAGATTAGTAAATGATTACCAACAACCTTCACCGTGACGAAGAGGCTGTGAGCGCAGCTGTTGCTACCGTCCTTCTGTTCGGAGGAGTTATCTCAATTATTGGAATTATGTTACTTTCCATGATGCCAGTTATACAAGAATTAGAAGGCTCCCTGAAACGTAACGACATGCAAGCCCAGATGAAAATAATGGGCCATGAAATAACAACTCTCTCCGAAGCAGGAGTGCCAGGAGATTCCTCGCAAGTTGAGTTAATCCCTGTAGATGGAGAACTAAGATGGGACCGATTACGTGGTGGAATGTGGTACTCCGCTTCATGGTATGAGGATGATACTTTCAGAATCAGAGGTGCTCTTGACCTCGACCGAAATATCGAAATCCGCCATGCTGAAAGTAATGTCCAAGCGGTATGTTATGAAGATTTAAGGCTCGGTCCAGATCGACCATTTTTATTCACTCCAACAAGTCAAGCAGATTCAATCCTTGTCACTCCGAAGCATGGACTGACTATACCACTGGGTCCAGTTTTGGTTGAACAAGGGGGGAAAGATTACTCGCTCTCGATAGGTGAAGTTTTGCGTCTTGATGCAAATTCACCATTCCAAGCCAGCCACGATTTGTCCGGACTACAAATCAATGGTGATGGAGGCTCGTTAATCGTGCCGCCCTCCAAATCAAATCCGGCTACAGGCAAAGGCCAACATTGGGCAGTACCATTACCGGCAGGAAATTCAACTATCGAAATATTTGCCAATGATGACATACTAGTCCAGTGGTCACTCGCAGGTCAAAGTGGTGATGAAGCGATTGTACAATCAAATACAGTTAAGCTGGCAAACTCTTGGTCAAAAGAAGTGTCTCTTTCAGAAGATGCGATTCTTGAAATTGTTACCGACATTGATGCACAATTACTGATTAGTCACGGAGGACAGGGGAAAACATCGTTGCTAAGTGAAGAGGGTAATTACATTTCTAAAAACTTCATAGCACCATATTCTGCTGGAAATTTAACTATACTAAATCCTAATGAAAACTCTGCAACTGTTACTTGGCGTAATGGTGGAACATCTGTACCTGGTAACCAAACAGGAACAGTATCTTGGCCACCTGTAGGGATTTCTAGTGCTACAATTCTTGAAAGTAGTGAAAATGTGATCCTACAATGGAGTACAGGAAATGGTGGAATGTCTATGCTTCCTGCCACCGAAACGGGACAGGTTACTGGCAAATCCTTCATGCTTGATGATTCAGATAATTTTGAAAATTTTACTTCCGAATTTGAGGATTATTCTTCAGTAATGGGGTACACAGGTAGTAACGGCATCATGATTCTAGAGGATGAAGGTGCGATGAGGTGCATGGGAATCGACCAAACTGCATCGGGATGGATAACTACAACCCTACCTTGGAAAACAATGGATGGATTGCCTGAAGGCCAAATTATTAGTTCATGGCAGGAAGGTTTGCACCCCGCTAGTTTAGAAATCACCCTGATAGGAACCGAAGGTGATGCAACACATGCAAACCTCGCTAGCGCTTGGGCATTCCATATTTCACGCCTAACATATGAGTTTGATACCTCGATTAGTGGACTTGAAGTCGCATGGAGTGCTGGTGCAATTGTAACAAATCACCCTGAGATGAATCCCGCAATCCTAGTGGGTCCAACCGATAGGCAAGGGCCTGGGCCCCGTTTTAGTGCAACTGTACCTTCAATCCATCCAACAAAGACTTCTGTTTCCGGAACAGGAAATATGAATCTAGATTTGGAATTGACAATGCGTGAGAGCCTTGTATCGACTACTGCATACGATGTCCGAAGAGGGTGGGTTGGACCATACGGTGATGCAATTGCAGCATGGTCTAGCAATGGGCTCGAATCTTCTGAAGATTGGATTGTAAACCCTGGCAGATTAGACTTACTTTCAGATTATGTAGGCTGGGTACCAATCCCCTCACATGGCCCAAGTGAGGCGGTTTGGCACACATCAGGCGAACCAATACAGTTTAATTTACAGATCAGTAGTATTGATGTGCATCTAACGGAGGCATCATCATGAAGGGTGAGTTAGTCCATGATGAATCTGGAGCGAGTACTGAACTCGGATATATTTTCACTTTTTTGTTAGGTGTAATTTTCCTCTCCATGTTCAGTGTTTGGGCATTTGGTATCGAGACTGCGACCAGAGAAAATTGGAATACTACCGCAGTAGATGTCAACATGGCGGATTTGGCAGCAGCTGTTGAAAGAGCAGACCTTGCAAGTAGAGAAGATAGCGGGGTTCGATATGCAGAAGTTGTTGAATGGCGGCCAACGGAAGCCGACGAATCGCTATTTGTTTTGACCTTAGATGACCAGGGACTACACTTAGACCATACAGAAAATATTCTCGATAGAGATGTTTCTATTTCAGCCACTGGTGCGGGAATGTATGATGGTGAAATATCATTGTCAGGTATAACCGAAATCTGGATTGTTTACGATGATGGCATTACTTATCTTAGCAGTAAGCGACCTAATTTCTGATCAGCGACCCATAACGGCCGTATGAACCATCATTTGCACTTCTCGCATTCGAGTTTGTGCTCCAAGTTCTCGGAACACGGATAGTGCACGTTGAAGATATTCCATTCTTCTTTGTCGGTCGGGGGCAACTCCACCTAATCTTGCCAACAATTCACCAATTTGCATTCGCAGATCATTGGCTTCTGAAATAATCAAGGCTTCACGATAACGCTCCAGCGCTTCTTCAATTTTCCCACTATCTTGGAGAACTTCTCCTAGTAGGATTGATACTTCCACAAGTGCAAGTGGATCTCCAGCCTCACCCATAGTTGACAGGGCATCGGTATAATGGTGCAATGCAAGTTCTGAATCTCCTGATTTCGCATAGTACCGTCCAAGTACTGCTCGAGCTCGAGCGTGTAAAATCGGATCATCAGATGATTCTGAGCGCTCATACGCAGATAGTGCATGGTCACGCGCTCTTGTGTGCTCGCCTAAATCTAGTAATGAACGTGCGAGAACAATTTGTGCTGAAATTAATTCTAAAGAATCATCGGATGATAATATGTTTTCAACTTCAGAATATGCTTCTAATGCTTTGATTTTATCACCATTTCTGCGCAAGATATATCCCATATTATTGTAAGACCTTGCAGCACCTACTGCGTCACCGATTTCAATAAATAATTCAAGAGATTTTCGATGCATGCTCAGACTGGAATTCGAATCACCGCGTTTCAAAGAGATATCTGCAAGGTTTGAGAGAATGTCGGCAATCACGTCTTTCAAGCCTGCTGCTTCAGCAGGGGGTCTGGCTTGGCTAAACGCATCTTCTGCCTCATCAAACCTGCCAAGAAGCGACAATACTTCGCCACGGAGTCTATCAATACGACAAGAACTTTCAGCTACAATCGATTGGGTATCGATTGATTCTAGAAGGCCCAGAAGTTCAATGTGTCCTTCCTTGATTAAATCACGTCCTTGCTCAATGACAATCTTAGTAGCGTCTTCATGTCTTGACGATGCGATTAAGTGGTAAATTAATTCAAGCGCGATATGGCTCCCAATGCTTTGCTTCTGATACCATGCTACCGCTTTATTATGCAATTCTTCTTTCGATTGAGGGTCTAAACTTTGTAATAAAAACTCTCGAATTAAATCGTGTACGTCATAAGCATCTGAATCTGCATGCCTAGCCAGACCGGACTCTACAAGCGAATCCAATTCATCAATATTCAATCCCTGCTCCATAATTGCTTCAAGCGGAATTGGTTCTCTGAAAATTGATAGAGCACCAAGTAATCTTTTTTGCTCACCGGATAACTTAGAGAAAATTTCGATATTTACATAATTTTCAAGCGATTCATGGAACGCACCCGCTGATGCTCCCCTGTTGATTAATTCAAGAACCAAAGGGTGTCCACGGCTTAATGAGTGAATGTATAGTAACTTTTCTTGGTCTAAGTCATCAAAGGTAGAAAGTAATGAGCGGGTCGATTCTTGATCTAATCCTTCTAGCGGTAGAACCAATGAAACAATCCGCCCATCTGCATCTTTCAGCGGGACTACTTGGCGGAATGAACGTGAAAATATCACTAAACCTACATCACCTTCAAACTCTACAAGTCCACGTGAAATCGCTTGTATGGTTTGGTGTAGGACCTTATCATTTACCTTATGATAATCATCTATTACAATCAATGCAGGTGAATTTGATAGAGCATCGGTAATAATTCGAGCAGCGTCCCCTGATTGCGGGACTGGCGTTGCTGAAATATAATCTGCCAACATTGGATCACCAATACTTGATAGCCAGTCTGCAATGCTTTCAAAGAAAGCACGACTACCATCCCAATCTTGACAACGATGGTATAGTAAATTTCTGCGATGCATGAATGATTCGATGACCTTAGCAGCCATCGAAGTTTTTCCAATTCCTGCAATTCCTGGAATCATCAAAGTCGTTGAACGAGCTTCTAGTAAATTAACCATATTTTCTAACTCTGTCGAACGGCCATAAAAATGGCGAAGACGAGGCAAATCTCCTAAACTAGTAACCAATTGTTTCTCGACATGTTTGGATAAATCACGTTCAACCAAATCGGCAGATAATGAGCGTACATCGAGAACACCATTGTCATCGAGATATCGAATTACATCCACTGGTCGCATATTAAATGAAATCTGATCTTGTATATCACCAAGAGTTGCCGATATAGTATTACCCTCAGGGAGAATGGCTCTCAGAGGAAACTCTCTGAGTCTTTTCCAGGTATCCTCTGCTACATTCATTCCAGAATCGGTTAAGAAATACGCTTTACGCTTACGACTTACACCCTGAACGTGTGCCTGCCTCTCAACAAGAAGACCTTGGTCCTTCAAACCGGATATCGCCCGAGGTACATTTGATCTAGCAATAGATACCGCATTTGCAATTCCCATTTGAGATAGTGCAAATGGAACTTCGACTGAACTCATGAAATCTGAAAAATCAGACAAATGGAGCAGTATTCTCTCATGCACTCCTGGTTTTGGTCGTACAGCCATATCTCACCCTCCGTTCTTATCCCCTTAGAGTATTTTGTATCCCTGTATCAGGAATTACTGCTGCGGAGGTATGTAATTTGGATCAGCAACCCACTGGTTAGTTTGTGCATCCCAGATCCAACCTGGGTGTTGAGGTTGAGCCGCAGGCATAGGAGCTGCTGCTGGTGTCAAATCACCCGAAACAACTGAGTCATGGATATTGACATTCACATTTTGGACAATTGTTCCAGCAACCGCCTGTTCCGCAGCCCTTGCTTTGGCCCAAGCATATGGGTCCTCTTCTTTCTGCTGCTCTAGTGTCGCTTCTGCATCATCCTCAAAATCCTCAAATTCTAAGAAGAAGAAAGCACCAACTGCTAGAAGTATTGTAAATGCAACGACCCCGATCAAGACCCAAATCCAAGTAGCTAGACCAGCAGTTTCTGGCTCACCGCTGGTCAATGTGATACTAACTCCGTCATCCTTGCCAATTTTTTGGCCATCCTGATCAAAGTAGATTCCATAATCCCCGTCATCACCAAGTTGGGCGGTGGAAATTTCCATTTTCCATGTCCCATCTGCGTCAACGGTCGTATAATTCAATTCGAATCCATCACCCTTATCCCAAAGAGCCGTTACTTTGGAATCAGGTAATCCTGTTCCTTCAAACAATGCGGTATCACCAAATGTAACAACGCCTGAATCAACTCTCTGCGCAGTGAATTTAACGCCTTTCACAATGAAATTTACTTGATATGAATATGCAACTGAATCATGTATATCTCTTGCTTCAAACATCACGCCAGGCATTGACCAGTCAGATATCTCAGATGAAGATTGATACATTGAATCCATTGGGTTGTAAATTGCTCTACCATCTGGCGTGATACGGAGATGATACGCGTAGTCATTGTCGATTGCAGTTGACGGATCATCATAGATATCGAATAGCATATGGCTTGTATCTGGACCTATACCATCTGAATCATTAAAGAAATCAAGTAAATTAATTTCTTCACCAGCTCCACACTTATCGAAGGAACTAGATTTTTCATCACAGAATATTGTAATCGTCTCTATCCACCCTGTCGCATTGAATGTTGGCGGGATGTTGTTTGCATCTGTTGGATTGTCAATCATAATTCGAACAGTTTCAATCAATGAATAATTTACACCATCATATGATTTTACTTGGATTTCATATTGTTGGTCATGAATCAAATTACTGGTGTCCCAATAAGTCTGCCATGCACCATTTGGTAAGAATGAAGTCACAGGATCCGGGCCACTATTCAATTCGATACCACTGGCTAAGTCCATGATAGTGATTTCAACACGGGTAACCTGTCCATCGAGATCTCGTGCGACTCCACTGATTATGGTCTCCTTGTCTGCACGAACTTGTTCCATTGGCAATGGTTCACTTACCTGAACAATCGGAATTCTGTTATCATTATCAATTGTGATTGATACTGTCGCAGGTACACATACATCAACTATCTCGTGACAGTAGTTAGAGTCACTTGCCCAAACTGAGAACGAATAATCCCCACTAGGTAGTGAAGAGAAGTTCCACGAGTCAGACCAAACTGTACCGCCGCCACTATTTGCAGGATAGTTAGCAGAGTAATTATTCGGTCCAGTTACACTGAACCAAATATCTCTTATGTCGCTACCCTGAACCCCTTGATAATCATCTGAGGAAGTACCACTGAACAGTACTTCTTGCCCATCATGAGTAGATCCGTCTAAAGGTGATTCTAGAATTATGGTTGGAGGATCAATGTTCAATTTGAATACTCTTGTAGTAACAATTGATTCATCTAAACCATCATGAGAACGGACACGGAAGGTCACATCCTCTTCAAAGTGATTAGCCATATCACGTTCATATGACCAAGTCTTGAATGGCCAGTTGGTCTTTGTGACCTCCCCATTTGCACCCGATGTATCGGTTGCAAGATACCAATCAAGGCTACCATGTGGTTGAATTTCGACTTTATTGATTGCACCAAATTGTTTCAACCAAGAATCATAGTCATTGAAGTATGCAGGACCTATACCATCGTGCGCAGATCCAGTAATCGTAATTGTACGCGCAAAAGATGTTCCATCATTTTGGTCAACGCTTACGGAAGGAGCCGTGTTTGAAAGATGGATTACCTCATCAACCATCCCAGTTAGAGTAAAGTCATGTAATGAAGTTCCTTTACCAAATTTCTTTGCATCAACTGAATATGTTGGCATTTCACGGCCACCATTCTGGCAATCAGGGTCTTGGCCATCCTTCAGAGTGTCACCATCATTATCTGCACCGTCACCACAAGAGTCCTCTCCTGGGTCTGTAGCTACATGATTCCAGTTTGTGTCGATGTGGAAATTTGATGGTAGAGTAATCCACGGGGTGAATCCATAGGCATCGGTAGTGACATTGTAAAGGGGTTTACCATTCGCATCTTTTATTGTCACGAGAGCTTCGGCAACCTGTGAATTGTCAGCCTTAACTTGGTAGCGAACTAATTCTCCTTGCTCAACTTGGACACCCCATGCAGTGTTCTGGTTTTGAATATGTATTTTTGAGCGATCGAAATTTTGTATATCCGAATAAGTGAATGTAGTTGCATTCTGGTTTACTTCCATTGATAATGGCATGAAACGCGGAGGCCAATCTGCAGTAAGTGGGGCTTTGATACACTCAGCTGTATCCCACGGGCACTCTGCACCTAACCATGAAAGTGAAACTGGATACATTACTCCAGCACCAGGATCAGGCATAAATTCACTTTGAACCGCTACACGAGATTCAGTAACATTGTAAATTTGAGTTGCATTTGTGTACGTGTTTCCGGAGAAGTATGCGATTGAACCATACTTGTTACCGTAATTATCATCATACAATGAAATATTTGCAGCAAATTCGCCAACTTCGATATCATTACCTTGAGCGTTTACAATTCCACCTTTGATTCTGAATCCATCACCTGCATTATTGGTAACGGTATTATCAATAAAAGTTGCAGATGACATGTAAACATGGAATGCAGGACACTGGAAATCTCCACCGTACATGGATTCAGAATTACAGACCCCTATATTGTCAGAAACTATATTGTTAGCAAAGTAAAGTCGTGCTTTGGTAGGAGATGGAACATTCCATCCCTGATCATTGTGATGATATTCACCAATTAGAACCGGCTCTTTAGCGGTATTAATGATTGTATTATTTTCAGCGGATACATCTGATTCTCCATAAATCCAGATTCCATTCCACCCACCGATTGGTCCGATTACGTTATTGTTTATCTCGACCATTGAAGCACGAATTCCGAATCCAGAACCTTCTGCTGAACCTGAAATTGTATTTCTTTCAGCAATTACAATTGCACCATCATATGCCGTTATCCCCGCCCCATCTGTAGGAGTGATCGTATTATCTGAAATGACGAAAGTATGTGTTTGTCCATTTGTTACCAAGTGCGAATTAGTATCGATTGCATTACACTTTGTTGTAACTGTAGAATTGGTAAGAGAACCGCTACTAGCTCGAAGGAAAGCACCGTATGAGTTATCGGTAATTGAAACTGTATCCATTCGAACGAACGAATCCTGCAAGAAAATAGCCGAACGTCCACCGCCTTGGCTACCACAGTCGGTTTCTTCACCAGTGAATGCAGAATTCAAAATTTGCATTACAACAAGTCCGGCTCCTGCACCGTAGGCCTGTATGGCTGCGCCATGGTAACCTTGGGCATCTATACCCACTGCGAATGTTCCACCATCAAGTGTTGGTGACGCCCCATTAAATGCAAGAACGTTAGAGGTATTGATATCTTTGAAAGTTGGATTTGTTACACTCAAACTAGCACCATCAAAAATCATTGCACCATATTTGATGCTACCTTGGCCATCGAGGTCCACTGGGATCCCATATGCACCATCAAGTGTTACGTGATTCAATCGAGTTAGTGATTGATCGATTGTTGCAGCAAGGTAGATTCCTGAACCACAAGCCATGTCGGGGTTCCAAACTCCAGTCACATAGCAGCGCCCGGTTTGATTTGGAGCAGGTGCTGCTGGTGTGCCCCAAATGAAGCGAACCGGCGATCCGGTACTGGCTTGTGAAGCACCACAAGCAGAATCTCCAGCGCAAATCGAGCCTTGTATCTGAATATTTTTATCCGCAGGGACATTGATTGTAGTACCCGCATTTATGATTAGTTTCGCACCACCGGCAACAAGTAGATCCCCGTCAAGATTCATTACTCCGGTCCAGGTTTCCGTTCCAGTAATCGTACCAGAGGATGTTTCGTTAACTGCGCTTACGGCAGGTACCGTTGAAACCATTGCCACGAATAGTGACAATAGGAAGATACTGACAAGTCCCAAACTTTTGCTTTTTTGAACATTGGTTGACATAATAAACCCTCTAACAAGACTCCCACAGCCAAGTCCGCCTTAACACATTGGTAAAGAAAATACTTCTTTAGTATCAAAAACATTAATTTGTATCACATTTTTTCCCTGAATAAAATAACATAATATCAAATAATAATAATAATATCATAAATAATGGAGCCGGTAAACTACTCAGTACATCGATTACAGGCTTCAGCAGATGCCGGAGGTCCGAATTTGCTCAAGCCAATCCTCTCCATTTATTGAGCCATATCCCCAGTGAGAATCATGCTCAATATCAGATTCAAGGGGATCTGCAGATTCCATCAGAGCCGCCTTTACCTGAGTAATACAATCAAGTGAAGGGCTACTTTTCAAGGCCGGTTCTGCTTCAAGAATTAACGCCAAAATACCAGAAACGAACACTGTGGCATCACTGGTCCCAGTCGAAGAATAGTATTCTCCACTCTTTGCAGTGGAGATTATTCCGACTCCAGGAGCGGAGATCTCAGGCTTCTGGTGTGGTTCGGTTCTATCTTGTCCATCATTATCGGTTGATGAACCTCGTGAAGATCCACTCCAAACATCACCCTCTTTATCCAATGCTGCAACTGAAATCACCTCCGCGACATTTGATGGAGTTGCAACACGCCCATCATCAGTATCACCGCCATCATTACCAGCCGCTGCCACAACATACACGCCATTTGCAAGCGCAAGCCTAACTGCATTGGTAGTTGGACCATCACGTTCAGCATCAGGATCACTTTCACCACCTAGTGATAGAGAAATAATATCTGCTTCAAAGGTTCTCCAGCACCATTCAATTGCATTTGCCACGGATTCCTCATTACCACTATTGCCTCCTGTTCCGTCTTCTCCTAAAGCCGCAGCCATACCCAAGGTAACACCAGGTGCAACCCCCTGTAGATAGCCCTCGGCTGCAAGTATCCCGGCCATCATCGTGCCATGAGCTAGCTTACCGTGGTCCACAGGATCAGATGAGCCTGTGACAAAATCCTTGAAAACTAAATCTAAATTCTTTAAATCGGGGTGCGTATTATCTATTCCAGTATCGACCATACAAACTCTAACACCATCTCCTGTTAACCCGGAGTCCTGTAAATCACGTGCTCCAACTTCTTCAAACGCCCACTCGGAAGTAGGTGGTGGTAATTCGATAATCAAATATTGTGAAGCCGCCCAAAATATAATTGAAACTAATACTAAAATTCCGAGATTTGCAATACGTTGAGAATTTCTACGTTGGCGAGATACCACTGGAATAGGTTCAGGGTCCCAGCCAATTACTTCGCTTCGCCAACCATCTTGGTGGCCTATAGTATTGGGATCTGTTGCAGAAAGAATCCGTGAATCAGTTGGTTCGGGAATGAACTCGACTCCTTTGAGTTCATTTTCATCCCACATGAACTAACGCTGACGCATACAATGCTTGAACATATGTCTCTAGCCATTCGGGTATTGCCCTCCTTTGAAGGGCGTTTCGAATAGATATTGCTCAGAATCGACTCGAGGATCCCTTACGAGCGGTTTTGTATCCGCCATAAAGAACGAGTATGGTCAAAATCACTACGATGATCATCAAGTATGAATCATTTGCATCACCGCTTGCCACATTGGAAAACTTCACTTTGAAGTCTTTATCTGAGACATCTTCGCTAGGAGTTCCAATAATTTCAACCGAAACAGTCAGTCCAGCAGGGCCCGGAGGCATATCTGAATACGGGAATTCAGCAAAGGCTGTTTCATTTGCAGGAACCGTAATCGTAGTTTGCTTCTGTGTATACTCGGTACCATCTTGGCCAACCAGATAAACAATTACGTCACTCGCTGTAAGGAAACCTTCATTCTTAATTGGAATTCGGAAAATACCATCTTCGTTAGCCAAAGCATTTGCTGCTCTTGGTTCGATCGAATCAACCAATATCACTAATTTCGCAATTGATATAATTGCTGTAGTGGAACCGGTTTGTGTCTCAAAGTCACCCTCGCTATCAACTGTATAGTCAACATCACATGTTTCAACAGTCGAGTTTGTGGCTGCGAAAATTGTGAACGATTGGCTACGGCTATTATCTGCTGCAATCGTCAGATTAGAAATCGGAGGAGTTACTAACCAACCTGCATCAATACAAGATTGCTCGAGTACTGCTTGTACTGTTACTGTGTCATCTCCGTTTCCTAAGTTCTCAATGCTCAATGTGACGGTTGTTTCTCCACCATCTCCAACACCAATTGTATCAGGTACACCACTCATTGAGAGATTGTATTCCTGAGGAACATTCACACGAACGCTTGCCTCACTGAGTCCACCATCTGCAGCAAACCTCATGTTAACTGCATGCCCATCGTCATAAGTTCGAGTTTGGTTTTGTAGCGGGAGAGTAATTCTAACATCGATTTCACGGTACAATACTTGGTTAGTATCGCTATTGTTCAAACCGATTCCCATTTCAATATCCATTATGCTAGTCCAATTGCCATCACCAGTACTATTGAGGTATTCAATAGTCCAATCTTCTGAATCTTGAGATACACCAACACCTGCAGAAACTGTAAATTCATCAGTTACTTCAGTTCCGCCATAGGTTATTCCCAACTTCAATTCGATTACTGTGTAGTCATTATCATCACCAGTAATTGCAGTCAGTGTAGTTAGATCTTCACTTGAGAACACGGCAGTATCCTCGTCGACGGAAATTATTTCCACAACCATGTCAGAGTTAACTCTACGAGTGAATTCCATAATTCTATCTTGCGCAGTGTCTTGTCCAACGTTAACAGAAAGTCCAGAACTGTATTCCATTGTTAGATTCAGATCGTGCTGTACTGTATCGAATTCGCTGTCTAAATCAACACAATTGGTTGGTTCATCACACGCAGGTAAGACCATACTTAGTTCACCATTATCATCGAATTCAGTAAGCCATGCGATTCCATATCCTAGATCGATTTCAACTTCAATTCCGGATGCATTATTCACAGTAGTACCAACTAGTTCAGTCCATGAAGTGGTGATTGATAATCGACCACCCAGATTCATAACTAAGTCAAGTGATGCTCCATCTTGAACTGAAGCTTCGAGAATACCGATTGCGATACCTCCACCGTTATCATTGGAATCTGAACCTTCAACCACAACAATCCATTCTCCCGGTGCAATTACTCCACTCCAGGAGAGTGTACTATTTTCATAGGAAGTTACACTGATTTCTACAGGTTCGCGAACGATTCCAATAGCAGGATACAAAGTAATTGTTGCACCATCTAGACGTGTGCTGTCTGGGTTGTTATCTGTAACATTAATTAAAACAGAAACTTCACCAGCGCTCATTTCGAAATCACGGCTTTCGTGTGTATCGTTGACCACATAGAACGTACTATTGTTATCAGAATAAGTTACAGCGGCAAATCCTGCCTTAGAGGCATTTACTGTGTAATTGTCACGGATTGGTACGAATAGAGACCATACACCTTCTGCATCGGTTACAAGTGATTCATTTACTCCATTGTCGCTAGTAACCGTTACATTTGCTCCTTCGATTCCTTCACTGGATGAAGGTGTGTCGTTATCATCAAGATCCCAGAAGAACTTTCCACCGATTTTAACAGATTTCTCGGCAATTACCGTACCTGCTTCCCAAGAATTGTTTACCATTGAATCCGCAGAATTATAAATTCCTGTATCCAACTTCCACATTTCTAGGTTCTCTGTGCGATTAAGTTCAAGAGTCCAATTACCCGGCATTAGAACTTCACTAATCATTCCATCATTGTCCGAAGGTCCTAGGCTCACATTACCAAGCCCATCAAGGCTTACTGCTGTTACACGAGTGGATGCGATATTTACACCGGTTAGTCCCTCTTGCAGTTGTAGTGTAACAACCATTGCGGTCTTTGTCTTCCAAAGAATATCTGAAGTTGCTGCATTTACTGCAATAAAGTCACGTAGAATTTCAGTCTCGTTGCTATCAGCTTGATAGTCAGCAACTTCGACAAACCAATCTCCTTGTGGAATGTATTCTGCAAATGTACCATTTTCATCTGTTACTAATGGATGGAAATCATCACCTGCTTCATTGCGTAGCCAAACAGTTGAGTTGTCCATCGGGAAACCACTTTCCATCTGCACAGCACCACTTACAAGATACTCTGGTGAGAACATAATATCAATCGAATCACCAGGAGGTGCAAGACCGATACCAAGTCCAGGTAGTGCGTCAGCGTGCCTACGATAATCACTAGCATTTTCATCTCGTGGATCATCTTCAAACATTGTGATGATATAGTTTCCAACTGATAACTCAACTGTGAGTTCTCCCGTTGTAGCATTGTACATATCTTCACTAACCGCTAGGTCAAGTCCGAAATCATCAACAGCTGTAATATTGAACATTGGGGAGATGGCTGTACCATTTTCCCAAACTCCATCAAAGGAGGTGTCCAAGAATACACGGAAGGTCAGTGAAATATTTGCAGGATTAGCAATCAATTCAAGTTGCGCTGAATAATTTTCAGTATCGATTGTTAATGGTGCTACATTCATTTCCGCATTGGATACCGTAAATGTCCAGTTACCATCATCTAGATGCATTAGGAAAGTTCCAGCAACATCTATTTCTTGGCGCCATTCAAGACCATTCTCATCGGTTGCAATAACTTCTGTTCCTTCTGAACCAGTTATTCCTTCACCCCACTGTATACCAGTACCGTTCATTGGTGAATCACGTAGCCAAACTGTTCCTTGAAGCAGATTCGTACTTAC
>Ga0315322_10000569_pt1 | contig 27501 bp, 24 predicted proteins | sample M110021515metaG_FD_203461 | JGI IMG/M metagenome (GOLD analysis project Ga0315322, IMG submission 203461) | Ammonia-oxidizing marine archaeal communities from Monterey Bay, California, United States - M1 100m 21515 | ecosystem: Environmental > Aquatic > Marine > Intertidal zone | place: USA...
GATTGATACTTCTTCATCCTGAAGTGCTCTAACGCCGCTGGTAGCAATGGCACCTATAATCTGGCCGTTTCGATATACCGGCACGCCTCCGGCAAATGTAACGCCACCTTCAATTTCTTCGATATCACCTGCTGCAACAGCGGCTCCGTAAGCGCCGGAAGTAAGGCCCGATGCATTCACTACCAATGCTTTTGCGGTTGCAAAGCTAAACGTGCGCGCGCCGGCTCCATCTATCCTTCTTAGCATTACCGGGTTGTTGTTCTGGTCGGTGATTAGAATCGTCACATTCCACTGCTTATCGCGGGCGTAAGCTTCTGCTGCTTCCATGGCTGTGGTGGCCAGGTCATAGGTCATCAAGCTGGGGTCATCATTGTTTTGGGCGAAAGTCGCCGTTGATAACAAAAAAAGAAAAATTGCTAATACATATTTGTGGAATCTGCTTTTCATGGTTCGTTTCCTCGTTCAGGTTTCTAAATTGGTTTTTTGTTTAGAATAATTGATAAGCAGGGGCTAAACCACGTACTGCTGATTGATTGGTCGTTTGGAGTATTCGCACTGTCTCTGTTGCCCTTATTCGTTGGGTGAAAACGTGGTCTGTCCCGTTTTGAGGGTCTGCTTCGATCGACAATAGAATTGTGCAAACATGCCAATTAAGTCATCATTCCTGCAAGAAACTCCACTCGCCCATGGAATAAGCCATGAAAGCCTGCACAATCCTTGCCCTGATACTTTGCTTTCTGCTGCAGGCCTCACAGCCTTCCCTGGCTGCTTCAGCCTCACCCTTCGACTACGAGCCGCCACGGACCCAATGGGGCATGCCCGACCTACAGGGCGTCTGGAACTTCTCCTCAACAGTTCCCTTACAACGTCCCGAAGAATTCGGAGAACGACAATTCCTCACCGACGAAGAAGTCACCGCCTCACAAGCTCAACGTTTTGGCATCGGCTCTAGGGCGTCTGACACTCCTGTTAGATCAGCCTCCGGCGTCGAAGCCTTTTACAACGACACCATCTGGATGGAGAACGTGCGTGGCAATGGCAACGTGCGCACTTCCCGCATTGTCTTTCCCCTGAACGGCCGTATTCCTGCGCTTGCTGAAGGAGTTGAGAATCAACCCGGTGGCGAGGTGGAGACCGCGGGAGAAAGACCGGTGAGATTTGTAATCGGAGGTATTGGCCGGGATGGGCCTGAGGATCGGGGTTTGTCTGAGCGCTGTCTTGTAGGTTTCAATTCTGGCCCACCTCTATCGCCAAGCGTGTATAACAATAATTTGCAGATCATTCAGAACAAGGACCATGTGGTGATCCTCACCGAGATGGTTCATGACGCGCGCATTGTTTATTTAGATAATCGCCTGCCTCTGTCTGACAGCATCGGGCTCTGGTCCGGGGACTCCCGTGGTCACTGGGATGGCGATAGCCTTGTTGTGGTAACGCGAAATTTTAATGGCATGACCCAGAGCTTCGATGGTTACGGCAGCTCCGAGAACAAGGTGCTCACCGAGCGCTTTACCCGTATCGGTGAACAAACCATAAACTATGAATTTACCCTTGATGACCCCTCTAGTTTCACCGACATGCTAATCGGCATCCTACCCATGACCAGAGTGGATGCGCAGCTCTATGAATATGCCTGTCACGAGGGGAACTATGGCATGGCCAATATGCTGCGCGGTGCACGCCGCAGGGATGCAAATCGGGTGTCGGACGGTGTGGCGGATTTGTTTCGGGACCGATAACAAAGGGGTAGAGGCTTATTTACTCTCCCCCTTTTCCCATCAATCTTTCCCAACAGGGCCTAATACTCGAAAAACATTTCGGCCTTTTAGCTTCACCATTTCCTGGCAGGCAGGGTCCAAAGATCTAGAAGTCATGGCGTGTACTGCTAATAGCAACAAATAATTGGAGCAGCCTTCTGTTTCTCCTGGCAATAGCGCCGAGACTTCAATCCCTTAGAAAACAGCCGCAAAATAGAATAAAGTAAGAGCTCTTAATCTAACTACGCCAAGATCAAGCAAAACTCGGAGATATCCATATGCCACAAGGCTTTACAGCACGCAGATCGGTCACCGCCCTGGGGATAGCAGCCCTGTTAGCCTGTTCCGCCGGGTTAGCCCAGCAAGACGACCTTTCCCCCCTGCCTGCCAGCCAGTGGAATTTCGATACTGCTGCCCACCTGCTTGAGCGTGCCGGTTTCGGCGGCACGCCTGCCGAGATTGCGGCATTAGCAGCACTTTCACCCCACGAGGCGGTGAATTCTCTAGTGCATTTCGACCTTGCTGATAACAATCATCTCCAGCCTTTTGTGCATTCCGGCGTTCACGATCCCGGTCTTGAGCCCTTCCCTCCCAGCCGGCCGGCAACTACAGATCTGGCGAAGGAGACCGGCGAAGCACTCGGCATCAAGGTAAAGCCCGAAGGCAATCGCCGGCTGCAGCCGGTGGTTAACAAGTTCTTCTACTGGCTGCGTGCCAGCGTGCTGGAAACCAATCGCGTTGCCTATTGGTGGGCCAATCGCATGGTGGCCTCCGAAAATCCGCTACAAGAGAAGATGGCGCTTTTCTGGCACGGACACTTCGCCGTCAATGAGAGCAAGGTTCGTGATTACCGCAAGTTGCTAATGGAGCTGGAGCTATTTCATGAAATGGGGACCGACAGTTTCCGCGACTTGATGGTGGCCGTGGCACAGGATCCTGCCATGCTGAGTTTTCTCGATGCCGGGGTGAATGTGAAAGGTGCCCCCAATGAAAACTTCGCCCGCGAAATTATGGAGCTGTTCACCATGGGCGTTGGCAATTATAGCGAAGAAGATATTCGTGAAGCGGCCCGGGCGTTTACCGGCTGGAATTATTCCGGGCTTGAATTTCAAATTAATGAAGACCAGCACGACGAGGGTGAGAAAAGCTTTCTAGGTCAACGGGGTAACTTTGACGGTGTCGAGATTATCGACCTAATTATGGAGCAGCCGGTTACCGCCGAATATATTGCTGGCAAGATTTATCGTTTCTATGTGCGTGAAGATCTCAACCCTGCCTTGCAAACTGAACTGGGTAATGTATTTCGTGCAGCCGATTATGATGTCTCCACCTTGCTGGAAACGATTTTTCTTTCCAGAGACTTTTACAGCCCGGCTTCCGTAGGCACACAGATTAAAAGTCCGGTTCAGTTAACGGTGTCTACTTATCGCAAGCTGGGCCTGGAAGATGCACCGGGTGTGCCTGATTTCAACCGTGCAACAGGCTCTCTGGGTCAATCACTTTTCCGCCCGCCAACCGTTGCGGGCTGGGCTGGCGGCCGCAGCTGGATAACACCAAGCCTGTTACTGGTAAGGGGCAACCTAGCCAGAGACATTCTATTCCCTGATATCAACTTTATTCCACCAGACCGTTTTAATGGCAGCCGCGAGATTCGCAGCGTTTCCGATCGCATACGACAAGGCATGGACATTACCACCGCCACCCAACCCTCATCCGTAGGTGAAGGTAACATCATGGCGGAATCCAATATGCTTGCCGACCGGGATGAAGATTTTAATACCCGCTACGGCAACTACCGCGGCTGGCAGATGGCACTGGAGCGAGTACTGCCTCTGCCTCGCCACGCCGCGCGCCTCAATCTCAGCACCATGGTTATGGAGGAGAATTTGCTTAGCAGCAGCGACGTGGTGGACTATTTTATTGGGCGATTCATGCGAGTTGCACCGGGAGAGGATTCCCGGCGCATGCTGATAGAGTTTCTGAACACGGAGCTGGGAACCAACGATATCGCCACGGCACAAAGCTATATGGAAGACTCGCTCAGAATGCTCTTGCATCTGATTATGAGTCAACCCGAGTATCAATTAGGCTAATATAAAAAGGATCACATAATTCCGGGAACAGGCCCGGGATTCGAGGCAGGCAGATATGAGGAAGAAAGAGAAACGGGCATTGAACGACAAGGCACTGAAGCGCCGTGAATTACTGGCCGGAATGGCCGGGCTAGGTATGATGGGTGCGGTTCCGCCGGCTTTCGCGCAAGCGGTGCAATCCACTGCTGCACAGGCGGCTGCCAACGGCAAAGTTTTAGTAGTACTGGAGCTATCCGGCGGCAACGATGGTCTGAACACTATAGTGCCTTATGGTGACGATGCCTATTATCGCGCGCGCCCCAATATTGGCCTGCCGCAGAATGAGCTGCGTGTTATCGACGACCATTTTGGTTTCAATCCGGGTATGGCTGGTTTCGAGCGCCTCTATAAAGACGGCAACATGGCAATCGTTCATGGCTGCGGCTATGAGAACCCATCTTACTCCCACTTCTCGTCCATGGCCTATTGGCATACTGCCGCGCCCAATAGTGGCGAAGAATATGGCTGGATGGGACGGCTCGCCGATCAGATGGCTCCCGATGCGCCACCGAATTATTTAATGAACATCGCAGCACGACAATCGCTTGCCGTTAGAAGTGAGCGTCATGTACCGGTGGTGTTCGACTCACCGAACAACTTCATGCGCGAATCGTTCTATGAAGAAAAAGACGCACTGGAGCTAAGTCCTGACGTAGGGGAAGTGGTAAACCCGTCGCGGCGTTTTCTGTTGGACATTGCCCGCAGCGCAACCGACTCTTCTGCACTGGTGCGGAATGCCTGGGACAGATACGACTCGCCAATTGACTACGGTGTCGCAGGCTTGGATCTGCCTAAGGTAACCGCCATGCTGGATGCAGGCCTGCCTACCAAGCTCTACTATGTGTCCTATCGCAACAATGCTTTCGACACTCACGTGTTTCAGAACAACCTGCATCGCCGCCTGCTCACTTATACCTCCGATGCAGTATCAGGTTTTATGCAGGACCTTGAGCGCATCGGCCGTGCCGACGATGTAGTGCTAATGATCTTTTCTGAATTCGGCAGACGGGTTCCTGAAAACGTCAGCCTCGGTACTGACCACGGTGCAGCCAATGCCATGTTTGTAGTTGGAAGACCAGTCAAGGGTGGCCATTACGGTTCACTGCCGAGCCTTACCGAGTTAACCGAAGGCGATAATCTGGCTTACACAACTGACTTCAGAAAAGTTTATCAGACCATGACTCAGGGCTGGCTGGGCCAGGGCAATTCCGAGAGCTTCCTTGGTGGAGACTTTGGACAGTTTGACCTTTTTAGCTAGATGAAAAGAACATTAGTTAGGTGAAAAGAACAAAGATAGAGGTAGAGAAATATCATGCTCTCCTCTTCGTTATCCTCTCATACCTTTTCTCTTGTTCGTCCATTTCCAGCCCCGTGTTCCGCCTGATACTCCACAGTCTTTCACTGCTTCTACCGAGTTACTTATCGCGCAAAATATTGACATATGATAAGCATTTCCCACCTCATCTCTCGCTATTTTTTTGCCCATTTGAGACACTGGAAACTCTAGAGCCTATGAATGTACAGTTTCTCTGTACATACTAATCTTCCTGATTTTATAGAGATCGATAGAGAGCCATATTAATGGGAGCTTCTACTTTGGAATTTCAGTGTTAACTCTATGCAAAGGACAAAAGAAAATGAGTAGTATAGATCTATCAACAACGGACGCCAAACCAACATTGGTCACAACTAATTCAGCTCCCGAGATGGGCTCAAACCGTGACCATATTCTTACTCAGGAAGAAAAGCATATTGGTAAGATCCTCAAGAAAAATATCGATTTGACCAAAGAAGAGCTTAAGGAAGTTTCCTCGAAAGATGGATTGCTGAAATTGCTCTCCACTAAAAACGTAAACGTCAAAAAAGCGCTAGTGAAGCTCCGTTACGAGCAGGAGCTAGAGAAGCTTCAAATTGAGCTGGTTAAACTTCAACGCTCGGTACAGTTAGAAGGACGCCGGGTTGCCATTCTGTTCGAAGGGCGTGACGCTGCCGGCAAGGGTGGTACTATTCGACGTTTTATAGAGCACCTCAATCCTAGGAGTGCCCGTGTTGTAGCCCTGCCAAAACCTACCGAAGTACAAAAAGGCCAATGGTATTTTCAGCGCTATGTTGAAACACTGCCCAACCCTGGTGAGATCGTGCTCTTCGACCGCAGCTGGTATAACCGTGCAGTGGTAGAGCCGGTAATGGGATTCTGCACAAAGAAGCAACACAAAGTATTCATGCAGCAAGTATCTGAATTCGAACACATGCTTTATGAAGACAATATAGAAATGTTTAAGTTCTGGTTCTCTATAAGCAAAGCGGTTCAGGAAGAGCGTTTTCAATCCCGTCGTAACAACCCATTGAAACAATGGAAAATCAGCCCGGTTGATGACAGGGCTCAGGAACATTGGGATGTTTATACAAAGTATAAGGAAGAGATGTTAAGCAAGACCCACTCTACTTATAGTCCTTGGATCATTGTGAAAGCGAATGACAAAAAGTTGGCCCGACTCGAGAGCATGCGCTATGTACTTTCCCAGCTGGAATTCGATGACAAGAAGAAAGCGCAGACCAGCCTTTTTCCAGACCCGGAGATTGTTCAGCGCTACCATCGATCGAACCAGAGTATTGACTAGGCTCTGGATCTATTTGGTTCGGGAAGATCACGTTGAAAGGTAGCCGCCTCTACCTTACAACGCTTTTTTTGTCTCTATCAAAGAGCCTGGCTGTCTTACATCTTGTAAGTATTCCACACCTTTGGACGCTGAATCTTTTGAGCAGTCGCCCGGGAAATCTCTTAATCATCATCACTTTCCGGCACTCAAGTTTCAATCAGCAAAAATAGTTGCTACCGGACTGGCATACCTTCGCGCTGACTATCCTGCCAATTTTCCGGCTCGCTGATCTCCACATCTGCTGCCGGCAGCGGCCTCTCACCCAGAATCACATCGGCAATTTTTTCCGCCACCATGATTACCGGCGCATTAATATTACCATTGGGCAGGCTCGGGAATACTGAGGCGTCCACTACTCTTAATCCTTTTAGGCCATGTACCTTGCATTCTTTGTCCACCACAGCGAGTGTGTCCTCAACCTTACCCATCTTGCAGGTACCGGCAGGATGGTAGGCGCTTTCAATGTTCTCTTTAACCCACTCGTCTATCTCGGTGTCGCTGTCTACATTAATGCCAGGTTGAATCTCGTCGCCACGATAACTGTCCATGGCAGGTTGCTGCATAATCTCCCGGGTCAGGCGGATGCACTGACGCCATGCCGCTATGTCCTCTTCATGCTGGTAATAGTTAAACAGAATGCTTGGCGCTGCTCTGGTATCGGTACCAGTGATTTTTATGCGGCCCCGGCTCTTTGGTTTGTTTGGTCCGACGTGTACCTGAAAGCCATGGCCGTCGATGGAAGGCGTTCCGTCGTAACGCATGGCTGCAGGTAGAAAATGATATTGAATGTCTGGAGATTTCAATCCATTGCGTGAACGGATGAAGGCGCAGGACTCGAAATGATTGCTTGCTCCCAGACCGTCTTTGAACAGCAGCCATCTTGCACCTATCAAAGCTTTGCTAAACAGACCGAGCTTAGAGTTGAGACTCACCGGTTGTGTGCAGTGAAACTGAAAATAGACTTCAAGATGATCTTGCAGATTTTCCCCGACACCGGCCAGGGAATGAATACACTTTACCCCTGCCTCTTGCAGAGTCTCAGCACTGCCAATACCGGAATGTTGAAGCAACATGGGAGATGCTATTGCACCGGCTGCGACAATGACTTCCTGCCTCGCCCGAATGCTTGAAACTTCGCCGCTACGTTGCACAGATATGCCAACCGCCCGACCCCCTTCAATCTCGATTCGCTGGACATGGGCCTTGGTAATGACTTTCAGATTAGGACGATTCATTACCGGGCGCAGGTAAGCTTGGGAAGTTGACTCGCGCACACCCTTGCGCACGGTCATATGCATGGGACCGAACCCTTCCTGATGCTCGCCATTATAATCATTTGTCTCGGGATATCCTGCCTCGACCCCTGCATCGATGAATGCGCGATACAGAGGATTCAGACGCATGCCATTGCCGGCACATACAGCAAGAGGTCCGATTCCGCCACGATATTCATCACTTCCACCAATCCAGGATTCGGCGCGCTTGAAATAAGGCAGACAGTCACGATAGCCCCAGCCTTCTGCTCCCAGTGCTTGCCACTCCTCGAAGTCATGGGGGTTGCCCCGCACATAGACCATGCCGTTAATCGTGGAGGTGCCACCGAGGCCTTTACCCCGCGGACAGCTGATTCGGCGACCGTCCAGACCGGGCTCCGGGTCGGAATAATAGCCCCAGTTAAATCGGTCCATGGCCATGGGATAGGACAGAGCCGTAGGCATTTGCACCAGTATGTTTTTATCGCTGCCACCAGCTTCTACCAGCAACACGCGGTTGGCCGGGTCAGCCGAGATTCTATTGGCCAACACACAACCGGCAGAACCTGCGCCCACTATTATGTAATCAAACTTTTCCACTTTCTTTTAAGACCTTTAAAGACTATTAACGTACTTTTCACGAGCTCACTGGCCGCTCAAACATCTGTTTACGAAGAATAACCAACACTGCTATAACTGCATACAGCCCGATTACCACCAATCCGATCCATTCTATTTCCAACGGCGTGAAGTGATAGGCGAGAATAAGACCGTAGAGCATAAGCCAGTGCAATCCGATATATTTCATCTTTCCGAAACGCTCGGTGGTTAACTGCAAATTTTCTGTGTATAGCCTGGTTAGCGAGTCCAGAGAATTGATTACGAAAATAATTCCCACTACAACCATAAAGCCATTCATGAAACCGGATACATCTTGCCCTGATTCATAGATGCCGAATAACACCGAGAACCAAATAGCGATTGGTATTGATGGAATAACCAATAGCGCAATCAATAGCTGCCAGGTTCGTAATCCACCAACGAAACGCGACACAAACTGTCCGATCATAATGCTCCAGGCAAACCACCAGAAAAGGTAGAAGGCATGATAGTCGGAAAAAGGCAGGACAAACTGATGAATATTGCTGAAATATCCACCTAGTTGAAACAGGTTGGATGCCAGACCGGAAATACCCAGACCGCCATAGGCCCACATCGCCAAAATGAGCGCAAAGAATAACCAAGTCGAACACAAGCTAAGAAGTTTAACGTAGCGAATGTCGGTGCTGGAAAACAAGGCGGCTAATAACACCAAGGCAACCAGAGAAAATTTAAAAAACGGTGTAATGCCGTCTATGTAGTCCGGCAGATACTGCAAGAACAAAAAACCGGTAAAAGCGCAGGTGGCTACAATGATGATGTTGTTCACCAGCTTCACCCAAGGGATTTCAAAAATCTTCAGGCGTGGCTCGACAACACAAAAATAGAAAGTGGTCAGGAAATAGAAAAACCAGATTAGAAACCCCCAAAAACCAAATTCGATAGCAAGAGGATTGGTGAAGCCGTAAACCTGCTCGGTTTCATATACTGGAAATTCCGTCAGTGGGAACATGATTAGCCCAACATCCAGACCAGAAGTGAAGAGGATTGCGAAAAAAGCGAACAGCTTCGCCGGCATCTGCCCAATGAGAATAAGATTACCCCAGCGCCAAACCAGGCCAAGGGAAATTGCCAGCACCGCGACCACAGCGACTGAAAGTATCGTCTGCATCAGCGGGCCAAATTCAAGCTGAAAAATTGAGGGTTCGAGATCATTGGATTAGAGTCTAACAGACTCTATATAAATGCGGTTAGGCGGGGTGAATCGACACCGGGGTCATAAAGCTCCTATTCGGAATATTCCACGAATTTGATCCAATTTGTAAGAGGGATCGCTTTTATCCTGCAAATTGGCGGAAAATCAAAACATTATGCCCTAGTTGATTGTATTTATTACTAATCTTCACCAGCAATGTAATGACAACCTATCTTTTGGACTAACAGATTTTACAAAGTGCTTACGACAGCAATCTGTATAACAATGGACCTGTTTTCTATGTTTTAATGCGATTAGGTCTAGCAGCATATGTACTTGCACTGATCGTGGAAACAGGAACGCTTGAGAACTCATGTACCAGCAGTCAGACCCGTTGCATGCTTTGTTGCTAGTTCTTGGTGATGAAGAGAAGCTTTCAAGACAGCTGCGCGCGGCAGCTGAAAGTCTGGGCTTTGTAGTCAGCATTTGTAATGACCATTATGCTGCCCAGCCCACTATAGCCCTGCTCGATTTGGAATTACCCGACGGCAAGGGCAACAGCTTTATCCCCACGCTATTGGAACAGCATCCTTCCTGCCTGTGCATCGTGGTGACCATCTATGCCGACGAACGACACCTCATGCCCAGCCTTCGCGCTGGTGCGAAAGGCTATATCTTGAAAGACCAGAGTCGTCAGCGTATAGCCGAGATGTTGCAAAAGGCTTATGCTGGCGAGTTACCATTGTCACCTTCTGTGGCGTCCATGGTATTGAATCATTTTTCACAGACCAATCTGCAAATCGAAGAATCTCCGCTAACCAAACGGGAAAGCGATGTTCTAAGCCTGGTACCCAACGGCTTAAGCACCCCGGATGTTGCTGATCAATTAAACATAAGCAAGTACACTGCTGAAGATCATCTCAAACAAATTTATCGCAAGCTTGATATCTCAAGCCGCGCCGAAGCGGCGCTTGCGGCGAAGAAATACAATCTTGTTTAAAGCGACTTTTTGAGGGTCGCAGCGACGTCGACGAATGACCTGAATAAAAAGACTCAAACAAAAAGAACGAAAAACGGAGAATCTTATGAATATCCGCCTCGCCCTGTTTTCTTCATTTGCATTACTGACAATTGTTGCAAGCGACATCTCGATCAAAATTGAAGCCGCCGAATCTGATTACCATTTCCTGCCCACCCAGAGTGAGACAAACATTGCCGATGATGTTTATCTGGATTCTCTGGCGCGATTGCCGCAGGTTCAGCGCGACGGCCTCGATGCGACAGGCCGAAATGCATTCGACACCTATGTAAGCCCCGGCACAGGATACGAGACCGGGCTGCGCGGACCAGTGGGCGTATGGATGAACTCTCCTGTTCTTGCCGAGGCTGTTTTCGATGTCAGGCAGCGAGTGCGATACGAGAGCGGTAAAGATCAACGGCTCACCGAGCTTGCCATTATTAGCACCGCCAGAGAGATCAACAATCAATATGAATACAGCGCCCATGAACCTCTGGCCCAGACAGCGGGACTCGAAGCGGCGATTATTGACGTTGTCCGCTTCAGGAAATCTCTCGACGACTTACCCGCTATCGATGGGCTTGGAGATGCGGAGAAAACCATTATCCGGTTCGCCAGAGAGGTGATCTCCGAGGAAAAAGTACGCTCGGAAACCTTCGCCAGCGCACTGGAGATATTTGGCCCGGAGGGTGTTACAGACCTGACCGGCCTGATCGGCTATTACAGTTTTGTGGCCATTACCTTGAAGGCATTTGACGTGCAGCGGCCAATTGGCACTGAATTACTGCTGCCTGTGCTGGACTAAATCGCTTACAGCCCGTAATTCCAACTGTACAGAGCCCTGCACAGCTAGCAAATGCCGTACCCAAAGATCAGGCTACGTGGCCCAGTTTCTTTGCCATCGAGCCATATAAACACTAGGTCGCCACATTACTTGCATCTAGAGGGTTAATTAACTAGCTCTCGAAGACCGCCCTACCAGCGCCTATCAACTCTATAAGCCTCGCATTCAATACCCGGCAATTTCCCTTCCGCCAATCCTGTCAGCATAGCACCGGTAACTGCCGCCTGAGTTAAACCCAAGTGACCGTGTCCGAAGCCGAAGTAGGCATTCCGGTAATTTGGTGAGGCGGAGATTACCGGCACCGAGTCCGGCACACTCGGGCGAAACCCCATCCACAGCTCTCCGTTTTCTTTCTGAAGATTGGGAAACACTTCTGCCGCACTGTTTGCCAAATTGAACGCTCTGGAATAATCCGCTGCGACTTTTAAACCGGCAAACTCCACAGTACCGGCAAGTCGCAAGCCTTCCAGCATGGAAGTGGCCGCAAAGGCGCGATCTGGGAATATCAGATTGTGGTACAAGTCGAATCCCGGTTTAGCCAACATCAGGTGATATCCCCGTTCCGTATCCAGTGGTACTTTACTGCCTAACTGTTTCAATAGGCTGACTGAATAAGCGCCAGCTGTTATAAACAACTCGTCACAGGATAACGTCTGCCGACATCGAACGGCTGTGACTCTCTGACCCTCACATTGAAAACCGGTGACTTTCGACTGAATGAATTCCCCGCCCTGCTGCTGAAACAGCGCGAAGAATTTTCGCGACAACTCCAATGGTGAAACAGTATGTGCAGAGTCGGGAGTAAGAATCCCGCCCGCCAAACCCGTCTTCAATTCCGGCTCCATTTCATTGAGCACGTTACCTTCGACAATTCAATAATCCACACCTCGCCGGTCCCGATAGGCACAATCCTGTCTCGCTTTGGAAAACTGTTTTGCGGTTTCATAGACATACAGTGTGCCACGCTGGTGAATCAGCTGTTCTGCGCCTGCCTTTTCAAGCAGCGGCGCATAATATTTCAGCGATGGTTTGGACAAGGCTGAGATAGCAATCGACGTCCGCTCAGCAGTTTGCTCAGTGGCATTGCGCAGGAAGCGCAGAAACCATGGCAGGTTTTTAAGAACATAAAAAGACCGCGCGCGCACCGGCGCCATGCGCCTCAGGGTCATGGCGGGAATATCTTTCCAGATACCGGGCTTAGACTCTGGATGCACCGACCCTGTGGATATAATGCCGGCATTACCGTAGCTGGTCCCTTCCCCGGGTGGCAGGCGATCGATTAGTGTTACCCGTCGACCACTTTCCTGAAGATACAACGCCGTTGCCAGTCCGACGATACCTGCACCAATAACGCTAACCTTTTTCATAACAGCTATTCTTCATTTAAACGTCATTTAAACGTGGCCTGTCCCAATTGTATTGCCAACTGTATTGTAAGTTGACGGAGAATTTATAGCACAAAAAAGCCCACCAAAGGGCGGGCTTTTTGATCTGAAAAACATCCTGACTGTCATCGGGACATATTCAATCTCGCTGACTAGATTCCTGTATTGGAATACTCGGTTCCATTAATTGGAATCATCAGGTGTGCACCTGAAGTACCGGAACGCATCATCCATGGAGTACCTTTTCCTGCAAGCGCATTGTCACGCTGGGGACCTAGAGGCATACCAAGTTCTTGCGCAGTCGCGTTAGGCAGAGAGATCACCATTAAATACTGAATGCGATCAGGTGTGTCGAATCGACGATAGGCGATAGAGCCAAATACACGGGGAGGAATTCTGCCTTGGTCTTCTGCAGCCTGCATGGCCATCTGCAAATCTTCGCCTTCAAGGCCGTCTGCTGACAATTTGGCTTGCAAGTCGTTACGTGCACGTAGAGCAACGTTGTTACAACGGGTAAAACCATCCGCGTTAGTTGGTCGACACTCAACGTGATTGGAACCTACTTTCATAGTGACGCGGTTGCCGTTGTCATCATAGTCATAGACAGTGGCATCTGCTCGCAGATCCATTGGCAATGGCGACAAGGCCTTTTCGATTGTTGCTGCGTCTGATTGTGCTGCGACCTGGCTTGTTGTCAGCAGCCCTGCAGTTAAGAGACCCAGTGTTGTTGTTAATTTCGACATTTCTTCCTCCAACTCTCATCTTTATTTATTGTAAATATTATCTTTAGCTTCGCATTGCCAGCCTTTCAAGTACTAGCGTAATGTCCGGTAACCACCAGTTTACTCAGTAATGAATCCTGTGAAAACGCAACCCGTGTCATATTGTGTTACAAGGCGACAAAATATCCCCCAAGAGGCCCAATATTACGGTATTCAGGCAATAACACACCCTTTTTTAATGATCTTGATCAGAAAATTGCTACTAATAACGCTCTATAGAAACAGTTTTGGGCTCTGCTACTTATAAACTTGCTCAGGATTTAGTATTTTTCAGGTCTACAGCCAAAAAGTTGAATTGTCTGGGCTGCAGAGGGATGACAGGCTACGAAGCCCGCTTTTAGGGGATTTCAGCTTAATACCCGGCCTTTCCGGCAGATACAGTCTTGTAAGCCAAAACCAAATAACAAGCAGTGAGTAGTATGACAAACCAAGCCACCACCGGACCCAGTGACACCTTTAACCCCCAGATTGAGAGCCTGCTAGTCAGAGCCCACTCTTTAGCCGCCTTCGCCACGCTATTGCTGGCGGTAACTTTCGGCATTCTGGTGTCCCTGCAGTTTGTCTTCCCCGATGCCCTTAACGCCTTTCCGTCCTGGGGCCGCATGCGCTATGCCCATACCCAAGGCATTATGCTGGGTTGGCTGGGTAATGCCTTTTTCGCGTTTATGTACCACGCGGTGCCAATACTCAGCGGCCGGCCAGTTACCAGCCGGACATTAGGCGTAGCGATATTCGCGTTGTGGAATTTTGCAGTAATGATTCCGGGCTGGATTCTGGTACTAGCCGGATTTAGTCAGCCGCTGGAGTGGGCGGAGTTTCCCCTTCCTGTGGATGTACTAATTGTTATCGGTTTTGTGTTAGTCGCTGTGCAGTTCCTTCCGGGGTTTTTCAAACACGGCTTTGAAAACCTCTATGTCTCCAGTTGGTATCTAATCGGCGCGCTGGTTTTCACCCTGCTGTCTTTCCCCATGGGTAATATTGTTCCGGAACTGGTTCCCGGGGCAGCCGGTGCTGCGTTCAGCGGTTTATGGATTCATGATGCGGTAGGACTGTTTGTTACGCCCATGGCATTGGCGATTCTTTATTATGTGATACCCGCCAGCACCGGCAAGCCAATCTTCAGTCACTTCCTTTCCATGTTGGGTTTTTGGGGCCTGTTCTTTCTTTATCCGCTAAATGGCCTGCATCATTATATTTTTTCGGCCATTCCTATGGGCGCACAGCTAACCGCCATACTCGCTTCGATTCTGTTGGGGGTGGTAGTTGTTATCGTGGTCTCGAACTTGATGTTGTCCCAGCGCGGCGCGGGATTAATACCAAAAAACATTGCGCTGCGTTTTGCTTCAATGGGCGTGGTGTTCTACTTAGTGGTTAGCTTGCAGGGCTCACTGCAGGCAAGCATGTCATTCAGCAGCCTCACTCACTTTACAGATTTCGTAATTGGTCATTCCCACCTGGCAATGTTGGGTTTTGCTACTTATGCAGGTATCGCCGGCATTATCCATGCCTGGCAACGTATTCCCGGCTATAGCCTCGATGCAAAAATGCTCGACTGGTCCTACTATCTATTAACCGTTGGCATTGTATTGATGGTGCTTGATCTAAGTGTTGTAGGCATGGTTCAGGGCGAGATGTGGCAGCAGGCCACACCGTGGGTTGAATCCCTGCGAGCGTCTGCACCGTACTGGGCTATCCGCAGCCTAACCGCCATTCCGATTACTGTTGGCTTCGGCTTATTGTTTTACGCTCTGGTGACAAGCAAGGAAGTTGCAGATCAGCAAACAGCGGCAAGTAATGCGCCTGAAGAGATAAGCAACAATTCAGATGTGGCCAGTTCAGCAGGATTTTCACCTGCATTACGCATGTCATATATTTCAGTATTCGTCTGCGGTATTGGCTTCTTCGTAGGTTCTGTTTCTTTGTTGGGTGTAATTCCACTGCAGTCATTGGAAGAAGAAACCGCCCTGCTTGCACCTGTTGCAAGTCTCGCGCTGTCTCCGGCGGAGCAGCGTGGTAGGGTAATTTATGCCCGTGAAGGTTGCTCATACTGTCATAGCCAACAAGTGCGTTACACCGAACCGGACATGCAACGCTTCGGCGCGCCTTCGCTAGCATGGGAAGGAAGACTGGATACACCACATATGCTGGGCACCCGGCGGGTCGGACCAGACCTTGCCCGCGCCCATAATACCCGCACCAGCCAGTGGCATCTGGCACATCTTTTTGCGCCGAGAGAAGTCGTGCCATTGTCGGTAATGCCGGCCTACCCTGAACTATTTGACGGCGCGGCGGACAAACCTACTCGCGAGGCCATGGACCTACTAGCCTATATAGAAACACTAGGGCGGGAACGGGAACTCGCTTGGCCGGAAGGAGATCAGCGCGCTCTCTCTCTCACCGACGATGAGCGGGCCCTATCATCTTTAAACTCTTCTCTAAATACAGGTCTGCTCAATGCCCACCCGGCGCGCACCAGGCCAAGAGGTTCGGCGCCGATACTAAGCAATCCAAGCGCGGACGTGTCCGGCCAGCCATTGTTCAGTGATAATTGTAGTGGCTGTCATGGCGATCAGGGGCTAGGTGATGGTGATGCTGCGGCATGGCTACAACCGCCACCGGTAAACTTTACCGAGCATCGTTACAACCGAGACTTGCTTGCGGACATTTTATGGAATGGCGTGCACGGTTCTTCCATGCCAGCCTGGCGTGACTTTTCTATTGCCGAGCTTAGTGCCTTGGCTGGGTATGTCGATGGCTTAAGTGAAGTGAGTGTAGCGCCCGTTGCGTCTTCCTCAAATGGCCAACAGGTTTATGCCACCCATTGCGCGGAATGCCATGGTGACAATGGCGACGGCAATGGCTTTGCGGCACAGAATCTGCCGATCCCCATCATGCCGACAGATTTCACCCGGGAAAGATTGAGTGAGGAAGCAGCAATGCGTGCTTTAAACGAAGGTATTGAAGGCACGTCCATGGCGCCCTGGGGCGACAGACTAAGCCAGCAGGAAATGAACGCCGCCACGCAGTATGTACGCTCACTGTTTCAAGGGATGGACGCCAATGATTAGCAACATAATCGTATACTCTACCGTCTTCCTGGCATTGGTGTTCACGGCATTGTATTTGTTGCGACCGGGGCTTCGCAAGAAAGTGGAGCAGCCCAGATACACTTTTCTTCAGCAGTTGTCGATGTATGATAAACAGAATGCAGTTGCTAACTCGAAAGAAAAGAATTCACAGAATTTGGATGTCCGCAAAGACAGCACTCTATAGTGAGAAGGTTATGAATAAATTAATCACCAAACATGCAGGTCCAAACAGGCAACAAAGCATAAGCCTGATGGCCGCAATGCTTGCCAGCGCTGCTCTAGGCATAATTGTTGTCATAGGAGCTGTGTCTATGTATTCCGGCCAGGTCTCCACTGCGCAACTTAACACCGAGCCCAGTATCGAGTACGGCCGCCAGTTGATTCGTGAAACCTCTGCCACTATGGGCCCAGGCCATGCAGACCCAGCCAGGCGATTTTCCGGCAGCAATCTGGACTGCGCCTCCTGTCATCTGGACACAGGCACCGAGCCCGGCACACTAACCTTGCTATTGGCGGATACCAAGTACCCGCGATTCTCGGGTAGAGACGGCGTCGAAGGCGACTTGCGCGACCGTATTAATGGCTGCATGACCCGCAGCATGAATGGTACAGAGTTGAACCGAGATAGCGTGGAGATGGTTTCCATGGAAATGTATATCAAGGGCCTGGCTCAGCAATATGAACTAATGGGTGATAGCAAACGCGCTCCCGATGAACCACCAGCATTTCGCGAGCCAAACCGCAGAGCAAGCATCAGCGCTGGTGAAGAAGTATTCCAGGAAAGATGTCAGGTATGTCATGGTGAAGATGGTGAGGGACTGGCACAGACCGGAGACCTGACGGAAGGCTATTTATTCCCGCCGCTATGGGGACCTGACAGTTTCAACAACGGTGCTGGCATGACGCGTATATTAACAGCCGCGCGCTTTATCAAGGCGAGAATGCCACTGGGTCAACCAGACCTTAGCGATGACGAAGCCTACGATGTAGCCGCCTATATGAATTCCCACGAGCGCCCGGTGAGAGCTAATCTTGAAGTGGACTACCCTGACCTCACTCGCAAGCCGGTAGACAGCCCTTATCCACCTTATGCCGATGACTTTCCTCGCGAGCAACATTTACTGGGACCGTTTGAGCCGATCAGGGAATACTATCGAAATCTGGAAACTAATTAAGGCCCAAATAAACAGAAGAGAACTGTAAAAAAAAATGCCAGCGTCGGATTCGACACTGGCGTTTTTTTGATCTTGCTATTCGATTGCTTAAGCTGAGTACAACAAGCTATAGCCATATTCCTGACTACGGGTTGCAGCCAATACACCCGCCGGTACGAATCGGCTATTGGGAATATTGTTTGCAGTAAGCTCGGCGAAAATTTCACCCGTATCACTGCCGGTTGCTCGCGCTACCATGCCGGAAAATGCCCGTGTTGCCCTGCGGCAAATTGCATAGCTTACGCCACGCTCAACCAGGGAACCGATAGTATTGCGTCGGTTTCCGAAATCCTGCTCGTTCTGATTCATAGGGTTTATGCTGAATGCTTCGCCTGTTTGCTGATCTTTAATATCCATGGCGTTGCTGAAGATAGTGCCGTATTTTGCCCACATAGCATCGTTGTAACCCAGTGGGGTTGAGCCATGACGAAAACAAATAATAGTGGATATATCCGACTCATCGCCATCCTCATAAGCTTCTTCGTGACCTGCCATAATATTGCTGGCGTAGTTAAGAGCAGTCACACCACCAGACGTAGTGGAGGAATCGATAAATACACGGTGGTTTGCTGAATTATCATCAAACCAGGAATCTTCGTCGTAACGGGCCGGGGTGAAATTATTACGGGAATTGCTGCTGGCTGCATGGGCGGTGCTCGCTACTGTAGCAGTTGCTGCTGCCAGTCCAACACCGGTTAGAAACCTGCGTCGTCCCTGTATCTTATCGGTACTATTACTCATCTAGTAATTCTCCAAATAGTATCTCTTCAAACAAATTATCTTACATAGGCTTTGCCGGGCCCCACTTCAATAGAGCTATGAACAATGGACAAACCATAATCAATATAAGAAAAGCCGCTGCTGATAGACATATTGTAATGGTTTCACTGCAGATTTCAGCTTTCTGTAACAAGATGTTGCCAACAGCTCGGAAACACCGCAATTCGCGGACTTCAGCCCTGCGTCAAAGCCAGTGTTGTCGACTTTTCGGCTTTCTCTCGCGGTCAGGATCAGCGCTATAGGCCACGGTTATTCCCGGCTTGGTTTACGCTCCTGTTCTGTGCCGCAGTTTCTAATACACGCAAGAAATTGCCACCCCAGATTTTTGCGATATCAGACTTCGAATAACCTCTTTCCAGCAAACCACTGGTGATGTTCGCGGCTTCCCGGGCATCGTCGTAACCATCTATACCACTGCCATGGTTGAAGTCATTACCGATTCCCACGTGATCTATGCCGATGCGCTCGACAATATAATCAACATGATCAAGCATATGATCGACAGTGGCTGGCCCCATTAACTCGCTGGCCGCAGCAATAAACGCAGAAGCTTTTGCCGGGTCCTCAATCTCCCAATACAACTCGAAAGGATAATTATATTCTTCCGAAATTCCCGCTTCCCTGCGTAATGCTTTCAAGTCTGCAATAAAGTCAGGCTCGGAAATATTCAACAGATAGGCTTTAAAGGCAGCTACATGAATTACCCCACCAGTGTTCCCAATCAGATCGATTTCTTCATCACTGAGGTTTCGGGTTACATCTGAAATGGACTTTACATTGGAGTGACTGGCAATCACTGGAGTGGCGGAATTCCTGATCGCCTGAATTGCCGCCGCCCTTGATAGCTGGGAGATATCTACCACAGCACCAAGCAAATTAATTCGTTCGACTGCAGTAACACCGAGAGCGGACAACCCGTGATGCTCCTCCCTCACTTCGTACACTCCGGTTTCGCCGTCGAAGTTAGGTCGGGAAGAATCTGAAAAATCATTGTGCCCCAAATGATTCAAACCAAAGATACGCACACCTGACTGATAAAATTCATCAATAGCGGAAATGTTTCCCTGTAGGGATCGGGCATTCTGAAAGCCGAGAATGAGAGCGGACTGATTATTATTATGGGCCACTTCAATTTCAGCGACGGTCCGCGCGATCACAACACTGCCGCCGCTACCCTCCACCAGCTCATTTACAGCAGCGAGTTTTTCATCTGCTTCCGCTCTCGCGGCAGCATCACCTTCGGCAGTACGAGGACCGGGCCCAACTGCGATAGACATTACAACGGCATCCACTCCGCCCAGGCGTAATTTGTCTTCGGATACTTTAGACGTACCGTTGTCGCTAATATAACTGCGGGAGGTAGAAGGAATAACAATGTCTGCATGGGCATCGATTACCAGAGTTTCAGCATGGATTTCTGCAGGCGATTGCGCTGCAGCCGTATCGGCCGTCGCTTGCTCGCTTTTAACGTCGAGAGTGCTCTCAGAGCAGGACACCAGACCGACAAGAGCGAGTGAAGCTATCCAGTTTGCTGTGTGTTTCTTCAAAATGGCGAACGCGGGCATAAATCTTTCTCCGTTGGGAACTAATCTTTATTTAATGCGAATTGTAACGAGAAAACGAATTGAGTTTGATTTTTTCATAATAGAGCCGCATGTCAGACCTACTACTCTCCTCGACGTTCCTTCATGCGCTCACCTCGAAGAATATTTAACATGCCGTAATTGCCTTCATGACAACCATATTCATAGAGCGTGCCGGCCACCTTGGTCATGGGCATGGTAGCAATTATCTTGTCTGTAAATGTTGAAGGATCTTGAAGTGTCCACTCGTACTCCACCGTGGCTGCATCTGTACGCGTGAATCGTTCGGTTAGTGTTTTGTCTTTCGCGTTTCCGAAGCGGCTGAAGCTTGGCATCAGCTCAGAAAAGTTTCTGGTCTCTACCACCAAAGTCTCCCCTTCCCAATAACCCCGCGAATCACCTGACCATTGCCGAATTGCATCATCGATAGAACCTTCACTATCCAGAGGAACGATTCGGGCATCATGAACCATCTCAGTCATGATTACCGCATGGTCCTTGTTCTGGAATATCTGCACATTGGCGTTATAACCACCTCCGGTAAAAGGAGGTCCGGCATTGAAGCCGATGAGGCAGCGCTCAGAAAGACCTCGGTCTTCCGGTCCGTCCTTTCCGATACCGCCGAACACCGCACGAACAGGACGGTCACCCTCCACGTCTGGCCCGAGATTGGCAGTATGCACCGCAGAGCCTTCAACTCTCGCAGGCAAGCGACCATTCTCTGGGTAGACGATAAGCGAAGTACGTACGTTCTCGCCAATGCTAGCGGATTCATACCAGAAATTATTGTAGCCACCGGTGCTTTCTCCAACCGGCGGCGCCTCAGGGTTTACCACCAGTTCGGCTTCCGCCGCATCTGTAGCGCGGCGTCTTTCTTGCTGACGAATACGGTCTTGCTCAACTTGTTGTGGAGTTAGAAACTCTTGTGTCCCGAAACGTTCAGGGCGTTGCATTGGGGTGCTGGAATTAAAATTCCATACACCCTGCAGATCAGGCTGGCTCCACTCGGTGCGAGGTGCAATATAATCGTCCCCGCTTTGGCTATGGACCGTGGCTGATACTAGTATTAACGGAGCTGACAAAGCAGATATCAGAAGTAGCTTTGTTATTTTCAAAGTGCTATTCCTTAGTATATTTGATTCTGGCGCTACGTTAGCTCATTTGGAGAGTAAATAGCAGTGAATTCAGTAATAAAAGCATAGCCAGAGCGGGCGATTGGATAATAGGCTTGTCTCGGACAGAATGAATCACGTTCGCTAACTACAATAAGAAGTAAAGGCAGTAGTAATGAATCCAAGAAATTTTCTAAAGCAAAGCGTCGCCATTGGAGCCGGTGCGTCAATCTATCTTGGTGGCAATTCTGCACTCGCCGCCGGCCCCGGCAACATAGACAATTTTATCGATGAAAAAATGTCGCGGGATCATATGCCTTGTGGATCTAGATGTTGATCTGAATACTGTTCTGCCATTCGAATTACAAAATCCAAAACGCCCCGGTGACGGAATCACCGCCCGGCAATTGCTAACCCATACATCCTATTTACGAGACGGATTGTTTTATGCTGAACACTACGCTTGTGGCGATCCCAGATTTTCACTAGCCATCTGGCTAAAAGAATATCTCACACCCGGCGGCGCCTTTTATAACGCGCAGCAGAATTTTCAAGACTGGGAACCCGGTTCCCGTTTTCAATATACGAATATTTCATTCGGCTTACTGGCCTATATTGTCGAGCTCAAATCAGGCATTCGCTTTCCGGAATATTGCCGGAGAAATATTTTTGCCCGGCTCAATATGGATAGCACTTCTTGGATGCTGGCGGATTCTGGTTTATCCCGACATGTTGTGCCCTACACATGGGTTGAAAACAGCACCGCTCGCGGGCCGACTTGGGGTTGAATTCCTCTGGGAGTAATTCGCGAGGGAGGGCCAACGCTAGAGCAAACTTAGGATGACGGCTATCAAGGCAACTATGTTTACAACCATCCAAATTATCCTGACGGATTTCTGCGCACCAGTGTTAATCAGCTCAGCATCTATGCCAGAGCCTATTTAAATGGTGGCGAATTTGACGGAACACGAATCCTGAGCGAAGAAACAGTGGCAGCGATGCTCACCGACCAAAATGCACCCGCTGGAAACAGGACCCAGGGGCTTACATGGTCCGCCGACCTTGAGTTAAACGGCGAACATCAATGGGGCCATGGCGGTAGTGACCCGGGCTCAGATACAGATATCCGTATTCTTCCGCAACAGGGACTGGCAGCCATCGTATTCACCAATACCAATGGTGTAGTTCCTACGGAAATCAGCAATAGGCTACTGGAAATTGGTGACGAGATTTTCTGGGCAAACCTCACTAGTTCCCCCCATGGAAATATAGTGTATCTTTATGGAAGGCTAATAATTCTAAGAAAAATGTAGAGTACTCGGAGAGTCCTGATGATATTCCTGAACAAAGCTGTAGTCCACGTCCTGTCTACCCTTGCCTGCTGCGCAGCATTCAGCACAGCGGCTCTGGCACAATCTGCGGAGCGCCCCGACTTACAGGGCATCTGGACCAATGCCTCACTTACCAGTCTCAACCGCCGCTCCGGCGTAGAAACCCTGGTCGTATCCCCCGAGGAAGCCAGAATTCTGGCATCGCAAGTACCTGTTGCCGGGCTTGAAGGTGGGCTGGATGAAGGAGACGGCGTGAACGACACCCCTGAAGAAGGTAAAGAAGACTTTGGCACCCGCGCCTACAATGAATTCTGGGTGGACCCAGGTGCCAACCTGGCCATGATTAAGGGCGAGTACCGCACCTCCTATGTTGTTAATCCGGAGAATGGTCGCGTACCTCGTCTGGAAAACCCTAATTACGATTTTGAGCGTCGCAACTTCGGCAGTCGCTATGCCACTGGTTTCGGTGATGCGCGGGGCCCGGAAGCAATTCCTAACGCAGAACGTTGTTTGATCGGTTTCGGAAATAAGGCCGGACCGGGAATGATGAGTGCCCTATACAACAACACCTATCAGTTTGTTCAGACTGAAGATCATGTGATGATTTTGGTGGAGATGGTTCATGATGCACGTATCATTCCCATCTACGACACCCCTGAAGAAGCCAGAGCCAATCGACGACCGCTAGTACTGGAACAATGGTTTGGTGATTCCGTAGGCTGGTATGAAGACGGCGAGCTGGTTGTGGAAACGGTGAACATTAATCCGCTTCAGTTAAGCCAGAGCTCTGTGCCTATTACTAAAGAAGGTCACATCATCGAGCGCTTTAGCCGTTATGCCGACAATGAAATGTTTTACCAGTTCACGGTTACCGACAGCAACATCTACAGCCAGCCGTGGACGGCAGAACTAAGTTTTTACGCCACCGAAGACCAGCTCTATGAATATGCCTGCCATGAAGGTAACTACGCCATGCCGGGAATTCTGGCCGGCGCCCGTAGACTGGAAATGGAAGAGGCGGCAATAAACGGCTCTAACTAAAAGCCTCTTACACTCGCAATAGCAAGGCCAGAAATGAGGTCAGGCTTATGAAAAAGGGCGGGCAAATTACAAAAGTCGCGCTGCTTTCTCTTTCCATTCTTGTCCTCGCTATGTTTCTTGCTGGCATGGTAATTCCAAACCTTGTAGAGGAATCACATAAAACAAACACCGCTCGACCGGCAGTGCCTACCTCACCTCACTTAGTCGATTAGAATCTTAGCTAGCAGGACGCGGCTCAAGTCTCAGGAAATACCGCGGCGGGAAACCGGTGCGGAATCTGAACTCGAAACCAAAACTGTAAATCCCCCTAATCTTCTCTTCTTCAGCTCCCTCTAGCGACACAGCCGTATAAGGCTCGAAGGAATCCGTACCCGGCATCTTGACCTCTATATGCGGGTTATCTAGAGCCTGGTTATACCAGGAACGAGGCCAGTGGTTGGCGGCGATATAGTTGCTGCCTTCTATTTGCTCCAGGCGCAGCACCCTCTCGTGGCGCTCATTGTCATCGTTAAACGTTGCTATCACCAAGGAGGTAGAGCCCTGGGGCTGATTGACGCCAAGATTGATTTCGAAGCGGACCACATATCCTACATAAAGCAGAAGTAGTGCAACGATCGCGATAATTGACCACTTGGTGATTTTCTTATTGTTCATCTATTGTTCCTCGAAGATACAAACGGCTGCCTGAAATCTTAGAGCAAAGTGAGGCCTAGTAACACTGATATCTGTCCAACTTGTCGCAGAAGATTTTCGTGTTGGCGAGTGTTTGTAGGAGACAAAAACAAAGAGCCCGGCGTTGCCGGGCTCTTTGATATTACTTTTGAACAAGGCTTTGTTCAGGGAAGGCTACTAATCTTCTCCACCTGCCGCAGATCTCTCTGCAATAATTGCTTCGTACTCTTCCTGTGCAAGATAAGTCACATCAACCCAGTTATGGGCCATCTCATCTACAGTACGGTCGCCCCAACCTACCCACTGATTCGGGTCAGGGTTGTGGGGGTTATCAGAGGTATTGTCGTGCCATGCTCTGGTAACAATCATAGTACCCTTAGGAACTACCGGCGCGGAACCTTCGTCATAAACGTAGTTGATCTGCCAGTTCCACTGGAAGTTATCCACAAAGGAAAGAATTTCTCTTTCGCCATTTGGATAGATCGCTTCCATGGACATTGCCTTACCACGCATATGCATATGTGGCTGGAAGTTCTCAATGCGCGCTGGCGCTGTAAGCACGAAAGTTCCCTGTGTAACCGCAATTTCATTTGGTGGGATATCAAGACTGTTAGGGCCTTGGGCATCGAACATGCTTAGAATTGTGCGATGCTCCGGGGGTTCGTCATGAAACCATACGCCCAATTCAACTTGCGCTGCAGGAACTCGCGTACCATTAGCGTGAAGATGCATTTCCCAGGTAATTTGCGAACCAGGCATCATCAGCTTGCCGGTGTCCGGGCGAAAAATCTGGCCCGCCTTACCTACTGCCCATTCCATAAACAAACTTGGTCCAAAAGGGATATCAACATCTTCCGGCAGGCCGGCTTTGCCATCTTCCTGTTGCACCAGGAATGCCAGTGAATGGTGAACTACGCTACGGCTAGCCGCATCCTTGGGACGAATCTCGATAGCTTTAACCCATCGCTCTTCAGTAAGACCGGTAGGCGTCGTAGGTCGATACCACTTGTCCTGTGTCATTGCCGCAAGGTCAAATGGCTCGGACTCTACAACCAGATCGGGGGCAGAACCCATTTCCGATTCTAGTCGCCATACCAAAGCGTCATTGTATTCTACTGGATCAGGAGCCAGAGCAGGATCACCTTCAGGCGCACCCTGATCTACCCAGGCCAAAATAGTCTCTCGTTGCTCTACGCTTAAACCGCGGTCATTGGTGAAGTTCTGCACACCTACATCCGGGTTTACATGCCAGGGCGGCATTACACGGTTCTCAACGCGAAATCGAATCACCGGGGCAAATAGCTTTGCCTGATCATAAGTCAGTAAAGACATTGGCGCGATTGAGTCAGGTCGATGACACTCCATGCACTTCTCTTGAAAAATTGCGGCTACTTCACCATTCCAGGTAACTTCGCTCTGCATATCACCCTGCGCAAAAGACAGAGCCGGCAATGTCAGTGAAGCCAGCGCCACCATCAGACAGCTTGATGACTTCGACTTGCTTATCATTCCTCTAATCATCATCTTCATTATTCTTCCCTCATTGAGACTTGTTATGTCTCTAATAACTAAATCTGTTTGATTCAAAAACTAGTTACTCACGTTTACTTTGAGAAAGCTATTAGTCCAGCAACATTGAGAATGTCCTGCCGAAGCGGCACCCGCCAAATCCAGCACGGTGACACGCAGCAAGTATTCGCCGGCTTCACTAAAAGTCGCTTCGGTGCTGGCCATACCGCCTTCAGATGGCACTCTGGTGCTGGGTTCACTGAACTCAACATCACCGGGACCTTGATGCTTGTGCCAAGCTGCGGTCACGGAAGGAACACGCGTACTGTTTGCAAACATCATGGCAGCGATTCCACTCACCTTTCCATCGTCACTAATCCAGCTTTCAATTTCCAGAGGCTCACCGACTCTGGCTTGCACAGGCCCAGCAGTAATACCGTTAGGGCCCTTGCCCACAACACCGTTTTCTTCAAAGCGCACTTCAGGTGGGAAATTGCCATTGGCATCGCCAATGATCGCGTCAATAACATAGTCTGTGCTCAGATTAGCAGGGACATGAAAAACCTTGCCCTGATTTTCCAAATGCCAAACCACCTCTGAGTCATGATCCGAAGGAATATCTACTGTGAATACTCCCCAGTGCCGCCCTGTTACAAAATTAGTAGGTTGGCCTTGATTTGCTTCACCATCCGCCGCGCCAATAATCCTGTTGCCAGAGCCTATGGGGATGTCGAGAACTTCTTCGCTGTTGCGGTTATAAAAACCAAACGATAGAGCGATCGTGCCGTCCTCATTTTCATACCACCCTTCATAAGCAGGTGTGACAGTTTGACCCGAAGTGATTCCCAAATCCTTGCCCAGTGGCAGAAGCTCGACTGCCAAGGGAGTTCCCTGTGCCTGTGCCGCAGAACCGAAAAGCAATGCAGAAATGGTTCCCCCTAGGGATAGTATAGTTAAAAGCTGTTTGCGCACTATGCCTCCAAAAAGCATGACCCTTACGCCGTTGGCGAATCACACGTAACCAATATGTGAAATTGAGATGGCAGAGTATAGCAAATAGCCACGCATTCGGAGCGGTGTTTATCGCAATCCAGCCCCGCACTACCTTAGTGCGCGCGACGACCACAGTCAGCAGCTAAGTTGAGCCAAAGGACAGGCCCAAATCCAGCCCCAGCACTATGGCGCCAAGAGCTAGAGCCCACAGCACACATGCAACTGCATCGAATAGCAGATAGCGCAGCGGATCGAAGCCGCTCAGGCCAAGCATGGCAGGGATAATGCTGCGAATTGCTGGCAGAAAGCGCCCGACGAAAATTACTGCCGAGCCATACTTGCGAATATTGAGTTCAGCCCGGTCTATAGAGGATTGATATCGAGTGGCAAACGCACTGTGATTGAAATGAGGACCGAGCAAGCGACCAATATAGAAACCGGCATGGTCACCCAGAAATGCGCCGGCAAAAGCAAGTGGCACTATAAGTTCAATAGGCGCTAATTGATTGGTATAGCTTGCGGTGGCTACCACTAGCAGGAAAATCCCGGAT
>Ga0315322_10000571_pt1 | contig 27473 bp, 14 predicted proteins | sample M110021515metaG_FD_203461 | JGI IMG/M metagenome (GOLD analysis project Ga0315322, IMG submission 203461) | Ammonia-oxidizing marine archaeal communities from Monterey Bay, California, United States - M1 100m 21515 | ecosystem: Environmental > Aquatic > Marine > Intertidal zone | place: USA...
CGACTCTGTCGAGAGTCGACCGCCACCCGGGCCATGCACCGCTCCGCTGCCGTCCGAGCGGCCCTTTACTCGCTTGCGCAAGGCGAGCCCGGCGCCGCGCTTCAGCGGCTCCACGAGTGGCAGCTGGGCCATCCCGGCAAGGATGTCGCGGTTGACCTGCTGCGGGCTGAAGCGGCCTGGCAGTCTGGCCGAGTGGCCACCGCGCGTCAGACCATCGCCAACTGCCTTGACGACAATCCTCTCGACCCGGACGCTCTGGCATTCCATGCCCTGATAGCGCTCGACCGAGGAGATACCCGTGCCGCCCGCCGCACCCAGCGCCGACTTCAGCAGCTCAATGCGAGCGGGCCCTGGCAAGTGCCGATGACCCTGCGACTCACCGTGGCGCAAGGCGAGCAGGCGCATCTCCAACCTCTGCTCGGTGCGGGTGCCCCGACGCGGCGGCCCGATCATCGGGCGGCATGGCTGACGGCCAGCCTCGACGTCCTCCGAATGGTGTCCGAGCCTGCCATTCGCAGCGCGCGCATCGAAGAAGCGAAGCGGGGCGCGGCCTCCAGCCCGTTCCCCGATCTCCACATTGCCTTGGCATGGCATCTTCTCGACGTGGGCGACATGGATGGCGCAGCTGCGCGTGCCACGACTGCTGAGGACCTCGCCCGCCACCTCGGAGATCCCGGACGCATCTTGCGCGCGCGCCTGCTCCACTCCGCGGCCACCGGAGTGAGCATGGGCGCCTGGACCTACCTCATGGAACGCGCACGGCAGGTTGGCTCGCTGCCCCTGCTCACCGACGCACTGGAGCTGTCCGTGGTGACGGCGCGCCGGCACCAGTCCCAAGAAGGTGTCGAAGCGGCCATTCACGAGCTCAGCCAGCTCGCTCTTTCCGGACCGGACCACGGTCTGGCTGCACGCGCCACGCGCTTGGCCCGAAGATCCTCCACCCCAATCTCCTGACCACGGCGTCCTCGAACGACAATCGGCACCGCCGGGCGCTACCATCGGGGTGGCGAAAGGAGTCCCCATGTCCGCGTCCCCTCTTCGAGCGTCTGCTGTTCTGTGCGCGCTGCTCTCCGTATCCGCCTGTCGCACTCCTCCGAAAGCGGGCACCGACACCGCCGGGCTGAGCGACTCCCCCGCCACCGACGACGACGACGACGGCTACGCCGGGTCGGACGACTGCGACGAAGCCGACCCGAACATCCACGTCGGCGCACCCGAGCTGTGCAATGGCGTCGATGACAATTGCGATGGTCAGATCGATGAAGGCGTCACCTCCACCTGGTTCACCGATGCGGACCGCGACGGCTTTGGCAGCGCAGCCGACCCCATCGAAGCCTGCGAGCCGGGAGACGATGAGGTCGCCAATCCAAACGACTGCGATGATGCCGACCCTTCCAGCTACCCGGGCGCTCCCGAGATCTGCGACACACGGGACAACGACTGCGACGGAGACATCGACGAAGACGGACGCACCATCTGGTATGCCGACGCAGACGGCGACGGCTTCGGGGACCCCACCTCCGGCGTCGAGGACTGCGCGCCGGCCAGCGGCTGGGTGTCCAACGGCGCAGACTGTGACGACGCAGACTCTGACGTCTTTCCGGGCGCCACAGAGGTCTGCAATGAAGTCGACGACGACTGCGACAACGAGACCGATGAGGGCGTCACAAGCGTGTTCTTCGTCGACACCGACTCCGATGGCTGGGGAGACCCCGGCGCCACGACCGATGCGTGCAGTGTACCGGGGGGCTACGCGGAGCTGCCGGGCGACTGCGACGACACCAACAGCAACATCCACCCTGATGCCACTGAAATCTGCAACGAGCTCGACGACAACTGCGACGGCGACATCGATGACGACGACGCCTCAGTGGATCTGTCGAGTGCCACCACCTGGTACGCCGATGGCGATGGCGATGGCTACGGAGATGTGGACACCACAGTCAGCGCGTGCGCCGAACCATCCGGCTACGGCCTCGACGCCTCGGACTGCAACGACGCCGACAGTGCGGTAAACCCCGCCGCCACCGAGATCTGCAACACATTTGACGACGACTGTGATGGCGACATCGACGATGACGACGCCAGTGTCGACACGTCCACCGGACTCACTACCTGGGTCGATGCGGACGGTGACGGCTACGGCGACCCCACCTCCACCACAGAGTGGACCTGCACAGTCCCGAGCGGTCGCATCGACGACGACACCGACTGCGACGACTCCGACAGCGCTGTGAATCCGGGTGCTACCGAGATCTGCAACGAACTAGACGACGACTGCGACAGCGACATTGACGACGAGGACAGCAGTCTCGACCTGTCGACCGCGTTCACCTGGTACGCCGACACCGACGGGGACGGCTACGGTGACGCGTCGACCGCCACCATCGCGTGCGACGAGCCCAGCGGCTACGGCGCCGATGACTCCGACTGCGATGACTCCACCGCACTATCCAGCCCGGACGGCGTGGAGCTATACGACGGCGAGGACAACAACTGCGACGGCGATGTCGACGAGGATCTCTACAAGGGAACCGGCACGGATGGGGCCTTGTCGGTCACCACGACCACCGACCTCAGCACCGATGCCAGCGGCAGCCGCTCCGTCGCGGACGCAGTCGCCTACTCGGTCACGGCCATCTCAAGCGCGACCGTCACGCTCGACAGCACCGCTGCCGGCCTGAGCACCGGCGACGAGGTGCTCCTCATCAATCTGCAGGGCTCCGACACGGCGTACTCCAGCGTCGGTACCTTCGAGCTGGCCAGCGTCGAGAGTGTGAGTGGAAGCTCCGTCACGCTCATGCAGACCGTCGCCGAGCTCTACGGGGAGTCCGCCAACAGTGACCTCACCGATCAGACCATCGTGCTCCAGCGGGTGCCCCACTACACCGACGTCAGCGTAGCAGCGGGCGCGGTCCTCACCAGCGGTGCCTGGGACGGCAACCTCGGCGGCATCGTTGCATTCCGATCCACCGGAACCGTCGATATCGTCGCAACCGGGGCCGTTGTGGGAGACGAACTCGGCTACGCCGGCGGAGAGACCGGCTCGTCGAACAACTGCGATGCCTTCCAGGGCGAGAGCTACGCGGGGCTCGGTGAGGGCGAAGGCGATGGCTTCTGCTCCGCCTACAACGAGACCTACGGTCACTGGGCCGCCAACTACGGCGGTGGTGGCGCCCACATCACGGGCGCCGGCGGTGAGTACGCTGGCGGTGCGACGGATGGCGACTCGTGGACCGGCGGCAGCGCGACCCCTCCCTACGCTGGCAACACCTACGGCAGCGTCGACCTCGCCACGCTGTTCTACGGCTCTGGCGGCGGCGGCGTCTGGAATGGCGGCACCGACAGAGGGGGCGAGGACCCTGGTCCTGGCGGGGATGGCGGCGGTATCGTACTCATCGGCGCAGACACCCTCATCACCGACGGCAGCGAAGCCATCACCAGCTACGGCGGCACCACAGCGCACTGGGCGTGGGGCAGCTGGACCTACGGTGCAGGCGGAGGCGCGGGCGGTGCCATCTGGCTCCAAGTCGACGACCTCACGTTGGCCACGGACTCCATCGACGCCTCGGGCGGCTTTGGAGAGTCGTCCCACATCCGAGTCGGTGGGGACGGCGGCGAGGGACGCGTGCGGATCGACTGCGTCACCTGCAATGGGTACTCCAACGGCACCACTTCAGCCGAAACCGAGCTGGACGACGCTGCCGAGCCCAACCCCGGCTACTCCGAGACCCCCAGCTGAAGCTCAGCTTTGCTTGCCCGACGGGACCGCCCCCGGGACATCGCGGTAGACCGCCTTCGCCGGAACACTCACCAGCTGGTCCTCCTCGACAAGGTAGCCCGTGAGCATCCCCCCGTAGACGCAGCCTGAGTCGAGGCCCAGGGTGTGGGGCCGATGGTCCTGAAGGCCGCGGACGGCGTCGTGGCCGTAGATCACGCGCTCGGGACCGCGCCAGCTCTCCCACCAGAAGGGGTGCTGGTCACTGGTGTCGTCGGGCCAGCGTCGCACCACGATGGCGGTGGACCGGGTTGTGCCCGCCAGTCCCCGCTCGGGGTTGAGACCGGCATGCACCACCGTCCACTCCCCTTCCTGCCGGGTGAGCGGCAGGCGTGCGAGCCAGTCCCATGCGGCTTGAGGCAGCTTCATCGACGCAAACCGCTTGGGGCGACGCAGCATCGCCGCATCGTGGTTGCCGAGCACACCGACTGCGCCGGTCTTTTGCAGGACCTCCCACACTCCGGCCGCGTCGGGTCCCTTGGTGAACACATCGCCCACCACCACCACGCGATCCGGCTGGGTACGCGCCACGAGCTCCTCCAGCTCCGCGCTGCAGCCGTGGATGTCCCCGATGATCAGGCGTCGGATGGGGCCCCCTGGCCTGCCTTGCCGATGTCCTGAAGGCTCACGACGCGCAGCTCGTCGGCCCGCAGCGACCGAATCGCAGCGACCACAGCCCGTGCACCGCGGAGAGTGGTGATGCATGGCACACCAAATCGAAGTCCGGCCAGTCGCATGGCGGCCTCGTCGTAGATGCCCTTGCGGCCGAGTGGCGTGTTGATCATCAGCTGCACCCGACCATTTCGGACATGGTCCACGATGTCGGGGCGCCCTTCGCGCACCTTGAACACCGTCTCCACCGGCACACCCAGGCGGCGAATCTCGCGCGCAGTGCCCGAGGTAGCCATCAGCTTGAAGCCGAGGCTGTAGAGCGGACCGGCGATATCAGCCAGGGCCGCCTTGTCAGAGTCGCGCATCGACAGGAACACGCAGCCTTCCTGAGGCAGCGACATGCCCGCGCCAATGAGCGCCTTGGCGTAGGCCTCCCCAAAAGAGCGACCGACTCCCATCACCTCACCTGTCGAGCGCATCTCAGGACCCAGCACCACGTCGCTGACGGTGAAGCGACGCCACGGGAAGACGGGCGTCTTGATGAAGTGAAGGCCCGCGCCCCACTGCTTCAGGGGACCGAAGTCCTTGAGCTTCTCCCCGAGACACAGTCGGGTGGCCAGGCGCGCGAGGGGCACACCGGTGGCCTTGGACACGTACGGGACCGTGCGGGACGCCCGTGGATTGACCTCCAGCACAAACAGCACGTCGTCCTGAACGGCCCACTGGATGTTCATCAGCCCGACGACCCCCAGCCGAAGCGCGATGCGGCGAGTCGCCGCTTCCATCTCCGCTCGCACATCGTCCCGCAGAACTTCGGGCGGAATCACACACGACGAATCGCCAGAGTGCACCCCAGCCTCCTCGATGTGCTCCATCACGCCCGCGATGTAGACGTCTTCTCCGTCGGAGAGGGCATCGACGTCGTACTCCATGGCGTCCGCCAGGAAGCGGTCCATCAGCACCGGATGCTGCTCGCTGACCTCCAGGGCCTCATCGAGCGCCGCCTGAAACTCGCGCTCATCGAAGCAGATGGCCATCGCGCGGCCGCCCAGCACATACGACGGCCGCACCAGCAGCGGAAAGCCCATCGCCTCCGCGGCAGCCTCAGCCTCGGCACGGCCATGGACCATCGTACCCGCCGGCTGGCGCACTCCCAGCTCATCCATGAGCGTGTTGAAGCGCTCACGGTCTTCGCAGAGGTCGATGGCCTCGGCGCTCGTACCCAGCACGGGACCGATCTGGTGGGCCAGCTTGAGCGGGGTCTGTCCGCCAAACTGGAGGATGACGCCGCGGGGCTTCTCGCGATGAATCACGCCGTGGACATGCTCGGCGCTGACCGGCTCGAAGTACAGCTTGTCCGAGGTGTCGTAGTCGGTGGACACCGTCTCGGGGTTGCAGTTGACCATCACGCTGGTGAGGCCAGCATCGCGCACGGCGTAGGCGGCGTGGCAGCAGCAGTAGTCGAACTCCAGACCCTGGCCGATGCGATTGGGGCCGTTGCCGAGAATGATGACTCGGTCTGCGTCTTCGTGACCTGCCTCGTCTTCTTCCTCGTAGGTGGAGTAGAGGTAGGGCGTGTGGCTCTCGAACTCAGCGGAGCAGGTGTCGACCCGCTTGTAGACGGGGTGAAGGCCGTCGCGGATGCGCCGGTTGCGGACAGCGGTCTCGTCGATGGCCAGAATGCGCGCGAGGTGCTCGTCGGGGAAGCCCATCCGCTTTGCGCGCCGAAGCTCCGTCTCGGAGACATCTTCCAGAAAGCGCCCTTCCAGGCTCCGCTCCAAGGCCACTATTTCCTGCATCTCGAACAGGAACCACCGGTCGATCTTGGTGATGGAGTGGATGTCGGAAGGGTCGTGCCCCCTGCGCAGGGCCTCGAACAGTGCGGCGAGCCGGTCCGGGGTGGGGATGGCCAAGCGCTCGCGCAACGTCTGCTCGTCCCAGCCGCGGGCATCGGGGTAGCCCCCTTCGAGACTGGACACGGCCTTGAGCAGCGACTCCGCGAAGGTGCGGCCCAGCCCCATCACCTCCCCCACCGCCTTCATCTGGGTGCCGAGGGTTCGATCGGCGCCCCGGAACTTCTCGAAGTTCCAGCGGGGAATCTTCACCACGACGTAGTCCAGGGTCGGCTCGAAGCAGGCCGGCGTGACCTTGGTGATGTCGTTGGCAATCTCGTCGAGCGTAAGACCGACCGCCAGCTGCGCGGCAATCTTGGCGATGGGGAAGCCGGTGGCCTTGCTGGCCAGTGCGCTCGACCGACTCACTCGGGGGTTCATCTCGATGACGATGACGTGACCGGTGTCGGGGTCGACAGCGAACTGAACATTGGAGCCGCCGGTCTCCACGCCCACTGCGCGAAGTACCTGAAGCGCCTGGTTGCGCAGCACCTGGTACTCGCGGTCCGACAAGGTCATTGCGGGGGCGACAGTAATGGAGTCGCCAGTGTGAACGCCCATTGGGTCTATGTTCTCGATGGAACACACAATAATGGCGTTGCCGACCTTGTCGCACATCACCTCGAGCTCGTACTCCTTCCAGCCCAGAATGCTGCGCTCGATGAGGACCTGATTGATGGGGGACAGATGGAGCCCCCGGCTGACGATGTCGCGAAACTCATCGCGGTTGTAGGCGACCCCTCCGCCTTCCCCACCCAGGGTGAAGCCCGGACGGATGATGGCGGGAAGGCCGATCTCATCGAGCAAGGCGTCGGCCTCGGACATCGTGGTTGCGACGCCACTTGGGGCAACCGACAGCCCCTCCTCCAGCATCTTCTCCTTGAAGAGCAAGCGGTCTTCGGCAACCTTGATGGAGTCGGGACGCGCCCCGATGAGCTCCACCTCGAACTCCTCGAGAACACCCGCCTCGTGAAGCTCAATGGCGAGATTGAGCGCCGTCTGTCCCCCGACGGTCGGCAGGATGACGTCGGGACGCTCCCGCGCGATGACCTTGCGGGCGAAGGGCAAGGTGAGCGGCTCGATATAGGTGGCGTCCGCCATGTCCGGGTCGGTCATGATGGTCGCGGGATTGCTATTGAGCAGCACCACGCGGTAGCCCATAGAGCGGAGCACCTTGCACGCTTGGCAACCGGAGTAGTCGAACTCACAGGCCTGGCCGATGACGATGGGGCCAGAGCCGAGAACGAGGATGGTCTGGATGTCAGTGCGACGGGGCACGGGCCCTCCGTGGGTCTGGGGGACGCGACGAAGGCGAATAACCGGCTCTCGCGCCCCAACCCGTCCCAACGCGACGAAGTCACACAGCCGACCAAGTCGCGAAAACAACCAATAGCAGGACATTCTGCGTGTTTACGCTCGATTACTGTCTGGGGTTGACAGCCTTCGGACACCGGGACAGGCTGGTCGGACTCGGAGGCTCCATGCGCGCGCGTTCCATCGCCCTTGCCGGCATCCCTGCCATCCTGCTCGGCTCAGGCTGCTCCTCGCTGACCGGGAAGTGGGTCGGCTCCTGCGAGTACGCCGACTCGCGCTACGGCTACACCTCGGCCATCACGGTGAAGATGGAGGACGGCAGCGGATCCGAAGTGGCGGGCGACGTGGTGCTCGACATGTACGACGGGCGCACCTTCTCGGGTCGCGTCTCCGGTCTGCGGAGCGACAACTACATCGAGATGGACGGCACCTTTCGCGCCGAGGACGGCCCGTGGGACCTCACGCTCACCGGCGACATCGGCGAAGACATCATCGAAGGCGAGTGTGGCCTCGTGGTGCCGCTCGGGGCAGGCTCGCTGTCTGGAGACCTCACCCTCGAGCGCTGATCAGCGCAACGTGGAGCCTCAGCTCTCAGCCAGCGCCAGAAAGCGCTCCAGCACGAGGTGGGCGCTGTCGTGGGGACCGGGGCTGGCCTCGGGGTGGAACTGAACAGCCGCGATCTTGTGGCCTTGGTGCCGGAAGCCTGCCACCGTGCCATCGTTGAGGTGGGTGTGGGTCACCTCACCGCCGGACGCTTCGAGCGTGACGCGGTCGACGCAGAAGCCGTGGTTCTGGCTCGTGATCTCCACCCGGCCATTGCTCTCATCGCGCACGGGGTGGTTGGCACCTCGGTGGCCGAACGGCAGCTTGTAGGTGTCTGCGCCGAGTGCGAGCGCCAGGAGCTGGTGGCCGAGGCAGATGCCAGCGAGGGGGCGCTTGCCGACGACCGCGCGTATCTGTTCGATGACCTCGGGAAGGGCCGCAGGATCACCGGGACCATTGCTGAAGAAGATAAGATCGGCGTCAAGCATCCACTCCTCGGCAGAGGCCTGGAGCGGAACCTCCCGCACCGCACAGCCGGCCTTGGCGAGCAGGCGGCCGATGTTGCGCTTGGCCCCGCCGTCAACGAGAGTGACCCTCAGGCGGGGTTTGTCGGGGCAGTTGGTGTACTTGGAGTCGGTGCGGGAGACCACTGTTGCGAGCGCCCGACCCTCCATTCCAGGCCAAGCGCGCAGCTGCTCCCCCAGCTCCTCGATGGGAGTGCCGTCCGTGCTGATGACCGCCCGCATCGCACCCTTGTCGCGGATGTGGCGGACCAGAGCGCGCGTGTCGATACCTTGCAGCCCAGGTACCCCCGCGGATCGAAGCCAAGTGTCGAGGCCCCCCGTCGCACGGAAGTTGCTCGGACGTCGCGACAGCTTGCGCACCACAAAGCCGGCGACATGCACCATCGCACTCTCGTCGTCTTCGTCATTGACCCCGTAGTTGCCGATGTGAGGCGTGGTCATTGTGATGATCTGCTCTAGGTAGGAGGGATCGGTCAGAACCTCCTGGTACCCAGTCATCGCAGTGTTGAAGACCACCTCGCCCACGCGTGTAGTGCTCGCCCCGAAGGCCTCGCCGGCGAAGCTGCGCCCATCTTCCAGCAGAAGGATGCCACCCATGACTGTGCTCCTCTCGAGCGCCCCGGTCGTCGCCAGCCGAGCGCTATCGGCCCGCACGGGTATCTCATCGCGACGAGCGTGGACCTGTCGTGTCGAGATTGCCCCATGAGGTGTTAGAGCCGCCGCCTTGATATCGGGTGTGTCGACGCGGACGGACCGCTGCCGCCTCCCCGACCCTGGATCTGCGGCGGCAGGACACGCGCGACCTACCCGTCCCGCCCGCTTGACGCGAACCATCGTTTTAGGAGGCCACCATGGCAAAGAAGAAGGGAGGCGCAGGCCTTTCCGTGCCCTTTGACCGGGTGCGCAACATCGGCATCGCGGCGCACATCGACGCAGGCAAGACCACGCTCACCGAGCGCATCCTGTTTTACACAGGCGCCTCGCACAAGATCGGCGAGGTGCACGACGGTGCAGCCACAATGGACTTCATGGCCGAAGAGAAGGCCCACGGCATCACCATCGGCAGTGCCGTCACCCAGTGTCCGTGGAAGGAGCACCTCATCCAGGTGGTCGACACCCCCGGACACGTTGACTTCACCATCGAGGTAGAGCGTGCGATGCGCATTCTCGATGGCGCGGTCATCGTGATGGACGGTGTGCGCGGCGTGGAGCCCCAGACCGAGACGGTGTGGCGTCAGGCGAGTCGATTCGAGATTCCGCGGATGGTCTTCGTCAACAAGATGGACCGTCCCGGCGCCGACCTCCAGCGCTGCATGAACAGCATCGAACAGCGGCTGGGCGGCCATCCAGTGCCAGTCTGTGTGCCCCTGGCCGACGATCTCACTGTGATGGACCTAGTGCGCGGCGAGCTCGTGTCCTTTTCGGGGGACCGTGGGGTCGTAGAGACGCGCAGCCCCATTCCCGACCACCTCGAAGAGGTGTACCAAGAGTACCGTGAGACCATGCTTCTTGCGTGTGCGGAAGAGGACCCCGAGCTCGAAGACCTCGTGCTCGAAGAGGCGGACATTCCGATGGACCGCATCATCGCGGCCCTTCGCTCGGGCACCATGGGCGGCCGGATGCACCCCGTCTTCGGCGGCAGCGCACTGCGCAACTGGGGTGTTCAGCCCCTTCTCGACGGTGTTCTCGCACTCCTGCCCAACCCGCTAGAGCGGCCTCCGGTCATCGCTCGCAACGCCAAGACCGACGAAGAAACCCTGGTGGAGATGACTCCCGACGGCAGCTTGGTGGCCCTCGCCTTCAAGGTGCAGCTGTGGGACGGCCGACGGCATGTGTTCGTGCGCATCTACCGAGGCCGCATCGATCCTGGTCAACAGGTCATTCTCGCCGGACGCGACGAAAAGGAGCGCGTGGCGAGGGTGTTCGAGGTCAACGCCGGCAGCAAGACCCGGACAAATGGTGCCTCAGCCGGCCAGATCGTGCTGCTGGCGGGGCTTCGCCATGCCACCACAGGGGACACCCTCACCGCCGAGGACGCCCCTGAGCTGCTGCTGGAGCGCATCGATACCAAAGAGCCGGTGCTCGGTCTCGCGATTGAGGCCCAGAGCTCATCCGACGAGGAAAAGCTCCTCGATGTGCTCGGTAAGATCTGCGAAGAAGACCCCACGGTACGCTTTTTCGAGGACAAAGACACCGGCGAGCGGGTCCTTCGCGGCATGGGCGAGCTCCACCTCCAGATCATCTTCGAGCGCATCGAGCGGGAGTACGGTCTGAAGGTGCGGGCTGGGCGCCCATCTGTCATGACCCGAGAGACCATCGCCGGGGCCGGCGTGGGCGACGTGAAGGTCGAACGCATGCTCCACATTGGCGATACCCCGATGCCGCTCAAGGCCCGGTGTGTGGCGCGGGTGCGTCCCCAGGACCGCGATGCCGGCATGAGCGTCGAGATAGAGCCCACCATCCTTCCCGCCGGCATGTCGTTGACGGAGAGCCAGGCCGAGGCGATCAAGGCCGGCGTGATGGACGCCACAATGGCCGGTCCGTCGGAAGGCGCACCGCTTCAGGATGTGGCGGTGCGGCTCACCGAGGTCCAGCTGTTCGCCGAAGGCAGCACCCCCCAGGCACTGCGCATTGCGTCAAGTCAGGCCGTGCGCGAGGCGATGGTCAAGGGCGGCGGACAAGTCTTGCGGCCCCTGATGAGGGTGGAGGTGGTCGTTCCCGACGAAAACCTCGGCGGGGTGCTCGGCGACTTGCAGTCCCGCGGCGCATCCATCACCGGCCAGGAAAGCGAGATGGGCACGTCGACCATCCACGGCGAGTGCGGCCTGCACAAGCTGCTCGGCTACACCACGCAGCTGCGCAGCATGACGCGCGGTCGTGGTCAGTTCACGATGGAGTTCGAGCGCTTCGACGTGGGCTGAGCTCAGCGGGGCACACACCGTACAAGCGATTCCCGGGCACACGTGACTTGGCAAGCCGCGCGGTCTTCACGCGACGCGCCGCGGTCAGTGAGCCAGCTGTCCACCGCAGCGCAGATCTCCGACCGCCCCTTCTCGGACATCTTCCACGCAGTGCCGACATAGTCGAGCGCCAGTCCGCCGTAGCAGGACTCATCGGCGAGGTCGGCAAAGCAGATCTGGGACTCGGCCAGGGCAGGCTCCTTGAAGCAGCTCAGGCGGACCTTGCCCAAGGCGGCTTCCACGCATGTGCGCTGGTTGGGCTCGGCCCCCAAGGCACCCATTGTCCCCGCGGTGCGCATCACCTGTAGGTCTGCGCCGGCCTGGATGGCCGCTCCAAGTCGGGCGGTTGCGAGCTTCTTGGCAGCGCCTTCACTTCGGCCGTCTGCGGTCCCCACCCACTCTCCCGACAGAGAGCAGCCTTGCACCGGACCGACAAAGACCGCATCACAGCGGTAGGGATCGCCCGCGTAGGCGGTGGACGACACCCCCATCATCACAACCCCCATCATCACAATCCATGGGACAACGCCACGCAGCATGCTTCCTCCTGTTCTCCAGCCCTGTGGAGGCAGTCTGGCCGGAGTTCCTGGTCGGGTCAACGGAGGAAGCCGACCCGGACGTTAGACGTTCAACTTCTGGGCAGCTCCACCGGCAGCGGCCACAAGCTGGAGACCACGAGGTCAGCTTCATCGTCCCAACCCGATTCTCCGCGACGGTTGACCAGCAAGGTTGCAGCGCCTGCGCGTCGGCCCGCCCGGACATCATGGAGGTAGTCGCCCACCATCACACAGCGGTCGGGCGAGGAATCGAGGCGGTCCAGCAACACGTGAATGCCCGCAGGGTCGGGCTTTGGAGGGGCACAGCTTCGGCCCAGCACATGGGCGGGCTGAAAGCACCCCGACATCCCCACCGCGGCAAGGGTACGCAGCGCATTGTCCCGTGTGTTGCGGGTGAGCACACCGAGCCGACAGCCGCGATCTTGGAGCGCAAAGACAAGCTTTAGCGCGTCGTCTTGAGGAACCGACCGCCGCGCGATGTCCACCTCCCAGTCTTGAAGCCAGCGCTCAGCGACCTCACGCTGCTGTGTGGACAGCGTAGCGAGGTGGCCCAAGATGTCCGCGCGTGGTGGAACGCCCAATTCACGGCGCGCAAAGGCGAAGTCGTGAGCAGGCACGGTGAGGGTGCCATCCATGTCGAACAGCCAGCAGACTCGATTTCGCCAGCTCAACATCGCGGGGCAAGGGATTGGATTCACGATGCGTTGCCGTTTCCGTCTGGTCGGACGAGGTGACGGCCTGGCGTGACCTCGAGTGACTCCTCGCCCATGGCGATTCGTGCGCTCAACGTGGAGGAGCCACGAGCACGCGCCCCTTCGAGACGAATCTCACGCCCAGGCAGAGTCTTCACAATCTGGGAGTACTCGCCGGCGTTCCACTGCCCGAGCGGAACCGCGCCGCGCTGCAAGCGAGCCGACAAAGTGTCCGCCGACCTCAGGCGCACTCCGTCCCGCTCGATGTCTGCACCTGGCCGCATGTGCTTCAGGGACGCGTAGGACTGGTTGTCGGTCCATCGACCGAGTGGTGCGGCTCCCGCCCCGATGCTGGAGGACAGCGACGGCTTGCGGTTGGTCTCCGTCCCCTCCGCCACAATCGCGTTTCCGCTCAGAGGGCTGTGCTTCGGCAGAGACGCCGACGACGCCAGATTGAGAAGCCGTGGCTGGACCGTGGGGACGTCGCTGGTGGTTCCAAGAGCCCGAACTTTTCCCACGACCGGCGCCGCTGCACGACGACGCGCCGCGTCGAGCCCCGCGTCGCTGATGGACACAGTGACCCCGCGGCTCATGTTCTCGGAAATGGTCGGGGCCGAGGCTGCTGGCGCTGGCCCGCGAAGGCCTCGGCTCACTCTACCAAGAGCAGGCACCGCACCTGCCGCCGCCGCGCCCCCCCGAATGGAGGACAACATTCCGACACCAGACATTTGTAGATCCCCAGCTACCAGAGTCGACCCCCAGTAGCCTCGATCACCGCATTCGCCGTGAGGCGCACGTCCCCACGCACAAAGGGTAGCCGAACCTCGAATCACCCACAAGAAAGACTAAAGTCTGGCTGATTTCATCCGAATGCAGGTTACTGAACATATGTTCAGTAACCGTGCGGGTCCGAGGAGACCAGATGGCAGTCCGTCCCCGCCTACGCCGACTAGCTTCACTGCCACCAAAGCAAGCGCGCGCCCGTGTGGCCCGCCTGCGAGCGCGACTAGTCGTCGAGAGCGACATCTTGCTCATCGACGCGTTGGACCTACTGTCCAGGCTTCTCGCCGCGCGCGCCTGGCTGCGTCACGATCCCACCTGTAGCCACCGCGCCCCGGACGGCCCTGGCGCCACCCAGTGCACTTGTGGCCTCACAGCCACGCTCGACCCTATGCGTGAGGGTCAGCGCGACTCCTGAAAGATCACTGTGGCCAGCTGCGTGGAGGGCTGAAAGCCGAAGCGCGGGTTGCTCTCGGAGGCACCGAACTCGTTGGGCACCGTCCACGGCTGGCCTGCAAAATTGACCACCGTCACTCCCCAAGGACCCGACGGAAGCTCTGTGACGTCGCCATCGCCGTCGGGTGTGGTGCTGAATGCGTCCCAATAGCGACCATTCTTCGAGATCCTCACCTCGAGCTCGGTCATCTCGGGCAAGAAGGAAGGATTCAGCAGAAGCTGCACCCCCAGCGCGTTGAGGTCGTAGTCGACAAAGCCAGCGATCTGCATCGACGCTCGGTCCGCCGGCGGATCCAGCTCCGTGAACACCACAATGGGGGTGTCAAAGCCCTCGATGACCGGCTCGCCAGCCTCGTCGTAGGACACCACTGGGTAGAACGGAAACGAGACCGCACAAGGCACCTTGGCGTCGACGTCCTGCACCGGCTGGAGCTCGATGTGAGCGGTGCCCACAGCGGTAGAGGCAAGGGTGACGGTGCCTTCATGAGTCATGGCCACGCGACCGGTCGCGGGCTGTCCATTGCCATCGAGGATGTGAAAAGCCGGTCGCTCGATGGGTATCAGGATCTGAATGGCAACAGGAACACCTTCCAGCAGCTCACCTTCCTCAAGGGTGAAGGGCATGGTGTCCACCTCGGAGGTGCCATCCTCTTGAGGGACCATGCCGACGTGCGCCCCACCCCAGTCGCCGCAGGTGCTGCCAGCGTTGGTGTCGAGGAATGGGGAGAAGTCCTGATCGGCGTCGTGCAGGCCGGAGATGTAGTAGGTGCCCGCTGGCACCGCCGACATCGCGTAGGGGGCCGACCAAGAGCCCAGACCGTCCTGCTGGAAGTGCTCTTTGGGGATCACGTCGAAGTTGACGGGACTGCCCAGACCGGACGGCATGCCGGGGTCGGTGACGTCGTAGAGCAGCACGTAGGTGTCCGCAGGCGCTTCCGGACCGACCACGACCACAGAGCCTTCAATGACTCCGGTGGCAGCAGCCGTGTCGAGCGGCTCAAGCGGCGGGGTGTAGTCGCAGGCGGTGGTAAGCGCGGCGAGCGCGATGAATCGGGACAAGCCCATCAGAACCTCCAGGTGGCGGAGCCGAACCAGCGGGCGCCGACGCTCTGACCGAGGGGGTGTTCTTTGAAGCGGCCGCCGTCGGCCAATGCGAGCAGGTTCCAGCCGGTGAGCCCCAGCTCCACGTCTTCTTCTGGGAAGGGCCTGGTGACAACCTTACCCACGAGCACGGTGCGGCCGGGGATCGGTAGGTCCTCTTCGTAGACCGCGCCACTGTCGTCGAAGTCGCGCTCCGTCCACGTCTGTGCCGACTGGTAGTGGGCGTGAGTGGCAACATCGGTACGCCACGGTGTGCGGACGAGCACCCCTGCATTGACCTTGACAGAGGACATGGAGCTGTCGGGCGTTTTGACCCCACCGTCGTCGCGCATGATTCGCCCAACGGCCAGGTTGGTGTAGAGGTCGAGTCCATTGACCGGGAACAGCCGGGCGTCGGCCTCCACACCGACTCCACGATAGATCTCCGCCTCGTTGTAAAACGACGTGGTGCCGGCCACAAAGGCTTCGTGCTCGCTGCTCAGCTCCCGGCTCTCGACGGGAACGACGTCGGTGAGCCAGATGAGGTTGGTGACCTTGTTGGTGTAGACCGTGACATCGGCGGAGTGGATGTCACTCGACTCGTCGTGGAGGCCAGCCTCGATGGTGAGAACGCGCTCTGGAACGAGGCCCGAGTCATCGCCGAGCGTCTGGACCGCGACCCCACTGGCACCGGAAACCGGCTGATAGAGGTCGAGGTAGGACTCCATCTGAGATGGCGCACGGAATGCGGTGCCGCCTGTGACGCGCGCACTTCGCCCTTCGGCGAATCGCCAGACAGCCGCACCACGCGGAGAGATGGTCTGGAGTGGGTCGTCGACGAGGGGGTGCTTGTCGAAGCGGAGTGAACCCACCATCCGAAACGGACGCCACCCGCCGTCTCGAAGCTCACCGACGGCAGCCTCTTCCTGCACGAACACACGCAGGTGCTGCTCGGTGAGATCCGTTTGACCTTGATCCTGCAGGTAGCCCCACTGAATGGACTTGTAGCGATAGCCGACACCCGCCACGATGTGGTGGTCCACCGAGTCACCCTCAAACTGCTGGATGGCCTCGACCTCTCCATCGACAGTCTCGCTGTCGACGAAGGTGTTGAAGGCGGTGTCTCCGACAAGACTGGCCCAAGGTCCGACGTCGGCATCAAAGGTGTTGACGAAGGCACGCGCATGGATTGGACCCGCGTTGAGGTCGGCGCGGGCGTAGATGGAGTCGAAGTCGATAGCAAAGTCGCCAAGCCGGCTGAACACGTAGAACTCAGACGTGCCACCGGCGTAGCCACCGGACACGGAGAGCAGCACGTCGTTGGCGAGCTGGTGGTCGATGCGCCCGTTGGCCATGACCACGCCCATGGAGCGGGATTGGTCTTCGAGGTAAGGGACCCAGGGGCCTTCGTCGGTGATTGGTGCACCTGTCGCCCAGCGGCCGGTGCGGTGGTAGCCCGCCACCAGCTTGGCGGAAGTGTCACCCGACCGCCCAGACACGATGACGGTGCCGCGAGCATGCTCGGGACTACCGGTCTCGACGTGGACGAGGTCTTTTCCCTGGCCCGGGGCCCGGGTGATGATGTTGATGACGCCTGTCACGGCGTTCGCGCCGTAGACCGCAGAAGCCGGACCCCGGACCACTTCGATGCGCTCAATCTCTTCAAGCGCAACGGGAATGACCGCCCACAGCGGCGTGGCCATGATGTCCTGGTAGACGCTGCGACCGTCGACCAGAACCAGCACCTTGTTGGATAGCGCGCGGTTGAAGCCACGAATCGAGAGTTCAGGTTGAGCCGATGACAGCTGCATCACGTCGACACCGACGACACGCCGAAGCACATCCGGAATGTTGGTGGCACCCGACATGCGGATGTCTTCGGCGGTGATGATGCTGACAGTGGCCGGCGCTTCAAGCAGCGGCTGACCATAGCGAGAGACCGACCGGGTCTCCTCGTCGAACAGGCCGAGCTGCTCCATCGGGGCTGCGGAAGCCGAAGGCGGGGGCTCAACGGCCACCGGCGTGTCGGACTCCGTGGGTGGGCGCGCCACGGGCGAAGCTTCCCGACTGCCGATGTCGCGAGACAACACCACCAGCTCTTCAGCGATGGCTTGCAGGCGGGCGATCTCAGCCTGAGTGGCACCAGCGGCAGCAGTGCGGTCGCCAGTCGGCGTTGACACCCTCGCACCCTGCACCAAGCGCGCCCGTGCGTCACCCAGCTCCTGGGCCACATCGACGACCAAGTCGGCTCGCAGCTGACCCTTGTCCCGCTCGTACAGCTCGTAGGAGGCCACCGACTTGGCGTACTGGCCGGCGGCATACTGGGCGCGAGCCAGCCCCAGCGCGATGGCCGGGCTGGAGTACAGCTTGTAGGCCTGCGAAAACAGGCTGGCCGCCTGCTCCGGGTCGCCTGCCTTCCACGCAGCCTGAGCTTCGAGGTAGGTGCGCTTGGCATCTTCTTTTGGACCAGCCCAGGCGGGTGACGTGACCCACCAGGCGAGCCCCGCCACCAGGACGGTTGCACGCAGTGTCGGTTGCATGGCTTCCTGCTCCAGTTGCGCACCCGAAAGTGCGAGCCTGTCTTGTCCGACGCCAGCACCGAGAGTACGGGCGCGCGGGGAACCGAGCGCAAGGCTCAGAAATCAGAAGATGTCGTCAGCGTCGTAAGTCTGGTCTCGCTCGGTCGGCTTGCGAGACTCGCCCTCGTCGGTGGGAGCAGCGGGCTCCTTCGACGCAGCGGGCGCCTTGTCCTTCCGGGCATCCTTGGGCGGTGCCGCAGGCGTAGACTTCTTGGCGGCTCGCTTCGCAGAGCTGCGAGTCGGCTGCTTCTTGGGAGGCGGCTCTGGAGCGGCCTCTGGAGGAGCGGCGTCGCCAGCTTGGTCGGACGGGGGGGCGGACTCGACCGGCGTGGACTCATCCCCGCCGGGTGGTGCTGGGGTAGCGCTGTCAGCGCCGCCGGACAGCGCGCTGGCAGAGGGAGCGGGGACCGGCTCAGGCGGCGCGGTGACGATGGAATTGGGATGAAGCGACCCGACGCTGTTCACCGTCCATCGGGACAAGGACCAGGCAGCAATCACCATGAGCAACAAGATGGCGGCGAGGCCAGCGCCCATGCCAACCAGTGCGAGCTGCCCCTGGCCACTCGATGGCGCACGGCGGACGGTCTCGGTGCCCCGCGCCTGCGAGCTGGTGATGGCTGCGGCAGAAGCGGTGATGGTGGGGGAGTCGCCGCCCGGCACCGTGGACTCGATGTTGGAGTGAGTGACGGTTGCGGGCTGGCCGGTGAGGCTGCGGAGGGCCGCCATCAAGGCGCTTACGTCGGCAAAGCGCGCGTTGGGGTCCTTTTCGAGGCACTGGCGAATGATGTCTTCGAGGCCAGGCGCCACCCCCACATCGGGAGCGACGTCAGCGAAGCGAGGCACCGCCTGGTTGATGTGCGCGATCATCGTCGCGGTGCTGGTCTCGCCGTGGAATGGCCACACGCCCGTGAGCGCGCGGAACATCAGCACTCCCACAGCGTAGATGTCGACCCTGTGGTCCACCGCTTTCAGGCCACGGATCTGTTCGGGGGACATGCAGTGCGGCGAACCGAGAATCAGGCCGGCCCGAGTGAGCGCCTGGTCGTCTTCGACAACCTTGACAAGCCCGAAGTCGACCACCTTGATCTGCTCTTCGCCATCTTCGTCGATGCGCACGAGCAGGTTGCTGGGCTTGAGATCCCGGTGGATCACACCCCGGCGATGGGCAAACCGCAGTGCCCGGCACACTTGCATGGAGAGCCCGACCACTCGGTCGGGGTTCATTGGGCCCTTGCGGACCAGGTCAGTAAAGCGAGGGCCCTCGATATACTCGAGCGCAAGAAAGAGCTGCCCGTCGTCGGTCTCACCGTATTCGTAGAGAGTGACGATGTGGGGATGGTTGAGCGTGGCGAGGGTGCGGGCCTCGAGACGGAAGCGCTCCTTGAAGCGGCCGCCATCATCGGCATCCACGCCCCCACGGAGAAGCTTGAGCGCGACCGGGCGATTCAGATCACGGTCGGTGCACAGAAACACCTCGCCCATCCCGCCCCGCGCGATCATCCGCTCGACCTCGTAGCGGCCGGCGAAGACGCGCGCGGTAGTGCGTTCGACTTCAGGCATCTGGAGTCCGTCCATCATCGCTTGCTCCTCGCCCGAGAGTGGCGAGAGGCTGGCAGTCTGAGATCAGACCGGAGAGAAAAACGTGGAACCAGTGAGAAGTTCCAGCTGGCCGGAAGCCGGCAATAGTATCGGAGTATCGTAGCACATCCAAAAGCCACACCCGGACTGCGCATGAACACGTCCATCTGCCGAAGGCATCCCAGACCGCCACACTCCAACATCTAACGGACACTCCGAGGGGCCCGAACTTCGAGCTGCTGGGTGGCCCGCTGGCCGGAAGCATCCATCACGACGATCTCGTGGACACCGGCGCGGGGTGTCCACCACGCCCGCTCCCCCGCGCTGGACCGCGCCACCCATTCGCCGTCCACGTACCAGTCCAGCACCGCGCGACCTGCGGCTTGGGCTTCTAGGGGAATGTCCTGTTGGTGCGGGGACAATCCTTCCAGCAGGACCGCGACCAAACCGGGCTCAGGGGAGCGAATACGCAGAGGCTCATCAAGCGCGCGGGCCCGACACTCTGAAGCCAAAGGAGGCAGGGTGGACTCGGCTGCAGTGGTGTCCGCCAGCCAGCGCTGCACTTCCGCCGGCCACACCACGACGTGGCGGGTCTGCAGAGAGCGACCATCGCGGCAGCCCGGAACCACCCGCTCGCCTGTCTCGCTGTCGACCTCCACGCTGCGGTGCGCGGTGCACTTCTGGGTAGGCGTGCTGCGCGTGGGGGCGAGCGCCTCCATCCGCGACGGACACGCGCTGGTGGGCTGCAAGCCAGACAAGGCGCACACCGTGATCGGACTCAGGTCGGCTGGAGGGGAGGGCAGGACCGTCTTCCAACCATCGCCGAGCCCCTCAAGGATGTCGAACAGCACCGGCCCAGCCGCATCTGCACCGACCAGCCAGCGGCTCGGGCTCTGGTCGAAATTCCCAAGCCACACCACCACTGTGTATCGCTCGCCGGAGCCTACAGCCCAGGCATCGCGATGGCCAAAGCTAGTACCGGTCTTCCAGTGGAGGTCGCGGGGCATCGCCGAGATCCTGGCGCGGTGGGGAAAGTCAGGGCGATCCCGAATGCGCAGCGCTCGGCGGGTCAGCCAAGCCGCTCCGGGCCCGAACACCTGTCCGCCAGGGTCGGAGCTGGCGTCGCGCTCGAAAGCCAGCTCCCGCGCACGTCCGTCGGTGGCAAGCGCAGAGTAGACCCGAGCCAGGTCGAGGGGACTGAGCTCGATGCCACCCGTGATGACCGACAAGCCATAGTGCTCCGGATCGGAATGGAGCGAGCGCACGCCGGACAGACGCATCCTCCCCAGAAAGCGTCCCACACCGTAGTCCTGAAGCAGTCTCACAAACGGCACGTTGAGCGACCGCGACAGCGCAGCATCGAGGCGAACTACCCCGTCGTAGGACCCCAGGTAGTTGACCGGCGCGTAGCTGCCGTATCGGGTGGGGACGTCAAGCACGCGATGCTCTGGCAAGCTGCGCCCATCGTCGATGGCAAGTGCGTAGAGCAGTGGCTTGAGGGTGGAGCCGGGGGACCGCGACACCACAAAGCCAGGAATCTGAGCCCCGGGAGTCTCCGCCCAGAAGTCGAAGCTACCGGCCAGGGCTCTCACCAGTCCGGTGTCATGGGCGACGACGACCACCGCACCATGTCGTGCGCCTGCTCGCTCGGCCCGCGGTTGGACCCGGCGGAGCGCGGCTTCGACGATGCGCTGGACGCCCGCGTCCAGGGAGCTGTCAAGGCGAGGCCCCGGAGTACGCAGCTCCGCCCGCAACCACCGGGCAGCATGCGGCACCTCCCGAGGCATGGGCAGGAGCGACGTGGGCAGCTTTGCATCGGCAACGTGGGCGAGCGCTTGCTGCACAGTGACCGGCGGATTGCCCAGCGGAAGCGCTCCGGCACGCGCAAGACGCTCGGCCACCTGATCCCGAATGGATCTGAGCTCGGTGGGATCGGCACGGCCGGGAGTACGGTGGCTGGGGTCCTGTGGAATGGCGATAAGGAGCGCGATTTCGTACCGCGTGAGTCGCGCGGCACTGTGACCAAACAGCGCGAGGGAAGCGGTCTGCACCCCCTCGCGATTGCCACCGTAGGGGGCGAACTGGAGGTAGGCGTCAAGCAGCTCGCGCTTCGAGAACCGAAGCTCCAACTGCACCGCCCGCATGGCTTCGATGACCTTCGATGACAAGGTGCGCGGCCGCGGCTCCAGGATTCGGACGAGCTGCATCGTGAGGGTGGACGCGCCACTCACCACCTGGCCGGCCTGGATGTTCTGGACCGTGGCGCGCAGCACCGACAGCGGGTCGACGCCTGGATGCCACCAGAAGCGAGCGTCTTCATACGCGACCAGAGCTGCTTCATACGCGGGGTCCACCGGCAGCTCGGCCACCGGGAGGCGATAGCGATCGTCGGGGGCCAAGAAGACGTGGGCGGGACTGCCATCCCGCCACAGGATGACGTCGGAAGGTCGCTCGGAAAGCCGCGACGGCAGCGGGATGACAAACGCCATCCCAACCGCACCGCCCAGGCCCACAAGCGTCACCAAGAAGGTAATCACGAACCCGCGAACCCATGAGCAGCGAGAGCGGTGGGGCGTAGCCATTCTGCTCAGTTCCGTTGTGTGGCAGCGTGGGGGCTCAGAGGAAGAAGGCGGCCCACGGACCCAGAATGGTGACTTCCTTGCCGGGCTTGCGAGCCCAGATCTCGGGGTCGTACATCGCCTCAGCGGAGACGTCGGGCAGCTGGAAGGTTCCGGCCGTGACCGCGCGCACCGAGTAGAGCACCGTGATGGTGCGCTGCCCGGAGATGCTGCCGAACAGCTCGATGCGATCGTCGCGGATGTTCATGTGCTCGACACCCCAGGTGCGGATGCTCTTGGCCCAGTCCGGGCGGAGGTCACTGCCAAGTCGGGGATTCTCAATCTCCCACCCAGCCGGGAGCCGGTCGACCACCGCGATGTTCGACAGATTGCGCCGGGTGGTGTTGGTGACATCCACACGAATGAAGAGGCGGTCACCGAGCGTGTGCTGCTGCCAGTTGACGGGTTCTCCCCGAGAAGTGAGCCACGTTCGCGCGATCTTGAGGCCCTCTCCACCAATCGGAAGGTCGTCGACCGCGCGCGCGCCTTCCACCGTGGTCACGAGCCACTGGCGGGCCCCTGCACCTTCGACCTCGAGCTCCACATCGTCGAGCCCAGTGACCCCGCGGAGAGTCCAGCTGATGTCGCCTTTAGTGCGCCCATCCGTGCGCGCGACAGTGGTGCCACCCACCTCAAGAGAGCCGGCCAAGTTGATGGAAGACAGCCCCGAGGTGCGCTTTCCGAGCGCCGAGATGCCCCACGCCAGCTCTTGGGTGGTGTACCAGCGGCTGGGATGACCACGAAGGTCGGACGCCACTCTATCTGCGAGGGCTTCGCCAGGGTCGCTACCCTGGAAGAGGTCTTCGAGGACATCAAGCCGCATCGCCCGTGAGCGGCGGTCGCTGTAGTAGTCGTGGCTGAGCCCGCGAGTAGTGCCGGAGAGGTCATTGGCCTCCGCCTTCAGGGCGCGCTCGTGGCGTCGGTCACCGGCTGCAAACATGGCGGCCTGCAGAAGGAACTCGGCTTCGTCCCAGCGGCGACGGGAGTAGCCCTTGGAGTCCTTGCGGCGAGCAGGAAGGGCATCCAGCATGGCGGAGGCGTCTGCCGGGCGCCCCTTGCCCGCCTTGGCCAGGACGTAGTGCTGGTAGGCCACAGTAGAGCTGACAGAGTCGGCGGAGAGGTCCCCAACTTCTTCGTGGAGCCACTCCACGGCGTCCGCTACCGGCTCCGCAGGCACCTTGAAGCCAGCGTCGCGGGCATCGAGCAGGAGGTGAAGGGCGTAGGCGGTGCCCCACTCACTCGGACGGTGGCCCCCGGGCCAGTAGGCGAACCCACCTGAGGGAGTCTGCATGGACATCAGGCGGTCCACACCCGAGCCCACCATCTCGTCAAGCGTGCCGCGCTCCAGCAGGCTGGGGTCCACCGACTCCAGTAGATCGCGCACATAGAGGAGCGGACGGGTGCTGGAAGATGTCTGCTCCACGCAGCCGTAGGGGTAGCGCACCACGTGGGAGAGGTGGGACATCGCTGTGGCATAGGGGTTGGTGGTGACCCAGAGCGTGGTGGTGTCCGCACCTGAGTACCATCCCTGGCGCGCCAACAGCTGGTCGACATCGAGCGTGCCCGAAGCGAGCTCTTGGCGGGTGATCCGGCGTTCAACAGGGGTGTCGGGAACAACCGGTAGTTCGAGCTTTTCGATACTCAATAGGCCGTCCGACTCCGCCTGCACCTCGAACCGAACTGCGGCCGGAGCGTGGTCGGCTCGAACGCGGAACACCACGGTCCCCCCCTCCCCTTCGGCAAGTTCGAGGGAACCACGGTCGTCGCCCACGAAGGCAATGGGATGCTCTGGGACACCCGGCCCCGGAATGCGGCCCTCGAAGGGGTCGAAGCCCTCCGCACGAAGATGCAGCTTCACCTTGCGGGCCTTGCCCGACATGTTCGTGACCATCACCGGGATCTCAGCCACGTCGCCACGCGAGAGGAACCGAGGCAGGGTGGTCGTGAGGACCAGGGGGTCGCGCACCTTCACTTCGGCATCGGCGTGGCCGACCCGCTGCTTGTCGACCACCACGGCCATCACCCGCAGCTGCCCACGGTAGCCCGGCACATCCATATTCACGGTGACCTTGCCGCTCTTGGGCACCTCGACCTTCCCAGACCAGAGGGCCACCGGCTTGACCATCTGCACGCGGCCAGAAGCAGCCACGCCATCCCCGCCGGTAGACGAGGAGGGTCCGCGGGGCTCCATCAACATGGTCCAGCCGACGGTCTCGTAGCTCTCCACCCCAAGTCGACGCTGGGCGAAGAGCTGGGCCGCGGGGTCAGGCGACTCAAAGCGGGTGAGCTGAAGGATGCCCTCATCGACCGCTGCAATAGTCGCAGTGGCAGGCGCATCGAGGGGCCCGACGTCGAGGGACACCTCCAGGGTGGAGTAGGGGCGCACCTCATCGGGCACAACCAGCTTCACCTCTCGAACGTGGTCTTCGGGCACGATGGGCAACGACGCGGCTCCATACGCGCGGTCGGGAATGAAAGCCTCGGCCGACTCGAGGTGGGGATCCTTGATGAGGAAGGCCGTGACGTAGACGTTGGGCTGGAACTCCTCGATGGGGAAAGACCACTCCACGTCGCCCGGGATCACATCCGCCCATGTGTGGCGGACGACGTGGTCTGTCTCGACGGTCCAGAGCATCCGGCCGGAGTAGGGCGCGTCGACCTTGGCGGTGACGGAGGCTCCCACACGGGCTTCTTCAGGGAGTCGGACCCGCAGGGGAGTGGGTCGACGTGCCCGAGGCGTCTGGTCGACCGAAGAGTCGCGCGGTGACCAGCGATAGCGGCGACCCGCACCATCGAGGTGGTGTTCGGTGCGCGCGCCACCTGCCTCAAACACGAAAAGGTAGCCCGCAGCATTCGTTGGGGGTGTCCAGGAATAGCTGAACTCGCCATCGCTGACGGGGAGGGTCAAGCGCTCGACCGGCGAACGACGAAGGAGCCGTCGGTAGGCCGAGCTGCTGTCTTCTTCGTCCCACCACCAGCCGTACTCCTCGTCGAGGCGAACGATCTCGAGGCTGACCTCGTCCACTCCACCGCTGGTCAGCAGCCGTCCCTCGGGCGACACGATGCGGCCGTCGAGGCGCACCGGAACACCAGACTCGGCTTTGTCAGTGGAGGCTCGGCTGCCGATGTAGTGGCCCGCCGGGTGGACACGAGTGCGGACACGGGTGTCCGTGGTGCGCCCGCTCTGGCCTTCGAAGACCGAGATGTCCGCAAGAACCTCCGCCGCGCCCAGCCGGCCCGCAGCGTCGTCACCTGCTGGACAGTTCAAGGAGGTGTGGCCGTCATCGTCGAGCTCGCCATCCACCATGCCGAGGGCGATGGTGGGAATGCTGTCCTCGTCGATTCGCGCCAGACCGAACTGGAAGCCTTCGTGGCCAGGCAGCTCGATGCTCGTGGCGCGGAGGGCACAGGCAATCTCCACCCGGCTTCCCTTGGCACTTCCACCGAACAGCCAGCGAGCATCCACCTCGACCGGAACGGGGTCGCTCGACAGGAATCGCTGCTCCGGCGAGCTTCCGGTCACCTTCATGCGCTCCGGAACGAACTCCTCCACATTGAAAGAGGCAGAGCCCACATTGCGACCCGCCACTGCCAGCGAGACGGTCCAGCGCCCCGTGCGGGCGAAGTCGTGGAACGGCAGATCGAGGTTCACGAGCCCATTGGCATCGGTCTCGACGACCTGGGTGCGCACGGCGTTGTAGCTGGGGTCCTTCAGCTCGTACTCGACCCGGAGTCCTGCGGGAGGGGCCATGTGGTCGCCCCCCCGAAGAACCGCGGAGACGTGGGCGGTGTCGCCGGGGCGGTAGACACCACGGTCCGTGTAGACCGCGGCCCGGTAGGCGGCCTCGTCTTTGCCCAGCTGCCAGGGCTCGCCACCCACTGCGGTGTCGGGCGTAATCTCAAGGTCGGAGAAGCGCAGATAGGTGAGGTCGTCGCCCTTGCGCGCAATCAGGGCAAACGGAGCAGCGGAGTCGAACTCGTCGGCGGAGATCTTGAGACTGCAGCCCCCCTCGCCGTCGGTGCGGCAGCGGGCCACCGACTTGCCGGACTTGCGCACCAGCGAGACCTCGGCCCCGGACACACCACTGCCCTTGTGGATGTCGCGCACCCACACCATCGCCTCAGGCGAGAAGTTGGCACCAGGCGCGGGCTCAGCCAGCTTCGCAACCAGGAGCATGTCCGTGAGCAGGATGCGCACGGAGTCGCGGGCCCGGCCGTCCTTGTCTTTCACCTCGATCTGGTACACGCCCCGACCGACGTCGGGAAGCATGTCGTGCATGTCGAGCCAGCTGGATGCCTCGGTATTCTTCTTGCCCTGAAGCCACACATCGCTCTTGTAGATGACGTTGGACGTGCGCACGCCGACACGCTCATCGCCCGACATCCAGAACACGATGTTCTCCGGCGGTACGTGGCGCACCGTGAGGTCGACCATGTTGATGTTGACGTGTTGAATGGGCAGGTCGCGCCATGCCGAGCGAGGCAGGTAGCGCCCGGTAGTGGTGAAGTTGACCCGGGCCGAGCGGTCTGGAACGCGGACCTTTCGCTCCCACGCCTCCCGCAACACGCCACCATCCATGGTGCGCAGTCCAGCATCGAGAGTCAGCTCATACCGACCCGGCTCGAAGTCCCCGAACAGGCGGAAGCCGCCCGGAGCAGTCGCCACCGTAAAGTCTACGGCCGGGGAGATGTGGATGCGGTCGAGGGACAGCTCTGTATCGGGCTGGCAACGCTGGCTGAGCCACCACCCATCGTAGGTGTCAGGGTCCCAGTACCAGCGCTCCCCTCCCGCAGCGGGATCGGTACACACAATGTCGACGTAGAAACCCGAGGAGCCCTCCTTCACGAGCACCGCTTCCATCTCCACCGGCTCGCCGATCTTCAGGGGCACAGAGCGCTTGGCAGCCGCAGCCTTCACACCTTCAAGACGGGCCGCTGGAACACCAGCCGCAACCGCAATGGTGAGCTCGCCATCGCGAGAAAACGGCCTACCGAGAAAGGTGAGCCGCACGGTGTCTGCAAGCGGACCCCGCTCGAAAGAGTCGGGACGCACCACGGTCCCGTCGATCTGGAAGGTAGACCGATCCGCCACCTGCTTGGGGTCCACATCGGCAGAGAAGACCAAGTCGAGAACAGCCTGCATCTTCACGGGGTCGTGGCGGGAGGTGCTGGCGCGCACAAGCCCAAACTCCGGGACCTCGAATGAGTGGGACCAGTCGTCTCCGTCGTCGGGAAGGACACGGCTCTCGGTGTCTGCGCCCACAGCCGCCAGCTTGAGGGTGTAGCGGGTACCCGGCACGAAGGCGTCGGTGGGAATGAACGCCAGCTCGTCGGCCTCGACCACCCGCAGTTCACCAGCCACCACGGGCTCCAGACTCCACTCCGTCGCCTCGGGCACCGATCGGCCCACCCGGTCGGAGGGAAACAGGTCGCGCCCCAGGCGGATGCTGACTTCCCGGGGGGATCGGCCGGACGGACCCACGGCCCGAATCTGGGCCACAGCGGCGGGC
>Ga0315322_10000575_pt1 | contig 27375 bp, 15 predicted proteins | sample M110021515metaG_FD_203461 | JGI IMG/M metagenome (GOLD analysis project Ga0315322, IMG submission 203461) | Ammonia-oxidizing marine archaeal communities from Monterey Bay, California, United States - M1 100m 21515 | ecosystem: Environmental > Aquatic > Marine > Intertidal zone | place: USA...
TTTCCAAGAGCAAGGCAAGTTGTCGGTACCGGACGGGTAGCTCTTTTTCTCTTTCAAGTAGTTTGGCGACACTCTGTGCAGCCTCCTCTATTCTCAGGAGCCAATATTCACAGGCAGCCTTGCAGAAAAGTAAAGTCGTGGGGTCGACACTAGAGTCGAGGGGTAGGTTTTCGAGGAGCAGTGCCGCCTCATCGTAACGGCCGAGCCGAATTAACTTCCGGGCAGTCCACAAACGGATCGTCTCGGTAGTAAATGTATCGTTTTCAGTCTGAGTGAGTTTCTCTTCTAGGCGGATGATTTCAATGGGAGGCATGGACGAGAGGTCATTAAGCAATCCTTGGTGTTGTTTCTCAACAGCGCAGATAATCCGCATGAGATAGTCAAGAGTGTCCACGCCATTGCGTGGTGTAGTCGTTGCCAGATTCGCTCTTTTCTGGTCGGTTTCCGTTTGGTCCGAAAGCCATTTTTCTAGTCGCTTGGTATTTTCCATCTCGCTTGGTTGGCTCCAACTCGCTCTTCGAGCAAGCTCATCCTGCGGGGAGAGGTTTTTGGAGGACTCTCTGGAAATCGGTGTTCCCTCTGCACGCAAATGTGCTGGAGCCGTCAAGATGAGACAGGTGCAAAGACAGGCTATCGCTACAGAGAGCTGATCTGCGTTCATTCGTCGCAAAGTTTTGCCTCCTGAGAGACTCAGGGCGTGGAGTATTTTCATGGTATTGTTCGAGCAGAGAAAAGCCATCGTCAGAGTATACTCCGAGACATGTTTTCGATTACTCAGTGCGGCCGGTTGCGATATCATGGGCAGCACGCTCGACCCGTTCCTGTCGATGCGCCAGCCTTCCAAGTGCCTCGATTAATTCGGTCTCTGAAGCCTGTTCGGTTCCCTCGTTGAGCAGTGCGGAAAACCGAGATGTTCTTCCATTTACACGTGTTTGGAGAATCCGCAGCATCTTAAGTTCAGCGATTTTGTCTACGAGTGGCTGCTCGCCGGGTTTTGCTGGTCGACCACGAGCCTGTCCCTGCTCCTGCCTGTCCTGTTGCTCGCGTTCTGCTCGCTCGAGTGCTGAGAGAAGTTCTTCTAGGCTGGCCACCAATCCTTCAACAATGCCTTGCGTAAATGAACCGTAGTCACTTCTCTTGAGCCGGTCTGCTGCCAAAGATGAGTCTTCTCTGATCTGCTGAAGGGCTTCTGGTATTGCTACTGCCGAGCCATCATCGCGGACAAGTGTCAATGCCCGCGTGATGTTTGCAGTAATTACATTTTGTTCAGATCCAAGCCGAGTGGATTCAAGTTCTCGTTCTCGTTTACTTGTCGTGGCCGCCTCATTCAAGAGTTGCTCGACACCCCGGAGAATCATTCGTTCTGCCCGTAGCATGTCTCGGATTCGTGCCTCGAGCTTGACTAAGAGACGCTCAATCTCTTCTTCGCGGAGTTGTCGAAGGATTTCTTCAAGTTCCGCTCGAGCGGCCTCTAATTCGGCTAATGCTTTTTCCTGCTCTTTCCGTGCTGCTTCTGGCTCAACAGCATCAAGTTTCTCCTTCGCTTCCTGCATCCGTGAACGGGCCGCCTCGAGCCGTCGGTTTGTTCGGTCGGCCCGAGAAACTTCATCATTTCCTTGGGGTTCCTGCTGGTCACTTTTTTTCTCACCTGAGTCACTGCCTTGATCCGGTGAGTTGCTATTCTCGCCCCCCTGCCCTTCGGATGATTCATTTGAAGAACCATCCTTCGCTGATTCTGATTGTGGCCTGTCGTCCGAATCACTTTTGGATTTTATGCCCGCTGCATTGGCTGACTCTTGACGAAAAGCGTCGACATCCTCAGCCAACGACTGAGTATCATCTTCAAGAGTATTTTGTTTCTTTGCTATTTCGTCAGGGTTGCCGCCGGCTTCCGTTGTTCCCTCAAGGCCCATTTGTCGAGCAATAAGATTGTTTATTCGTCCAAGGAACTCTTTCACTTTTTTCTTTGAGTCAGTGACTGTTTTTCTGTTTTCTCCAGACTCAAGCACGGCAAGCAATTCGCGCAGGCGGTCGATGGCAGCATCTTGGCCAGTGCCTGCTTTCAATAGTTGACCCTTTTCCAGGAGTTCGACAATCGTATCGAGACGATCAGTCACCTCAAGTTCTCTTGCTTGCTCGAATGCCGAACGAAGAGTAGTCGCTCTACGTGGATCGGTCGTGTCAAGAAGGTCAGCGAGACGAAGGAAGGTTGCCTCCAGCTCACGCATTCGATTACTGAGTGCACGTTCCCTTTCGGCAAGTTGTGAGTTTGGTGGTGGTGAGGCAGTTTGTGCCGGCGAGACAGATTGCGCCCACCCTTGTGACACTGCGGTAATCGAGATAGCAATGCCTAGAAGGAATCGCCTCGTGAAGGCAAAAGTTACGAAGAATGGCTGGCCGTTGTTTTGTTGGCTTTGTATCAGCATTTTTGAAAATCGCTTTATAGCCCCTTCAGTAGGTCACGGGCACGCTGCTTTTGTTGCTTGCTTGTTTCTCCACGGATCGACTGCTGTTGCTCGATAAGGGTACGGAGGGAATCAATAACTTCATTATACGTCTCCAGCTCAATCATTTTATCAAGTACAGACCGCATGCGATCAAGGCAGGTATCAGCCATCTGAATGAGGCGATTTGCGTCTGTCGGCTGGTCCGAATCGTAGACCGCCAGGCGTAATTGCTCAATTGGTCCACTTACAATCTTTTCAAGCGGCGTTGCTATCTGATTCAGTAAACGTTCCTCGAGTGGTGCAGTAAGAAGCCGGTTATTGAATAATTCATCCGAGATATCTCGGAATGATGCCGCGATCTCACTGGTTTCTCCATTCGCCCTGGAAGTCGCTTCAGCAAGTTGGGATGTTGTTGTTTCGTTGCCTTCTTCCTTTGCTGTGACATCGGTTACTACCCGGTCCCGTTTCTGCTGAAAATCTGCAATCAGGCTCTCGAATCGGCGACGCAGAATGACTTCTCTGGCCTCGAGCATCGCGAGAAGAACCTCTGGTGAAACAACACGGAGTCGCCAAGGCTCTGTGGTGCTTGTTTGAGGGCCACCAGCAAGACCACACCGGTCTTTTGCAGAGACAATCAATTCCAGTTCATCATCGACCTTGGCGGGGAGTGATGCAGATTCAATGCGGGGTGATGCTTCTTTGATGAGATCAAGTACGGTGGATGAATGGGTGGCGAGTGAAATCGATGTCTGCTGGAGCTCGGTGTCAGCCGAGTCAGCAGCAATGTTTGTGGTGCGTCGAAGAGAGACTGTTGCCGCAGCGAGCCCATGATCATCCTGAATCCTGCCCGTAATCGGAATGGCTGCAGAGGTTGTGATTACTGATGAGATGCCATCAGGAGTGACTTCAATTTCTGGAGGCAGGTCCGCCCGAGAGAGTAGTTGAAAGCGAATGGGCTTCTGATTTGTAATACCAGTAGTGTCTGTGAACTCAATGTCCAAGATGCAATCGTCGAGTACTGGGCCGAGTGTTCCGGAGAGACGTCGCGGTTGTTTATCGAGAGAAATGTTCTGGCTTGATGTTTCTAATGGCTTTGTTGTGAGTTGTGCGACAATAGATTCTTTTTCCATAGTCTTGGCTTCGGAGGCTTGTGTGCTTGTTGTGACGTTCTGTGGTGCCGATGGTATGGGAATTGAACGGATGGTCGCTCTGGATAGCGGCTTTGATGATTCGGCGGTGATTGAGAGAGTGGAGCCTGCTGGTACTTCGACAAGACGAGTTGCAGCAAGGGGTCTTGGCTCACCACCGATGTACTTAGGCGGAGTGATTTGTAGATTGATTGTGGCTAATGATGGAGGCTCTACTACTTTGAGACGTAAGTCTCGAAGTCTGCCGTCACCTCCGCGAACCTCAATGGCCAGATCCTCTTTTGGTTTTTTAATGATGTACGTAAACAGTTGGGTTTTCTCCTCAGAAGCACCGCGAGTTCCCATGCGGTGAGTCGTCCAGCCTTCTTTTCCTCGGTGTTGTAATTCAACAAATTTGGGTAATTGTCCAGTGGATTGAGCCGTCACAAGAATTTCAACATTCGCTCCCCGGGCGACTCTTCGAACACCATTTGGAAAGCCGGCGATCGAAAGAGTAACCTGCCGTGGCCAGGGGGTGTTACTCAACAACAGCATCCGTTGCACCCACGTCTCACGAACAGTCGGCAAGAGAACGAGCACGGCAGCCATTGTTCCAACAGAAAAACCACTCAGCCCAGCTTTCCGCAGAAGATGAGTGCGTCTGAAGAGGCGTCCCATTGTGATTCGCTTGATAGATGCAGCAGCAATCGACGTTGTGCGATCAAGGAGACTGACGTCAATTGTCGACAAAGCCGATTGCGTTTCACCGAGACGCAGTTCTACTGCCGTCGAAAGACTGTCCTGTAGCTCCGGGTGCGTCCGTTCAACAAGTAATGCAAGTTGCTCATCGCGTAATGGCGCACGCAACCTCCTGATGAGACGGTTTAGAACAATTGTACTGACCCAAAAGCAAAGTGTTCCTGTCGCCAGGAGTCGCACCACTGGCGGAGGTTCAATAAGCCAGTCAAGTAGGAGCGTGCTCCAGAACCACGCCGCTATCGATAGCCCAATAAGTGAAATCGCCTCAATGAGAATCCATCGCCGAGCCCGTTTCCGTATTCGCTTGAGAAACTGAGAAAGCTTGTAGTCGTTTGTTGAACCATGCGTCTTGCCACGTGGGGGTTTTCCAGTTTCTGGTTCTTTTTTCAGTGGAATACTTGAAGCAATCATAATACGTGACTCTGAAGCCAGTCTGCTGGCAAATAGACTAAGCGAGTTTTACCAATCTCCGAAGAATCCACTCAATGCAAAGGAGAAAAATTCCAATACCCAGTAAAAAAGTGTTCAAGGTCTTTTTGAATGTTTTGTCATTTTCGCCAGTTTCATATTCTTTACGAGAGCGGTCTTTGAGCGAGTTGACCATCTTTGTGATATCAGCCGTATTCATTGTTGGTCCAGTTGGAAACCAGGTGGAGCCACCTGTAGTCATAGCAACCTGACTTAAAACCTCCCGCTCAAGTTTTGGGTGAGCCAGTTCACGGTCTGGTAATGTTGCTTGAATCCGACGAATGGTCCGGTCATTTTGGTTGCCATCAATAGTGAGGACGATCTGCCAGCTACCTTCATTCGATACGATGAAGCTGCCTTGGAGACCACCAGCTCGAACTGGATCTGAGACGATGGGTACCTCAATACGTTGTCCATCAGGACTGATTACTTCGATTTCGGGTTGAATGTCTTCCGAGGTATCCATGATACGCGCGATAATCGTCTCTCCAACTGGATAACGATCGCGTTCAAGCATGAGTCGGCCTCGACTTGATCCTCGTAGAAGTCGTCCTTTGGCAACGTGCCGCACTGTCTGCGTGACGAGCCGTTCATGAGCGGCTGGATCGACACCACGTATTCGCCAGAGTTCTCCAGACCCCGCATAAAAGACTGTGCCAGATCCATAGAGTTGGCCCGCAAAATAGATCGGGCCTCCGCGGGTAAGTCCAAGTCCCTCATCCCGTCCAATTCTGGCATAAACGGTGGCTCCCGGTTTAGCGACCGATGTATCAAAGCACGCGTAGAATCCTGGGAATTCACTCCAGATGGTCTGGCTCGCAATCGGATTTGAGGAGAGCCATAAAAACTCACTATCGTTGCCGTCAGGACTAAAACGGAGTGGTAGTGGATCAATGGCGGAGAGTTGTGGCGTAAGCATGATTTGCTCGCCGCGGCGAAGTTCAACAGGGTGAAGATTTCGAATTGCCTCAAAGCGTCGATTGGTCAACCAGCTTTCCATAAAGACGTTACCGGCGACGAAGAAGAGGCCTCCAGAGTCTTCGCTCACCCAACGCTCAAGGCGAGCGGTCGATGCGGGGTCTAATTGCTCCCAGTCGTAGTCAATTGCAACGATAACATCATATTCATCCAGTGCTTCCCTACTTTCTGGAAAGCCATCAAGGATTTTACGAGCATCTTGCGATATTCCTGACGGTGCCGAATTCAAAAGGACATCGACGGCAAAACTCTGATCTCTCTGGAGTACATTTCTCAAGAAACGATATTCCCGACTCGGGCCACCGGATAAAAGCAATACCTGAGTTTTTGCATCGACAACTTCAATGTCCGCAGCTTCTAAATTATCTCCTGAGCGACTATCCGTTTGGGGAGGAATTACACGGATTGCAAGCACGCGGCTGCCCGGATTGTCCAGGCCATCCAAGTCAAAACGTACGGCTAAGAGTTCACCATCAGCCGCTAAGCGTACTTCAGTTGTATCTATGATGCGGCCAGCGGACTCTTTAGAAGAAGCATCGATCATAGTACCCGCTTCAGCTTCAAGAAGTTCAACTTGAGCGATCTCGCCTTCAAGGCCCTGACTCTGGAGATAACCAGTGATACTAAAACTGTCGCCTGGAAAAATACGTGGCGGAGCGAGGAGATCAGCTACACGTACATTTGCAGGCAATCGCTCTGATCCAAGTCCTATAACATGCACCTCGGTCGATGAATTGGCGACCGTAGCTGCCGCTTGTATGGGGTCCATTCCTGAATTATTCCCACCATCCGTGAGGAGGATAATACCAGCGAGTGATTCGTCAGGTTCGCGCCGCATGACATTCAGGAGAGCATCACCGAGTCGTGTTTCCGTTCCCTGTGAGAGCAATTTGTCATGCCATTCCTGAGAGGCGTCCTGTGTCACGGGACGCCCGGTTGGTTGTGTCTCCTGAGGAAGTAAGACAAGTTTTTCGGAATCGGTTGAAAAATTCCACACTGACACCTCATGCACCTCACGAAGGGAAGTGACAAGCGGGCTGTTGTGAAGAATGTTTTTCGCTACCTTCGCCCGACTCGTCTCTCCTGCTGTCTGGTTCGGTGTTGTGTCATCGGGTCCGGCGTTAGCAGCCAGCGTCATACTCGCGCTTCCATCGACAAGCACAGCGACTCGGGATGGAAAACTAATTTCATGTTCTGCTGTGCGGCTGATGTCGAGCAAGCCAAGAAGTAAGATAATCCACGCAAAGATGCGCAGCAGTGCCAGAGGCGCACCTTTCCAACGAGGTATTTCGGCAGCATCAAGGTGATATGCCCACAATACGAATGCTGCGACAGTTGCTACACATGCCACGAGAGCGGGCATGTGCCACCATTCCGAAAAGCTGTCGAGAAGGCCGCTCGAGATACGGTAATCAACATGCTCTGTCACGCAGAATAGAGTGTGCGCTATGGTGTCAGGAATGTTATGCGTCATCGTTAGGCTGAAAAGTGAAAGGTTTATGTTCTCTTGCTTGTTCTGTGGTAGCTCACGGCATAGCCCAGTATTTGTTCACAGACTAAGACGATAAACAAAATGAGTAATAAGGGCCGGACCAGAGATGTACCACCACGACTCTCATCACGAGGTTCAAGGTCGTTAGCCCTGTCGTATGAAAACGGGATGCCGGGTAAGGAATCGGGTAATTCAGAGAGCGAAACTCGCTCTAGATTGCCTTCGATGGGATTAATGTTGACGGCTGTTACCAGTTCTCGTCGAGCTCCAGAAACAGTTTGCCAGCGAGCTTTGTACGTGCCTGGCTCGTACGTGTCTTTCATCGCGGTTGCAAGATTGCCGTTTTGATCAATGGATGCAACTTCCTGCACAACACGCTCGTCTGGCGGCAAAACGAAATCAACATCAACTTGATCAATGCCCTGTTGAAGGGTAATCGTGATTGGCTGCCCGACAAGAACTGCGTCTTGTTCTCGCTGGAGTCTGGCAAGGTGCCTTTCAAGTTCGAGCATGACGACAACCCAGCTCGGGTTATTTCTCGCCCAATTGTTCCAGGTGGGTGCAGCTGTCGAGAGGAATGCAACTCCCATGCCTTCACCGAATGGCTTCTCAACGGCAAAAAATGCCTTATTCCTGAGAGATAAAAGTCGACGAAGGCCGGTGCCGGCTGGAGCCTGAAATGAACGGTCAACCGCCATATAGCGATCAACACCAACAGCATCCAGGAAAGGATTTCGACGACCACTAAGAATAGCGACGATGGGATGCTCTTCAGCAACGATGTCAGGGGCATTTGGGTTTTGTTGGTCCTTCAGAAGATCAACAGCACCAGCTAGAGGAACAGGGAAAATACCTTGCCCATTACGAAATAGAAATTCATTTATTGATTTATAGTCTGTCTTTGGGCCGACAAAGAAAACGACACCGCCGCCGTTTCTTGCGTAGTCTTCTAGCGGTCTGATTGCCCTCGCATCAAGAGGTGGCACATCAAGAAGCCATATAGAATCAAAACTATTGAGTTCGAGTGTTGTAAGGGCACGAGGTTGCTCAATGCGTGGCCGAAGTCCTGTTGCTGCAGTTGCGCCCGGGTTCAGTGCAGTTGCCAGAAAAAAGGCATCATCCTCAAGGTTTTTTCGGTCACTGGTTGTAATGAGAAGGACTTCAGCCTCATCGACCGCTTCAACGACGGCGGTCCGGCGGTTATCTCGTGGTAAGCGGTCCACTGGTAATTCAACTTCAACCGTATGACTGCCAGTGTTCTGAAATCGAGACTCAAATCGAACAGTGGCAATGTCACCCGCTGGAATTGAATCTATTTGTATCCCAGGCCGTTCAAGCCGGTCTTCTCGGATAGTAAGAGACACTTGTTGCGAGGGTGATGAAGAGTAGTTGCGAACAGTGACTTCCCACGGGAGCAGTACGTTGGAAACAGGCGTGCCACCAATCATTTCAATGCGTTCGACAGTAAGATTTGATCTTGGCAGGTTTTTTAAAAATTCTGTGTCAGATTCAGTTGTTGCTGTATCAACGATGTGAATTTCTATTCCTGTGTCTGCCAGTGGTTTTAATACGTTGGCAATGTCTTCAGAAGCACGCCAGTCGTTGCTTCTCAGGTCAGTTATGAGCCAGAGGACACCAGACCCGTCATCTCCTGCAAACAGTGGCGCAATGTTTCGGAGTCCTGGAACGATTTCTGTTGTGGTGGCTGAAAGTCGGATCTTTTGAACATCGGTACGTACAGAGTCCAGGTTTTGTGGTGTAACTGCCTCCGCATAGATGTCAAAAAGTTGCTCATCGGTGGTCGCTTCGGCAGTGTTATCTGAATCGCCAGGGAAGGTTCGTTGAAGTCGAGAAAGACGGCCAAGAGAAAAGTCCTGCTGGCCAGGTGTTGCTGCAAGTTCTTCAACCAAACGTTCTATCATCTTGCGGCCGCGACTCATCGCGGTCGTTGCAGGTAGGTCAGATGAGTCGCCAGTTCCGAACACTTCGCCCATGGAGTAGCTGTCGTCGAGCAGAACGACGTGTCTTGTTCGGTTGCCCCCGAGTACACCACCGAGATTTTTATCCCAGCGAGGCTGTGCAAATAACAGAGCAAGGCCCACGATTGCCAGAATTCGGAGCAGGAGCAGGAGAATCTGCTTTAAAAGAATACGAGTGCGGTACTTCCGTTGGCTTGCAAGGAGAAACTCCATCGCTGGCCAACGGACGACTCGATGTCGTAGCAGATTTATAAGATGGATGATTACTGGCGCTGCCGCAAACGGCAGCCCCCACCACAGTAACGTCATGAAGTCAAATATTGGCATCGGTATGACTTTTTTTCACTGTGGAGAATGAGAAAATTTGAACTATGATCTACCGCGTGTTCTGGAGCGTCGAGACAGAAAATTAACAAGAGTTTTATCAACCGCCTGACTTGTTCTTGCGAGTTGATAGTCGCACTGAGATGCAGCCGAACGATTTCGCACTTCTGCAAGAAATTTTTCCATCGCTTCAATATATCCATCTCGTAAAGCACGTGGATTGCAACTGATCTCTCCGCCTGCCTCAAGCCCCTCAAAGCGGGTCGGACCGTCGAAAGGAAAGTCAATTTCGTCGTCATCGAGTATGTGACAGATAGCAACATCGTGCCCTCTCTGCCTCAGAACCTGGAGTCCTTTGCAGAGAGCATCCCTATCCCCGAATAAGTCGGAGAAAATTATTACTAATCCTCGCCGTGGTAAATTCTCTGCAAGGTTTCGCAGGACAGCATGGAAATCGGAGTTGTGCCGCTGACGAGGTTTTTCAAAGCCTGCAATAAGGCTGTTGAGGTGAGAGCGATTTGTTCTTGGTGGAACATTGGTTCGAATCTGTTCATCAAAAACAGACGCACCAACGGCATCACCTTGGGAAAGTCCAAGCCAGGCAAGGCTGGCTGCCAGTGTGGCTGCATAGTCGTACTTTGTTAATCCCGGGGCCTGATCAAAACGAGGCGGGATGTAGTCCATGCTCGCAGAGCCATCAACAAGAAGAAACAGCCGAAGGTTTGTCTCGTTCTCGTATTCCTTGACGTAGAACCTGTCTTGCCGTCCCCAGACCTTCCAGTCGACGCGTCTGAGGTCATCTCCTCGTGTGTATTCACGGTGTTGAAGAAACTCGACGGAGTTTCCCTTGTAAGGGCTTTTGTGCATCCCCGCAAGAACTCCTTCGACAACGGCCTGAGCTCTGAGGTCAAGCCGCCCGATACGAGCGAGCACCTCAGGAGGCAAATATTGTTTGGAAGCGGGGGTCACGCGTGAGTTCATCCTCGTGTGCGGGGGTTGTCTCGATAAGTTGCTTAATGATTGAGTCTGCCGTGACACCCTCACTCTCTGCAGCAAAGCCGACGACAATTCGGTGTCGAAGTACTGGTGCGGCGAGAGCTTGAACGTCCTCAATGGTCACATGTGATCTTCCTTGAAGAAGGGCTCTCGCCTTGCAGCCAAGAATTAAATATTGAACTGCACGTGGGCCAGCGCCCCACGCAAGTTGATCAGACACAAATTCTGGAACGCCATCACCACCGACACGTGTTTGCCGAACGATCGCAATTGCATAGCGTGCTATATGGTCACTGAGGGGAACCTCCCGGACACTTTTTTGAAGAGCAATAATTTCTGATGCCGTGAGTATTGGTTTGACGTCAGCTGTTGTTGTTCCGGTTGTTCGCTGAGCAATCTCAAATTCTTCTGAAAATGATGGGTACTGGACGAAAACCTTGAACATAAAACGATCCTGCTGTGCTTCTGGCAGTGGATAGGTGCCTTCTTGCTCAATCGGGTTTTGTGTTGCTAGGACAAAAAAAGGATCGGACAGTTGATGTTGCGTGCGACCAACGCTGACCTGCCGCTCCTGCATGGCTTCGAGCAGTGCAGACTGTGTTTTTGGAGGTGTTCGATTGATCTCATCGGCAAGGATCACGTTTGAGAACAAAGGCCCCTCGATGAAACGCAAGTTCCTGCTTCCGCTGCTCCGGTCTTCTTCAAGCACCTCTGTCCCAATGATGTCAGCCGGCATGAGGTCAGGAGTGAATTGTATTCTGCTGAAGGCCAGGTCGAGGCTTCTGGCAAGTGTGCTGATGAGCAGCGTTTTTGCCAGTCCGGGAACCCCTTCCAGCAAACAGTGTCCCTGAGAAAAAAGACAGATCAGTAATTCATCAATCACTTGTTGTTGGCCGACGATGACTCGAGAAAGTTGATCAACAATCTTTTCGTGAGCCTCGTGTAGCCTGTCGGTGGTTGGCGGGAGTTGAGATTCGGACTGCATTCACGGCTCCAGAAACATTTTCAAAGGTTGCGGTTGTGTTGGAACAGAACAATCGATCATTAGATGATACCTCCTTTGGGCCGGTCCAACCAACTGCATGAGTGCGTCTCATGGGTCGGTACCGCACGATCTCCGTAAGGAGCCCGTTAACGCTGGTAGATCGGCAGCATCCCATTGTTTAGTTGAAGAATGGTGAGATTTGTGGCAGTGGTGTAGACGGGCCCAATGTATCCCTGCTGCCAGAAAACTCCTGCACGATCTTTTGTTGCCTCTGCAACCAAGCGTTTTTCGATTTGCCGACGATACTCAGACCACTTCTGGCCACCTTCGCGATACATTACCTGCGAGTAATAGTAGTGGGCATAGTGCCAGTGGCCAAAGCCAGCGTTTGCAATGTTTCCCAGATGCTTTTCCGCATAGGTCAGCATACGAGGGACATGAGTGTCATCGTATTCGCCGGCGTTGAATAAGCATGCGATAGCTGCTGCAGAAATCGCTGGTCGCCCTCCTCCTCCTTTTGAGCTGTATTGCACGCCACCATCTGGCATGGTGCACTTGTGGATGTACGCAATGGCACGATCGATTATCTCCCGCGGAACCGGAATACCAGCATTTCGACAACTTCGGAGCCCCTGTACTTGTGTAATTGTTGTTGACCCCTCGTCGAAGTCATTTCCATCCTTCGCGCTGACATACCCCCAGCCGCCGTCTTTTGTTTGTGCTCGCCCCGAAAATTCGACAGCCTGCTCAAGAACTTGAATTAGTTCACTTCGGCGAGCAAGGTCCTCTTCTTCACCGAGGACCTGAGACAGGAAGAGCATTGAAAATCCATGTCCATAGGTGTAGCGGTCATCTGTTTTTGGATCACCGATGAGTCCGTTCGGCCGTGAACGACTTATGAGATAGTCCACAGCCTGGGCGATTGAGTCAGCATATTTCCCTTGTGTAGGCGTAGAGCCTTCGAGAAGCAGAGCCGTTCCGGCAAGGGCCGTCATCGCCGTAGGGTACCGGCCTTCATTGGCTGTCCAGTTGCCTCGTCGCGACTGATTTGCCACGAGCCAGTCAAGACCGCCCGTTACAGCCGCGTTTGCATCGATTGACGCCGCTTGAGCGTGATGAAACTGCCAGAAGATGTCTGGTTGAGCAAAGGCAGTAAGAAGTGAAATGACGATTGTGAATGACACAAACCTCTGGTTGGCATGTCGCCCTAATCCTCTAGGCAGGTTTTCATTCATTAATGCAGGTCTCTCGTGATGGCACAATTCAGGTATTGCTGTGGTGCTTGGGATGTCGTTTCGATGGACGCAATTTATTGGCCAATTATCGCCCGTTCAATCCAGTGTTTCACTTCACTTAGAATATCCGTGTAGACCAGCGGCTCTTCTTCCGCGCGAAACGGCTGAGTGTTTTCGCTCGGTAATCCGGTAAAGTGAAGCATGATCTTTGGAATATTTCCACCCATCTGTCGTCTACTTAAGATTCTCATTTCAACGGTCGAATTCACGGCATCGCCACGTACGCTAAGTTCTGCTGTGCTTGTATTCTGATCGGGCTCCATTCGAAGTTTGTCGTCAATGTGGAGTAATGAACCAGTTCGTTTGTCGAGGCACAGCAGGCTTAGGCGGTAGCGTCCCCGGTAGTTTCCTCCCTGCCCTGTAGACGTATTTGCCATACGCAGACGGCGACCAAATATGAGAGTCGGGAGGCCCGTGGGTTGTGGAGTTTGAACAATGTGCCGCTGGATCGAAGCAGGTTGAGACCACATCATGTCACCGGTCAGTTGGCTGATGGACCAAATTGTTGATGATTCGGCTTTCAGTTGTCCCGGGCCAGTTCCAAAACGGTTTATTGCGTCAATTCCGTTAAACCGTTTTTCATCCTGTCTGTTTTCTTTTCGGATCGCGAGCAGAATATAGCTGTCCTGCCAAGCGAGGCAGCGGAGTTGCTGAAACCCGGTCGGCATTTCTTGCAGGGTTGTCGTGAATTTTGTTCTTCCGGCTGCAATGTCGATGGCAGTTAAATTGCCGTCTTGGGTTACCACGAAAAAGATATCATCATCAACAATGAGCCCTCGGGCCGAGGGAGGGCATTTACAAACGATATGTTGGCTGTTGTCACGTACATCAAGTACCGCTAACTGCATGTTCTCAATTGTGCCAGGATCAGTTGGATTCACAACAAGAAGATGCTTGCCAGAAGCGCTGAGTCGGTTCTGTCGGGGGGGGAGGTCATGGCAGGAAATGAGGTGCCCATCTGTCATTGAGAGAATCTGCGATTTTTTTCCGTCGCGTCCTGTAATGCAGAGCACTTCGGAGTCACCAAATACTTCTGATCCTACCGGGATGTTTCTTCGTCTCCACAGAATCTCACCAGTTCGAATATGGCGTAGCTCAAGCGTGGTGCCAGAGATTACGGGGACGCCTGTGCGTTGTGGGTTACCAATGCGGAATGTCGGTATTCTCTGGATTTGATGATTACTTAATTCGACTGCGACTTTTGATTGCAGCGGTAATGGCCCGAGAGGTCGCAGAAGTCGTTCGAGTGAGGTGCTAGGGGTCTGATTCGAGAAGTTTTGTCTTGGATGAATAATACGGTCGTCAGTTGTTGCCCAGAGAAGTCGGTGTTCACCATCAGCTGGTTCGCAAATTTCAAAAGCTGTGAGAGAGTGGTTGGTTTGGAGGAGAAGAATACGGCTTATGAGGAAAGCGGAGTGCGAACGGAGACGAAAATAATTCGTAAGATGGGGATGCTTTGCTCCCTCTAGATCAATCGAGATAGCATTTCCAATCGGTGCACCAAATTGGTCACGAAGGATAATACTTTGTCCGGTATGTTCCAGAGTTGCATGAGGAAAGCCAGAATTCTTGGAATGAATGAGCCTGATTTGCGTTGATTTATTCAGGACATCCCCTACCTCCGCTGCTTCTTGACTTTGCGTGACATCAACCTGTCCGAGTGGCCACGTATCGCGCACAAAGCTTTTAGTAGCATCAATTTTTCTTGATGTATTTCGTGAAAGCTTTTGCTGATCGATGTTGTTTGGGGCAAGAAGCTGAAGTTGAAGGAGGATGTTTTGTCGGGCGATACCCGTTAGGTCGGAGAGTTCCTTTTGCAGTGTTTGTCGAAGGCTATTTGTAGCCGTGGCTGCAAACTTACGGTTGGCGAATCGATCTATAAAAACATCGAGCGCAACGTGTCGAGCTGAAGGATTTGAGATAGATGCAGCTTTTTGGAACTCATTTTTTTCATCCTGGTCAATTATCTGCTGTATTTTTCCAGATGATGGAGTTTCAATGATTTGGTTCAGCTTTCTTTGGAACCAGCGGCTTGATGCGATCCAGAGTGATGTATCTACGGGGTCGCGTATTAACGTTTCGTCATCTGGTGGTGGTGAAGATGTTGATGATCCAAGGCAGTCTTGGCAGACCTCCCAAGCTTTCATGGGTTCGTGTGCTTGAAGAAAACCCTCTGCGGCAAGCTGACGAATGGTTTGAACCGTCTGTTGAGATGGGGCGATTTTAACACCCTCAGGCCAAAAGTCGGCAGCAGCTGAAAAGTCATTTTTCAAAGCAAACTGAATCGCTTGGCTCAATGCAGAAGCTGAAGGCCGTGGTCCCTCACTGCCGTGAATGCGTCGGATGTCTTCCAGGCCTTCAGTTGTATTGCCTTCGTCAAGCCTGAGCTCCCCTCGCCAGTTGACAGCCCATGGATTATTCGAGTTTTCCTGCAGAGCGGTTTCAATACTGCGTTCAAGATCAGCAGTCTGGTGGTACACATCAAGAGAATCCAATCCTTGGGAAATCACTTCACCTCGGTATGAGATAAGGTTGCCGGGAAGAGCGGAGCCTCGGCCAAGAGATGTCCCTACTACCTCGCCATTCGACGTATCAATTTCAGCGACTGCTGGAGTATCGATTGGGACATAGAGACGGTTTCCAGAAAGAATCCCACGGCCACAAACCAATTCATCATTGAGTCCGATCGTTTGTTTCCAGGCGATCTTTCCGTCGTCGAGCGAGACTGCTGCTGCGGTCTTTTGCCCCAGCAGGATGACCATGCGATTTGTGATCCCAGCGACCGTGATAAAATCATTCCGTGGTGATCGCCACAGTAGTTTACCGGTGCGGACATTGACGCAATGAAGAAATTCTGAGCCGGCTGGCGTGAGCAGTACTCTGTCCCCGGCGATGATGGGGTGGGTATCGACCCACTTGCCCCCGTCAGAGTTCCCCTCTGCCGAAGATTTCATTTGCATACCCGCCATGTTGCCTGCCAAAACCTGAAATCTCAACTGAATACCATTTGCTAATCGTCGTACATCGTCTGGTTTTGGGATAGTAAATCGATATGCCCAGAGAAGTGTACGAGCCGCCAGATCAACTGCTATTACCGCACCAGCGCCGGTTGGACATACCAGGATGCCTTCAGCAAAGGTAGGTGAGAGCCCAAGCTGTTTCCGATCATCTCGGTTGTTGATGTCGTATTCGACGTCAACCTCGGCGAGTGGCTGTGACCAGAGTGTTTCACCGGTCGCTGAAGACAATACGTCAAGTCGTATTTGCTGTCGTTCTTCGACAAGAACAAAGAGCTCATTGCCGAGTGGTAAAGGGCTTCCCAAAAACCAGCGCGAGCCTGGTTCCTCTTTCGATACGTGCTTGTTGGCTCGTGGAAGTTGCCAGCGAAGCTGCCCGTTCTGCGAAATGTCATAAGCGACAAGGCGGTTGCTGCCCTCAGTAGAGCGTAGGCCGCCAGGTTGCCGGAGTCGTTGTCGAGAGATTTGTGAGGGAGCTCGCTCAACAGCAAAAACGAGTTCTCCATCACTTGAGAGAGTTGATGCAGTTGTGTCATAAAACAAGGCGTCGAGTGGATGTGTGCCTCGTTCTTCCAACTCCTGCTGCGCACGGTCCGTGATGGCCGATGTCGCTAACTTCCCTTCTATCCATAATCGTTTCCCTGACTCGAAATCGATGGCCATGACACCCGCACGTGATTGAACAAGCAGCGAATCACCAACAGCCAGAGGTGTTCCGGATGGAAGGACTGGCGATCCTTGCTCGGCAAGGAGTTCTCTTCTTTTTGCGAGTAGCTGTTTCTCTTGTGGATGAAGCGTGAGCGGGACGCGAAACCGTGGTACCAAAAGTGGTCGGTCGCAGGGACGCACGGAATTACGGTCAGGTGTGCCTCGACTCATTTCCCAGTTTTCGGCTGCAAGGGTTGTTTGAGAACCAGGGCCGGAAGTCGCTATCCTCAATTTGTTTATGAGGAGCTGGTCGCGCAAAAGGTTCTTTTCAGGAATTGGCTCTCCACCGAGTCGGGTCGGTGCATCAACGTCATCAAGTAATTCCCTCGCTTTTATTTTTTTGCTTGGATCGATTGCAATGCTTGTTGCAGCCTGCATGAGTCTGAACGTTGGTAACATGTTGTCTGGGAGATTGGTCATGGGGCTGGAAGCGATTCGCTCAAGCCATGCTTCCGCTGCGAGTGGTTGCCCAGACTCAAGGAGGCGTGCTGCAGTCAGAATTGCCGCACGGTGCCCAGCTTGCGTATGGAACCATCTGCGGGCAACGGCAATGATCCCCTCGTTATCATTTTGATCAAGAGCTGTCTGAAGGGCGCGATCTGCACGGGTTCGAAACTGAAGTTGATATGCCTCAGCTCCTGCTTCAGTAAGCTCACCGATAGTCTCTGCAACAAGTGCTTTCATGCTACGGCAGGTCTGGTCGTTCCCGTCGCCAGCCTCCAAAAAAACATCCTGTTCGACTGTCAGCATTTCATCGAGTAATGCCGTAGCATCGGCCATCCGGCCTCCGGTTATCAGTCGTTTGGCCTGATCGAACTGTCGTTCATGAAGTCGCTCACTTGGTAGATAAACGCCGTTGTTCACAGTCTCTTCTTCTGGCGAAGCTTGTGAGGAATCCTCAGCCCGTACGAGAGAAAAGAGGCCATCGTGCAGGAAATCCAAGAGATTGGGGCTGCGCATTGCACCAACCAAAAACGCGCAGGCAATGAGTATGAATGCCCACAAACTGTGCGAGGAAAGGTAAGGGAATCGCTGAGCAGCCACGGTGTCGAATTTTGGGGGTGCCATAACTCCGTCTCTATCTTTCTTGAGTTCACTCCACAGTTGATCGTCTGTGCTTCGGCCGCCATCTCCTGAGATCATTATTACAGAGCGTTGCGTTTGTGTCCGGTTTGCTGACCTGCGAGCCCGTCGTTCACAATTCATCGAAGGTGCCAAAATTGCGACAAGAGCTCAAAAATACCCTTTCTGAGGGGTTTTGTTCCTTCCAAGGTCGCAAAAGTGATGGTTTTTTTGGGCTGTCTAATAAAAAAACACTGTTTTCCCTTGCATTTTTACGGGTAATGCCTCTAATCGACGCCGCAAGCGGCCGTTTTCGGTCGAGCACCGAAATGCGGTCGGAGTTATTGCCGCACAAAACTTTTCTCATACGGGAGGCACGAACGATAATGGCGAAAAAGACTGGAAGTAAGCCAATGACAAAGACTGAGATCATGCGTGCGATCTCAGAAACCACAGGTTTGCCGAAGAAGGACGTCGTAGCAGTCGTCGAATCGTTGACCGAAGAAATCGGTAAGGCACTCCGCAAAAGCGGCATCGGTGTCTTCTCAATTCCTGGCTTGGTCAAGATTGAACGACGCGCGGTTCCAGCTCGTCCGGCTCAGAAGAATGTGAAGAATCCTTTCACAGGCGAGCTGCAGGATCGTCCTGCAAAGCCAGCTAGCGTGAAGGTTCGTGTTCGCGCTCTGAAGAACCTGAAGGCAATGGTCGAAGTTTAGTCAGAGTTACGACCATGAGTCGTCGACGAACTATTGATGAATAAGAAACGGGTGGCACGTTTACGTGGCACCCGTTTTTTTGTAAGCAAACAGCCACTTGGCACATGGGAAAGAGCAGCCAACGGATGTATCCATCACCTAGCCCTGGCCAGGAAAGTGATCTGAATGGAGAGCACAAGATGTCTCGTTTGACAGTAGTTTTTTTTGTACTACTTCTATGCATGTGCCACGAGGTGCCGGGAGCAGACCAGCCAAATGTCATTGTGATTCTTACAGATGATCAGGGGTGGGGAGACCTGAGCCTTAATGGAAACGTGTCTATTCAGACACCACATATCGATCAATTAGCAGGTGATGGGGCGAGGTTTCAGCACTTTTACGTCAGTCCAGTCTGTTCTCCAACGCGTGCAGAGTTTTTAACGGGGAGGCATCACGTTCGCTGTGGCGTGTATTCCACTTCTGAGGGTGGTGAACGCGTAAATGCCGATGAGATAATGATCGGCGAGGTTTTCAGAAACGCAGGATACCGAACTGGGGCGTTTGGCAAGTGGCATAGCGGAATGCAACATCCATATCATCCTAATGCACGAGGTTTCGATGAGTTCTACGGTTTCTGTTCGGGCCACTGGGGAAACTACTTTAGTCCGATGCTCGAGCACAATGGGCAGCTTGTCCAAGGAGACGGATACCTAGCGGATGATCTCACGAATCGTGCTATCAGATTTATCGAAAGCGAGCACAAAAGCCCATTTTTCGTTTATCTTCCATACAACACACCGCATTCACCAATGCAGGTGCCGGATAGGTGGTGGGATAAGTTCAAGAATAAAGAGATCACTCAAGAACACTCGAAAAAGAAAAATGAGAAAATTGACCACACGCGAGCCGCACTCGCAATGTGTGAAAATATTGATTGGAATGTAGGCCGGCTTCGTTCCAAACTCAAAGAGCTCAATTTGGAAAAAGACACCATCGTTGTCTACTTCAGTGACAATGGGCCGAATGGCTCGCGGTGGAATGATGGCCTGCGTGGCCGTAAGGGGTCGACGGATGAAGGGGGTGTGAGGTCTCCATTGGTTATGTGTTGGCCCGGGGTCATTGATGCGGGGACTGTTGTCACGCAGATTTGCTCAGCAATGGATCTGCTGCCAACTCTTGCAGAGTTAGCAGGTATTGAGGTTGTCGGTACGAAACCGATAGATGGCTTGAGTATTGCGCCACTTTTACTTAACAGGAAGACTGCCTGGCCGGACAGGACGCTCGTCCATCATTGGAAAGATAAGGTGTCTGTCAGGACGCAAGGCTTTCGCCTTGACTACGAGGGGCAGCTCTATGACATGGATAAGGACCCGGGGCAGCAGGTTGGGCTCAATGACTCACAGCCAGGGCTGGCAGCGGCTCTTCAAGACAAAGCGGACGGCTTTCGCCAGCACATGCTTTCAGAGTATGGCAAGCCATTCGACAGGCGGCCGTTTGTCGTGGGGTATGAGGGCGCGCGTTTAACTCAGGTTCCGGCTCGTGATGGTGTTGGGCATGGCAATATCGAGAGGTCGAACCGATTTCCAAATGATTCTTTTTTTGAAAATTGGACATCCGTAGACGATTTTATTTCATGGGAATGTGAGGTCGGAGCTTCTGGGATCTACCGTGCTGAGATTTTTTACTCCTGTCCCAAAGAGGATGTTGGGTCAACCGTTGAGCTGGTCCTTGGGGACAGCACTCTTACTGGAGAAATAACGGTCCCTCATGATCCACCGCTGACCGGAATGGAAAATGACCGATTCAAGCGAACGGAGTCGTACGTTAAGGATTTTAGGAGAATGACTCTTGGCGAAATACAGCTTGAAGAAGGTGAAGGCACATTGATGCTGCGAGCGAAGAAGATCCCCGGTGACACGGTTATGGATTTTCGTTTGCTGCTACTGACTCGTGTGGATTTATAAAGGCAATCAGCGAGCCAGGTGAGTTCGCTTCAGCACGACCGGGCTTGAGACAAAAGGTGCATACTCAAAATGATGTTGGTTACTCGCGTTTGGTTGGCTCTCGTTGCTTACTTCCTGTCGTTATTTATTCTCTCGCACGCTGAAGCAGCAGAACGTCCAAATGTGCTCTGGATCGTGGTCGATGACATGTCACCGAATTTCTCCTGTTATGGCGAGACAGTTATTCAGACACCACATGTTGATCGCCTGGCAGCCGAGGGTGTACGGTTTACGCGTTCGTATGCCACCTCGCCTGTGTGCTCGACCTTTCGGTCTGCCTTGATAACGGGAATGTATCAAACAACAACAGGGACGCACCATCACCGAAGTGGTCGAGGGGAGCATCATATTTCTTTGCCTGCGGGTGTGAAGCCAGTGCCGGAGCTTTTTCAAGAGGCTGGGTATTACACGTGTATTGGGAGTGGTCTGCTCGACCTTGACTACCGAAGTCAGCCGCTCACTGATCGTTCCCGAGAAAGAATGGGGAAGACGGATTACAACTTTGATTGGAAGCGTTCAATTTACGATAGCAATGATTGGTCCGGACGCCGCGTGGGGCAGCCTTTTTTCATGCAGGTTCAGTTACACGGGGGCAAGCTCCGTGGGGCCTCAGAGGAGGCCTATGCTGCTTTTAGGCGGCAGGCATATAGCTTGTTGGGAAGTGTTACAGATCCTGGCGATGTTGTATTGCCGCCGTACTACCCAACGGATCAGATTTTCTTGGAAGACTGGGCGTTGTATCTTGATTCAGTCCGCGTGACAGACTTTCACGTTGGGCGTGTGCTGAAGAGACTTCAAACAGAAGGCTTACTTGAGAATACACTGATTGTTTTCTTCACGGATCACGGCATAAGTCATGCCCGTGGCAAGCAGTTTTTGTATGACGAAGGAACGCATATACCCCTTGTTATTCGCGGCCCCCATATGCAGGCCGGGCGTATTCGAACGGACCTGGTCGAGCATATCGATGTTGCGGCGTTGTCTCTTGCAGCGGCAGGCATCAGTGTTCCGGATTGGATGCAGGGCCAAAATATTCTTGCACAAGATTTTCAGCCCAAACATGCAGTTTTTGCAGCTCGAGATAGGTGCGGAGAGGCCGTTGATCGAATTCGGTCGGTGCGCAGTGAAGACTTTCTCTACATCAGGAATTTTTTTCCAAATCGTCCGCACCTGATGCCAAGTAACTATAAGGACAGCAAGTTAATCGTTCAGCGACTCCGAGAACTTCACGCGTCCCAAGGGATTGGTGCCGTTGGAGAAGAACTTCTGTTCTCAGAAGTCCGTTCGGCAGAAGAACTCTATTTGTATCGTCAGGACAGGTGGCAGATTCATAATGTAGCTGAAAACAAAAAGTATACGGACGAGTTAGTACGCCATCGTGAGCTGCTCGACGAATGGATCAGGCAGACAAACGATCATGGCACCGAGTCTGACGACGTCTACGTGCTCGAATTAGAAGATCAATTGAAGGGGATGAAAAGTGAAGCATCGCGGGCAACGTATCGTGCAAACATAGAGACGTATAGGCGTTGGGCCAGAGAAGGTAGATAGCGATGTGCTAGTCACGGTTTGAATTATTTCCAGGAGCATCTTGTGTTGGAAGTAGGCAAATGAAGGCTCGAACTTCGGGGCTACTGAGTGGCAGTCCCCAAGGCCTTGTTCCTTGCTCTTCGGTGAACAATTAATTTTTTACTTTACCACTGATATGCACACCTAGTACATTAGTTCAAAATCAATGTGCACGAAAAGTGAGTGCGGAGAACTGTTCTGCTAGCAGTGTTTGTTCGTTTTTTTTGGTTTCTGGGGAGGACGTGAATAATGCAACGGAAGTCTTCTCTTTTCGATGATCGGCTCTTTTCATGGGAGTTCTCGTTTTTTTGGGTGGTTGCTGCACCGCGGCACCAGATAGAGTTGAACGCAACGACACGGAAAACAATTCAAAACAAGCTGAATAACAACCAATCCGTCCAATCCGTATGGGGGATGAATAATGTCATCTGATGCAGCGATAACGAGAGCCAAAGAGCGATTCGAAGCATTACGAGCCAGGGATGCTGTCGCAATCATGTATTCCGAATCGGCGACAGAACTAGTACCTCTCTCTCCCACTCATCTGCCGAGGCATTTTCGCAAATTTGAGGGCATGAGAGCGTTCAATTTCCATCCCTGCAAAGATCGTCGGGGGTTGGTTGTTACTCACTCGAGTTGCACCGAATCTGAGCGACTCGTCATCGAAGCGTTCCGCAGCGTTTCAAAGGATTTGGAAGAGCATCTTGAAGCACACCAATACACTACCCGTTTCAGAATCAGGGAACTGGATTGGGCCATCGCTTTGGTTGAAGCCTCTCATAAGAAGGTGCTTGGGTCTGAGGGGTACGAATGGCAATGGTGGCAGGATGCCGACGATGATTTGCTGATAACCGGCAGAATTGCCGAGTGTTGGGACAAGAGTATGAACATCATGGACAGGTATTTCATCGAACTGACCAATGCTGTCGAAAGTAGTCTCAGGTTGATTGAGCATCTTGCGACAGAGCCAGCGGTGCCAAAGCAGGCGGTCGCTAGGGACAAGACAGCTGACCAACTGCTACAGGATTTGTACGAACGTAATCCCAATTTCGCCTGCACAGCAAGTTTGAAAGTATTGGCGGCAGACTTGGGGTTTGCATCACCGAGTGCACTCGCGGCGACACACTTTTACAGAAATGTGTTGAAGGAAAAGAGAGACGTGGTAAAGGAAATCATTAGTCATCGCAAACAGGCTGAAAAAAGAATTCGGGCGGGCATGCCCTATGTTGATGATAAGGAAGCCATCGACGCAGTTAATAAAACACTCGGTGAGTATTTCGAGCAGATAGCAGACGAAGTGCATCGAGTGAATCAGGAGCTTTAGAAAGCCAACGATACGACACATTGAGGCATTGGAGTGTTATGTCATTGTCTTTGCGTACATGTCTAACTTTGGTAACCGCTGCTGTCATCTCCTCTGCCATGAGTTCACAAGCTGTGTTGGGGCAGACAGAGCAATCGCAGGTGCTGAAAGTCATAACGCACAATGTCTGGTACGGATTCACAAAAGAACCTGAGCCCCGTCACGGCGAGTGGAAGCAGTGGATGGCCCGGCAATCGCCTGATGTTGTTTCTCTGCAGGAACTCAATGGGTTTTCCCAAAAAGATCTTGCAGAGGACGCAGAGTCGTGGGGGCACTCGTACTCAGAAATTCTCAAAAAGGGAGGATTTCCGACAGGCGTTACATCACGATATCCGATTTCACATGTGCATCGAATTCAGGAAGGGTTTCACCATGGACTTCTGCGATGTCAGATTCGGGATATCTGGTTTTATGTGGTTCATTTCCATCCATCAAACTATAAGAAACGCATTGAGGAAGCAGGCTTGCTCAAGCAGGACGTCATGAGTCTTCCCGGTGAAAGCCCTCGTGTTCTCTTGGCAGGTGACTTCAATGCGTTTTCACCCGAAGATGAATACCATTATGGGAAAGACTCAAAGCTAATTTCTTTCTTTCAGCAACTCGACTCAACAAAGTCGGCGGCTCGTAATCTCAACAATGGTGCAATTGACTATGGGGCGATTGAGGCAGTTTTGGGACAAGGCTTTATTGATGTCGTTGCCAGTCAGCGGGCTGTAGATAGCCCGTACGTCGGAACGCATCCAACACGACTGATTGATGACAAAGACCATGGGCCAGATCGACGAATCGATTATATTTTCGTGTCACCGAGTTTGCAGGAAAGCGTTTTGTCTGCTGGGGTTCTTCGTGATGCGACGACTGAATTGTTGTCTGATCATATACCAGTCGTTGCTGTTATCGATATGGCTAAGGAATGACCGGTGCTTAGAAGTGCTTGGTGTTGTTGCCACAAATACAAACTAAGCAATGTTCGTGCTGGCCGCAGAGGACGCTATTGAATAGGTGGCTAAAGATGTCAGGAAGAATCAGGAACAAGATTAATAACTGAAGGCGTTATTTTCGGGACGCGAAGGCAAGCCGTACAGCCAGGGCAGCAGCTACTACTACCAGCACAACAGATAAATAAATTCCGGACATTGCGACCTCGTCGACCCAAAGCTTCATCCAATCCCTGGACTGGAATTATCTGAGTACTAGAAGAAACGTTGCCCAACACTAGCCAAAGTTAGGGTGGGTTTAGAAGCCGTTCAGATACCCAGCTGTCGACCGAACAAACTGAGATGAAGGAACAATCGAATTGGGAGGTTTCAACCCCCCTGCCCTTGTTTTTAAGTGGACAGAGGGAGGCTCGAACTCCCGACACACGGATTTTCAGTCCGTTGCTCTACCAACTGAGCTATCTGTCCTGAACCTCAGGAAACCTGTCGACTGAGCGACAAGATGCCGACGAACACCCCTATTGGTACGGTTGTTTTGCTCTGTTGTCAACGAGAGTTCGTGCCGCCGGGGCTCTGGGGTTTGCCAATCTGAATTGATCCGATTCACGTGGCTGCGCGGTTGAGTCGGTCTCGAACGGCGGCCCATTCTGGCCCTGAGGGAACCGCGTCAACAATCAGTCGATCCAGTTCACGTTGATCAAGGGCGTGAAGCGTGGCGTAGAGGCTGCGGGCGTACGCGGCGGGGTCATTAGGCATTGGAATGACAAGCACCTCTGGAGACGTTGCAAGCGTTTGTACGGCGTTGTCCTCAGGAAAGTTGCACAGCCAGCCTACTCGGTGCCCGTCTTGAATGAGCTGTGGAATGACGGCGGGTGCATCCTCGGATAACGTGAGTTGTGTCCGAGGTGCGTAATGCCGCTGCTGTGTTCCGGGGCTGCGGAGAACCGTATCAGCCGCACTGCCCTGCCCTGCTCCAGCTGGTGTTGATTCTGACGAACACATATTCGTTCCTAAAGCTTCTGCAAGCTGCTCAGAAGAAATCGGGCCTGGACGCAGAACTTTTGGTGGGTCGACAGTACAGTCGAGAACCGTCGACTCAAGACCATGCTCACAAGGCCCATTGTCCAGAATCATGCCTATTCGATTTCCAAGTCCTTCTAGAACATGTTGCGCTGTTGTGGGTGATACGGCTTCAGATCGATTTGCACTTGGAGCAGCTAAAGGGCATTGAGACAATTTGATAAGGTGATGGGTAGCTTTAAGGCTCGGGCATCGTAACGCGACGGTGCGTCCACCAGCGGTGACAATGTCTGGTACGGCGTCGGCCTTTGGAACAACCAGAGTCAACGGTCCCGGCCAGAATGCAGCGGCAGCTTTCTGGGCTATATCCGGCCACTCACTCGCCAGCGTCCTTGCCATGCTCTCATCTGCAACATGCACGATGAGTGGATTCGTCGCTGGCCGGCCTTTGACGTGAAAAATCTGTGCAACTGCATCAGGGTCCATTGCATCTGCTGCCAGACCGTACACAGTCTCGGTGGGGATGGCTACAAGTTGGCCGTTCGCAAGCTTTTCAGCGGCTGCTGCGAGGGCTGCCGCAGTCGCAGGATCAGGCGTTCCAACGCCCTCTGGCCAATTGATCGTGGCAAGGATTGGGAGTGCTGGACGATGTACGGGAACTGGTGTCATATCGTTACCGGTTGCAGATACAGGGAACACCGAGCATGATGGCATCTTCAGCAGACTAGGCAACCCGTTTTTTGGAGCTTTTTATCAAGATGGCCACACCTTCCTCACAGGGCTCACCTGCCCCCGCTGTTGGAATCATCATGGGTAGTAAATCAGACTGGAAAACGCTTGAGCGTGCGGCAACCACTCTCAGTGAGCTTGGTGTGCCTCATGAATGCGAAATTGTGTCCGCGCATCGCACACCAGAGAAACTCGCTGAATATGCCCGCACGGCCGTTGAGCGAGGGTTGAAGGTTATCATTGCCGGTGCTGGTGGCGCAGCCCATCTTCCAGGGATGGTGGCAGCCCAAACGCCATTGCCAGTGCTAGGTGTACCTGTGGAGTCAGCCGTTCTGCGTGGCGTGGATTCCCTGTTATCAATCGTTCAAATGCCTGCAGGTATTCCCGTTGGAACGCTGGCAATCGGAGGTGCTGGTGCTGCGAATGCAGCACTTCTTGCCGTTTCAATTCTGTCGTTAAATGACGATGAATTACGAGAACGTCTCTGTTCATATCGGAAGGCGCAGACCGATCGAGTGCTCGCTGATGATCTCCCTCCTGTTGTGTGATTCTCTGCTGGAAAATGTAAGGTGTCTGCATGAGTGATGACGCTGTCCAACTCGATCCGGTCATGCCTGGTGCCCTGCTTGGGGTTCTTGGAGGCGGTCAGTTGGGAGCAATGTTTGCAGTGGCTGCTCGCCGCATGGGGTACCGCATTGCTGTCATCACCGATACTCAGGAATGTCCCGCTGCTCGTCACGCGGATCGACTGCATGTAGGTAGTTACGATGACCCCGCTTTTCTGTCACAGGCAGCGGAAGGGCTTTCTGTTGTCACGTTCGAATTTGAGAATGTACCCGCAGCAGCCGGTGAGGCCCTTAAGGCTGCTGTTCCAGTTCGTCCTCACCCCGAGGTCCTTTTCACAACACAGAGCCGGGAGCGGGAAAAAGCATTTCTTGTCGAACGAGGCATTCCGTGCGGGCGGCACGCAGTCGTTCGCACCGAGGAAGAGTTACGAAAGGCGGTTGATAATATTGGTTTACCAGCTGTTCTGAAAACAGCAGCCTTTGGCTATGATGGAAAAGGTCAGAGGATGCTGAAGGAAACATCAGACATTCGTGAGGCATGGGTGAGCCTTGGTGAATTGCCGTGCGTTCTTGAAGAGTGGATTGACTTTCAATGTGAACTGTCAGTGGTTGCTGCGAGAGGTCTGGATGGTGCTGTCGTTGCTTTTCCTGCCATACGGAATGAACACGCAAACCATATTCTCGACGTGAGTTCCTGCCCTGCGGAGTTGCCGGCAGAGGTGTTGGGGGAAGCAGAGCACCTTGCAGCGACAGTCCTTTCAGAGCTTGGCGTTGTTGGCGTGGCGTGTGTGGAATTCTTCCTTGCCAAAGACGACAGGCTTCTGGTGAATGAAATTGCGCCTCGGACCCATAATT
>Ga0315322_10000578_pt1 | contig 27347 bp, 27 predicted proteins | sample M110021515metaG_FD_203461 | JGI IMG/M metagenome (GOLD analysis project Ga0315322, IMG submission 203461) | Ammonia-oxidizing marine archaeal communities from Monterey Bay, California, United States - M1 100m 21515 | ecosystem: Environmental > Aquatic > Marine > Intertidal zone | place: USA...
TTTGTATAATTAAAAATTTGTTAATTACTAAGAAAATTAATAAGTATAACAAAGATTTTGTTGAATAGTCTTGTTAGATCATTATGGAAAAAAGCTTGCTGAAAAAAATAATTATAAAATAATAATGTGTGAAAATTGTAAATTTATTCATGTTATGCCTGTACCTACTGAAGATAATTTGTTAAATTTATACAAAAATGAATTTTTTCAGAAAATTAAACCTGATGATATTGAAAAAGAAAATCTTGAATTAGAATATTGGAAAACTACCTATGATGATAAATTATTTAGTGTTCAAAATTTTTTAGGAAAATCTGGACATTTTCTGGATATAGGTTGTGGTTCTGGTTCTTTGTTGTTGAGAGCAAAAGAATTGGGATGGGATGTATTGGGAATAGAACCTTCTCAGGTAGCTGCAAACCATGCTGAGAAGAAAGGATTGTCTATCCTTAAGGATTTTTTTCAAAATATTGATTTTTCAGAATTTAGTAAATTTGATGTAATTCATATGAAAAATTTATTAGAACATACTCCATCACCTGTAAAAATTTTAGAAAAATGTAAATCTATTTTATCTGATCAAGGTATACTTATCATTGAAGTTCCCAACGATTTTAATCCTTTACAACAAATTGCCCAAAAAATTTTAAACAAACCCATGTATTGGATTGATCCTCCAATTCATATTAATTACTTCAATTTTGATAGTTTATCTAATTTATTAACATCTAATTCATTTAAGATTCTTTTAAAAGAATCTACATTCCCTCTTGAAATGTTTCTTTTGATGGGTAATGATTATTTAAGTAATGATCTAATTGGAAAGAAAAAACATACTGAAAGAATGCAATTTGAGAAAAATTTAATTAAATTTAAAAAAAATGATTTAAAAAGAAATATTTACAAACGTTTTGCAGATATTGGCATAGGTCGTAGTCAAATTATTTACGCACAAATTGAAAATTAATGTTTTTTCAAAATTAACTAAGATTTAACTAAATAATAAATTCATTAAATTAAAGAAATCACATAAAACAAAAATATTGAATATTTTTATAATAACTTTATCTTGCGAATCATATGACAAATGATTCTATAAAAATAATTAACTTAGAATCACATGAAACAAAAGATACATCAAGTAATCAAATTAATGGAAATTTAACTGTAGTTTGGAGAGATTGGGATCAAATATTGCCTGAATCTCCTAAAATGATTTACCTTACATGCGTAAATCCTAATGAAACAAAAGGTCCACATCTTCATACAAAAAGAGATAGTTTCATGACATGTATTCAAGGAAAAGTTGTTTTTATTGTTAAAGATCTAGATGGACTTTATCATGAAATTATTTGTGATGAAAAAAAGCCTGTACTAATTTGTATTCCAAAAAATTTTGCATCAGCTCACCTTAACTTATCTGATAAACCTTCAAAAATACTAGTATTGGCAAGTCTTGCTTGGAAACCAAATGATAATGAAATGAAAAATGTTCTATTTGATGACTACGAATGGAAAAAATGGAACAATGACAAATAATCCTTCAAATTATGAATCTGTTGCACTAGTTGATGAATCTACTCATATAGAAGATTTAGAACGAATTTTTAAAATTAATAATACTAAAATAATTACTTTTGATATTGAGTCTCACAAGAAATTAGAAAAAAAAAACATCCCACATGAAATTTCTGATATTTTTCTAATTTCTAAAGAGATTGATGAAATACAAAAAAAATGTTATTCTTTTGCACATTGGGCCAATTCATCTAAAATAGAAAAATTTTTTCAATATGAAGGATTAAATTTAGAAAATTTTTTCTATCAAGAAATTTTCATTTTTTTAATTCCATTTTTAAAAAAATTAATTGAAACTCAAAAAATTTTAAAAAAATATTCTAATGCTACGTTTATGTCATCAGGATTACTTAAACAATTAATTAATTTACAAAATAAACCCTGCAGTATAATTACTAATCAAAAATTTGAATCTAATGTATTTCAAAATGATTATATTAAATTACAAAATAATTTATTAGAAATAAAAATTTCTCGTTCAAATTATTTTAAATTTAAAAAATTAATGGAAAACATAATTGGTACTATTTTTGGTCCAAAAAAGAATTTAAAACGTGGAATAATTTTAACTGAATTTAATACAATCCAATACAATTCATTATTATTTGAATTAAGTCAAAACCATTTAAATCCTATATTTTATGGTCGAAAGAGACCTGCAATTTGGAATATGGATTCTTTTCGGTCTATAAAAAATTCCAAGACAACTATTTTTACTGAGAATGATTTAATGAATAGTAATATTCAATCGTTAATACTTTCTGATACTGAAAAAATCTTACCAAAAATTTTATCTGTATTAGAAAATCATGATTATTTCGAAAACTTTTTTGTAATTAATCAAATTTCTTTTTGGAAAATTATTCAGCCATTTATTATTAGTTTAAGTAAGAGACGAATAAGTGAGGCGATTAAAGAAATTAATCTTGCAAAAAATCTTTTAGAAAAAACTAAACCAAAATGTATTTTGGTTTTATCTGAAAGTAGTCATACTGATCAATTTATCATATCTCAGGCAAAAAAACAAAAAATACCTGTTATCTTAATTCAACATGGTGTAGGAGGTTCTGATGGACCTGAAAGTAATGTTATAAATGAATTCACAGGTTCAATGCCAATTTTATCTGACGAATTTTTAGTTTGGGGTAATGCTGCTAAAAAATATGCCAACAAATTTGGAATAAATGAAAAAATTATTCATGAATTAGGAAGTTCTGCACATGATAAAATTTTTACACATTCAAATAATAATAAATTAAAAAAAGATTTTATTTTAATTTCAGCAGGTTCAGCTACTACTAATCATATTAAAGATTATTTTATAGATACACATAAAGAATATGAAAATACTTTAAAAGAAATTTGCAAAGCTATTTTAAAAACGAAGAAAAAAATTATTATTAAAATGCATCCATACCTTGATGGTAAAATTGAAAAAGATATTGTAAAAGAAATTGATCCTGAAATTCAGGTTATCACCAAAGGAAACATATCATCATTAATTGAATCATGCGAACTGATGATTACTCTTGCTGTTACAAGTGCAGCTTTAGATGCACAAGTTTTAGAAAAACCTGTAATTCGTTTACCTATAAAAGAATGGTGGGGACCGCCTGACACTTACAGAACAAGTCCTGGTTTAACTGTACCAATTGAAGAATTTGAAACAATTTTGAATAAAGTTCTAAATGATCATACTTTTCGTCAACAAATAGTAGACAATGGAAAAATTTTTGTAAATGATTGTTTAGTTCATCAAGGCACTTCAGCAAAATCAATTGCTAAATTTCTAAAAAATTATGAATAACTTACTCTAAATTTAGTATAATTGTTGAATTATACGCATAAACTAATTATATTTTATGATTTCTAATAAATTGATAATTAATTACTATTAAAAACTCTATTTTTATCTAAATAATATGAAAGAAAAAAATTCAATTAGTATAATTATTGTAAATTATAATGGAAAAGATTTTTTGTTAAATTGTCTTGAATCAATTTTCACATGTGATTACAAAAATTTTGAAGTGATTTTAGTTGATAATAAATCTACAGATAATAGTAGTAATTTAGCTAAAGAAAAATTTCCAAAAATAAAAGTAGTTCATAATGAAACTAATCTAGGTGCTTCAGGTAGAAATACTGGAATTTTAAATGCTACAGGAGAATTTATTGTATTATTGGATTCTGATACTATTGTTTCGCCTAATTGGTTACAGGAATTTTTGAAGAGTTATGAAAAACATGGATATGGTTTGTATCAGGGAAAATTACTTTTTATGGATGAACCTCAAAAAATTAATTCTACTGGTTGCATGTTAAACATATTTGGTTTTAGTTTTGCAAGAGGTTCTGGAGAACTTGACAGAGGTCAATACGATGATAAATTTGAAATTAATTTTCCTGCAAGTACATGTGCATTTATGCCTAGAAATATTTTTGAAAAAATTGGATTATTTGATATTGAATTTTTTGCTTATGTCGAAGATACCGATTTTGGATGGCGTGCATTAATGCAAGATATTTCTTCATTTTTTGTACCTAATGTAATTGTTTTTCATAAAGGTAGTCCTAACACTGCATGGAGTTCTAAAAAATTCTATCTTTTAGAACGAAACAGGCAAATTTGCATTCATACAAATTTTTCAAAAAAATCATTTTGGAAATTATTGCCATTTTTAATAATTTTTGAAATTGGTACATCACTATATTATATGAGAAAAGGAATGTTTATTGAAAAACTTTTAGTATATTCTTATATTATTAAACATCGTAGTTATCTTTCTAAAAGATATGACACTATATTTTCAAAACGAACTGTTACAGACAAAGATGTTACTAGTAAATTTTCTGATGAAATATGGGTTCCAAAAGATGTTGTCACAAAATCTTCAAATTCATTTTTCAATAAATTTATTAAAAAACTTAGTAAATGTGCTCGTTCTACCCTTTGAGATACAAATAAAATTAAAACTAGACCTTAATATTGAAAATAAATGACTTTAGTTTAAATATAATTCCAAAAGAACAATTATTGTGAAATATAAACAAATTTTGCTTACTCGTCCTCCAACTGGTTCTAATGCATTACAAGGTGGTTCTGACGCTGATCCACATCCACAGCCTCCATTAGGTTTGGCATATTTAGCAGGTGTATTGGAAAGACTACCGGATGTAAATGTTTTAGATATTTTGGATGGTAATTTTTCAGAAAATTATGTTTACGATGTAAAAATGGCTGTTAAAAAACACAATCCTGATTTAATTGGTTTTTCAGCATTTACTCCTTTTGCAAATCCTGCATTAGAAGCTGCAACTGTTGCAAAAGAAATTAATCCTAATATTTTAACAGTTTTAGGAGGACCTCATGCTGTTTTAGCTGATATTACGATGCAAAAATGTCCTGCACTTGACATTATTTCATATGATGAAAGCGAAGGTCAAATTGAAGAACTTGTCATGGGAAATAATTTGGAAGATATTGCTGGATTATTCATTAGAAAAAATGGCAAAATAGTACCAACAAAACCACGTTCATATATTAAAAATATGGATGACTTACCATATCCTGCATATGATAAATTACCACATTTTCCAGATGGATATCACCCACACCCACCAAAAAGTACTGGGAAGAAATGGTGCAGTATTATGTGGAGTAGAGGATGTCCATTCTTTTGCAATTATTGTAATAGAGAAAATAGTTTTGGATTACAATTTAGAAATCAATCTCCAGAATACGTAGTTGATCATATAAAATTTTTACATTCAGAATATGGAATTGAAGAATTGACATTTTATGATGATGTAATGTCTTTGAATAGAAAAGCTACTATGAAGCTTTTAGATGCCATGACTCCTGAAAAACTTGGTTTTGATTTAGTTTGGGATGCTGAAACTAGAGTTGATTTGGTTGATCAAGAAATGCTTTTTGCAATGAAAAAGGCAGGATGTAGAATGATGTCTTATGGAATTGAACATGGTGAATTTATTTATGAAATTAAGGGAGGAAAAGCGACATTAAAACAAGCGGAAGATGCCATAAAATGGACTCATAACGCTGGAATTGAAACTGTAGGATATTATATGATCGGATTACCGAAAGAAACTCCTGAAACAATTAGAAAAACAATAGATTTTGCAAAAAAATTAAACTGTACTTACGCACAATTTGCAATTACAATGCCATTTCCTGGAAATAAATTATATGATGAGGCTGTAAAATCTGGCATGATTCAATTAGATGATACCTGGGATCAATTTGTTTATGCTGGAGTTGGTTCTGGAGGTGTTCAAGCTCCTGTGTTAACTACTCAAACTTTATCAGCTAATGATTTAGCATCTTGGACCAAAAAAGCTTATCATGAATATTATTTCCGACCATCATATATTCTCAAAAGACTTTCTAAAATTAGAAGTTTTAAAGATCTTATGATGAATTATAACGGTTATAAAATGTTAAAACAAGATACAAAATAATCTTTTTAGATTTTATTTTCAATTTTTTCCATTAATTTTTCTTTAGTAATTTCAATAATATTGAAATATCTTTCACCATAATCTTCCTCTGATTGCAACTTCATTTCTTCCCATTTCCACCCGTCTTCAGTGTACATTCTTTTAATCGGGATTGAGTCAATCATTGTCCATCCTGTATCATTGTGAAGATTGAGAGTTTTAAAATTATCACTAAACACTTTCGCTTTAATAGTGGATATTTTTAGATTCTGGAAAATCCATTTGAGAAATTCTTTCTCTACAATTCTCATAATTCCCGGAGCAATATTGGATTCACCTTTAATCAAATCTCCTAATCCAATTGAATCATTCTTTTCATCATATCCGTTTATCCCATATTGACCAATTTTTTTACCATCAAATATTATCAAAAATAAAATCCTATTAGGATTTTTTAATATTTGATTTAAAACCCATTGTTTTGTATTTCTAAATGTAACTTCAAATTTTGAATCAAATCCGTCCCAATTTTCTTTTCTCCATTTTCTTAATAGGTTGATTGTTTCATCTGAATCATCAACTACTTTTAAAGAAACAGTTTTTTGGAGAAATTTAAATTCAAGAATACTAGTTGAATTATCATCTTTAATTTGTTTTATTTTATCCTGAAAAAATGTCATTTATTTCACTATTTTCTTAATCCTGACACTTTTAGTTCTTTTTGATAATTGTTAATATAATATTTCATATTCAATATCGCCCATTTTTTCCATTAATTTTTCTTTAGTAATTTCAAGATGCCAAAAATATCTTTCACCATAATCTTCCTCTGATTGCAACTTCATTTCTTCCCATTTCCACCCGTCTTCAGTGTAAATTTTCTTTAATGGAATAGAATTTGTAATTTTCCAACCACACTTGTAATGCAAATTCATCATTTTATAATTATCAGTAAATAAATCTCCAGAAATTTTTGATAATTTTAATTCATCAAACATCCATTTGAGATATACTTTTTCAACAATTGTCATTAAACCTGGATAATTGAATGATGGTTCTTTCATTATATTATCTAATATTGCTGAATTATTTTTTTCATCATAAAGATCAGTACCCATATTTCCATATTGTTTCCCATCAATGTTTATTATAAATAAAATCCAGTCTTTTCTTTCTTTTAAATTATTTTTTATCCAATCCAGTGTTCTTTTTTCACTCATTTCAAAATTTGTGCCAAACATGAATCTATTATTTTTTCTCCAATTTGTTAGATTCCTAATTGTTTCTTCTGAAGTATCTACTAACCTGAATGTTACAAATTTATTTTGATATTTGAATTTGATATAGTCTACCGAATCAAACTCTTTAATTTTTTTAATTTGTTGATAATAATGAGTCATAAAATTATTCATTTAATCACACTTATCAATTTTAACCATAAAATTCATTTAATAATCCATTTAAAATAATCATGATTATGGATAGAATAGAAATTGATCAAAAATACATAAGTAATGATGATCCTTGTTATATTATTGCTGAAATTGGTACTGGATATAGGAATTTTGATGAGGCAAAATTACTCATTGATTCAGCTAAAGAAATAGGAATCGATGCAATTAAAATTCAAACTTTCAAAGCAGATACTATAACATCAAAAAATAATTTTCTTGATCTAGAAGAAACGGGCCATGTTTCTCAATATGAATTATTTAAAAAATTAGAAATTTCTGAAGAAATTCAATTCAAAATAGTAGAATATGCTAAAAAAATTGGTATTACTATTTTTTCAGCACCTAGTCATATGGATGATTTGAATACTATGAAAAAGATGAATTTACCCGTAAACAAAATTGGCTCTGATCTAGCATGTCATTTACCATTACTACGGGAAGTTGGAAAACAGAATAAACCTGTACTTGTTTCTACTGGAATGTGTACATTAGATGAAATAAAAAAATCTGTTAATACATTAAAATCCACAGGAAATAATCAAATTGTATTACTCCATTGTGTTTCTGATTATCCTGCAAAGTTAGAAGATTCTAATTTAGAATGTATTACAAACTTTAAGAAAGAATTTGATGTTCCTGTTGGTTTTTCAGATCATTCTATTGGAATTTCAATTTCTTTAGCAGCTGCTACACTGGGAGCTAATGTTATAGAGAAACATTTTCGTGATGAAAATAATACTCCTAGTCCTGATGATGTTCATGCTTTAACTAAGATAGAGTTTTCAGAACTTGTCAAGTCTATTCGAAATATGGAAAAAATGAAAGGTAATGGGATCAAAAAACCAACAAAATCTGAAATGGAAAATAGATTGACAAGCCGAGTAAGTATTATTGCTATGATGGACATCAAAAAAGGTACCAGAATTACTCATGAGATGGTTGATATCCGAAGACCTGGAACTGGATTACCTCCTGAAAAACTTGATCAAATTATAGGAAAATCTGTTTTATATGACATACAAAAGCATCAGTCTTTAAAATCCGAAGATATTGAATAATGTGGTATTTTCAAGTATTTTTTATAAGATAATATTTAATATCCAATGAATTTTTTATTTATTTATTGAGGATTCTAATAGTAGCCGCTCATCCTGATGATGATGTTTTAGGTATGGGAGGTACCATGTTAAAATATTCTAAAAACGGTGACGAGGTTAAAGTAATCTTTTTAGCTACTGGCATAACTTCTAGAAAAAATCCTGGTCATAGTAATTTACCAAAATATGAAATTAATAAAAAAGAAAGCAAGATTCTATCTAAAGAAATAATACATTTACGTTCTCAAGCAAAAAAAGCTTGTAAACTATTATCTGTCAATAAGGTTAATTTTTATGATTTTCCTGATAATGAAATGGATACTGTACCATTACTAAAAATTATTAAAACTATTGAAAAAGAAATTAGTATTTTTAAACCTGAAAAAATTTTTACACATCACTACAATGATCTAAATATTGATCATCGGATTGCATATAATGCTACACTTACAGCATGTAGACCAATTGGTATATCTGTAAAAGAAATTATTTGTTTTGAAGTACCGTCATCAACTGAATGGAATTATCCATCTAATTTTGTACCAAATTATTTTGTAAATATTACTAATCAATTAGATAAAAAAATTAAAGCAATGGAAACTTACAAAACTGAAATAAAAAAATTTCCTCATCCTAGATCGTCTAAATATCTAAAAATAAATGCTGGTAAATGGGGAGCAGTCTCAGGACATTCTGCATCTGAAGCTTTTGAAATTATAAGAAAAATAGAAAAATAAATTAATAATTTTTTGAATCTTCTAAAATAACTTTAGATTTTTCTCCTTCATTAAATAATAGATCAATTATAGACATGTTTGGCTGAAAAGTATTTCCAAGTTGATTATATGTGGGATGTTGAAATTTTTCATAAATTATATTTATTTTTGATTGTTTGAATATTTTTTCATCAAGATAATTTTTACCCAGTTCACCAGAAAGATAGGTATCTGAAGAAACTTTTTTACAAATTTCTAACAGTCTTTCTGAACCAGTACTCTTTATATTCAATTCAGACGATTTTATTGTTTTAGTAGTTATACCTATTTTAGAAGAAAAATAATCAATTAAAGCAAAATTTAGATCAATTAGTTTATCCCATTTCTTTGCAAATATATTGTCAATTTCATACCAATATTTTTCAAAAAATTGTGCTTTTTTATAATTAATCTCAATTGCCATTCTGTGTTTATCTTTCCAATTTTCATTATTAGCAATTTTGATTTCATTTAACTTTTGACCAAATTTATGTAATACTGGAACCGTTAACCACATATCTCCTTCGACAGTTTTTATTTTATTTCTATTATCCCAATCACTTTTTTCAAATTGTACATCATCAAGAAAAACAAATAAATCTGATGATTGAATTTTTTTAAAAAATCCAATATATGGTAAATATCCTGGTTGCCTAATGCTAATTACTGTCATTTTATTGTTTAAACATTCATTCATTGATAAATTGTTTTGTAAAAAAGAAACATTTTTCATTACTGTTAGATGTCATAATTTAATGATAATTTGTGAAATTGGTTTAAATCATATGGGTAGTACAGAATACGTTAATCAATATATAAAAAAGATTATCAATTCTAAAGTTGACGGTATAATATTTCACTTAAGAGAGAAAACGTTTTATCAACAAAATCCAGGTTCAAAATTTCTACTTTCAGATGATTTTTATTATAAAATTAGTAAAAAATTAAAAAATAAAACCAAATTTGGTATGGCCATTGTGGATCCTGATAGTGTGGATTTTTGTGAAAAAATAGGTGTTGATTTTTATAAAATATTTGGTGATGATATAGGAAATACAAAATTAATTAATAAAATCAAAGAAACACAGAAAAAAACATTTGTATCAACTGGAACTGCAGGTATGCCTGAAATAAAAAAATTTGTTAAAAATGTAGGAAATAAAAAACAAAATTTTACTTTAGTTCACACACAACTTAACTATGATTCTAGTCTGGTTAATCTTAAAGCAATAGATTCATTGAAACAATTTGGTTTATCTGTTGCATATGGAAATCATGCATCAAATATTAAAGTAATTTATTTAGCATTAGCATTTGAGCCATCTGATATATTATTTTATGTTAAAGGTGATAAAGTAAAAAAACATGTAGATGAAATTCATGCTGTAAACCTAAACCAGATTCCTTCTTTTGTAAATGATTTACGTTTACTTCCAAAATCTCTGGGTTCTGGGAAAAAACAAAAAATGAAAAATCAAACTTAATATTTTTTTAAAAAATATGTGTAGACAAAGCTCCATCAAAATCAATAGTAACTCCTGATAAATATTTGATATCGTTTTCTACAATTGCTTTAACAAAATTACCAATTTCTTTTGGATCACCTAATCTTTTCATCGGTAATGTTTTTTCAATTTCTTCTATATTTCCCCCTAATTCTCTAGTTCGATCAGTATTGAAAGGTCCTGGTGCTATGTTTATACAACTAATTTTCTTTTTAGCAAAATCTTTGCTTAAAATCTTAAAGACACTAGTAAAAGCTAACCTATATGCACTAGAAATTATTAATGATTCATCAGGTTCTTTAATTACTCCAGATGTAATGGCAAAAATATATCCTCCTTCATTAATTTTCATTCTTTGTAAAATTGTACAAAAACCTAAAAACAATTGGTTATGGTATTTTTGCCAATCTTCTTCTGTAACTTCTGAAAATTGTTTACCTGGAGGTCCTCCTGTATTTAATACTAAAATATCTGTTTCAGTATTTTCTTTCACAAATTCTTTCACATTTTCTAAATCAGATGTGTCTAATTCTTTTTGTGATGTTGCTTTTACTTGACAGTCTATACTCTTTAATGCGTCTGCAATAGCCTTTCCAATTCCTCTAGATCCTGCTATTACTATTGCTTTTTTCATAATTTATCAGAATAAATACTGCATTTTAATATATTACATTTTCAAAACTATGTTTAGTCATATCCATGCAGAACCTTTTTTGACGGTTGGTATGGTAGAATTTATTTTAAGTAATTTTGGATTTTTATCAAGGAATTTTATAATTTTCTTCAATTGTATGGGTTTTTTTGTTCTTACAATCGAATTAAATATCTCACGTACTAAAATCAAATCTTGTGGAGTATCTACAGTTAATCTAATTTCTGATCTTTGTAAAACTTTTTCCGGTTTAAACACATGAATTTTAAATTTATCTTTATTCTCATTTATGTATAAATCACAATGCTCACTACGATGTCTTGAAGATCCTTTTACATGTGATATTTCTAATGCCTTTGTGTTAATTATATGAAATCCTGAACCAGCTGGAATTGGGTCAATCATTGAAAAATCATAATTTTGTTTAATATGTTGATCAATTGAATCATCAATACCTTCCCAGTACAGATATGGATTTTCTGTTGTAACTCTAAAAACAATATCTGCATTTACTAACTTGGCTCCTTTGATAAGTCGTGCAAGCATATCTTTTTCATTTCCTATGATAAACTTCAAATGATGTTTTTTTGCAAAATCTATGAATACTTGATTTCCAGGATTTTCACTTATTGCAAGTATTATGTCAGAAATATTTTTTGATTTTTTTATTTGATTAATTAATAATTCTAGAATTGTATATTTGCCAATTCGTTGTAATGGTTTTCCAAATAATCGTGTTGAACCAATTCTACATGCTAAAACAGCTGCCACTTTTTTTGATTTCTTTTTTATCAATAATTCTCATAACATTTTGTGGTATATTTCTTCTTGTATTTAGATAATACATCAATAACTCTTTTAAAAGTAAAATTAAAATTGATAAATAAAGAGGAATTGTGATGATAAAACTATTTGATCCTAGTATTTCTGATGATGAAATAAATGCTACCACATCTGTTTTAAAAAGTAAATTTTGGGCTTCAGGAAGTGGGATCAATAATGTACAAAATTTTGAAAAATCATTTGGAAAGTATGTTGGAGCAAAAGAAACTGTTGCAGTAAATAGTGGAAGTGCAGCACTTCATCTGGGTTTGTCTTTATTTAATTTAAAAAATAAAGAAGTTCTTGTCCCATCATTAACATTTGTTAGCACTGTTCATGCTATATTACAAAATGGAGGCATACCTGTTTTCATTGATATTGATCCCATTACTTTATCTATGAATATTGATGAAATTAAAAAAAAAATATCTAAAAAAACTGAAGCTATAATAGCAGTTCATTTTGGTGGAATGCCAATAAATCTTAAAAAATTAAAAAAAATTTCTTTAGAATATAAAATTCCTATTATTGAAGATGCTGCTCATGCTTGCGGTTCTAAATATGATAATAAAAAAATTGGTTCTCACTCGGATTTAATTTGTTTTAGTTTTCATCCTGTCAAAAATTTAGCAATGCCTTCTGGAGGTGCAATATGTATTAACAAAAATTCTTCTAAATTTAAAAAAACTCTTAATTCTAAAAGATGGTGTGGTATCACTAATCGTAAAAATTACTATTATGATGTGGATAAAATGGGATGGAATTACTACATGAACGAAATTTCTGCTTCAATTGGATTAGTACAATTAAAAAAATTAGATAAATTAAATAAAATTCGTTTAAAAATTGCAAAACAATATTTCAAAGAACTAAATGTGGAATTTAAAATGCCTTTTTCAAAAAATTGCTCTTATCATCTTTATTGGATACGAGTTAAAAAAAGAAAAGAATTCATAAACAAGATGAAATTAAAAGGAATTGAAACCGGAATTCATTATAATCCTGTTCATTTAATGACTTTTTATAAAAAATATGGAAGAAGATTACCAATTACTGAAAAAATAAGTAAAGAAATTGTTTCAATTCCTATTCATCCAAATTTAACTCAAAATGATGTTGATAGAGTTGTGACTTCAATTAATAACATAATTTAGAAATTTTTGATTATGTTAATGAAAGCAAAATTTTTACTACTCTTGATAATCCCTTACCATCAATCATTTTTTTACCTTTTTTACTAATTTTTTTCCTTTTATCTGTTGGTTCTAATTTTGATAGATTTTTTCTTAATTCTTCTAAATTATTTTCCAATTTTCCAAAATTTATTCCAAATCCTTGTTTTTGTATTTCATTTGCCATAATATTTTGTAATTTTGTATCTGGAATCATTATACATGGTACTCCAAGACAGGCTAATTCATAAACTGTTATTCCTACAGAACATATAACTAAATCTTGAGTAATGAATAATTTAGAAATATTCTTTACATTTTGCCTAATTTGTAAATTTAAAAATTTTTTTGAAAGATCCAAAATTCTTTTATTTTTTTTATAAGTAGGACCTAAAATTACTGTTACATTATATCCATTTTGACATAAGAATTTTGTAATTTTATATGAATAATTTTTTTCATCATTTCCTCCAAATGTTACAACAATTTTTTTTATTGAAATCGATACATTATAATTTTTATTTGTTTTATAAAATTGATTACGAAGAATTAGATATTTAGATCCTAGACATACTTTTGTATTTTGATTTTTAATATTATATTTTTGAAATTTTTTTACTATTGTCCCATTAATTATAATATCACAATCAAGTTTTTTATTTCCAACATCATCAAAAATAATTATTTTATTATCTGCTTTTAGTTCTTTTGCATATAATTCACTGTAGGCTGGTAGATCTATTATAAATAATTTAATTCTGTCTGCTAATTTTTTACAATGTCTTATTCTTATTTGTTCTGAACCCTTTTCTAATTGAATATATTGAATTTTTTTATTTTCATGTTTTAATAATTCTGTTTTATTTTTTACTAAAAAAATAACTTTCTTCTTTTGTTTTTGTAATTGTTGAGCTATAGCTAAACATCTGAAATAATGTCCAGAACCTATTTTTCCTCCCATATCTACTCTTATGCCTACATCATATTCCATGATTATGTAAAAAATAACTCTATAAAATGAATTTAGTTTTTACTACTATTTAATATGAATTTTAACTCTCTAATCAATTCATCAGATTGTTGATTTGTTAATCCGTGTAACCGACAACCTTCTTCTACTGTTTCTCCCATTGATGTTTCACATCCAACACAATAAAGACCATATTTTTCAAAAATTTGTGATACTTTTTTGCCACCTTTCTCAATAATATCTGCAATTGATGTGGATGATTTAATTTCAAACTTATTTTTATTTGAATATTTACTATTTTCTAATCTTGCTTGCCATGGAACATGTAATAGTTTCCAAAAAGCAACATTGTATACATCAGGATTTCTAGAGCAAGTACACCAATAACCACTTAGGATTTCATCCCAATACAAATTATCACGGATAATTTTTTGAACCATATTTCCTGCACATATCATGGTCATTTCAGCATTTTCTGGATTTGTTAATATTTTATAAATTACATTTCCGTTTTTGAATACAATTAAACCATGTAATATTCGATTAGAATTTTTTGCAGTTAATAAAACTGTATAATTTCCAACTTCTTTCGCAAGTTCTGAATTTGAAAATGATTCAAAATACTCTTTTAATTCATTTTGAGTAAGATCAAAATTATCTAAAATAATTTTTTGATTTTTTTCAACCTCATATTGATTTTTTAAATATTCATAAAGATATTCTTTTTCAAAAATTTTTTCACGATTAATATTTCTAGTAAATTTTTGAGCTTTACCATCCCATGACTCACCTGGTAATAAATCTAAAACTTTGATATTTTTGTTACTGAAATATTTTACAACATCACTTGGTCTATTTTTTGGTTGCATTTTTACATATTTCAAATGTTCTGGATTACAAAGTTCATTAAAATTTGCAAATGGTAGTATGTATTTTGTATTACATAACTCTGCTATTTGTTTAATCATTCTAAGCATTCCTTCATTTCTTTGTAACATCATTTGTTTTTTTGATTTATTTTCAATATGTGTCCAAGTAGTAGGATAAGCACTAGCTGGCCCAAATTGGATACAAACTAAATCTACATCACCAATATTTTTTTTAATATTCCAATTAAATCCTGCATCATTAACATTTAGAATTTTAAAATTTCCCAATTGTAGGTATAAAATACTGTCATTCCATATACTTCCAGAATTAAATGACATCATCTTTATGTTATCTGTAATTTCAAAAAGTTTTCCCGATGACATTGATTTAATATTTTTAAAACCTATTTTTTTAGCTTTTTTTGCAAGCCGTTGTTTGTCAAAATCTGGTAGATAAACAGGAATATTTTTGTCTAAAAGGGATAGCGTATGTTCATGAAAATGATCAGAATGTTCATGAGAAATCCAAATAGCATCAATTTTTGGCAATTCTGAAATCTTTATTTCTGATGGAGGGTAATTTATCCATGAATCAAAAACCGCAAGACGTTCCATCCAAGGATCAGTCAAAATATTGAATCCTTCCCATTCAATTAGTAGTGAAGCACTACCTACAATTGTGATTTTGGGTAATATTTTTGGTCCTTTATCAATAATTATTTTTTCCTGAAATTGTTCTTCAATTGAAGCATATAGAAAATTTTTTTTTATTTGAATTTTTATTTTTTTAAGACTTGATGAAGGTACATTGATACATTTTCCAGAATCTGGCTTGAAAGTCCATTCATGACTGGGACATCTCCATTCATCTTTTTTTAAATCTTTTACTACATTGTGTTGATGAGGACAAATTGCACTATACAATAATGGTTCTCCATTATCATTTTTTGTTAAAATATATGGTTCATCTTTTATATTAATTAATTTGGGAATATTTTGTAACAATGTTATTGATCCTAAACAAATCTCCATTTCCATATTATGTTTGAATTATGATAAAAATGTAATGGATATTATTTGTGCTGATTTTTTAATTTATAATTATTTTAGTAATCCTGATTTTTGAATTAGTGACTTCAGATGTTCATGTGACATTTTTTTAACATTATCTGAAGAATATTCTGTCATATTAGTAATTCTTTTAATTCCTGTATATGGATCGAAACTTTTTGTTTCATCAAAAATTGAATTTGTAATCATATACATATCATCAATTTCCCAACTATATCTAATCTCTTCCTTACTGATTAACGTTTCATGAAGCTTTTCCCCTGGTCTTATTCCAATAATTTTTTCATTAGTATCTTCCAGTAGATCTGTTAGAACTTTTTTAATATCCATTATTGAATATGCTTGTAATTTTGGGAGAAAAATTTCAGAACCTTTTCCAATTTTTACAACTTTAATAATGAAATCTAGTGCTTCTTCCATTGTAATACTAAATCTAGTCATTTTAGGATCTGTTATAGTTATTTCTTGTTTTGATTTTATTTGATTAATAAATCGTGGAATAACTGAACTACTACTTCCTAAAACATTTCCATAACGAACAGCTATGAATTTTGTCCTATGTTTTTCTGGATTTGCATAATTATTTGCTGCAACAAATAATTTTTCCATTAAAGTTTTTGTTGCACCATATGTGTTTAGAGGAGATACTGCCTTGTCTGTACCAATACAAATCACTTTTTCAACATTTTGTTCTAAACATGCATCTATTACATTTTGAGAACCAATAACATTTGTTTTAATAGCTTCAAATGGATTATATTCTATTTTTGGAACATCCTTTAAAGCTGCTGTATGAAAAACAATATCTATATCTTCTAACGCTCTAGAAAGACGATTTAAATCTCGAATATCTGCTAAAAAAAATCTCAGTCTTTTGTCATTAAATTTATTTTCCATCTGTATTTGTTTTTCTTCATTTCTACTAACAATTCTAATAGTATCTACACCCATTTTTAGGAGGCGATTGGTTAGTGCTTGACCTAGTGAACCTGTCCCACCAGTAATTAGAACTTTTTTACCCTCAAACATGACTCTGAATTTTTCACCTTATAAAATAATGTTGCCAATTGCTTATAATACTAATTTTTCAAAATTTCTTAGAAAGGCTTAGATATTGATTTAATACATTTTATTTCAATGAAACCAAATATTTTATTTTTGTTAATAGATACATTTAGAGCAGATAAATTTTTAGGTCCTGAAAAAACTTCTATCACTCCAAACATAAATTCACTAATTAAAAATGGAATCTATTTTGATCAAGCTATTAGTTGCAGTGATGGAACAGTTCTTTCGTGGTCAGGATTATTTACTGGTTTACATCCATTTAAAACTGGCATTAAATCTGATGGTTACAAAAAAATTAATCCTAATATTACAACATATTTCTCTATTTTAAAAAAACATGGCTATAATTTCTATTCATACATTCCTTCAATTGCTGACTCATTAGGAATTTTCCCAAAATGGCAAAATAATGATCATTCTTTTGATTATTATTGGAATTTATCTGAGGGATTAGGTAAAAAAATAATTAATTTGCTTGAATCTAAAAAAATGGACGAACCATGGTTTTATTATATTCATATTGAAGATTTACATTTTCCTATAACTCTTTCTAAAGAATTTGATAATGAAAAATTTGGAACAAGTAAATATGAAAAAAAAGTTTCTACATTAGATGAATGGATAGGAAAAATATTAGAAAAAATTGATTTAAAAAATACTTTGGTTATAATTACTGCAGATCATGGTGCATTCATAAAATCAGTGAATAATGAAAATTTAAAAATTGATCTTGAAGTAAATGGTGAGTTACAAACTCATGTAAGAAATTTGGGTAATTTAATACCAAAACCATTACAACCATTAAAATCTAAATTATTTTTCTTTTTAGAGAATATTCGTAAAAAAAGAAAATATGAAAAAATACGAGATCTTGAACTTACTCCATATGAAAAACGTGCACTTTTATGGCAAAGAAGTGATTCTGAGCATTTTCTTTATGATGAACTTGTACGCGTTCCACTTCTATTTTTAGGCTATAATCTAAAAAAGAATATTAAAATTTCTCAACAGGTTAGAATCGTAGACATATTACCCACAATTTTAGATGTAATTGGAATTACAGATAATCCTGAAAATGTTGATGGACAAAGTTTGTTACCTCTTATTGAAGGAAAACAAATCACAGAAGAACCAGCTTATCTGGAAACTCATTATCTTATTGAAAGGGAATCACAAGATAAAATAGGTGTAAGAACTTCAAAGTTTAAATTTTTTAGGGATGTTAATAACCCTAAAAACTTGGTCCATCTTTATGATCTAAAAAATGATCCTCATGAAAATAATAATATTGCTAACATAAAACCAGAAATTGTAACTCAAATGGAAAAAATCTTACAAAATATATTACAAAATTCTACAATAACACCCGATAATGAATTTGATGAAGAAGAAACAAAAATCATTGAGAATGAATTACGTAAATTAGGTTATTTGTGAAAATCTTGTTCTTTAATTAAATTATTTTTAATTTTATTCAAATTTAGAAAATTCATCAATTTTTCTTTCAATTCTCTAATCTTTAAATCTGTTTCATCATAAATATTATTTTTTTCTATTGGATCTAAAATGAGATTATAAAATTCCCAACTACTGTTTGAATCATTATAAATTAATTTCAAATCATTATGTCTTACACAAAAAATATTGTGTCTTTTTGGTGATGGCCAATAACCATAAAGGCCACCTGTTTCAACAAAAATTGGTTCTTCATCAATCTTTTCTTTAGAATTAATTAATTCAATGAGATTTTTTCCAGGCAATGTTTTATAATCAAATTGATTTTCTCCAGATAAATTCATGATTAATGGAAAAAAATCTAAAAGACTACATTGAGTATCTATTATTTTATTCAATTTTGAAGGAAATTCGATTACACAAAATGAATTAATTGTATAATCATAAGTATAGACACCATAAAATTTTTCTCCTTTACGTTCTCCAATACTTGTTCCATGATCTGCAAACCATATCACAATTATTTTTTTATTTTTTGAAATTTCTGAAATCACTTTTCTAATACTTTGAACATATTTTTCACAATCTTCTAAATAGGAATCGTATCTGTTATTGTTTTCTTCAATATTTTTAAAATATTCGTCTTCATTTTCTTTTGGATCATATTTTTTCATAATATCTGTCAATAATTTACTGTGAACTCCTTCATAATGTAAAAAGAGAAAAAACTTTTGATTTTCTGCTATTTTTTTAATAATTTTACTATGTCTAATGGCAAAATTTGTTGTTTTTTCATCAAATACACTAATTTCGTTAAATCCTCTTTTTGGAATAATGTTTTCACTTATTACATCTGCTTTTGTATAGAAACCTTTTTTGCTTAAAATTTCTGGAAATGTTTTAACATTTTCTTTAAATCTAAACATGTGATAATATGCATCTACACCATTTTGACATGGATATAATCCTGAAAAAATTGAATGATGTGCAGCTAGAGTATATGGTGATACGCTAATCATTTTTGAAAAATAAACATTCTCTTCTTTGATTGTTTTTAGAGAGAGACATTTTTCTATTTTATCTTTTCTTAAACCGTCAAGATTAATCATAATGATACTACAATCTGAAAAATTTTGATCTTCCATATTCATCATTTTTCATATAATACTTAATTTTTTAAATTTTCACTGAATCTTTTCTTAATTATTTCAGGTTTAATTTCAATTCTTTTCCCTATTTCTGATTTACGTGAAATTTTTATTAAAATCATTATTGGATTTCTAATTTTAATACTTTTTTTCAACACTTTCTCTAATTCCATAATTTTTTCAATTTTAAAAACAGTATAACCAGACACTTTTGCAATTTTTTCTACTTGTATCTCACTTGAATGAGTAGGTTGCCCTCCAGTAGATTCGTGACTTTCATTATCTAAAACAAAATGAACCAAATTTTGTGGTTTTAATGTTCCTATGGTTGTTAATGAACCTAAATTCATTAAGATATTTCCATCCCCATCTAAAATGAAAATTTTTTTAGTTTTATTTTTTAATGCTACACCTAAACCAATAGATGAAGCTAATCCCATTGAACCTATCATATAAAAATTAGAATTAAGATCTTTAACATTGTACAAATTTCTACTAATGTGACCATTTGCAGAGATAATGGGCCCATTAATATTTTTTAAAATTGTTTTTATTACTGTATTTTTATTCAATATTTGTTCTCCTAACTATTAATGCACAAGGAATTTGTTGTTGAATTTTTTTCAAAGCCCAGTTTGAATTTTTTTCCCAATTTACATCTGTTACAACTCGTGATTCTAAATCTATTAATTTTAATAATTTAGGCTGTATTTTTCCAACTAATTCATGTTCGGGAGCATCATTTTTTAAATATCCTCGCCAACCAATTATGAAAAGAAGTGGAATTTTGTATAATTTTACAAGTGATGTGATTGTACTAATTGAATTTGCAAAACCTGCATTTTGCATATAAACAATTGTGGGACTGTTAGATAATGTCATACCTGTACCTATTCCAATAGCTTCTTCTTCTCTAGTTGCTATGATGTTTTTCTTTAATTTCAAGCCTTCGGCAATGAAATATTTTAAAGTTGAATCTGGAACTCCAACTAAATTTTCAATTCCATTCTTTAAAAGAAAATTACACATTTGTTTTTGATTTACATTTTTCATTTAAGATAACCTAATTTTTTTAGTTCAGTTTCTATTTCTTTTTCTTCTTTTTTTATATTATACATTTCTTGTAACTCAAAAATTTTTTCCATTGATGTCATTTCTTCTTTAACTTCTGTTAATCTGTTAACATGATTAATTTCTTTCAAAACTTTTGACATTGCAGTATATGCTACTCTGAGTGATTGATTTGCATAAATTACCATTTTGATTTTATGTTCTATCAATTCATTTAATCCTACTGATGGATATGAAGTTGGAACAACAACTAATGGTATCTTACCATTCCATTTATCTGAGAATTCAAAAATTTCATTGGGAGTATTCTTTTTTGAATGAATCAAAATTGCATTTGCTCCCGCATCCTCATATGCATGTGCTCTTTTAAGAGCTTCATCCATACCCATTTCAGCAATTAATGCTTCAGTTCTGGCAATAATCATAAAATCTTCATTTTGTTTTGCTTCTCTTGCTGCAATAATTTTTGCAACAAATTCTTTTTGGGAAATTAACTCTTGTTTACCTCCTTCAAGTAGACTGTTTTGTTTAGGAAATATTTTATCTTCTATACTTATAGCTGCAATACCTGAGTTTTCATATTTTTTTATCATATGACTAACATTACTAGGTCCTCCAAAACCTGTGTCACAATCAGCTATTACTGGAATTTTACAGGATTCTGTCATATTGTTTGCCACAGCTAAAAATTCTGTCATTGTCATTATACTTGCATCAGGTAATGCATGTGTTGCAGAAATTGCAAAACTTCCTGCCCAAATTGCATCAAATCCATTTATTTCCACTAATTTTGCTGACATGGCATCAAAAGCACCACCAATTTTCAAAATTGGTTTTGTTTTAAGTAAATTTTGTAAATTTTTTGTGGTTGACATGTTCATTAACTTCCTTATTAATAAAAAATATCCGCTACTTAAAACCATTTTTTATTTGTTAAATGACTGATTAATTGATAATACATAGAATTGCCACATTTAATAAAAAGTAATTAAAATAATATTTTATCTATGGATGCATTAATTCTTGCTGCAGGCCGTGGGACAAGAATGAAAGGAATTGATATTCCAAAATGCTTGCTTGAATTAAATGGAATTGCCTTAATTGATTATCAAATAAAATGCTTCAAAGAATTAGGAATAAATAAAATTTTTGTTGTCACTGGTTATAATTCTGATTTAATTCATTCTCATTTAAAAGATCAAGTAATTTTTATCCAAAATCAAAATTTTGCAAATTCTAATAATATAACTTCAGTATGGAGTGCTAAAGAATTTCTTACGGATGATTTTATTTGTGTATATGGTGATCTACTATTCAATAAAAAAATTTTAGAAAATCTAATTCAAGAAACTCATAATGTTTGTATGATTGTAGAAAAAAATGTTCGTTCTGAAACTATGAAAGTTAAAATTAAAAATAATCAGATCATTCAAGTTAATAAAAAAATTATTGAATCTGAAGCAGATGGAAATTTTATTGGTATGGCAAAATTTGATAAAAATATAATTCCCAAACTGTTTAATGGTATATCTAATTGTCTTGAAATTGACAAAAATTCCTATTATACATCTGCTATTGAATTATTAATAAATAATGGACAATTTGTAAATTATATTTTTACAAATAATCTTCAATGGATGGATATTGATGAACCTAATGAATTTGATGAAGCAAAAATCCTTTTTAATCAACTGGAAAATGAAAAATAATGTGTGGTATATGTGGACTAACATGGTCTGATTCAAATTTAATTCGTAAAATGGGAAATAAAATAAAGCATAGAGGACCAGAACAAGAAGGTTTTTTCGTTGATGAACATGTTTCGTTATGTTGTGAACGACTAAAAATCCTAGATTTACGGGAAACAGCTAAACAACCACAACATAACGAAGATTCAACAATCTGGGTAGTTCTAAATGGTGAAATCTACAATTTTCGAGAATTAAGACAAAAATTAGAATATAATCATACATTTTATACAAATTCTGATACTGAAGTAATTTTACATGCATATGAAGAATATGGTGAAAATTGTTTAGATCATCTAAATGGTATGTTTGCATTTGCAATTTGGGACACTCAAAAGAAAAAACTTTTTCTTGCTAGAGATAGATTAGGTGTGAAACCACTTTATTATTCAATTGTCAACGACGATCTTTTATTTTCATCTGAAATTAAGTCTATTTTACAATATGAGGAAGTAGAAAGAACACTAAATTATTCTGCACTATCTCAATTTTTAACTTATGCTTATACAATTGACGGCCAAACTTTGTTTAAAAATATTTTTGAATTATTACCTGGACAAAAACTTGTTTATTATTTTGATGAAAAAAAACCACAAATAAGCAATTATTGGAATTTAAATTTACAAAACTCATCTGACTCAGAAGATATAATTTTAAAAAAATTAGAAAAACTCCTTACAAAATCCATTGAACTTAGATTAGAAAGCGATGCTCCTGTGGGGGCATTGTTGTCTGGAGGACTTGATTCAAGTATTATGGTTGCAATACTAAATAATATTACAGAAACACCTGTTAAAACATTCACAACTGGATTTGGTCATGAATTAGATGAATACAATGAAGCAAAAATTGTAGCTGAACATTGTGGAACAGATCATAATGAGATAGAACTATCTTATAAAAAATTGACAGATAGTTTACCTACAATATTATGGCATATGGAATTTCCTTTTGGAAGACCATCTATTTTATCAAATTTTTTAGTTTCTGAAGAAGTAAAAAAATTTGTTACCGTTGCATATACTGGTGAAGGATCTGATGAATTATTTGGTGGTTATAACAGATATATCAAATTTTCAGAAAAAAATTCAATCTCTTTACACGATAAAATCAATTCAATACCATCTGGATTTTTTTCAAATTCACAGGATAGGGATATTTTTTCACAATCATTGGAAATTCAATCTTTAAATGAAACTGAACCTAATCTTGCTTTTTCAAAATTTTCAGAAAAAAATCAAAATTATGATTTACTTAACCAAGTTTTATTATTTGAATTAAAAACTGAAATTCCAGGCGCACAAACTTGGAGAATAGATCGCGCAGGTTCAGCTCATGCATTAGAATTGAGGGAACCCTTTTTAGATTATAATCTAGTAGAATATTCTGCTTCTATTCCTGCAAATTACAAAATAAATTTTAATGGTGAGATTCAAAAAAAATTCATACTACAAAAACTTGCAAAGAAATTCTTACCTGATGTTATAGCTAAAAGGAAAAAATTTCCATGGGGAATCCCGTATTATGATTTTTTTATTAATGAATTTTTACCTCTTGCAGAATGTCTAATTGATAAAGGAATTAAAAATCATAGACCATTTTTAAACTCTAATTCGAATCAAATACGTGATTTATTTTCAAATGTTTCAAAATTAGATGATAAACATATCAAATCTAAAGATATTGAAATTAATGATCGAATTTTGAGACAAATAATGTTCCTATTCAATCTTGAATTATGGTATCAAATGTTTATTGAAGTTGATGATATTAAAAATCCTTCATTATCTATTAACAAATATGTATAATAGGTGATAAAAGTTCAAGCCATAATTTTAGCTGCTGGAAAAGGAAGTAGATTTCATAACTTAACAAAAACAATTCCAAAATGTCTATTAAATATTGGAAATACAACAATTTTAGATAGACAAATAGATTTATTGCTTGAAAATAATGTTGATGAGATTTTTGTAGTTACAGGTCATCAATCAGATTTGATTCAAAAACATCTTAATAAAAAAAATGTTAAAATCATTAAAAATAAAAAATATAAATTTTTTGATAATCTGTATTCTTTTTGGTGTGTAAAAAATTTTATTACAAATGATTTTATTTGTATTTATGGTGATCTAGTGTTTGATAAAAAACTTCTCTTGGAAATCATTAAAAATAAAAATAATTGTTTAATAGTAGATGATCCAACTTATGAATTTGATAATCATTCTGTGGAAATAAAAAATAATTTAATAAAAAATATTAATTTTAATTATGATATTTTAAAACATAATGGTCAATTTATTGGAATTTTAAAATTTAATAAATCATCATTATCTTTACTAAAAAAATCTATTAATGTTCTAGAAAAAAATAATAATCTGGATGGTGAATTTATTCGATTAATAAAATCTCTCATAAACAATAAAATGATTATTCATGCACATTGTGTTAATAAAAAAATCTGGATTAATGTTAATGATAAAATCAACCTTGATGATGCTAGAAAACAATTTAATTAATTTTCAACCTAAAAGTTATTATCTAAATTGATTAATTTAGTAGTATGACTGAAAATCCTAATGCAATTATTTTTTGTGGTTCTGGAAAACCATTAGAAGAAAAAAATTATTCAATTTCGGAATTATCTAATGAAAATGAGGCAATTGTTGAAATATCTATTTCAACTGTTTGTGGTTCTGACGTTCACACTTGGTTAGGACATAGGCCTTTTCCTACTCCTTGCATTTTAGGTCATGAAATGGTTGGTAAAATCATCAAATTAGGAAAAAATCTAAAACATGATTTTCTGAAAAATGAATTATCTGTTGGCGATAGAATAACTTGGTCCATGACTGCAAGTTGCGGGGATTGCTATTATTGTAAAATTGCTAATCTCCCACAAAAATGTGTTAAATTATTCAAATATGGTCATGTAACTAGCGATGAAGCACCTCATTTTACAGGTGGATATGCAAAATATGTAAAAATTGTCAATGGAAGTTATATTTTTAAAATTCCTTCTGATCTATCTGATAAAGAAGTGGTACCTTTGATGTGTGCTGGTGCTACAATTACTAGTGGATTAGATGCAGTAAATTTCAAACCTTGTGATTATGTAGTAATTCAAGGCTGTGGTGCTTTGGGACTTTATGCATGTGCTTTTTCTAAACAACTTGGATGTAAAACTGTCATTGCGTTAGATAATGATCAAGACAGATTAGAAATGTCTAAAGAATTTGGTGCAGATATTTTAATTAATGTAAATATTGAAAAAGATCTAATTTCTAAAATTCAAAATATTACAGAAAAACGTGGCGCCGATTATGTAATAGAAGTTACTGGTAATCCAAATGTAATTTCAGATGGAATAAAATTTTTAAGAATAGGTGGAAGTTATGCACTATTGGGAGCAATTTATCCTGGAAGTCAAATTACATTAGATAGTTCAGCAATTCTTACAAAATGTCTTAATCTTAGTGGAATGCATAATTATGCTCCCATTCATTTACAAAAAACTATTGAACTTGTTCAACAATCTAAAAATAAATATCCTTATGAAAAAATTGTAGGTCCAACCTTTGAATTTTCTAAAGATGGATTAGAAAAAGCATTTAATTCATTAAATTCTAAAAAATCTTTACGACCTGCTATTATTCCTAATTAAATATTATATTATTTTGAAATAATAATTTCTTGATTTTTTTCTAAAATATTATATTTTACTAAATCTCTTCCTGGATTTGTAACACAATGACCATTTGAAATATCAAATTCCCAGCCATGCCCACCACATGTTAATACTTTTTCTTTAACTTCACCTAATTCCAGGGGCCATTTTGCATGAGGACAAATTCCACTAAATGCAAAATATTTTTCACCATCAAAATATACTATTATTTTTGGACTTTTTGATACTTCGACAAGTTTTCCTTTTTCTAAGGTTATTTTTTTAATAATTAATTCCATTTTTAATGTATTTTTTCATAAATGTTATAAATATTAGAAATTCTTGTAGGATTTGGATCGTATAATAAATTAATAAAATGTTCATTCCATTGATCAGGTTTTCTATCTCCTTTCCATCTAGCTGATAAAAATAATGTTTCCCACAATAACTCTTCTGAGACTGATTTTTCTACCAAATGTGCTGGAATTTTCATGAAATAATTCCAATCATCGGTTTTACCTTCTGTAACATATGTTCCTGATTCTTTATCTTTTGAAATATCTAAAATGAATTCTCCACCATTTTTGCCATCTGCAATTAATTGAACTTTCATATCAATATGCTTGCGTGCAATAGGATTTTCTGTAATGATTTTATTGAAATAGTCTGATATTTTAGTTGATAATTTTGATGATGCTTCCCCTTCATCTTTCCATCTTTTATTCAAATCTTCTTGCACTTGAATTGATAATTCATTTAAGGCATCCATTTTATTTGTAGATAAAAT
>Ga0315322_10000582_pt1 | contig 27304 bp, 22 predicted proteins | sample M110021515metaG_FD_203461 | JGI IMG/M metagenome (GOLD analysis project Ga0315322, IMG submission 203461) | Ammonia-oxidizing marine archaeal communities from Monterey Bay, California, United States - M1 100m 21515 | ecosystem: Environmental > Aquatic > Marine > Intertidal zone | place: USA...
CGTATGTTGATGCCATTGATCGGGCGGGTATTAAGCCTCTCAATGGCACGGCAACAAATCCACTTGTCGTTCAGTCGCCGATGACAATCGAAGCTGCAGCTGGTGATGCGGTGATCGAAGTCGCTCCACCAACAACAGCGGGCCTACGAGTACATTACTCAGTGGAATATCCGGGCTCACCAATACCGGCCCAGCAGTATGAGGCTGTGGTATCACCAACTTGTTATCGAGAAGAGGTTGCGGCCGCTCGAACATTTTTGTTGGAAGAAGAAGCCCGCAAGTTACAGGAGGAGGGTGTGGGCCTGACCGTCACTACTCAGGATCTCATAGTTTTTGGTGAGAATGGCCCGCTCGAGAACGAATTGCGATGGCCGAATGAATGCGCGCGTCATAAGGTTCTAGATGTCATTGGCGACTTGTTTCTAGCAGGGAGGCCTTTTTATGGTGACATTGTTGCGCGCAGAAGTGGTCATTGTTTGAATGCAGAGGTTTTGGCTGCAGTTTTGGAAGCAGAGATCCGGATGTCGGGAATGTCTGGAAGCATGTGATGAAACATTTGTGTTGGGTGGTGCCACCACCACTGCAAGGAGGCAGGAAATGAGTTGTGCACGAGTTGGTGTTGTGGGTTGTGGGCACTTAGGGAAAATTCATGCTCGGCTGTTGGCTGGCCGAGATGATTGCAAACTGGTCGGCGTCGTCGATCCGATTCTGGATGGTGCTTCAGCGGTTGCTGAGGCACATGGTTGTGAATCGTATAGCGAACCCGAAGACCTTGTCGGTCGAGTTGATGCAGCAGTTGTGGCAGCACCGACAGGGCTTCATGCGAAGGTTGCCATACCTCTCCTGGAGGCAGGCATCGATCTGCTTATTGAAAAGCCAATCGCTGCCACGGTGGAGGATGCACGAGCAATTGTTGTAACTGCTCGCCGGTACGGTCGCGTTGTTGCTGTCGGGCATGTGGAACGATTTAATCCTGCATGGGCTCTTGCGTGCCAGCAGCCAGGGAGGCCACTTTTTATTCAGGCTGCCCGTTTAGCTCCATTCACATATCGTTCGCTCGATGTTGGTGTCGTTTTCGATCTTATGATTCATGATATTGATCTGGTTTTGTCTTTGCAGCCAGGACGCTTAGAAAACATTGAATCCAACGGCATTGTCGCCACTGGTGGTCACGAAGATGTTGTGAAAGCAAGGCTTACTTTTGGCTCAGGCTTAGTTGCTGATCTCATGGCATCCAGAATTAATCCGGTGTTGAGCCGGGAGCTTTCTATGTGGACAAGCGAGGCCATGGTGTCGGTTGACTTCAATGCAAAGACCGTCGGTGTTGTTGCGGCCTCTGAAGAAGTGGCAGCAGGAAAATTTATTGCCGAATCGGTGCCGGTTGGGGAGCGTGCGAACGCCAAAGATGCTTTTTTTCAAGATGTGCTTCCCCATCAAGCCTTGCCAGTGCCTGATTCCAATGCAATTGCCTCAGAGCACGATGACTTTCTTAGAGCTCGTGCCGAGGGAGTCGATCCTCGTGTAAGTGCCTCTGCAGGGTCTGCTGCTCTTGAGGTGGCAACCCGGGTGCTTGATGTTCTTAGATGTACGAAACTTGGTGCGCCGCCGGCCATTATGGAGATCCGGAAAAGTGCGTAAACAAGGTGTCGCCTGATTCATGCTCCTTCGGTCAGCCTGATTGATACAACCTGAACTAGGCAGTAGCAAATGGAGATGACGTGACGATGATCAATCAGAAGCGTTCCCATATTGCCGCTGCAGAGAGACCCAGAGTGGAAGCATATTCACAAAAATACATTTGGTTCCTTGTGGCAATTTGTGTCGCCTGCGGCCTTCTTTCTATGAATACGAGTCGAGCAGACGATCTGCCATCGCAGATGCCTGGAAAGTTGACCTTCGATGGTTTTGATATCGCCCCGGGCCAGAAGCGTGTTGCGCAGGCACTTGGTGGCATGGGAGATCAGGGTGACAAAGAGCCTGAAGAGACGCCACTTGAGTTCTCCGTGAACGGGCCACCAAATAGCCGTGCTGGTTCTGGTGCTATGGCAGCTGAAGTAGGACAAGAAATCGCTTTTTTCAATATTGCCGCTGGAGTCTTAGCTGACCGCAATTCGATAGTGGATGGCCCGTCAGGGTATACGAGCAGGCTATCAATGGATTTTCAAAATGAGTCTCTCGTTGGTGGATTAGATCTCAAAACGAAAATGCGTAATTCTAAAAAACATAGTACGGTAGGCATTGAGTTTGGGCCGCGTCTTGCACGAAGATTCCGCAATGGTGTCGAGTTTTTCATGAAGGGTTCTGCCGAGGCTGTTTCTCGGTATGAACATGATGGCGATATGGCAGCTACTGGAGGACCGCTTCAGCGACCGGAGCAGGTCGGGGTAAGTGGGAGTATTGGTCTTGCACGATAATTTTGGCTCAGTGCATCAAGAACAGTAGCCGGATCGTTGTTCAGGACTGCCCAATTTCAGCCGTCTTCTCGGATAGTGGGTGTATGGGCGGAGTGTACGGCCCTATGCAAGATCACGATTTTGGAAAAGGACGAGGGCGATCAATAAGGCTATTGCAGAATATAAGCCTGCGTAGATTGCCGCCCATGCAAGGTATCCCCATGGTACCGGCACACCACCAATCACGGCCGCTTCGATTGTAAAATGCTCAAGTACTGGGAGAATGGTTGCAAAGAGCCGGCCAACAAACCGCACAATTGCCAGTTTGCCAACGCTTGACTGGACAATAAGCGGAACGAGATGTCCCAGAACGTAAATCGTGAAGCAAATAATAAGATTCGGAATCATCCCAACTCGTGTCGATACTGCCAAGCTGACTGCTGCTAGTAGAACCGTTTCCAGAAGAGAAAGGACGAGGCCCGGAACAACAGTTACCATCTCTGTCGCGCAATCTGACCACAGAGGAGCTGTCTTCGATGATTCCCGGGCGTCATAGACAACCTTGAGGCTTGTGGTTGACATCAGTACCGCGCCAAGGATCATGAAGATAAGCAAGGCAACAAGGGCCAGACCGATAAATTTACCAAGGACAAATTGTCTCCGAGTAAGAGGTTTTGAGAGAACAGTGAGTGCTGTTCGTCCCTCAATTTCATCAGAAACAGTGACGCTAGCAGTCCATATTACAACCAGGAGTGCAAGCACCTTCACCAAGGTAAGCCCACTGTCCTTAAGCATCTTCACATCTTCGCCAAACGTGTTGTACGGAATCACAATAAATGACAAGAGAAGAACGATCCCGGCCACAATAGCCACAGCAAAGATGGGCTGGCCGATGGCTTCTTTCATTGTTGACGAGGTGACGGCAGCAACTCGTCGAATGGTCAGCCGGAATAAGGAATAAAGACAAACTGTAATCAGAAGGACTGCTGCGGAAATCGGAAGGATGACAACCTCGGGGAATTCAGGCACAAGTTTCCAGCTGATTGTTAGGCGGGCCGGAGTTGCTTCCTCTCCGTCATTGAGGTTTGTTACTTCAAGTTGCGCACTTTTTCCAAGGAACGGATTTTCTTTTCCCTCCGATTTTTCCCATGACCACGGTTTTTGTCCTTCGAGGTTAATATCTGGCACCTTGAGCAAGGCAAAGCCTTCAATTGGTTTTTGCGTTCGAATAGTGATTGGTTGATCTGTTTTAAAAGAAATAGTTTCGAGTTCCTGCGGCCGAAGCGGCAGATCAATTTTCTCTTGCTCACTTCCAGGTGCAATTGTTACGACCGTCGATGAGCTATTTATGGTGAGTAGTCTGCTCAGTGATTGGCCGATACCACGGGCTGGGACGAGAGGTGTCAGGGCAATCGCTGTCCCTGATGCTGCCAGAAGGAGCCATGCGAGAGGGCCGAGGAAACCGTCATGTAAACTGGCTTTTGCTTCGGCTGCGGCCCGCGGTGCGATCAGTCGAAGAAGGCCCCACAGTGCTACAAGAACGAGAGATGCAGAAAGCGCTCCCATGCCAACGAGCCAAATCGGTGGAAGTGCGATGAGCCAACGGTTTGCAAAAAGTGGCGTTATCATGTGTTCAATAAATATAAATGACATGGAGGAAAATCAATTCAAACGGTCTCGTAATCCACGAGCCCCCTCAACGAACCTATTGTGGCATTGATATCAACTTTTCGAAAGATGGGCCGTTCAGTGACCGGCAGGTCTGATTTTTTGTGAGTAAAACGGCTGTTACGAGGAAGACGAATCGTTCAAAAGAGGGCCAGCAAGCACTGTTGATGATGAGGCTGGAAGGTGCCATTCAGCGAGAATTCGATGCAGATCTTCTCGTGAAATTTTGTCGAGTGTTGCCAGGTCATCAGGAACTGATCGATATCGGCCAAGATGAGCCCATTCGAGGCCGAGGCTAAATAATCGTTGTCTAGGCCGTTCTCCGGCGAGGACAACACGACTGAGAAGTTTGTTGCGTGCCTGGTCTACCTCATTGTTACTTAATCCGTTTTCCGCTCCTTGATAGATTTCGACAATACGATCAAGGAGTGCGTGAGTGTTCTCTGGTTCACACGAAAGTTGTGTAACAAAAACACCAGCATCCAGAAAATCATGATGATTGCATGCCGCATGTTCTGCTTTGCCTGAATCAACGAGATCCCAGTAGAGACGGCTGCCGGAATCATCTCCGAGTACCACAGCAAGAAGTTTTGCAGCGAAGCGGTCGTTGGTGTCTTCTGCCGGCCCGGGGGACATCCGGATGGCATATTCCAAGGCTGCCTGTTCCCGAGTGATAACGTCAGTGACTATTCCGGATTGCGTGGTAGAAAACTGAACTTTTCGGTTGTTGGGTGGTGAGGGTTTCCATTCTCCGCAGAGTTGATGGGCGCTTTTGATAAGAGACTCGAAGTCAACTGCACCACTTGCTGCCAAAACAAGATTGTCAGATGAATAACGCTGCTGATGGTATTCACGCATCGCCTCAACCTCGAGCGCTTCAATTGAGGAGGTGCTTCCAAGGACACTGCGTGCGAGTGGGTGGTCTCGGAAAAAAAGAGCCCGGCAGCGATCGTCAGCACCGAAAGGTGGCTGGTCGTCGTACATTTTGATTTCTTCAAGGATCACTTGTTTCTCTGTGACGAAGTCATCTTCTCGAAGAGCTGGCCGCATCATTGCCGAGAGTAACTCGAGGGCATCATGCTGTTTTTCTGGAAGAACGGCAGCATAATAGACCGTGTCTTCCTCGCTGGTGAAGGCATTCGCACTAGCACCCATGAAGTCAAAGCGGAGGTTGATATCTTCTGCAGATAAAGTATCCGTTCCCTTAAACACCATGTGTTCAAGGAAGTGGCTGGCACCAGAGATAGCATCGTACTCATCTCGTGCGCCTGTTTTTACGAAGAAACCAAGGCTTGCCGAGTGAGCGGCTTCGCTCACTTCCGCTACGATGTCGAGTCCATTTGGAAGTTGCTCATGGCGAAACTGCATCAGGTACCTCCAATGGGTCGCGGCCCAAGGAAACAGTGGTTATTTCCTTGAGAGGATTCTTGGCGAGCCAATCTTCAATGCTTTCAACGGAAAGCTCGTCAAGTCGCTCGAGATCCTCAGCAAGAGTTCGGATCCGTCCAAGGTGAAACCATTGCCTAGCCATTGCGCCTGCTCGTGCTGCTGTTGATTCCTGCTGCATGACAAGCCCGCTCTTCGCACGAGCCTTCACTCGGTCAAGTTCATCCTCAGTAATTGTTCCTGGAAGAGCTGCAATTTCATGAAGCATGACATCTAAAGTCTCCTGGGCTCGATCCGCTGTTGTGCCAGAGTAGGCCATTGCTGCAGCGAGATTTCGCTGGGTTTGGTAGCCGGCAGAGACGCTGTAGCATAGCCCCCTTTTCTCGCGAACCTCTGTAAAGAGCCTTGAGCTTGAGCCTCCACCAAGCACTGCGAGAGCCGCCGTTGCCTGAAGTGAATCTGGGTCACGGTAGGGCGGAACGTCCCAGGCGAGTGCAATATGAGTCTGTTGGGAATCGTAAGGAACATGACATGTCTTCTCACCGCGATCACCAACCGATATTGGATTGGGAGGCTGCCCCTGCCAGTCACTGAAAAGAGCTTCGATCTGCTTCACAAATTCAGGCCAGTCAAGTCGCCCGGCTACAGAGATGATCATGTCCTGTGGCTGGATGAAGGTAGTCACAAAGTTTTTCACATCGGTGTGGCTCAGTTCGGTGACATCAGCCGATGTACCCTCGCTCGGAAGCCCCCATGGAGATGGGTAGTGTGCTTTCCGTAGTGCGAGCATCGTACGGTGTGTCGGGTCATCTTCGGTGCCAGCAAGATTCTGCAGAACGACCTGACGGGCTGGTTCAAACTGGTGTTGGTCCAGGAGTGGACGACGAAGTATGTCGGCATAGATTTTAAGCGAATCTGGTAATTGTCGAGATACCATTGCCCCGGCAAAACTGCCATGGCTCATCGAAACTGACTGTGACCACTGGACGCCGGCGTTATCGAGTGCGGCGACAAGTTGTTTGCTATCACGATCGCCAGCCCCCCGGAGCATCAGTTCACCGGCAAGGGTTGCAAGGCCACAGCATGAACGACCAGTATCACGGGTGGAAAGAGAATCGTAGAGACTGCCAGCCGCGACGTGGAAAGACACAGAGACGGATTCAACGCCCGGCAAGAACTCGCCGAGTAAAATGATTCCGTTGTCGAGAGTAGCCGTCTGAAGAGTCTGCTTCACGAAATTTTGTTTATGCCATACGGACAAGTGATTACACAGATGACGAGCTGATCAGCGGTTTCGATGCACCAACTGGCATCATGTGAAGATCCTCGTCTTACTTTGATTCTGCCATATCTGACGGTGTTTCCGCCACTGCTAACTCTTGAACCACGGAGGAAACCATTGTTGTGATCACGTTCTGCTGACTGCTCATGGACGAATCCAGTTGTGAGTTTTCCTGATGCAGACGGCTCGCCGGAAATCCCAGCGGAAGGGAATCGATAGATGAATCGGGCCCATCTCGAAAGAGTGTGGAATCGATCGGTTTGTAAATTGTTTTTGATCTCCGGAAGCCAAGACGCTGATAGAGCCTGATTGCAGCGATGTTTTCAGCTGTCACCTCAAGAGTGACATGACAGGCACCTGCGGCTTCAAAACCAGACAGTGCTTGTTCTATCAAGACGCTCCCCAGTCCACCGCCTCGTTGAGAGGGCACAATGCCAATATTCTGAATCGATCCAATTCCTGAACGATCCATGACGCCTTGAATGGTTCCACACCATTCAAGGGGAGCAAACTGGGATTCATTGATTCCTCTGTAGCGATTAATTCGCCGGGCAATCAGCCAGGTGGCATCGGGCAGGAAGCCGGGTTTTCTACGAATTTCCTGCATTAGTCTCCGGCAGCCTGAAAGTTCACCGAGACACGGAAAGACCTGCGCATCAATTTCCCGACAGAAGGCTTGGTATTTTGTGCGGGCGTGAACATCAAGAAGGGCCTCGTTCCATGGAACGAGTTGGTAGCCACTCGGCAGTGACGCCAGGGGCACGTACGATCTGGGAAGATCGATATCCATTCGGAATCGTTTGCAGTAACCCGAGTCCATGAGGAATAACCTCTCCCTTTGGAATGGCATAACACACTGTCTCTGAACCTAAGACTGCATGATCTTTGCGTCAACGCGCTGGTTTTGAGAAGTCAATTTATCGCGTAAAACAATGCTGTTGGGCAAATTGAGATGATCCGGGGGATTATTCCGGCATTCCCGTCAGGTTTTGGCCGAAGCGCAGTCAACGCTTAAGTAGGATACACTTTTTTGAGTGCCCAAAAACTGTTTTTTGAGAGGTCGAAAAGGAAATGCCGCGAATCGTCAACGTCATTCTGGTTCTTTCTCTGCTTTTGGCTTCATGGAATAACTTAGAGGCAGCAACGCCCATCCGTGTTATCGCTACGACGACAATCGTTGCCGATCTGGTAGAGCAGGTTGGGGGTGATCTGGTCGTGGTTGAAAGTCTCATGGCAGATGGGGTTGACCCTCATTCCTATCGTGCAACACCGCGAGATATCGACAGACTTGTTCGTGCTGATCTGATTGTTGCCAACGGACTTCATCTGGAAGGAAAGCTGGCAGAGCTTCTGGAGCGAATTGGCCGAAAACGTCCTTTTCTGGCAGTTGGTAATGCGGTTCCAAAAGATGAATTGCTTTCCATTGGAAATGATCTGTTTGATCCACACATATGGTTTGACGCCAAACTTTGGAGTTATTGTCCATCTGCAGTTGCTGATGCGTTGTCTCAACTCGATTCCAAGGCTGCCTTGGACTACCGCCAGCGTGCTGAAAAGTATTCCAAAGATCTTTTGGAACTTGATAAGAATGTGAAGGGAAAGTTCAAAGAGATTCCTCCGCAACGTCGAGTCCTTATTACCGCCCACGATGCATTTCGCTACTTTGGCCGGGCATATGGGCTTGAAGTCATCGGAGTTCAGGGAACAAGTACAGAAAGTGAAGCTGGTCTCGCTGACATGAATCAATTGGTCGAGTTGGTTGTCCAACGCAAGATCCCAGCAGTGTTCGTTGAGACGAGTGTGTCGGATCGAAATGTTACGGCATTAATAGAAGGTGCTGCTGCTCGCGGGCATAGTGTCCGTCTCGGTGGACGCTTATATTCCGATGCATTGGGGCCCGCTGGAGGAGGTGGTGATACGCTTGAACGTGCATTACTTTCAAACGTTGACACAATTATCGAGGCACTCCGTGCGACAATCGCCTCGCAGCGTAGTGTGGAGTAGCCACCTTTTATTCTGATATGAGCTCGCTGCGAAAGAGATGAACCCGAATGGCTGGAAAGAACTCTACTCAAGAGGTGCATGCCGCTCATCCAATACTGGAGTGGCACGATCTCACTGTTGCATATGGGCGTCGTCCAGTCTTATGGAACGTGGACTTTGAAATACAAGACCCCTGTCTCTTCGGGATTATTGGGCCAAATGGTGCAGGGAAAAGCACGCTGCTCAAGGCAAGTTTGGATCTTGTGCGAAGAGCTGGTGGAACCGTGCGATTTTGGGGGCAAAAGCTTGCTGAAGTTCGTTCAAAAATCGCGTATGTTCCACAGCGAGAAACGGTTGATTGGGACTTTCCAGTCAGCGTAATGGATGTTGTCCGTATGGGTGCGACATCAAGACTTGGCTGGTTTCAACGAGGTGGGAAACGTGAGCGTGAGTTGGCTCGTGCAAGTCTTGATCACGTCGGTCTTGCGGATTTTGCAAATCGACAAATAGGGAAACTCTCAGGGGGGCAGCAGCAGCGTGTCTTTTTAGCTCGAGCGCTTGCTCGTGAGGCTGAGATTTATCTCCTCGATGAGCCTATGGCAGGTGTCGACGCTGGCTCGCAGGAGCAGATATTCAACATTCTTGCCGAACTGCGGGACCAGGGAAAATTAGTTATTGCTGTGCATCACGACATACGTACGGCGGCGGAATGGTTTGATGCAGTTGCTCTTGTTGATATGCGTCTTGTTGCAGCCGGTCCAACGGCTGAGGTGCTTACGCCGGAAAATCTGACGATGACATATTCTGGCCGCCTCAGCATTCTCGATGAAATTGGAGAAGCAGTGGAGCGGGGAGGAAGGACATCATGATTCATTTAGCCGTCGCTATCGCATTCCTGCCATACAACACCCTTGTTGTTGCTGCTGGTGTCGCAGCGGTCGGGTGTGCTGCTGGCGTGATTGGTACGTTTGGCGTTCTGCGAAAGAGAGCGCTTGTCGGTGATGCTGCAGCACATGCAACGCTCGTGGGAGTTGCATTCGCGTTACTCTTAACAGGACAGCGTGATCTCGCTGTCCTTCTTGTCGGTGGTCTCCTCTCAGCAATGGTTGCTATTGTTCTTTTGGTTCTTATTCGAAAGTTTACCCGCACGCGTGATGATGCAGCGACTGCGATTGTACTGAGTGTGTCATTTGGCTTGGGGATTACATTGATTTCGGGAATGGTGAGTCGTGGGATTCCTGGAAGTGGTGGCTTGGAGCGATTCTTGCTTGGGCACACCGCGTCGCTGACAGCCAATGATGCACTCTTGCTTGGAATTGTTTCAGTTGTCGGTATTTTGTGCATCGTGGTCGGTTTGAAGGAAGCAACAATGGTCGCGTTTGATCCAGGTTTTGCCGCGGCAGCCGGATGGCCAGCGGCGACAATAGATCTTGTGTTGATTGCTCTGATTGCAGTGATGGTTGTTGTTGGACTGCCAGCAGCCGGGGCAGTCTTGGTCACGGCACTTGTTGTTATTCCTCCAGCTGTTGCCAGGCAATGGACCGATCGGCTTATTCCCATGCTTGTCATTGCCGGGTCAGTCGGATTACTCAGCGCGCTGGCGGGAGTGGTACTCAGTAGCCTCGCTGTGCAGGTGCCAACAGGCCCGGTTGTCGTTCTCGTGGCGACGGCACTCTTAATCCTTTCCATTCTCGTAGCACCGTGTCGAGGAATACTGTGGCGGACGCGAGCAGTGAGCGGATTATCCGCTGTGTCGCTCGTGGAAACAGAAGTCCGCGCAGCCACTCCTCGGGTAATGGAGCGAAAGCCGTGACTATTTTGTCAGCTCACGCGACGTTGACCTCCTGGCTGGAATCCATTGGGCCGTTGCACGGATGGGCGATTGCTACAGCAGCGGTTGTTTCTGCGTGCTGCGCAATTGTAGGCACACCCCTGGTTGTCCGTCGTATGAGCTTGCTGGGAGATGCAATCAGCCATGCTGTGCTCCCTGGGCTTGTCGTGGCAGTACTCCTTGGGGCTCAGCCCGGTGGCATCGGTGTACTGTTCGGTGCAACGGCCGCAGCAATGGTGACGGTCTGGTTCACTCGATTTCTATATCGCCAGGCAGGACTGTGGGAGGATGCAAGTGTTGGGGTTTCCTTTACAACGCTGTTCGCTGCTGGAGTGCTTCTGGTTACACTGTCCGGTTCGCGCATTGATCTTGATCCTGGCTGTGTGCTTTACGGCATTCTTGAACTTGTGCCTTTTGACACCGTGGATGTGTACGGTTGGGATATTCCAAGAGCTTTTTTGTCCGCGTCATTCGTGTTGTTACTCGTGAGTTTTGGCATGTGGTGCACATGGCGGTGGCAGCTCTTCACCGCCTTTGATTGTGATGCTGCCAAAGCTGCCGGTGTACCAACTGTTGCAGTGACTATGGGTCTCTTAGTTGGCGTCTCATTGGCCACAGTTGCCGGCTTTGTAGCTGTCGGCGCTATTCTCGTCGTTGCGATGCTTGTGGTGCCTGCTGCAACTGCGGAGCGGTTGGTTCATAGACTTCATCATGCAGTATGGTTGGCCGTTGTGATTGCTGTGGTTGGTGCTGTTGGTGGCTATCTTCTTGCGTGGAGGCTTGGGACGTCTGCCGCTGGCATGATGGCGGTTGTATTGGGCGTTGAATATGTCATTGCCATTCTTGTTGCTCCTGATGATGGAGTCGTTGCTCGCTTGATTTCGAAGATTGTCTATCTCTGGCGAGTGCAATGCGAAGATCGGTTGGCCTCACTTTGGAGGGCAGAGGAATCAGGTCAAGCGAGACATGAAGACGCATTTGGTGGACTAGTAAATCGATGGTTGTGTGTGAATGGGCAGGTGCGAAAACAGGGGGGCGGTCTTGTCCTGACTCCACAGGGGCGATTGAACGCGGAAGTCATCGTGCGGTCTCATCGGTTATGGGAAACCTGGCTGGGAAGGTACGTGGACTTACCAGTCGATCACCTTCACCCGCCAGCAGAGTGGATTGAGCATCATCTCGGGGAACAAGTTCGGAAACGCATTGAGAATGAGCTTGGGAACGAAGACGTCGACCCGCACGGAAGCGTTATTCCGCGGGAAAAAAAGTAACCCATGTCGTACGGTTTCATTGCCTGAGATCCAGCTGGTTCGCTGCAGCATGGCAGGCCGTTTTGGCTTTCAAAACAGGCCAGGATCGAGGGGCATTGCTGAAGAGTCATGAACCGCGTATCTCCTACAAACGGTACGAACTGGCTGCCGAATCACTCAGTTCGTGAGGGAAAGGCCACAAGTTAGCGGGTTTATTTGCGTTCTCCATTCAGCGAGGGTATAGCCAAGTGATAGTGTGAGCAGTCTTGCACGTCTAAGAAGAAGGTTTTAGAACCTCGATCTTGATGGCATTTGCTGTCGGAATGAGTGGTGAGCGGACTGCCAAAATAACTGTTTATTGGACTAACGCAGTGCACGGAAAAATGATGCAACTTGTGAAGGATCGTTCTCCACGAAATCCGGTGCTGATCGCACTGATCACGATGTCATTGCTGCCGCTGGGGATTCTCGGTGTCGCAATGTATCAGTCGGCACTGGTGGCCATACGGGGAGCAGCATTCCAGCGGGTTGAACTGGCTTCTGGTCTGATAGCAAATACAGTGAGTCTCGGCTTCGCTGAACTTGCAGCCGAAATTCAGGTGACGGCCTCTCTTCCTCGTGTTCCAACAAGTTCTGCTGAGTTGATCAAAGGTTTTCGTGAATTTGATTCGAATCCGGCAGATGAAGATCGTGTTCGCAGCGGGCTACTCACGTATTACGCAGCAGCAGTCGATGAAGATTCAGATGAAGATTCGGTCAAAGAATCGCAACAGAATGATGCCCTGAAAGCCAACGAAATTGTTCAAGGACTACAAGGTCCTGGGCTGTTTCTTCATGATCTTTATGTACGCAGTAATCCAAACGGAGTCGGCAGTAAAAGTCTATTAGACGACGCTGGTGACGGTTCGTCATACTCTGCTGGTCATGTTGAATTTCATCCACTCATGCGGAGCATAAAACAACGGTTGCGGCTCTACGATGTTTTGCTTGTCGATGCAAACACCCGAAACGTCGTGTACAGCGTGAATAAAGGTCGTGATTATGGTGTAGGGTTTTTGTCAGACGCGTTCGATCAAACCGGTCCTCTTGACGCTGTAGACAAACTGCTTGACGGATCTGTAAAAGACGGTTTTACCTGTGTCGACTATACAGCGTACGGGCCGGCAGGAATCCCTGTTCTCAGCCTCGCTACGTTGGTTCAGAGTGAAGGTAATGTGTCTGGTGTTCTACTTTTTCTTGTTTCGTTCGATCAGCTGGATCGGGCAATTTCAAAGGGCAATACAGCTTCGGGTAGCGTTTCGTATGAAGTGTATGGAGACAAATGGGCGAGAGCGACCGGCGGAGAGTTTCCGGAGGTGAGGCCCCATCTTTTTGTTTCTGACGAAGCGCAGCAAAAGTTCGATTTTTTTACAAACTCGAAGAGCGATACATCAGTCAATGAGGAAAAATCACGATCCTTACTGTGCTCCGCTTCAGTGAAGACAATTTGTCCGCAGGCAGTCGATTCAGATATTGCCTGGATGCTCGTTGCGACAACGCCAGAAGCAAATGTTATGGCGGCAGCGTTTTCTGTCAAAGTATTCGGACAGACGGTTTTCGGAGCCACTGCTGTTGCAATTCTTTTGTCGGCATTCATTCTCGCGCGCTTACTCACGAAGCGTCATGCAGAACAACTTAGGCTTGCTGAAATGGTTACGAATACTTCGGTACAATTGGTTCAGGCTGATGCAGAACTTGAAGTTGTGTATCTGAATCCAGCCACAGAACAGGCACTGAAACTTCACCCCGATATTGGTGTTGAAGGTATCGGTGTCACACTGTCGGAACTTTTCGGACAACAATCCGAAGATTTTGAATTCATGAAGGATCCAGCCAGTCTGCCGCAGGCAATTCAGGTTCACTCTGGCAGTGAGGAGCTGGAGCTCCACGTTTCTGCAATCGAGGGTCGTCACGGTGAATTTCTTGGGCCGATGGTCACCTGGAGCATTGTGACAGAAAAGGCCCGTGCAGAAGAGCGAGAGCGAAAGCTTTCTGAGCAGATAATGACATCAAAAGATTCTCTCGAGAAGTCGCAGCGAGTCTTGCAGCAGGGTGTCGACTCACTTTCCAGTCTTTTTGAAGCTGCTTCAGCTGGTGATCTCACCAGAGAGGTTGCTCTTGAGGGGAGTGATCAACTTGCAGCGTTGGGTCGCAATGCTCGTGATATGCTCAAGAATCTTCGTGAAGTTATTTCCAAAATCGCAGCTGCAGCGGAGCAGCACGGCGAAGGATCGCGGATGATAGCAGACAGTGCGGCCAGTCTGAGTGAGGGAGCGCAGAATCAGGCGGCTAGCATTGAAGAGATTAGCTCCGCGATGGATGAGCTGGCGACGTCTATTGTCGATGTCTCAGGTAATGCGGCTAATTGCCAGAAGGAAGCAAATAAGACAGTGAATCTTGCGCAGGCCGGCAGCCAGGCAGTCCGCGATGCAGTTGACTCCATGAAGGCGATTCACAGCTCTTCTGAACAGATTCGTGACATTATTACGATCATCAGTGACATCACTTCCCAAACAAATCTACTCGCTCTAAATGCAGCGATTGAGGCTGCACGGGCTGGTGAACATGGCCTTGGCTTTGCCGTTGTTGCCGAGGAAGTTCGCAAGCTTGCCAATCGTACAAGTGAAGCTACCACAGATATCACACAGCTTATTAATGAGTCGTCTGCAAGAATCCAAAAAGGTGCTTCGCTTTCCGAAATTGTTGGCGGATCACTTGAGTCAATTGTGACAGCCGCTGATACGACCGCGAATGCGGTTGGTGAAATTGCAATGTCGAGTGAGTCGCAGGCAAGAAACGCTGCAGAAGTGAAGCGAACAATCTCATCGGTGTCACAGACGATTGAAAGTAACGCAGCGGCATCAGAAGAACTTGCCGCAAGCTCAGAAGAACTTGGTGCACAGGCCCAGGGGCTGTGGGAATTGGTTAGGCAGTTTAGGCTCTAGTGCATTTCTTGAGAAATTACTGTTTTCGGCCGTCACACATCAGACCGAACCTGCTTCTTGTCGTGGCACAACTTGCTATGCACGCTGAAAATGAAAATTTCCGGTTGTCAGTTCGTCAAGAACGGCATCGTTTTTACCGAATGTCTTCTGTACAGTCCGATGAATTATTTTTTGCCTCCCAAGTACCTACGTAAAAAATCTCATGTCCGACTACGCCCATCTTGATTTTACGACGTGGTCTTCGAAAGCCGAACTTGTGGGTGACGTTGCTGAAGTGCTTTCACCCCAATTGTTGAAGCAGTATTCCGGTACGTCACTCAAGCGGCCGGGCTATGTTTTTCGAGACGGACTCGATAACTCCTACCGCTCCTTCATTATCTCAGATGATGACCGCAAGTGGTGGAGCATTCTGTGGACTGGGGATCGGGTGCAGGCTGACAATCTGCTCGATGTTGCTATTGATGTCTGGCAGTCACGCCTTCGTAACGTTCTTGATGAATCGTGACATTCTGCCGTCACAGGTTCTTCTGTTGATCAACTCTCAAGACGACGGAGTAGTTTGATGTTTCGGATATCGTTTTTTGGGTCAGGCTTGCCGTCCACGCCCTCTTTTGGAGTCTCGAGAATAAAGGGTACTTTTTTGAGTTTTGGGTGAGTCACAAGCAATTTGAAGGCGGCGCGTCCGATCTTGCCCTGACCGATACCCTCGTGGCGATCGACGTGCGAACCCAGCTCACGCTTGGAATCATTAGCGTGAATAACCTTGAGTCGTGAAAGACCGATCGTGTTGTCGAATTGCCGAATAGTTTCGTCAAGAGATTTTTTTGGTTGGAGTGGATACCCAGCGGCAAAAACATGACATGTATCAAGGCATACGGCAACACGTTCCTGGAGTGATTTGATTTTGTCGATGCGATGAAGCATGGCAGCGATTTCCTCGAACGTATCACCAAGGCAGGTGCCTTGGCCGGCTGTGGTTTCGATGAGAATACCACTGCTGAGTTTCTTGGTTTTGCGTAATGATTCTATAATCCCATCAGCGGCACGGTTTACAGCCACTGTACGATCTTGTTCCCCGGCTGCTCCTGGATGCGCCACCACCCACGGAATCCCAAGAAGGTCTGCTCGTTCTAATTCTGTCACGAGTCCTTGGATCGACTTCTTTCGGAGGGTGTCATCTCCAGACGCTGGATTAATGAGATATGAATCGTGCGCAATGACAAGTTTGAGGTTGGACTTGCTTACTGCTTCTCGGAAGGCCGTAGCAATCTCTTGGTCGATAGGCTTTACAGCCCACTGATTTATGTTGCGGGTAAATATCTGCATGCAGTCACACCCGGTTTCAGTTGCCCGCTCGACAGCTTTGGGCAGCCCTCCAGATATTGATTGATGTGCTCCAAAGGGGCGAGCCGAACGTTTGCCCGAGGTAGATGTGCGTGTCGGAGATGGCTTTTTCTTCGCTACTTTTGGCATCATGTTTCTTTGGGTGAGAAAGGGGAATATGGGGAGTTGCTCGTTGAGGACATTCTTCTTTTGCCCCTTGATCAAAGGAAGTTTACACTGTGAACAGGGCGGTCGCGTTTCAGAGCATCGTTCCAGCACGAAGGGAAAATCAAATGGTCCCAGTTTTATCATTTCTTGTCATTGTGCTCGGCCTTGCAACAGGGCTTATGCTCACTGTTATGGTGGTTCGTCCTGTTCAAGCAGCGAGACGAGCAGAGAGGCTTGCGCGTATTCAAAGAGATTTTCGACGTCAAAGAGAACAGCTTGAGGCAAAGTTTATTGATGAAGCAGCTGCAAGTGGAAAGCCTCGTGGTCTGAGATGGTCGGATGTCGCTTTTGATGACGACGTCATGTATGCTCGCGATCGAAAGACTGGTGGCCTGAAAGCTCTTGTCGCTATAGAAGTTTGCTTCGAGGCCATTGAGGGCGGTGGCATGGAGGAAGTTGAAGCCGTGTCGAATGTTCGGGCGGCAACAGCGGAGTTCCTTCATGATGATGAGCGTTGGTTTACCAAAGGACGAGTGTTCTTCAATCTTGGGCCAAAAGGTCTTATTCGATACCTGCATGCGGATCTTGAATCCGTTGAGTGCGGGGTGCCAGCGGGAACGAATCCGTCAGCAACGAAACCATCTGCGATATAGCGAAGGCGCAGAACGTCGTATGCAGTCGCAGAAGATAGGCGAACAGCGTGGACTTTGTGTCCCGGTTCAATGGTAAACACCACGAATCATCGGTCTGTAAAGCCGCAGTTCCCCATTCTCGATCAGCATCGTGTTCAGACTGTGATTCACTGACGCCACGCGCCGATATATCTAGCAGGGTCGATTTCAGGGTCGTTCGCTGACAGGTGGTGGGGGTATGGACAGGCCGGTATTCAGAATGTTCTTTGATCGAAATTGGTGCCTTCTTGTGCTGGCATCAATGATGTCTTTGCCGTGTTCCTTCGCAGCTCAACCTGCGCCAACAATTCGCGAGCCTGCGAAAACACAGAAAGAACGATGTGCTGCGGCAGATGGGTATCTGTCTGATAGTTGCGAATATTGGCAAGCTGCCAATCGCATGAGAACGGACTGTTCGCATCTTACTGTCGAAGCCTATTACGCTGCCGCGGAAGCTGCCTGGAATGCTATTTGGACTGCACCGGAGTCACCAGCCGTTGTCGAAGATGCCACAAATGCGTATGGCGATGCACTTGTTGGGCTTCTGCAAGCAGCACGAGAGCAGGGGCGGCTCCAGCCCGAAGGCCTCTGGATTGGGTCACGGTACAGGCCAATCCGTATTCCAATCGTTCTCAAAGGTTTGCCGATTTCTGCATGCAACATTGAAAGTATCGAGCCATTTCAACCACCCAAAGACAAACGGCTTTCCCGCAGGCACTATCGGCCGGGTTTTGGTTTACCGGTTACTATTCGTGTGAAGCCCGGCCCTGAAGGGACCATTCGTGGAGACTTTGATCCACCACGGCTTTCTCTGACGGCTACAGCAGTCCTGCGATTCAAAGTTCCAGGGAACGAAAAACCAATACAAAAGTTTGTCGGTCCGTTAGCAAGAGAACGTGCTCCTGCAGTACTTGACCTCGTTGAACCTTTGTCGGTTTCGGGTGTCCACATTGGTGTTGCCCATCCTCCGGTGGCGGCCGATCTCAGCATGCCCATGCTCGACATGCTTGAGGGTATGCCAAAGTCTGGACTTGAAGGTTTCATTATGCCGTTTGAAGGCGGAGTGACGGAGCCGCGGCTGGAATTTCTCCAGCCGCACGTCAAGGGTCGGATACCCGTGGTGTTCATTCATGGGCTCGCCAGTGATGAAGGCACCTGGTTTGACTTGATCAATGATTTGCGGGCATGTCCGTTTTTTCAGCGGCAGTACGAACCGTGGGTGTATCACTATCCAACAGGGGCTTCGTTTCTTCCTGCCTCAGCAATGTTACGGCAGAGTTTGCGTCGAATAGTGAAAGAACTTGATCCTGATGGTGAGGAGAAGCAGTTGCAAAACCTTGTGCTTATTGGGCATAGCATGGGAGGGCTGCATGCGAAGCTTCAGGTCGTGGCATCAGGAAATCATCTGTGGAATGCGATGGCGACTGTGCCATTTAATACAGTCCGAATGCCTCAATCCGTACGGGCCAAAATTGAGCCATCGCTCTTTTTCGAACCAGTCACAAACGTCAAACGAGTGGTGTTCATAGCAACACCACATCAGGGATCGTCACTGGCTTCATTAGCTCTTGGGAAAATAGCATCGCTTACCGTTGAGCGGCCACCAGAACTTACTGCGATTCACGATCAATTGGTTGCAGAGAACCCTGGTGCGTTACGGCCGGAGTTTGAAGAGTCGCTACCGACAACAATCCAATTGCTTGCACCGAACTCACCATTGCTTGAAGCGTTGTACGGCCTTCGGCCTCCCTGCTGGGTTACAATTCACAACGTTATTGGTGTGGCTCATCATACGCTGCGTGGTGAGCGGACTGATTGCGTTGTCTCAGAATCGAGTGCGCGACATCCAGGGGCAATAAGTGAACTTGATGTCAAGGCAACACACACAGGTGTTCACCATAAATTGACGACAATCGATGAGATCGAACGAATCTTACGGCTCCATCTTGTAGAGTCTGGGCTTCGTACAGCCAGCAACTAATGCATAGAGGCTTGCATGGTATTGCAAACATGCGAACGGTTGCTTCAAAGTCCTCTTCGCAGTTTCATGCTTTGCAAAAGCAGCCCGCTTCCCGAAGCTCATCTTTTATAGTTGGCCCCGAACTCTCAGTAGAAAATCATTGGGGTTTTACGGGAACGGCAAGAGATGCACATTCTTGAACTGGTGAACTCACGAAAGCAAGGATCATTTTGTACGAATGAACCATTTTTTTGGACGAGTGCCGCGTTTCATTATCGAGGAACATAAGTTTTGACAAAAAGGCTTTAAATGCAATGTATTGTCGGGACTAATCACAATAGACTTCAAGCGGATTTGGGGAGATACATCATTACTTCATGGAGTTCTTGCTATGAATGATCTAAAAAAACAGGTGGCAAGCCGGAAAGCATTTACGCTTATCGAGCTTCTTGTGGTTATCGCGATTATCGGTGTTCTTGTTGGCCTTCTTCTGCCGGCAGTACAACAGGCGCGAGAGGCTGCGAGAAGAAGTGTTTGTACGAATAACCAGAAGCAGTTAGGGCTGGCGCTTCATAGTTTTGCCGATACAAAAGTGGAACGATTTCCAGCTCAGAACGGTGGTACGTGCTGCTGGACAAGCGGGCTTAATTGCAATAACTCAAATAACGCAAACCGTAGAAGTGTTTTTCTTGAGCTTTTGCCATTCATTGAAGAGGCCGCAGTGTATGAAAAAATGATGTCCGGCTATGGCGGTCGCACGGCAGGCGGTGTGTACCCGTGGTGTCGTTGGGATGATGTATGGAATATCAGTCCTGCGGCATATCGTTGTCCAAGTGATTTGGCAGATGGATGGAACGACGGCCCAAAGAATCCACGGCAGTCCGGGAATTACGTTGCCTGTACGGGTGACAATGTGCATCAGCACAATGGTCGCGGTACGGTTGGCAACTGGAATGCTGAGACGGGCAGGGGCATATTTTTTCCTGCAACGTATGATTCGAATAACAAAATCAGTTCAACGGGCTGTAAGTTTGCAAAGATTTCAGACGGGCTTTCTAACACAATTGCTTTGAGCGAAGTGAGGCACCATCTTGAGACGAGTGGTGCTCCTACAGCAGCTGGAGCAAAAGACAGTATTTTTCAGTACGAGGCAGTTGGTATCACAGGCATAAGAAATAATCCAAGTCTGTGCCTTACGTATAACTCGGGCGGGTATCTACCTGCCGGAACGTCAAGAAAAGGTAAACGAGGAAATTGCTGGCGAGATGGGCAGATCGGTCGGTCAGGATTCAATACGGTGCTGCCGCCAAACTCTCCGTCCTGTTCGCAACAGAACAACCAAAATGGTGATGCCACAACAGTTGTTTATCCACCAACAAGTGGTCATCCAAGTGGTGTTGTCGTGGTCATGGCTGATGGGGCGACAAAGTTTATCAACGATACTATTGACTACAACGGTGGGTCTGCTCAGGCCCCTCGAAGAGACGCAACTGGTGCAAGTCCATATGGTGTTTGGGGAGCAATGGGAACCAAGGCTGGTGGGGAAGCTATTTCCCAGCCGTAATTGGCGTTCTTCGTTTTTTAGCGGATAGGATCGACGCTCGATCCTATCCGCTTGTTTGTGTTTCTCAGGTATTCCAGAACAATTTGAAAGTGAGATGGATTGTGGAAGTCAAAATTTTCAGAACACGAGGCTTGCTGCTGATCACGGCGTGTATTCTCGGTCTGGCCTCAGGCTGTTCTCGAGGGCGGCAGTATCCGCCAACACATTCTGTCAGTGGTGTCGTAACGGTCGAAGGTCAGCCTGTTGCGGAAGCAATTGTTTCTTTTTTGCCCGACGATGGTCAAAATCCGGCGAATGGTGTAACAGATGCTTCCGGGCGATATGAACTCACATCGTTCACTCGAGGTGATGGTGCGATGGAGGGTTCATTTCGGGTGACGATAGTCAAATATGAAAAAGAGGGTGAAGACAAACCTGCAGCGAGTGCAGAGAAGCCAGCAGCAGAAGCCGAGTCCGAGGAAACAGGAAATGAGGGCTACGTGCCCGCAGGTATGGTTGTCTCACAATACGACACAGGCCCAAAAAACCTTTTACCGAAACAGTATGCGGACCAGCAGGAAACGCCTTTGACGGCTGCTGTGCGTTCAGAAGAGAATTCAATTGACTTCAACCTGTCCGAGTAAATCAGGTGTTTGAAATGGCTGAAGACGGGTTGTTACACCTGAGGAATTAGTTTTTCGTATTCATCAACAGTGACATTGTCACGGCATGCCTGAATAATCTGTCTTCCCAGTGGGTCAAGTTCGTCGTGATCAAAATGGTCAAGATGTGTCAGGAAGAATGTACGGAGAATGTCCGCGCCTTTGTCGTAGGCTTCGGTGCCAACTTCTGGTTGCTTTGAGACATCGAAAAACATCGTGCCGATTGTCTGACCCTCAACCTGCATCGACTCCCGGTGATGTCCAAGAAGAGAGCATCTTGCCGCCTTCAGTTCGGCTGGACGGAAGGTGGCTGATCCTCGTCGGGCAAGATATTCACGCGCGACCCACTGTGGTGCGAAGCCTGTTTTCCAGCAGCCAATATGTTGGTTTGGAATCAGGACAAAAAGCGTGCTGGCAGTCTCTCGAATCTGATTCAAGAGAATGTTTGCCTGGTCGACTCGCCTGCCTGTTGCAAAGGGCCAGTAGGAACCAACACCTTCACTTTGCATGCCACCCTCATCCACGATTGATGGATTGCCATGGCCGCGCGGTGCCACAAGCCTCCACAGCCATGCCAGTGCGGGTGGAAGGACATGGAACAGTCCGATGATACCGTATGTTGGGTTCTCGCTTGTGCATGGTGGGCAGCGAACGCCGAAGCTTCTGATGTCAACAGAAACGGGTTCGTCCACAACATCACTGACGTACTCGCGAGGCATTACGACTCGCGGGTTCGGGCAGCGTATGCCTGGTTCGTCCTCTGTGTGCTCCCAAATAAGTGTAGTGGCGTTTGGTTGAGCCTTGAGATTGAGGAACAGCAGTGGCCCAGGGGGTGAAATTGTCAGTTTTTCAAGTTGTGGATCGATGCCGTAGTCTTCGATGTGATTGACACGAATAAACCAGGCGCTTTCTGCATCCATCAAGGCAAGCGAGCCGGGGCGAGAGTCTTCGCCCTTCAGTGTTGGGTGACACAGAGCCATATCGTCAGTGACCGGGTGCAGTTCACAGCCTCGAGGGAGAGCCAGAGACCGGGAGTCATGGGTCACGGTGTTGGTTGCTAGTTTGAGCTGACCGTCAGCTTCGCGGTGCATGTGTTCGAGCATTTCGCTTTTACCACCACCGCTTGCTCCTTCATGCATGATTGTCGTGACGTTTTCGTACGGAGTGACGACTTGCACTGTTGAGCAATGAGCTGTTGTCCATGGTGTTTCGGCCCGTTCGCCCATGGTTAGCAGCATTCCATAGACACCTTTCTTCGCAGAAGGGCCCGGGTACAAGTTATAGCTGAACAGTTCATGAAGACTCGTGCTGTCATCAAAGCGGCGATTATGAACGACTACCTGTTTGCCGTCGAAGTGTGTGTGGCGAAATGGTGGTGCGACGTAGACAACAGCCTCGTGATAGTAGCTGTCAGCTTGGTCCAGCACTTCTTGCACAGGGGTGATACCTTGCAGTAGTGCCAATCCGAGAGCAAAGAATCCGGCATTCGCTGGACAGATCGCGACTGCGTCGAGAGGCTTGTCCGGTACGCCGGACTTAAAGAAAAAGCAACCAATTGGTTGTGTTTTGAGCCACTCGATGGTTTCATTCCGAAGGCCATCAAACTCCTGCCCAAATCGTTTTGAGAAAGTAGGTTTGTCCGTGTTCTGGTCGTCAGCAATGACCATGCATTCCGGGTCGCGACGACGCATGTATGCATCAAGATAATTTGCTGCGATACCATTTGTGGCACGGCAGACCTTTGCTTCGGGTACAAAACCACGGTCAGCAACGTCATACCCAACGGTATAGAAACCATCAGCGCTACACTCCTCAGGCGGAGCAGCAGCCGCAACAAGCTCTTCAACAGAGTTGAAAAGAGTGAGTTGTCCTGCTGCATCAGCGGCTTCCAAAATTGACATCGTTGTCGAGGAAAGAGTGAGGCCGGGGAGTCGTGAAATGGGCATATGTTTTTTGGTGGTTTTTGGTCAGTCGGGTGGTTGAAAGCGATGCCGCCTGTCTCATCGCGATAGATATTCAAGTATAAGACTTTTTTTCTTGTGTGATGAGTATCAGCCTTAAATCCCGGATTGACGCTTATGTTTGTAAATTTTGGGAGAGAAAAGATAAAAAACGGGAAGCAAGAAATCCGCCAACCGAGACGGGTCTCGGCCGGCAAAAAAGTAAGACTCGGACTCAATTGTTGCTGATGGAAGTAATTTCACTAATGGATATATCTCCTCGCTTACTTGTTGTGCGACGTGGACAAGAGGAAGAATCGTTTCATTGCGGTCGAGTCGTTGTCGCAACCACAACGGGTGAAACAGTATTAGCGCTTGGTGATGTTGAGGCACCTGTCTTTCCTCGCTCGGCCATCAAGCCAATTCAGGCAATACCACTTGTTGCCAGTGGCGCCGCAGAAAAATACGATCTTTCCGATGCTGAGATTGCACTTGCATGTGGATCGCACGGAGGATCACCGCTACACGTGGCAGCGGCACAATCGATTCTCAAAAAAATTGGCTCGTCTCAAAATGCACTTGAGTGCGGTGTGCACTGGCCGCTTGACTCTGGTGAGTCCCGAGCACTCGCTGCACGTGGAGAAGAGCCAACCGTTCTTCATAACAACTGCTCAGGAAAGCACTGTGGATTTCTTGCAGTTGGTGCACTTCGTGATCTTGATATGGCTGGCTATACAAAGGTAAGTCACCCAGTCATGCGTGAAGTGACCAGTGTGATCTCTCTCTTGACAGGCGTGGAACTCCGTGAATCACAGGCGTGTATCGACGGATGTGCGATTCCTACTTTTTCAATACCGCTTGTTTCAGTTGCCACAGGCTTTGCTCGTCTGGGTACCGGAAAAGGGTTGTCTTCTTCGCTCGTGAGTTCAGTTTCTCGAATTCGATCAGCAATCGTGCAGAACCCAGCCATGCTGTCTGGAGAAGGGAGAGCAGACACTCGCATTACCGAAGAGTCTCAGGGCGAAGTCTTCGTAAAGTCAGGTGCAGAGGGTGTCATGGCTGCGGCGATACCTGCACTTGGTTACGGTCTAGCGGTCAAGATTGATGACGGTGCCCAGCGTGCTGCAACGGCAGTCATGGCGAATCTTATATTACAGGTGCTTCAAAAACACAACGTGGCGACCACGAAAGCCGTGGAAGTGCTTCAATCGTATTCGCATTTTCTGCTCAAAAACTGGAATGGCACACCTGTTGGCTCTGTTGAACCGGTGTTATTTACTGAACTGTGACTTATCTACGGCTACTCTGATGTCAGAGCGATCACAAGTGGCTCCTGCTGCTTTGTGATAGTGACGTTGAGATCTGTCGTGTCGAGTTCCTCGTATTTTACAGGCAATTCATTTCGGTACGCGTTCTCGCCGAATTCAATATCAACGTCTTCAGGTTCTTCACCCGGTTCGGCTTCTGCTTTCGCTCGCTCTACTTGCCGGTCGTATTGTTCTTGATATCTCTCTTTGAGAACAAGTTTTGTCGCGGTCACTCGATAGTTTCCAGCAGGGAGGCCATCGTTGCCGCCAAAGCTCGAAACCTTAAACTCTCCATTAGTGTTTGTGTTGCCAGAAGCTGGTCGGCCTGCGTCGGGAATAAACATGAGTGAAGCGTTCGCAACAGGCTCACCATCGAGGGTTACCGTTCCAGTTGTCTTTACCTGTGCTGGGCGTCGGTATCCACATCCGGTGAATGTGAAAGCCATAGCGGCTAAGAGAAGTATTAGTTTACCGACGACATTGAAAGTGCGATGCATGGAGATGTTCCTATAAATATGAGTTTAAAAAAAGAAGATGGTGGCTCCCGATTACTGAAAGCCACCATCTTGCTGAAAAACGTTTGGCCTACAGGCTACCCACACCGGCGACGAGCTGGTCTCCTCGGCAACCAAGACGATTAAACAGGAAATGATCTGCCGTTTCTGCAACGGTGTGAACTGAACCATCGGCCATCATGACAGTAATGACACCGGGGTGTTGGCTCTTAAAGCCTCGTTCCGTTTTTTGGTTGAAGCTTGATTCGCAACCAGTCTTGCCTTCGTTCTGCGCCTTTGTGAGCGCGTTTGCGGCACTGTCCGCATATACGCACGAGTCATAATTAATGGGAGCAAGAGTGGTTGTCCGCTCGTAGTTGTTGCTGTGGGCCCAACTGCTACGACTCTGGGCAGAGCACTCCCAACGACCTTCGCCATACAGAATGGTTGATGACAAGCCATCTGTGATATCTTTTAACTTGATGGAGGCCAGCTTGATTGTCTGGCCTTGTGCATTGATGTATTTACCATTTCGGGCGAAACAGCCAGCCGGACTCGATGTCCTAAGCCCATTCGATCCGGTTCCACCCTGGTTATTCGGAAGGTGATTATAAAAAGTCTTGTTCCAAGTTGCGTTGCCAAGGCCTGAGCGAGGGCGATAGGAGTTGTAGTTTGTAGAACATGAACCATCTCTTGAGCCGGTACCTAAACCAGTCGGACCACCATTATGTCGATAGTTCGAGATGGCATGGTTGGCATTATTTACACCCTGCGGCACTATGCCGGTTGATGAATCAGATGGGCAGACTAGCCCTGAAATCACAGTGCGCCGAACCATTGTGCTGGCACCTTGTCCCAATCTTTGCTGATGAACGTTCTGCGTTGTGCTTTCAAAATCAATCCGATCATAAATCGCCATCTGTTCCATGAATGGAAGCATGGCGACAAAGGGGCTGCCAAGATCTTTGCTCCCTGATTGCTGGCGGCCTAGGTACCACGTGCACATCGGAAGTTCTTCCTGATTGCTGTCCAGATAGTTGTGGACGGAAACGCCAATCTGCTTCATGTTGTTTCCGCAGGCATTGCGACGAGCAGCCTCACGTGCCTGTTGAACAGCTGGTAATAGCAAGCCAACAAGAACACCAATAATTGCAATTACTACAAGCAGTTCAATGAGGGTGAACGCGTTTCGTGTGAGGTCTTTAGCGAAGGCACTCTGCGCGTGCACTTTCTGTCTAAAAGAAAAGAAAGACATAACTTGGCTCCTAAGAAATTAAAAATGAGAAGACTAGGAATTCAGTCAGCCGAGGAGTCACAAGGTGTATTCAATAAGTAAGTTGCAAATCAGCGATTGAAGCAGCGGATCTGTAGGAATATCTGTACAGAAGTATCAATACGGCGATCCAATGATTCCTCCCCACCCAACGTTAATAATGTACTGCATGCCGTTCGAAACGACAATTGTAAACGGGGTAGTCCATCCGGTCGGATCGCTGTGAGGGCTTGTTTTGTGCAGAATGCACTGTAGAAGGGTCAGGATAGGGGCTTTTTTTATGATAGTGAGGGTCTCCATGCTGTGGAGTTTGGTCCTTACTTTCGCATCGCCACCGTTGGCGTTCATAAGCATGCGGTTATCTGATCGTATGAGAATGGGTTGGGGCTTCGTGACAACTCGCTAACCCGTCGTTGCGCCGGTCGGTTTGAACAGATGAGTCAATCAGGCGGTAAGATAGTCAATGCATTATTTGTGTAACTGGGGGCAACTCTGTAGTCGCAGGCATTGAAGAGCGAGTAACTGGTGACACGTGCTTGTTTGAAACGTTTTGAAATGAAGTTCCGTAAATTGGAGATCAGTATGCTTTGGTTCTTCCACATTGCTTTTGTTCTGCTTGGCTTAACGATGAGTGCAAGTTGGTCAATGAAAGCGATTGCCGCGACCGAGTCACCAAATGTGATTGTTATTTTTGTTGATGATCAGGGCTACTACGACCTTGGCTGCTACGGTGCGACAGAGGTTGAAACACCTCGAATCGATGCAATGGCAAATGAGGGCATTCTCTTTGAAGATTATTACGCAGCTGCACCGATCTGCAGTCCGTCGCGAGCTGGTTTGCTGACTGGCTGTTACCCTCGGCGTGTAGGTAATCACATCTGGGTGCACCGCGCTGACTCAACAACGGGCATTCATCCAGATGAGCTGACGCTTGCAGAACTCTTTCAGGCGAATGGCTATGCGACTGCCTGCATTGGAAAATGGCACCTTGGTTTTGCAGAACCATTCCTGCCGAAAAATCAGGGCTTTGATGAGTACTTTGGACTCTTACATAACCTTGACCCGGTTGAAGTGGTCTACTTTGGCGACAAGGGTGTGCCGCTCATGCGGAATGACAAAGTCGTCAAGCAGCCGGCAGACCCCTCTGAGCTTACGCAGATCTATACCGATGAGGCGATTGCCTTTA
>Ga0315322_10000586_pt1 | contig 27223 bp, 23 predicted proteins | sample M110021515metaG_FD_203461 | JGI IMG/M metagenome (GOLD analysis project Ga0315322, IMG submission 203461) | Ammonia-oxidizing marine archaeal communities from Monterey Bay, California, United States - M1 100m 21515 | ecosystem: Environmental > Aquatic > Marine > Intertidal zone | place: USA...
TCAGGGTTAATGGTTCTGTATGAATCCACAAGACCCCAGGAAGTTAGCTTTGATAGCATTTCTCTCTCTTCAGGAAGAAAGCTACACTTCCCAGAACTTAACCATCTCTTTCTGTTAACTTCTCCGATGCCTATATCAATATCTTGAGGTGATATATTTAAATCCCCCATGACAATGACTAAATCTTCTGGGGAATAATTCTTTTTGAGATGAGAAATAAGATCTTTATAGAATTTTTGTTTAGCTGGGAATTTTATCGGGTGATTTCTTTCTTCTCCTTGAGGAAAATACCCATTGAGAACATGAACAACTTTCTTTCCGATCTTATACTCCACGGATATAAATCTTTTTTGAGATTCTTCGGTATCTTTTATAAAGCCTTTAATTACTTTTAGAGGCTTTTTCTTTGTAAGGAGAGCAACTCCATAGTGGCCTTTCTGGCCGTGTATATGAGCTTGATATCCCATATGTTCAACTGCTTCATGGGGAAATTCAATATCCTGAACTTTAGTTTCTTGCAAGCCTATTACATCGGGAGAATGCTTATCAATAATGGCCTGTACTTGAGGTATCCTAGCTCTGATACTGTTTATATTAAACGAGATGACTTTCATAATTTTATCCTAATTCCAAAGAAGCGATGGCAGTTTTATTTTTAGATTCTATAAGGTCTATAAGTATGTTGGCTGCTTCTTTAATTTCTTTTTTATCAAAACTAATTTTGTCAGGATCATCTTCTCGATCCAGAAATTCTTGATACGTAGGAAATGTTTTAAGATTCATTTGAAATCTTAGAGTATTTTCTAAAGCAAGTAGCTCTTTTTCAGTTTTATCTTTAATAGCTTTTCTCTTGTCAAGGTTGAGTTCCAGCCAATCAATTTGTTGCAGTTCCCTCCATTCTTTTCTTTTATTAAGATTTTGGTAAAAGATGGATTGACTAATTCTTTGTTTATTTTTCTTTTTTAACTCACCTAAGTAGGGGTCGATTCTTCCAAAGTCTCTATATCTTGTGGTTGGTATGTTGTCATGTTCAAGAGCACCTGGAAGCTGATTTTCGCCCACTTCATCAATATCAATTATGGTCGGTAAAGATATGTCGGGTGTCACACCTTTATTCTGAGTACTACTTCCACTGACTCTGTAAAATTTAGATTCCGTAAACTTTAGCTGTCCAGATGTGAGTTGATCCACTCTTTGCACAGTGCCTTTACCGAAGGTTTCAGTTCCTATTACCAGCCCTCTATCGTAATCTTGAATAGCACCTGCAAGAATTTCTGATGCGGATGCACTAAATTTATTCACAAGAATAGCCAATGGCGCGTTGAAGTATTGATATCCCCATTTTTCTCCTAATGAATTAATATTTCCAGCGGAATTTTTTATTTGGACCGTAGTTCCTCTTCCTAAGAATAAATGAGCAAGAGCATTGGCTTCATATAGTGAACCTCCGCCGTTATTACGCAAATCAAGAATTAGACCATCCACGTTTTCTTTTTTCAGTTCTGATAAAAGCTTTTTAACGTCTTTGCTACTGCTTCTGTAGTTATAATCTCTGTTTTGATAAGCTTCAAAATCAAAGTAAAAAGCAGGGAGTTCTATTACGCCTATTTTGAATTTCTTAGATGATCTTTCAATCTCAATAATATTTTTTTCTGCCGCCTGATCCTCTAGTTTCACAATATTGCGGGTTATTTCAATCACTTGAGTATCGGAATCATCTAAGGACGTAGCAGGAATGATCTCTAATTTTACTTTTGAATCTTTTGGTCCCCTAATTAATTTGACTACATCGTCTATTCTCCATCCAATTACGTCAGTAATATTTTCATCTCCATCTTGCGCTACTCCTATAATCCTGTCGTTTGGTTTTAGCGAGTCAGATTTTTCTGCTGGTCCTCCGGCCACCAATGAAGCAATTGTTGTGTACATGCCATCGGAAGAAAGGAGAGCGCCTATTCCTTCTAAGGACAAGCTCATATTTATATCAAAGTCCTCTTTTCTTTTAGGGGACATGTAGTTTGTATGAGGGCCATAAGAGCTTGTTACAGAGTTTACATAGATATTGAATATATCTTCTTGACGTGTCTGTAAAAAAAAATTTTTCTGATTGGTTAGGCGTTTGAGTAGTTTCTCTTTCGCCTCCTCTAAACTATTGCCACTTAGTATTAACTGAATAACGTCATTTATAATCAAATCTTCCCACAGCGTTTTTAAATTATTCAGCTCGCTAGGTCTAATAGCTTCACTTCGATCTCTCCTAATTTTTCTGTTGAGGAGCAAGTCTTTCCCCATGACTTGGTTAAGAAAAGCCACCTGTGCATCATGTCGATTTAGATACCTATTCTTATAAATTTCAAATAGTTTAAATGCTTCTGCTAAATCAGATTCAAAACCTCCATTAAGATGGTTAAGATTTTCTTGATAAGACAGTACCTCAGATTCAAGAAAAATGTTTTTCGCCGGGTCTAACCTCTCTACAAAAAGATTAAAGGTCTTTGGACGAATAGAAGAATAGGGTTTCTTTACATAGTGTTGATCAGATAAAATTTTAATTATCTCTGTTGTGAGAGACACATCTTTTTGATTGTGAAATATTTCTTTGTCCCTAGTTACAAATTGAATATCAAGGTTTAGATCGCTTTCTTCAGCAGCTAAAACAGGGCAAATTAGTATGAGCAGTGGGAGTTGAAAAAAAAGTTTTTTCATAATGTGGAGTGATTATATAGGCAGCAACAGTTTTCTTAAAATTTAAGTAAGTTAAGTGTTAATATTCTGATATCTTGTATTAAAGATGATGAAAAATAAATATTCAAATCTTGGCATAAAGCCTTTTCAGAAAGGTTTGTGTGATTTAGGAAATCACACCTATGGCTATTTGCAGCCTGATGGCGGATGGGGATGGAGTAATGCCGGTTTAGTGTGCGATGGAGATGAGTCACTTATCGTTGATACTTTGTTTGATGAGGACCTAACAAATGCAATGTTGGGTGACATGAAATCAGCAGAACCTAAAGCCATGAGAAACACAATAGCCCTCATCAACAGCCATTCAAATGGGGACCATTGCAATGGAAATAACTGCGTTAAAACCAATGAAATCATATGCAGCCAAGCCACCCTTGAAGAAATGGCACATGAATCACCTGAAACGATGGCCAGCCTTTTAGACAACGCTGATAAAATGGGAGAATTGGGTGAATTCTTTACCAAATGCTTCGGACACTTTGATTTCAAAGGCATCACTAGAAAATTACCCAATTCAACTTTTCAAGGAGAAACATCAAGAAGAGTTGGAGATAAGGTAGTAAGATTATTTGAAGTTGGACCGGCCCACACCAACGGAGACGTTATTGTTTTCGTTCCCGATGATAGGGTGGTTTTTACAGGAGATATTTTATTTATAGAAGGCCATCCTATTCTTTGGGCTGGACCAGTAGGTAATTGGATTGATGCTTGCAATAGAATTATTTCTCTGGATGTCGAAAACGTAGTCCCTGGTCATGGCCCCGTAACAGATAAAAAAGGCGTAGAAGCGGTCAGGGATTATTTAATATACATTCACCAAGAAGCAAAAATTCGTTTTGATGGAGGGATGGAAGCTCTAGAGGCATGCAAAGATATAGACCTGAAAGCTTTTTCCAGTTGGGGAGACAGTGAGCGCATAGCGGTTAACATCAATTCACTCTATAGGGAATATAAAGGAGAAGAACAAAGAGAGGACATAACACTCTTGTTTACTCAGATGGCCGAGTTAGCTAAAAAAGATTAATTATGAGAACTAAACTCGAGTTCTTTTTTGATTGCAGTAGCCCTTGGACTTACCTTGCTTTTAGGGAAATAGAATCGTTATGCCTGAGACAAGACTGCAATTTAATATGGAAACCCATCCTTGTGGGAGGGGTTTTTAACACCATGAATCCAAGTGTCTACGAGTCAAGAGCAAACCCAGTAAAAGAAAAATTAGCTTACTCCCGAAAGGACATGAATGACTGGGCCAAAATAAGAGAAATTCAATTCAACTGGCCAGATATTTTTCCAATTAATAGCGTAAAATCAATGAGGGGCTCTTTCTTTGCATTAGAGAAGGACGTTTTACCAGAATATGTTGAAATGATTTTTAGTTCTTATTGGTCAGAGGGCTTAGACATATCATCTAATGAAATTCTAGCAAATATTGCAGAAAAATTAGGTTGGGATACCAAGGAATTCTTGGCATACATAGAAAAAGATGAAACCAAAGACATGTTAAAACGAAACACGAATGAATTGATGGAAAGGGGTGGTTTTGGCTCTCCTACTATTTTTTTAAACGATTCTGATATGTATTTTGGCAATGATCGTCTTGATTTGATAGAGAAGATTTTAGTTTCTTAGGAGTCTTCTTTTCTTTCTTCAGTTTGTTCTTTTATTGAATCGGCGGTTTGTCCAAACATTGTTTTCAGACTTTCCTTTGTGATGCCTTTTCCGAAGTTTCTGGCTTCCTTTCCAACATCCATACCTCTTCTCACTGCGGGTCTATTTTTAAGGTCATCAAACCATCTTCTGACATTTGAGAACCTATCCAGATCAACTTCATATCTTTTATAAGCTGTAACCCAAGGAAAAGAAGCCATATCAGCTATTGAATAATGACCGGCTAAATATTCCCTTTCATTTAGTACGTTATCCATGACACCCAAGAGTCTATCGTATTCATTTTTATACCGTTTTTCAGAGTAGGAGTGATCACCAGGAAAATTAGGGGCATAATTAACAAAATGACTCACTTGTCCGGCCATTGGCCCAAGACCTCCAATCTGCCAAAAGAGCCATTCCAATACTTTCACCCTTTCTCTGGCGTCTTTAGAAAAAAACTGTCCTGATTTTTCACCTAAGTACATTAAAATAGCACCCGATTCAAAAACACTAATAGGCGCTCCATCTATTCCGTCATGATCCACTATAACTGGCATCCTGTTATTAGGACTTATCTTCAAGAAGTCAGGTTTAAACTGCTCTCCTTTTCCTAAATTAACAGGTATTACTTTATAGGGCAGGCCGCATTCCTCTAACATTATCGAAATTTTCCAACCGTTAGGTGTAGGTGCGTAGTAAAGATCAATCATTGTCTTAAAATCAGTTATTTAGAAATTTATTTTTTTCTTCCCAGACAGAATACAACCATTCTTTTAACTCTGCTCTAAATTTCTCATCTTCAATGTAGTTTTTTTGTAATAAGTTTTCAGGCACATCGATTATCTTTACTTGAATTTTGACATTTGACATCCTACCGCAAAGAAAGTCCCAGAAAGTTCGGTGATGAGAGTTATATTTTATTGTGAAGTCCAAAACTTTTTTAATGTATGGCATTGTTGATAGTGTCAGACCTATACCTCCAGATTTTGGCCTAAGAAGTTGTTCATAAGGTGAGTCTTGAGAGATGCGTTTTGCTTCAGTGAACCTCGTTCCTTCAGAAAAACTAAATATAGAAACCGGGTAACGAGCAAATCGACCAAAAGATTTTTTCATTTCAGTGACATCTTTGCCTCGAAGAGATGGATCTTTTTTAATTTGCTCTTCTGTGTATCTCTTCAAAAAAGGCATATCAAGAGCCCACCAGGCCAGACCTATCACAGGAACCCAAATTAGAACGTCCTTCATAAAAAATTTGAGCATAGGCACCTTTCTATTTGTTATGCCTTGAAGAACAAATATATCCGCCCAAGATTGATGGTTCGCCATCGCGAGATACCAATCAGATTGATTAAGTGAATCAAATCCAGTTACAGTCCATTGAGGTTTGTGAAGAAGTCTTATCCATAGTCCGTTACAAAATATCCAACATTCACCAATAGCGATAATCCATTTGGTGCAAAGTCTTTTAAAGGACTCTATGGGAACAAGAAGTTTAAATATGGCTATGCTTAGGAGAAAAAAACACCAGAAAAGAGTATTTACAGCTACCAGAAAGAAAGACAAAGCACCTATAAATATCGCCATAACTAAGATTCTAATTTATAAGTTTAGCCTCGTCCCAGAGTGTATCCATTTCTTCTAAAGAACTTTCATTCACATTCTTCCCGGTTTTATTCAATTCATCTTCAATGTACCTAAAACGTTTTTCAAATTTTCTATTTGATTTACTCAGAGCAGTTTCTGCATCAACTTTTAAGTGGTGAGAGAGGTTCGTTAGAATCATTAATAAATCACCAATTTCTTCTTCTATGTTGTCATGATCGTTATTCTTAATAGCCATTTTAAGTTCATCAAGTTCTTCTTGTATCTTTTTAAAATACTCATCTAAAGAGCTCCAATCAAAACCAGCACGAGATGCCCTTTTTTGAATCTTTTGTGATCTCATGAGGGCCGGCAAAGTCAGAGCTATATCATCCATTAGGCTTTCAAAGTTTAGTTCTTTTCTCTCTTTGGCTTTAGAGTCTTCCCAGCTTTCTAACTGTTCATCGGACGTATGTTTTTTGGGGCTTTCAAAGACGTATGGATGTCTAGAGATAAGTTTATTGGAGATAGCGTTGGCAACGTCTTTAAATTCAAAAAGGCCTTCTTCTTTTGCAATTTGTGATAAAAAGACCACTTGAAGCAATAAGTCACCTAGCTCTAATTTTAAGTCGTTATGATTTTTTCTTGTAATTGCATCTGCAACTTCATAGGCTTCTTCAATGGTGAAGGGGGCAATGCTACTAAAGGTTTGCTCTTTATCCCATTCGCAACCTGTTTCTTGGTCTCTTAATCGTTCCATTACGCTTAAAAGCTTCTCCATGGGAGATTTTTGATTGGGATCTTTAGTACTCACTTAGCGTTGCATAACGATCCAGATGGTAAGCTGAATTACCAAATATTTGCTCTGCAACTCTGGCTCTCTTCATAAAAAAACCAATATCGTATTCATCAGTTACTCCATAACCTCCATGCATCTGAACAGATTCATTGCTAACTAGGTAAGCCGTTTCGCCTGCTTTGTATTTCGCCATACTGGCAAATCGAGTTACATCATTAGATTGTTCATCTATTGCATTCATGGCTCCCACAACAGAGGATTTTGTTAACTCAAGTTCAGAATACATAACAGCCGCCCTATGTTTAAGAGCCTGGAAACTGCCAATAAGTACTCCAAATTGCTTCCTTTCTTTTAAATAGCTCAACGTTATTTGAAAGGCTTGAGAGGCATTGCCGAGCATTTCTGCTGAGATTCCTATTTGAGCTTTATTGATTACCTCTTCAATAATGCCAAAACCACTATTCAATTCACCCAAAAGGTTATCAGATGATATCTTTACATTAGAAAAGGAAATTTCTGCCGAATTTCTTGAATCCAACATGCTCATCTTAATCACATCCACGCCATCTAAATTTGGATCTACACAAAACAAGCTTATACCTGATGTTTCATTAGATTGACCAGCAGTTCTCGCTGCAACAATAAGAAGGTTGGCACTATGACCATCCAGCACAAAAGTCTTCTTCCCGTTTAAAATAAAATCTCCACCATCTTTTTTGGCTTCAGTCTCTATGTTAGATGGATTGTGTCGTGTGCCTTCTTCAAGAGCAAAAGCAGTAGTTAGTTCTCCCTCGACTAACTTGGGTAAGTATTTTGATTTTTGTTCTGCATTTCCACCAAGCTCCAAGAGAGATGCCCCTAGTAGGGCAGTTGCAAATAAAGGTGAAGGCGTTAGGGTTTTTCCTGCTTCCTCTAAGATAGTGCCCATACCCATCATGCCAAAATCTGAGCCACCATACTCTTCTGAAACAAGAATCCCTGCCCATCCGAGATTGGCCATTTTTGTCCACAACTCTTTGCTGTAACCCAATTCATTGTTTGAATCTCTTATTTCTCTGAAATGAGAAATAGGGGCATCATCTTGAAAGAATTTACTGGCAGCATCTTTTAAGAATTGTTGCTCTTCATTTAGTACTAAAGCCATTTTATTTCCTTTTAATTTAAATTCAGTCAGGCAGACCTAGAACACGTTTTGATATGACGTTAAGTTGGACTTCGGAAGTACCTCCTTCTATGGAATTAGCTTTTGTTCTCAACCAATCACGAGTAATTGCCAATTCTTCCATTGAGAAAGATTCACCATCCCAGCCTATGCCCTTAGTTCCCATGGCCTCTAACATGAGCTCGTACCTGAGTTTGTTGTGTTCCGTGCCGTAATATTTACCCATGGCCGCAGCTGGGCTTGGAGCGCCAACTTTTGTCTCTTCACCAACGCGTTGCATCGTCAGTCCAAAAGCCCTTGAGTTCAGATCATGTTTTGCAATTTTTGAACGAAGAGCTGGTTCAGATATCTTATTATCAGCATCCGTACCTACATATTTTTTACTCATTTCTGCAAGTCCTGAACTTTTTTGTCCGCCTTCACTTCTTCCTGATAAACCCATCGCTGAAATCATGGTTCTTTCATGTTCTAAGAGTCTTTTAGCGACAGTCCAGCCTTTATTGAAACCTCCAACAAGGTCTTTTTTAGGAGCAATTGCGTCATCAAAGAAAGTTTCACAAAAAGGAGACTTACCACTTATTAAGGTAATAGGTTTAGTGGTAACACCAGGTTGATCCATATCAATCAAAATAAAACTAATGCCATCATGTTTAGGCTCCTGAGGTCCAGTTCTCACCAGACAAAATATTTTATCTGCTTTGTCTGCATAGGATGTCCATATCTTTTGCCCATTAATGATGAAATTTTCTCCATCTTCAACAGCCTTGGTGCTTAAACTTGCAAGGTCAGAACCTGAGCCAGGTTCACTGTAGCCTTGGCACCACCAAAATTTACCTTTTACGATAGCAGGCAAATGTTCTAATTTTTGTTCTTCAGTAGCAAATTCAAGCAAAGCCGGTCCAAGCATCCATATACCAAAACTTCCCAATGGCATTCTGGCCCCTAAAGAAGCCATTTCATCTTGAAGAATTTTATTCTCTTCTTTTGAAAGGCCACCACCACCGTATTCTTTTGGCCAAGTTGGACAAGTCCACCCTTTGTCACCCATTCTTTCTAACCAAATTTCTTGGTCAGGGTGTGAAAAAGTTGCATTTCTTCCTCCCCAACACACATCTCCAGGTTTACGCATTTCGGGAGGACAATTAGCTTCCAACCAATCTTTAGTTTCTTCTCTAAAGGCTTGTAGATTACTCATAGATATTCCTTAAAAAGTTTGTTTGTAAAAATTTGATTATAAAGATAATCTAACAAGAACTAAACATTTATGGGAGTAAAGAATGAAGGCATTTCAAGTAGTAGAGAACGGAAAGCCGTTAGAAGAAAGAGAATTGGATACACCAACCGCATCAGGAAAAGAAGTTCTTTTAAAAACAGTTGCTTGTGGAGTATGTCACTCGGATGTCCACATACACGACGGTTATTTTGATTTAGGAGGTGGAGTCAAACTACCTTCTCCGCTTCCAGGGGATGAACCATTGACAATGGGTCATGAGATCTTCGGAGAGGTAATCGGAATAGGTGAAGACGTAGAAGGAATTAATATAGGAGAAAGATACGTAGCCTATCCTTGGATGGGTTGTGATGATTGTGATCTTTGTAACGATGACATGACTCATTACTGTGCAAATAATTCAAATTTAGGTATACATGTCGCCGGAGGTTATGGAGACCACGTCTTAGTTCCCGACTCAAAATATTTATTTAGTGCTGCTGATACTCCAGATAGCTTGGCAGGAAGTTACGCTTGTCGAGGTTTAACTGCATATAGTGCATTGAAGAAAGCAGGACCTTATAAGAAAGATAATTCTTTAGTTATCGTTTCTGCCGGAGGCTTGGGAATATTGGCTTTAAAAATTGCTCAAGCCGCTTACGGTATTAATCCCATTGTAGTAGATATCGATGATGAAAAACTGGGTATGGCCAGTCAATTAGGTGCCTCTGCTACTATCAACTCTTCGGAAGAAGGGGCAGCAGAGAAGCTATTAGAGTTAACTGAAGGAGGTGCTAGGTCAATAGTGGACTTTGTTGGTGCTGAAGCTTCTGTGAATTTTGGTTATAACCTTCTAGCAAGAGGTGGTAGTTATGTAATCGTAGGTCTTTTTGGAGGACAAATCAGTCTTCCCCTTCCTCTACAGGCGCTTACTGAGAAGAAGCTTATGGGCTCTTATGTTGGAAGCTTGGGGGACATGACAGAGCTAATGGAATTAGTGGTGGCTGGAAAAATTGACCCTGTAGCAGTAGAAACGAGAGACGTTTCAGAAGCCAATGAAACCCTTCAACAAATGAAAGATGGAAAACTTTTGGGCTTAGTAGCACTTACTCATCATTAGTTACCGGCTTTCTAAGATTATGAGAAAACCTCACCTATTTGCTGGTGGATAACGAGATCAGCTATCTGATCATAATCAGTGGGTTCATTGTTGATAATGATAAGCTTTGCTCCTATTTCTTTAGCTAATTTTGGGAATCCAGCAACAGGATAAACTACAAGAGAAGTTCCAATAGTTAAGAAAAGATCGCATTTAACTATTTTCATTTGAGCTATTCGCATGCCTTCTTCAGGCATGGACTGACCAAAAGAAATTGTGGCTTGCTTTACTAGCCCTCCACAGTCTTTACAACTAGGAATAATGCCTTCATTTAAAAAAGCTTTCTTAATAGGTCCTAGTTCGTGTCTTAAATCACAACTTAGGCAACTTGCATAAGTGGCATTGCCGTGAATCTCAGTAATCTTAGATTGAGGAACCCCTGCATCTTGATGCAGATTATCAACATTTTGAGTAATTAAATGTGCTGATTCATGATTGTTTATTATCTCAGCAACTTTTATATGTCCAATATTTGGTTCAGCTTTTTTTATTATATCTTTATTAGAAAATTTCCTTTGCCATGAATCCCTCCTGACATCTTCTGAATCAACAAAGTCCTGGAAATAAATTGGAGTTATAGTTTTCCAGATACCCTGGGGCCCCCTAAAGTCTGGAATACCCGATTCAGTGCTTATTCCTGCCCCAGTAAAAATAACTATATTATTAGCATCTTCTATATATTTGTTTAATTCTTCATGCATTAGTTTTTTTACAGTAGTAATTTCATTAGACTAGTCTTAGTAAATCATAAAAAATAAATTATCTGAAATTAATGCAAGAATTATTTACCAATCAAGAATCTCTCTGGCTTATTACCGTTATTTATGATCTTGGCTTAGCGCTTCTTCTTTACAGGTTCTTTGGTAAGTATGGTTTGTATGTTGCTGTTGTTCTTGGGATAGTCTTAGGAAATTTACAAGGAGGCAAGGTCAGCGAGCTCGTGCTCTTTGGTTCTACTTTTAAAGTGAGCATGGGTGCAATACTTTATTCAGGGATATATTTTGCTACCGATGTGTTAAATGAAAAATATGGTAGACAAGAAGCCAATAGGGCGGTGATGCTAGGTTTTGTAGCTAATATTGCAGTGATGATAACTCTTGTTTTGAGTGTCCAGTTTAAACCTTCTAATATTACTGGTTCAGCTTTAGAAGTACATAATGCGATTTCTACATTGGCATACTATTCTCCTACTTTTGTTATCGGTTCATTAAGTGCATATTTAATAAGCCAGACGTTTGATGTTTGGTTTTTTCATAAAATTAAGAGCTATACGGGCGAATCAAAGTTATGGTTAAGAAATAATCTTTCAACCATAACCTCTCAATTGCTTGATACAATGATCTACCAAGTTACCTGGGTAGTTGCCACAGGAATGGAGTGGAAAACAGCTTTTATGCTAGCAGCTACAAAATATGTATTTAAAGTAGTTATAGCGCTAGTTGATACTGTATTTATCTACTGGGTAAAAAGATGGTAATTTATGAAATATAAATTTTCACACATAGCACTTTCGACTTCCTCACAGGATGAAAGAGTTTTGTCAATAGCAACTCAGGTTTATGAGATTCTTTCTAATGCTGGAATAAAAGTTTCTTTTGACTCTAGTTTTCTTAATTTAGAGGCTCCAACAAAGAAGAAGCATAAGACCGCTAAACATATAATCAAGAATGCAGAGTTGCTAATTGCTATTGGTGGAGACGGCACGATGTTAAACTGTTCTAGAAGGTATGGCTCAAAAGGAGTTCCAATTTTAGGAATTAATTTAGGTAATGTAGGTTTTTTAACAGATATAGCCCCAAAAGAAATTACCTCGAGGCTCCTTGATGTAATCAAAGGAAATTTTATAAAAGACAAACGTTTTTTTCTAGAAGCTTCACTTCAGGATAAAGATGGAAGTTTTATAGCTTTAAACGAGGTAGTCATTCACTCAGGAGCAATAGCACAACTTATAGAATTTGATTTGTATATTGATGATAGTTTTGTTTATAGACAAAAAGCTGATGGTTTAATTATTAATTCTCCAAGTGGCTCAACAGCTTACTCTCTTTCAGGAGGAGGACCAATTGTGCACCCAAATTTAGATGCAATAACTCTCTTACCTATGTTTCCTCATAGATTAAACACAAGTCCACTTGTTGTGAGCGGAGGAAGTAAAATCACGATAAAGATGATTGAAAAAAAGAATAAATCTGTATTAAGTATGGATAGTCATAATTCACTAAAGTTAAGACAAGGAGATGTTATTACGATTTCTAAAGGAAAATCTAGCCTTACATTAATACATCCTCGGGGTCATGATTTTTATGAAGCCTGCAGAAATAAGCTAGGTTGGAGCTCAAGTCTTCCAAATATATAGGTATAGATATTCTCAGTAAGAAGGTTAAAATAACAAAATGAAAATTAATAAGAAATTTATTTTAGTGATCACCTGTCTTTCTTTTATGGGATCTTCTTTATTTTCTGCTATAACTCCTGAACAAGAAGCGCTGTTAAAGGAACTTCCTGCTGACCAAAGGGCCGCCATGGAAGAAAGAATGAAAGCATCTGAAGAGTTAGAGGAAGATGTTAAAGAGGCTTTTAAGAGAGAAGATTTTTTAATAGAAAGACCTGAGTTAAAAGAAGAAAAGGAAGAAGAAAAGTATAAGTGCGAAGAATGTATTTATGGCTATGATTTGTTTAGATTTTCACCTTCCACTTTTGCACCTGCAAATAATGTTCCTGTTTCTTTTTCTTATATCTTAGGGCCTGGAGATGAGTTGACAGTAAGTTATTATGGAGCTAACGAAAATTCTACAACTGGTTTTATACAGAGAGACGGGACTTTTAATCTTCCTTTATTGGGGCCTGTTAATTTGGTGGGCTTCACCTTCTCAGAAGCTCAAGAACATTTGAAGAAAAGAATTAAAGAAAAACTAGACGAACTCTCTATTGCGGGATCCGTTGATACTGAGATTTCTATTAATTTAAATAGATTAAGATCTATTACTGTCTATGTATTAGGAGAAGCCTATAAACCAGGTAGTTATACTTTGAGCGCTCTTAGCACTATCACAAATACTCTATTTCTAAGTGGGGGAGTTAATAAATTAGGATCCTTAAGAAATATACAGATAAAAAGAGAAGGAAAGTTGGTAACTACGTATGATCTTTATGATCTTCTGATAAAAGGAGATACAACTACTGATATTAGATTGCAAGATGGAGACACTATTTTTATCCCTTTCATTAAGGATAAAGTTACCCTTGGGGGAGCTTTTAAAAGACCTCATTTATATGAATTATTAGATGGAGAAACTCTAGAAGATGTAATTTCCTTTGCAGGTGGCTTTAATTCAGAAGTTGGTTTTAATCCAGAGATAGAATTAAGTACTATTAATAGAGTATCTAACAAAAGAGAAATATCCAAGGTTGTTTACAATGAAAACGCTAAAAATAGAAAGATTCTGAATGGAGATGGGTTAACTGTACCGGAGATTTCTGGCTTAAAGCCCTCTACTATAGAGCTTACAGGTGAATTTAAGAATCCAGGAGTTTATTCAATTGGTGAAGGCGATACTGTATTGGATATAGTTTCCAAGGCAGGAGGGTACACGAACAGTGCTTTTGTTGAAGGAGGAGTGTATTTAAGAGAAGAAGTTGCAAAGATAGAAGAGGAAGGATTTAAAAGAACGGCTGATAATTTAGAGGAATTATTATTTAATGTTGTTCAAGATGGCAGCATAGACGTTACGGAATTTACCTTTTTGCCAATAATTACAGTAATAGAAAGATTAAGAGCAATCGAGCCAGTAGGAAGAGTTGTTATGTCTTTAGATACTCTAGAATTAAAAACTGACCCCTATAGCAATTTTGAAGTTAGAGATGGAGATAGGATTCATGTTCCAAAAAGACCTAGCTCCGTTTCTGTTGTAGGTGAGGTTCTGGCAGCTACTAGTATTCAATTTTATCCTGAAAAGAAAGTAAGTGATTATATTGGTGCCGCTGGAGGGTTAAACAGTCAAGCAGATAGAGATGCAATTTATATTATCAGCCCAGATGGGCAGGCAGAGCTTTATGAGAGAAAATATCTAAGGGGCAGTAATATCGAATTAATACCAGGATCTACGATTGTCGTCTCGAGAGATTCCAGGCCTTGGGATGCTATAAATATGGCCCAGATATTGACTCCAATATTTGCTAATTTAGCAATTTCTGCAGCTTCAATAGCAGCTATTCAATAAGTAAGATTATTAAAGCTATAAGGATAAATAGAACAAAAGTGTGGAAAAAAAGCTCTTTCTTATAATAGCTATCGTAGCTAGTTTTTTTTGTCCACTCATATTTTCTTCAATAGATGATTATTTTCCTATTAAAACAATGTCTTCCGCTTCCAATTATGGAGAAACAGGTCTATTAGAAACTCCCAACGCTAAGTTCATGCCAGCTGCGTCTATGAGATTTAATTTTTCTAGTTCCTACCCGTTTGAATTTACAACTTTAACAGCAAGCCCATTTTCTTGGCTAGAAGCTACATACAGATACACGGAAATAAAAAATCAATTGTACGGTCCGTTTGCATATAGTGGTAACCAATCACTCAAAGACAAAGGTTTTGATTTAAAGGTTAAACTATTAAATGAAAGGTATTATTTGCCCGCTGTGGCTTTAGGTTTGAGAGATATTGCTGGAACAGGATTTTTCTCTTCTGAATATCTAGTTGCAACAAAATCATTAGGTAATTTAGATATTTCTACAGGGCTGGGGTTTGGTGTTTTGGGGCTAGATAATAATATAAATAACCCTTTTACTGTTATAAGTGATCATTTTGGAACTAGTAGAACTGCATATAGCGGAGGAGGAGGTGAATTTAGTTACGGAAATTGGTTTTCTGGTCCCGCGGCCTTATTCGGAGGTGTTGAATATAATTTAAGGAAGTATAAGCTTAAGTTGATAGCTGAATACGATACTTCTAACCCTGATGCTAATGCCCGTATCCCTTCCCCAGTAAAAAGCAGATTTAATTTTGGCTTAAATTATCACCTTTCAAATACTTTCCAAATTGGACTGGCTTATGAAAGAGGAACAAATTATAGGTTGTCTTTTTCCTTAAGAGGAGATTTTTTTGAAGACACCATTCCAAAGCCACCTCCCAAAAATATTGTCTCTCTTAGTCAAGAGCAAAAGAATAAAATTTCTAATGATCCTGGTATTTTCTACAGGTCCTTAAATAAGAGCTTGAGAGAAGAAGGAATTTATATTCAGTCAGCTTCTTTAAGCGAAGAAGAGGTTTCCGTTGCTGTGGCTTCTAGTAGACTTAGGAATATTCCTAGATTGGCTGGCAGGTCAACTGCTATAGTTTCTGCATTAGCTCCTGACTCTGTAAATAAAGTCAATGTGCACGTAATGAACGGCGATCTTGAAACAGCCATTCTCAACTTAAATCTTGAAAAATTTAAAGCTGCAAAAGCTTTTAAAGGTAGTGCCACAGAAGTTCTTAAAAGGTCAGGTTTTGATTCAAATTCTAATAAAGAGCTAATCTATAATTCAAAGTTTAATCCAACTGTTAATTTTCCTGAATTCTCTTGGAACATGGGACCTGCACTAAAACACCAAATCGGAGGACCGGAGGCGTTTTATCTGGGTCAATTGTTTTGGAAGATAGATACCACAATCAAATTTAGAAGAGGCCTTAGCTTATATACTTCTTTTGGAATAAACATATATGATACTTTTTCAGAGTTTAATAATCCTAGTGCTAGTGTTGTTCCTCATGTTAGAAGTGATATTCAAAGCTACCTTGAAGAAGGAAAAAACAACCTTCAAAGAATGCAATTAGAATATATGTTTTCGCCTTTCAAGGACGTGTTTGTGAGAGCAGATTTCGGACTGTTGGAAGAAATGTTTGGTGGCGTAGGAGGGGAAATGGTCTACAGACCCTTTACCAAAGATTATTCACTTGGTCTTGCTGTGCATAAAGTTAAACAGAGGGGCTATAAGCAGAGGTTCAGTTTTAGAGATTATGAGACAGTAACGGGCCATGCATCGTTGTATTATGACTTTCCTTTTGGCATATCTTCTCAATTATCTGCTGGCAAGTATTTAGCAGGAGATAAGGGAGCAACTCTTGATCTTTCTAGAAGATTCAATACCGGTTTTACGCTAGGCATATTTGCAACAAAAACTAATCTTTCGGATGAGGAATTTGGTGAAGGTAGTTTTGATAAAGGTTTCTATTTTTCCATCCCCACAAGCTTGTTCTATTCTGATTTTAGAACAGGTAATATTTCGTTTGGACTCCATCCCCTTACTAAGGATGGCGGAGCATTTCTTATTCAAAATCACTCTCTGTTTAGTCTTATTGGAGATTCAACTAGAGGTTCAATTCTTAGAGATTGGGATGACCTTTTAAATTAATAGATATGCCCACAAAGAATACATGCGTACTAATTTTTTCTCTATTTGTAGCTTCTTGTGCTTCGATTGGCAATTCGCTTGGCAGTGTCGCCCCTGCTTATGTAGATGCATATAAAACCATAAAGGGAGTAATAGTGGGGTATGAAAATGAACTAATAACCCCTGATCTTATTAAAAATATTCCTTTTGCCTCATCTACATTAAAGATAGGAAAGGGCGCTTCGGGTTTAATTATTCTTGAGAGCAAGGAAGAAGATCTAGAGACTTGGGTTAGTTCAGATCGGGTTTATCTTGTTTTTAAAGAAGGAAGAATAGTGAAAACCAGTGGTTTCTTTAATAATCTAATTAACTTTAAATCAGTCGAAACTAATTTTGCATCCTTAATGGAGACAAATGAATCCGAATCTCTTGTTTATTATTACTCCTATGATGATCCAAAATTAATTGACATGAGAGTACAGGCAAGTAGAAGATTCGTCGCTAAAGAAAAGGTTCAATTGATAGATCGTGAAGAAGAATTAAATCTTATCGAAGAGCAAATAGTTAATGATTATATAGGATGGGAAGTAACAAATAAATTTTGGATAGATGATAATATGTTTGTTTGGAAAAGTGAGCAGTATATATCTCCAAAGTTACCAAAATTCTCTATTGAAGTAACAAAAAAACCTGCTAGTTAGCAGGTTTTTTTAATCGACACCAAATATTAGTCTGTGGCTCTTGTCGCTGTTGCTGTTGCTGTTGCTGTTGAAGCGGCAACCGCAGGCACTGTAACTGTAGTAGTGTACTCTTCACCAACATCGTACTCTTCATCAACAAAGTAATCTTCAACTACATTGTAAGTTTCAGTGGTATTGTACACTTCATTACCTCCAGCATCAGGCCCTGCTATGACATACTCCTCTGAGGGTCCACCTGCATTCTCAGCTGTTAGTTCGTAACCAGCACTTTCTGCTATAGGGTTTGCAGTTCCTTCTTGACCATACTGTATGACATAATCCTCTGAATATCCGTCTGCATTCTCGGGTGTAATTTCAAAACCAGCAGTAATGGTAGGGTTAGCAGTTCCTACTTCACCTTGTGTTATGACATAATCCTCTGTGGGTCCACCTGCATTATCATTGGAGAGTTCATATCCATTTTCTGTTCCGTAACCAGTAGCTACTTCACGTTGTGGTATGACATACTCCTCAGAATATCCGTCTGCATTCTCGGGTGTAATTTCAAAACCAGCAGTAATGGTAGGGTTAGCAGTTCCTACTTCACCTTCTGGTATGACATAATCCTCTGAATATCCGTCTGCATTATCGGCTGTTAGTTCATAACCAGTAGTTTCTGATAGGTTAGCAGCAGCTACTTCACCTTCTGCTATGACATACTCCTCAGTATATCCGTCTGCATTATCGGCTGTTAGTTCATAACCAGTAGTTTCTGATAGGTTAGCAGCAGCTACTTCACCTTCTGCTATGACATACTCCTCAGTATATCCGTCTCCAGCATTATCGGCTGTAACTTCAAAACCATCAGTAATGGTAGGGTTAGCAGTAGCTACTTCACCTTCTGTTATGGTATAGATTTCAGTTTCATTGTTGTTGGTAGTTTGTGTAGTTCTCGTTGCTGTGTTTCCCGAGGTTCTAGTAGCAGTAGCTCCAGTAGTTCTCGTAGCCGTAGCTCCAGTAGTTCTCGATGCCGTAGCTCCAGTAGTTCTCGTAGCCGTAGCTCCAGTAGTTCTCGATGCCGTAGCTCCAGTAGTTCTCGATGCCGTAGCTCCAGTAGTTCTAGTAGCCGTAGCATTTGTTACTCTAGTAGCTGTAGCACTTGTTAGTCTCGTGGCCGTAGCAGTTCCTACTCTACTAGCCGTAGCAGTTCCTGCTCTGGTAGCTGTAGCGCCTGTTGCTCTAGTAGCTGTAGCACCTGACGTTTCATAAGCAGCTACACCTGGAACATCAACTACAACTTCTGCAACGTATTCTTCCGTTGTAGGCGTAGGCGTAGGCGTAGGCGTAGGGGTAGGCGTAGGCGTAGGAGTAGGAGTAGGAGTAGGAGTAGGAGTAGGAGTAGGAGTGGGTGTTACCATTCCTCCGCCCGATCCACTATCAGAAAGAGCAGCTGCTGCTGCAGCAATAGCAACTATGGCTGCCACTGTTCCTGCATTAATACCACCAACGGCTGTTCTTGATGCATTTTCACCTGCTGCAGAACCCTCTTCAGACTTGTTACTTCCCTCTTCACTAGCTTCCTCAGCAGCAAGGGCTGTCAAAGGCCAAATAACAACTGCAAACGCAGCTATAGAGGCTAAAAATCTATTCTTAATCGTTATAATTTTTTCCATCATACATTGCCAATTTAAATTTAAAAGGTCCATCTTTGTGGTTCCCAAAATGAATTAAACCTCAGTTTATCTTAGTAAGTCAAATAAAACCTAGGAATTAATTTAGAAATTTCTTTTAAACATAGGGTAGACTTTCAAATTAGAATCAACTAAGTAAATTTAAGAGGTAAAAAAATTCTAGTCTTTTTAAGAATAACAACTAAAGTTTTTAATTTTTTACCCAGTGAAATATCACATAAATTAGCTTTAGAAGGCTTAAGAATAATCACTTTTTTAGGCTTTAAGATAAGAAATGATTCAAACTCTTCAACTTTATTAAATATTAACTTTTCTAATAAACTAGGCTTGGCTGCTGGTTTAGATAAGAATGGAGATTATATTGATTCTCTATCTGCTTTAGGATTTGGCTTCTTAGAAATAGGTACAGTTACTCCCAGGCCTCAAAAAGGAAATCAAAAACCGAGACTGTTTAGGATTAAATCTCAGAAAGCATTAGTAAATAGTATGGGTTTTAATAACAAAGGTGTTGAGTATTTAGTTGATAGAGTAAAAAAAAGGACTTCTGATACTCCTTTAGGAATTAGTATTGGCAAGAACTTTGATACACCAATAGAATCAGCTTTAGATGATTACCTGATGTGTTTAGAAAAGGTTTATAAGCTGGCTGATTATGTGGCTATAAATATTTCTTCTCCTAACACAAAGAATCTTCGGGAACTCCAAACTAAAGATTATATAAATAAACTTTTAGTTTCTATTAAAGATCTACAGTTAAAGCTTGCTTCGAAAGTTGGGTACACACCAATCTTAATAAAAATATCTCCAGATATGACTAGAAGTGATCTTAAAATTCTATCAGAAAGCGTCTTGAATAATAAATTAGATGGAATTATTTGTACCAACACAACAAGTCAACACAATCATTCTTCTGCAAAAGGCGGGCTTAGTGGCAAGCCTCTTTTCCTTCCCTCAACTTCTACACTAGAGCTTGCGAGGGAGTTTGTTGGAAAAGATTTACCAATAATTGCCTCTGGTGGTGTTATGGACTTAGATTCTTTTAATGAGAAGATGGATAAGGGTGCTGACCTTGTTCAAATTTATACTGGTTTCATTTATGAAGGCCCTTCGTTGGTCGATAGAATTATAAATTCTAAAAGTAAGAATTAATTTTTTACTTGACAGAAAGACCCCTTCTGAACTTTATACTGTAAAGAGATTAAATTTTATAAGGCTATTATGGAATCATTAGTTATTGTTGAATCTGGTGCAAAAGCATCAAAAATCAAAGGATACCTTGACGCAAATTTTAAAAATGAGGAGTGGCATGTAGCCGCTTGTCTAGGACATATTAGGGACTTATCTGACGATGATTCCGCCGTGAATCCAGAAGATTGGACCGATCTTAAATGGGAAGGAACACCAAAAGGCAAGAAAACGATTAAAGAGCTTAGAAAAATATGTAAAGGAGTCGATAAGTTATACTTAGCAACTGACCCTGACAGAGAAGGGGAGGCAATTGCGTGGCACTTAGAGGCAGATTTCAAGAACAAAAAGTTATTAGAAAATGTTGAGGTAAGGCGTATCGCGTTCACAGAGATTACTTCTTCAGCTATTAAAAAAGCTGTAGATAATCCGAGAGAAATTGATCAAGATCTTGTAGATGCCTACTTAACCCGCCGGATACTTGATCACCTAATTGGTTTTAAAGTTTCACCTCTTCTGTGGCGACACGTTTCTAGGGCAAAATCTGCAGGAAGAGTTCAGTCTCCTTCTCTGAGAATAATATGTGAAAGAGAAGATGAGCGTGACGCACACACCCCAGAAGAATACTGGCCTGTTAGTGCTAAATTTAACTACGAAGGAGCAGAATTTGATGCTGATCTTATCCAAATTGGTGACAATCTTATCAATAAGAACCCTATAAGAAGTGAAAGTGAGGTCAATCAGGTAATGGCTGACCTGGAAGCATCTTCATTCATTTTATCAGAAGTAGAAACCAAGCCTCAAGCTAGCTCACCTAAGTCACCATTTAGAACTTCAACTCTGCAAATGGCAGCGGCTAGCTCTCTTGGCTTTACTGCAGATAGAACCATGAGTGCAGCTCAGAAACTTTACGAAGGTGGGTTAATTACTTACCTTAGAACAGACGGCATTTCGATTAGCACTTCTCCTAATACCGGTGAACCTTTTTCAGAGGATAAACCGGGTCCTCCTCCTCTCCAGGAAGTCAGAAATATAATAGTAAAGGAATTCGATAAATCTTACTTATCAGAGCAAGTAAGGACATACAAATCAAAAGTTCAGAATTCTCAAGAAGCTCATGAAGCTATAAGGCCTACTGACGTATCCATAACACCAAAAGATATTAACCTTACTGCAGATGAAGAGAAACTCTATGAGCTGATATGGAATAGAACACTTGCCAGTCAAATGGTTAATTCAAGGTATGAAAGAAAAGTCCTAACTATTAAGACTTCAGATGAGAAATATATTTTTACGGCTGCCTCTAGAAAAAATATTTTCTTAGGTTTTGAAGTTTTAATAAAAGAAGATAAAGGGTCTGATTTTCAATTTCCAGAAACTCTAGTGCAAGGCATTGTTTTGGATCTAATATCTAAGAATGCACAGCAAAAATTTACCCTTCCTCCTAATAGGTTTTCTGAAGCTTCTTTAATTAAGAAAATGGAAGAAGAAGGAATTGGAAGACCTTCAACATACGCAACTATTGTAAAAGGACTGAGAACGAAGAAATATGCTTACGGTGCAAAATCTATCGTTCCATCTGATTTAGGCAGAGTACTAACCTCTTACCTTAAGACAATTTATAAGGATTTTTTCATTGAAACAAAATTTACTGCCAGCATGGAAAGTGATTTAGATGCAATTGCGTCTGGAAATAGAAACTGGCAAGAGGTTCTGGATAAATTTTGGATTGAATTACAAAATTATTTAAATAAAAAAATTAATGAAGTAGAAATAAGTAACAAAGAAGAATTTAAAACCAGACAAGTCTTGGATTTATTAAACGATGAACTGCATGATGTGGTTTTTCCGAAAACCAAAGAAGGGTTAATAACTCGTGAATGTCCAAAATGCTCTGAACAAATAAGTCTAAAGTCAGGGGCATGGGGATACTTTGTTGGTTGCTCTGACTGTAAATGGACCAAGAAACCATTTGATTTTTCTACAGACTGGGAAACTTATCAAGAGTTACCTAAAGACCTAGGAATACACCCTGATCTTAATGAGCCGATCTATGCTGACATGAGTGTTAATGGACCTTGTGTTTGGACCATGAAAGAAGAAAAAAAGATATACGGTGCTCCTGATGAAGATGAATTTATACTCGATATAGGGCTTAACAGAGCAGTAGAACTCATTGAAAGAGATTCAGGTGAAAATATTCTTTTTACGGAGAGCACTAGTGATATTCCTGTCTTACTCAAGAACGGAAGGTTTGGTGAATATACTGAATTTGATGGATTCAATAAGGCTACAAAGTTACCTCCTGAGAACAAACCTAAAAATCCAAAAGTCACTTATTACAATCCGCATGACATGGACTATGAAAATATTGCTACTCAAAAATTTGTTCTTAAATCCTTAAGAATCTTAGGGTTTCATCCTGACACTAAGCAGCCGATAGGTATTAAGATAAGAAAACCTGGAAAAGCTTTTAAGTTTGTAAAATTTATTAAGTGCGGGGAAAAAGAAGTTGAATGCCCTAATGATTTTTACAAGTTAGATGAAGACGAGCAACTGACTCTTGTTAGAGATGCCTTTAGTTTAAAGGATTTTAAGTTTATTTAAGAGAAATCTCTTAGTAGGCCAACACAAGTCCCTTCGAAAACTATTTCATCCTTCTCAGGATTAATTTCAATATTAGAGTATTCGGAATTTTCTGCTTTTAGAACTACTTGTTTTGAGGAAATTGACTCGAGAGTTTTTACTGTAACTTCCTCTCCAATTCTTGCAATAACAATTGATCCAACTTTAACGGGGTTTTCCTTATTAACTCCTATTAGGTCATTTTCATAAATCCCTACATCAACCATGCTGTCACCTTTTACTCGAAGGTAGTAATCAATCTTGTTAGATAAGATATTTTGAGCTTGAGGAATTTTCATTTCAATGTTTTCTTGAGCAAGTATAGGCCCTCCTGCTGCAACTAATCCGACGACGGGAATGCCAAGATCTTCCTCCGTATTTAAGATAATACCTCTTGAAGCCCCGGCAAGAATTGATATGAAACCTTTCTTTTCTATTGCTCTGAGATGTTGTTCTGCTGCATTAGGAGATTTAAAACCTAGAGTCCTTGCTATATCCGCTCTGGTAGGAGGTAGTCCATTGTTTTCAAGGTTAGATTTTATTAAATCTAATATCTCTTGTTGCCTTTTTGTTAAACCTTTCATAGTAACTCCAAAGATTGATTACTGTGATTATATACAGTATAATAAATAATAACAATCATGCTTGTTATTGGAATTACATCCCGCGCTTTATTCGACTTAGATTTAAGTCATGACATTTTTATAAAGGAAGGCTTAGAGTCTTATCGCAGTTTCCAGATTTCAAATGAAAATGTTCCTCTTAAACCAGGCAGAGCTTTCCCTCTGGTAAAAAAACTACTTTCTTTAAACAATAAGATTGTTGGAAAAAGAAGCGTAGAAGTAATTTTGTTAAGCAGAAATTCGTCTGATACGGGCTTAAGAATTTTTAATTCCATTGAACATCACAATCTTGATATTAAAAGAGCTGTTTTTTGTAGTGGTGGAAGTCCTCACTCTTATGCAAAATCATTTGGGGCACACTTGTTTCTTTCAACAGAAACTTCAGATTGTAGGTCTTCAATCCAAAATGGTGTTGCATCAGCACGTATTTTTCCTTCTTCAGTTCCTTTCTCTTCAGAAGACACATTAAAAGTAGCTTTTGATGGAGACTCGGTAATTTTTTCAGAAGACTCTCAATCTATTTATGACAAGCATGGAATAAGAGCATTTGAAAGAAATGAGAAGAATCTTGCTAAATTTCCTCTCTCCGGAGGGCCTTTTAAATCTTTTTTATTCGAATTGCATAAGCTACAAAAGAAATTTACTCCTCCAAGTTGCCCTATAAAAATTGCACTTGTCACAGCAAGATCGGCTCCTTCTCATGAAAGAGTGATTAGAACATTAAGAGATTGGGGAATAAGAATTGATGAATGTCTTTTTTTAGGAGGTCTTGATAAAGGTAGTTTTTTAAGAGTTTTTGATGCTGACATTTTTTTTGATGATCAGGTAGAGAACTGTTCTTCTGCCTCCACTTTTGTGCCTACTGCACACGTGATAAGCATGAGCCATTAGCTTTAATTTTTTTTCAAAGAGTATAGAATCCTCGCCTCACTTCTTTTGAATAATTTTTTGATGGAAAATAACTATGGAATATTTGTGTTTAGACCTTGAAGGCGTGTTGATTCCAGAAATATGGTCTGAAGTAGCAAAGCAAACTGGTGAAGAAAAGTTTAATTTAACCACTCAGGACATAAAAGACTATTCGCAATTGATGGCCATGAGAATGAAGTTGGTTAATTCGATGAACATATCCATGAGTGACCTTAATAATTTAGTTGATAAAATGGAACCTTTTGAAGGTGCAAAAGAATTTTTGGACTGGGCGAGGGATAATTTTCAAGTAACCATTGTTTCTGATTCTTTTTATGAATTAGCATGGCCTTTAATTAGAAAACTCGGCACCCCAAACATGTTCTGCCATCACTTAGATGTAGATAAAGATCAGCTTAAAGGCTATAAGCTCCGTCAAAATGAGAATAAAAAGAAAGTTATACACACTCTGCAAAGTTTAAAATATGAAGTATTTGCTTCCGGAGACTCTTATAATGATATACAGATGTTAAAAGAAGCAGATTTTGGAGTCTTCTTCCAGGCCCCTAAACATATCAGAGATGAGTTTCCTGATATAGGCAGTGTAGAAAGTCATCAGGAGCTAAAAGAAGCCCTTATTAAAAGGTCAAATTTTGTCCAAAGAGAAAGGTAGATTATGGAAAAGTTTAATTCAGCAGGAATGAAATTTAGAGAAGCTCTTTCTGAGAATTCCCCGTTGAAGCTAGTAGGCACAATAAATGCTTACACCGCGTTACTTGCAGAAAAATCTGGTCATAAGGCTATTTATTTATCCGGAGGCGGCGTTGCTGCTTCTAGTTTGGGAGTTCCTGATTTAGGAATCACTTCTTTGCAAGATGTCTTGATAGATGTTGAGAGAATAACAAATGCCACTGAACTTCCTCTCCTAGTTGATGCGGACACGGGCTGGGGAGGTGCGTTTAACATTGCAAGAACAGTAAAATCCTTAATCAACTCTAATGCTGCAGGTATGCACATAGAAGACCAGGTAGCGCAAAAAAGATGTGGCCATCGTCCCAATAAAGAAATTGTAACGTGTAATGAGATGGTCGATAGATTGAAGGCTGCTGTAGATGCTAAAACAGATCAAGACTTCGTGGTAATGGCAAGGACAGATGCTTTAGCTAATGAAGGTTTGGATTCTGCTATTGAGAGAGCTGTAAAATATCAGGAAGCTGGAGCGGATGCTCTTTTTCCCGAAGCCTTAACAAAATTAGAAGAATATATTGCAATGAGTACAGAATTGGACATACCTATACTTGCGAATATAACTGAATTTGGTCAAACTCCTCTTTTTAATTGTGCGCAATTAAAAGAAGCTGGGGTTTCCATGGTGCTGTATCCACTTTCTGCATTCAGAGCCATGAGTAAAGCAGCAGAAGGTGTCTACGATGAAATCTTAAAAGAAGGTTCTCAAGAAAAAGTTTTAGATAAAATGCAAACCAGAGAAGAGCTCTACGAAGTGCTTGATTATCATTCTTTTGAAAATAAATTAGACGAATTATTTAAAGACTAAGAGGGGAAGATTATGGGAGAGAAGAAATTAGGAGGGGCTGGCCTTAGGGGTCAAGTGGCTGGGAATACTGCTCTATCAACCGTAGGCAAGACAGGAAAAGGTTTAACTTACAGAGGCTATGCAATTGAAGAGTTAGCAGAAAAAGCTTCTTTTGAAGAAGTAGCTTATATGCTTCTTTATGGAAGTCTTCCAACTCAATCAGAATACGATGCCTATTCAGCAAAACTAAAATCTTTTAGGTCTCTACCTAAAGCATTGAAAGAAGTTTTAGAGAGAATTCCTCAGAGTGCTCATCCGATGGACGTCATGAGAACAGGTTGTTCCATGCTTGGAAATTTAGAACCTGAAGGTGAATTTAGTAATCAAAACGATACAGCTGACCGCATTCTTGCTTCTATGTCATCGATTATAACTTATTGGTATAGATTCTCTCACGATGGAGTTAAAGTCGATACGGCTACTGATCATGAAACAATTGGCGGACAGTTTTTATCTCTTTTAACCGGCAAGGAGCCTTCAGAAGAACACGCAAGAGCTTTGGATGTCTCTCTAATACTTTATGCTGAGCATGGTTTTAATGCTTCAACTTTTACAGCCAGAACATGTGCGTCTACTCTTTCGGATATGCATTCTTGTGTAACGGGAGCCATCGGAACTTTAAGAGGCCCTTTGCATGGAGGAGCCAATGAAGCTGCAATGGAGATGATAGAAAAATATTCATCTCGTGAAGAAGCAAAAGCCGGTCTTTTAGAGTTGCTGTCTAACAAAGAAAAAATTATGGGTTTTGGTCACGCTGTTTACAGCACCGAAGATCCCAGAAATGCAATTATAAAATTATGGTCTGAAAAACTTTCTCAATCAAATGGTGATGCTACGCTTTATGAAGTGTCTGACGAAGTTGAGAGGGTCATGGATGAAGAGAAGGGTATGTTTGCTAATACGGACTTCTTCATGGCCTCTGCGTATCACTATTTAGGCATTCCTACTCAGATTTTTACCCCATTATTTGTTATTGGTAGAACATCAGGGTGGGCTGCAAATATAATGGAGCAAAGAGCCGATAATAGAATAATTCGCCCTAGTGAAGATTACATTGGTCCTGACGGTTCTGTTTGGGTTGATATGTCGGATCGTTAAAAAATAAGGAAACACCATGAGTGGAAACGTTGAAACGAACGTTCGTCCTAATCCGGATGACGTTCTTGTAAAAATTGCTGATTATGTTTTGAATAAAGAAATTGAAAGCTCTGAAGCTTTTAATACTGCACGATATTGTT
>Ga0315322_10000587_pt1 | contig 27212 bp, 17 predicted proteins | sample M110021515metaG_FD_203461 | JGI IMG/M metagenome (GOLD analysis project Ga0315322, IMG submission 203461) | Ammonia-oxidizing marine archaeal communities from Monterey Bay, California, United States - M1 100m 21515 | ecosystem: Environmental > Aquatic > Marine > Intertidal zone | place: USA...
GAATGTCCTCGACTACCTGACGTTACCGGGGACCCTGCTCGGCTGTTCTTGAGAGGAGAGCGACTGCGATCAATGTTCGAACAACAGATCATGCCTTTGTAAAGAGACAATGTTCGTGTTCCAGCGTCTTCAAATTGCATTGCCAAGGGATCGGGTGTATCATATATGGAACCCATCCCATATTTGGAATCATCGCAATGGTCTCGACGACAAGCCGAGCAAACGTGCCCAAAGTAGATCTTGCCGCAAACGGGGAAGCCTCCGGTTCGGTTCCGGCGCTTGATCGCTCGCTGAACATTTTAGAGATATTGAGTGTTGAGCCGTTTGGCTTGACGCTTTCGCAACTGAGCGACCGGTTAGATGCGCCTAAAAACTCCGTGTTCCGTATCACTCAGACTCTGCTCGCTCGTGGCTATCTTGCCCGAGACGGTAACACGTTCGCGTTTCGTTTAACGCCCAAGCTCCTGCGACTCGCATCTCCGCGATGGGGAAGTCTCAGCCTGCCTGAGGCCTCGCGCGAAGCAATGAACTTGCTTCGTGATGCGACCGGAGAAACGGTGCAACTAGGTGTGCAGAGCGGGAAGGAAGGGATCATCATTGATCAGGTCGAAGGCACGAGGCCGCTGCGCATTGTCGTCGATATTGGTCTTCGATTCTCACTTCACAATAATGCGCCGGGAAAACTACTTCTTGCACACATGTGCGTGGCGCAGCAGGAAAAAGTGTTCGCTGAAATCAAGCTGCCAGCGACAACGTCACGAACAATCACCGGCAAGTCAGAGTTGAAGAAAGAGTGTGAGCGGATCGTTATAAGCGGTTATTCAACCGATTACGCCGAAGCTGATGAAGGTGTGCATTGCATCGCCGCACCAATCTTCGATACGAACGAATTGGTCGCCGGAACGATTTGGATTTCCGGCCCGGCGAAACGAATCCCGAAGCGACGTTTTCGAGAACTCGGCGAACAGGTGCAAACTGCTGCACGGCAGATTTCGGATCGGTTAGGGGAGCAGGCATGAGTGCATATCGGTCTTGCCAGACGGTACGTAGTACATTCTTTGCGGCATGCGTGTTAGCTTGTCTCTCAATCCTGAGTCATCTGGACGTGCTTGCTGCCGCGGAAGTCAAAGAATCGAAGCAGCTATTCCGGCAGTACTGCATCGATTGCCATGAAGGACCGCACTCGGAAGGTAATCTTGATCTTTCCGCGTTGCACACCAAAAATAGTTTCGATGCAACACTGATTTTTGAGAACATCGCGACCGGAAAAATGCCGCCTTCCGATGCGGACTCGCCGTCTGATGGTGAAAGAAGGAAAATGCTCAGCTGGCTGGCAGGTCAGCAATTGGAACCAAAACGAAATTCCTTCCGACGAATCAGCCGTCATGAATTCGTTCACAGTGTCAATGATCTGCTGGGCACCAAGCTAAACCTTTCAGACCAGATTCCCGAAGACCGGGGTACCTACGATTTTGATTCTGACCGGCGGATTCAACTCAGCCGTGAAGTGCTGGGGAGTTACTTCACTGTCGCCGACACGATGCTCGACTCTGCGTTTCCTCCTAAGGGGTTTGCGAATGAACAAACTTGGGTGACGAACAAACTGAAGGACAGCAACGAGGCTTACAAAATCCTGCTTCGCGATTATGAAGAGGGCGTTCTGTTCTCTTGGACACGAGCGAATAACGGTAACAGCTATTCGTTCTTCTATGACAATTTTGATCCTCCGGTTGCGGGCTGGTACGACCTCGCGTTCGAGGCAGCGAAGGTTGGTGAATTTGAGGAAGACATCAGCATTCAGGTTCATGCCGGCAAGTACTACTACGCAGACGATCGCCCACAGCCTCAACGTTTGCTGGACGTGATTTCACTCGGGAATCGCGAGCTACGGACGTACACGATTCGCGTCTTTCTGAAGCCTGGCGAGAACGTGTCTGTCCACTGTTATTCCAAGCACAACTGGCGACAGAAGTCGCCCAAGCAGGGCGTCTACATTCGCCAGTTAAGGGCACGCGGCCCGGTTCTGGACCAATGGCCACCCAGTCGATATGGAAAGCTGTTTGGTGATTTGCCGATTCAGACATCAGGGAACCCTAAGGGTGAACAAGGGACGGACCGGAGCAATGCACAATCCCTCGCTCACGCGTCGGGTAACCAATCCAATGTGCAACGCATTGGAGGCAGCATTTCAGTCAGCAGTTTTCAGCCGGGCATGGAAAAGGAAAAGATGCAGGACGGCTCGAACCGGACATTTTGGCATACACGATTCGAACCGACGCTGGCAAAGCCGCCGCATTTTGTGATCATCGAGAATCCGCGAGCCGTGGAAATTACCGGTCTGTCGTATTCAACCTGGTCGGGCGGAAACGGAAACGGTCAGATAAAGAAGTACTCGATCTTGGTATCCGATGACGGCCAAATCTGGAGTAAACCGATCATCAGTGGCGAGTTGGAAGTACAACTGGCAAACGAACAGTCGATTCTGTTTCCGAAGCTGCAAACCCATCGATACATCAAATTTCTTATCACTGACGCGAAGACACTGGACGGCCGATCGTTGGCGTCCATCGGAAAGCTGGACGTCGTTGTCTCGACCAATCATGAGGTCGCCAGAACAGAAGTTGCCGTCGATTCGGACTCGCCGGACGCACTCACGCATGTGGTGAAACGATTCGCTCAGCGAGCCTTCTCAACGCAGCTTACCGAAGCCGAATTGACGCCGTACATCGAACTTGCTCAAAAGAGTCTCCACGAACATGGCGAATTTGTTCGCGCAGCGAAGGTGGGATTCAAAGCAGTCATCTGTTCACCGCGATTTCTAATGGCTCCCGGTGAACATTCCGGTTCGGCCCATTCGCAAGCTGCGAGTCTCGCCCGAACGCTTTGGTTGTCAGTACCCGATTCTGAGCTGCTTAGCGCGGCTGCTGATTCCAGTTCATCAGAGCTAACCAGGGAGTTGCTGCGCTCGCAAATTCACCGCATGCTGGCCGACAAGCAGAGCGACCGCATGATCAAATCGTTCTGCGATCAATGGCTAAATCTCAGGTCATGGAACAAGGTCTCACCGTCCCTCAAGCTATATCCGAAATATGACGATCTGCTACACCACTACCTGCCTCTTGAAACGCAATCGTATTTGGCATACCTGATTCGCGAAAACATGCCGGTTGGCCATCTGATTGATTCCGATTATACGTTCCTGAATCAGCGGCTCGCGCAGCACTACGGAATTGATGGAGTCATCGGGCAGCATCTACGCAAGGTGTCGTTCGGTTCCGAAGTGCCTCGCGGTGGGTTGTTGACGATGGGCAGTGTACTAAAAGTCACAACGGACGGGTTCGACACATCGCCAATTCTGCGGGGCGCGTGGGTGTCGAAGAATATCGTCGGCACGCCAATTTCGCCGCCACCCGAAACAGTAAAGGCCATTGAGCCTGAGCACGGCGTAGCGGCGAAAACACTTCGCGAACAGATCGAACAGCACAAGAACAACGCGATGTGCTACACATGTCACAAGAGCATTGATCCCTACGGCTTTGCTTTGGAAAATTTCGACTCAACCGGACATTGGCGAGTGAAATATCGAGTTGAGAAACCACACCGGGGCACGTTTCAGTTTCGTTTGGAAGGGCACTTCCTCGAAGGCGGCGCGGTCGATTCATCCGGCGAAATCAGCGATCGTCGCTTCGATGATGCATTTGGGCTGAAGAAGATTCTGCTCTCGGATCAACGACGCGTCGGGTACAACTTCGCTAAGAAGTTCTTTGAATACGCAAACGGTTACGCACCCGACCTGACGCAAAGATTGGCATTACTGGCGATGATCGCCGAAAAACCGGATAGGTGTCGAATGAAGGATATAGTGACGAATGTGCTAGTGTATTCGCTGTCGGAGAAGAACCATGAGTGATTCCAATCGACGGGACTTTCTCAAGTTTGGCGCGGCGCTTCCTGTCGCCATGAAAGCGATCGCCGCGAGAGCAAGTGAACGGCCGCCGACGGATCCGCCAAAGCGGATCATGTTTATTTGTAACTCACTGGGCTTTTACGAACCGAACTTCTTTCCGGCCGAGCGAGGTAATCTTGCATCGTCGAAGTACCTGAAGGATGTGGCGACGAAGGACAAGATGACCGTCTTCCAAAACCTCTTCCATCCGGGCATGGAGACCAGCAATCATGACTCTGAGAAGTCATTCCTCACCGGCGCGGCCAAGCCTGAGTCTCCCAATTTCGTGAATACGATTTCCGTGGATCAGGTGCTGGCTCGGCACATGGGTGGTGATACACGGTTCCCGTTTCTTTCGTTTAGCATTTACGATCGCGGCTGGGGGTGTTCGTGGAATGATCGTGGCGTCGCCATTCCCCCGATGCACGACGAGTCGTCCATTTTCGAGAAACTATTTGGGAAAGAAAACCTCGCCGCAAAACGTCGCCAGCTGAAAACCGATCAGCAAATCATCCGCAGCCTTCATCGGGACATGAAGCGGCTTCGTGAAAATGGTGACGCCAGCAGAATGGATTCCTACGCCACCGTTGTCGGTGAGCTTGAGGCCAGTTTTCGCCGCGAGCAATTTTGGCTGGAAACAAAAAAACCCCGCGTCCCCAACACACTCAGCGATGATCAGGAGTTCGTGTTCTCAACGAAGATCCGAAACCTGCTTGAACTCGCCAAGCTCGCGTTTCAAACGGATTCGACACGAGTCATCACGTTGTCTCTGGACTGGATTTACGGAGCCATCAAAGTTCCCGGCGCGACGGGTGGCTGGCACACACTCTCGCATCACGGTGGTAAATCGGACGTGCTGGAGAAACTCTACCGAGTCGAAATTGACATCATGAAGCACCTGAACCAGTTCCTCTCCGGACTCAATGGAATCAAAGAGGGCACCGGTACATTGCTGGATCACACAACCGTCGTTATCGGCAGCAATTTTGGCGATTCATCCAATCACACGTGCAACAACCTCCCCACGATCATCGCCGGCGGAGGCCACCACCATCAGAAGCACTCCGTCCTCGATAAGCCAATGCCGCTGTGCAACCTTTGGCTGGAACTTCTGCACAAACATGACATCGATGTAGGGCGATTCGGCAGCAGTCAGATGGATCAGCACTTGCTTCCGAATTAGACGTCCAGTTCCAACAACGCCGCCATAAGCGCAGTGCCGGATTGGCGTGGTTCCCACATCGTATTCGGAGTGGAAGAATGGCTGGGGTGACGCAATTCGACAAGACCTTCAACCACAAAATATCGTCTGGTTGAGGTGTTCTGCAGTGCCCACAGAAAAGCTGCCAGAGTGGACTCGGACTGCCGGAGGACAAGGCAGGCAATGCAAGTGAGGACTGCGGACGGTAGAACTCTGTAAGTGTCTTGCTCAAAGTCACTTGGCGGATTCGACCCCAAAAGTCGCTCAAACTGATTGAACTTGCTCAGACCCGTAATAGATGCCGAAAAGTCCACGAAAAAAGCCGCCGATCGCAATTGATCGACGGCTCTATTGACTTTAGTGGAGGATAACGGACTTGAACCGATGACCTACGCGCTGCCAGCGCGTCGCTCTCCCAACTGAGCTAATCCCCCGAAAGGTAGACCCATGTTTTAATCGACGAATCCATTTCGTGAAAGGATCGTCTGACTGATTTTTCAAAAACGTAGCAGGTTGATTTCTGAGACGTCAAGTGCCGCCGTTTAGTCTGTATTCGACGCAAAAGCGGAATTTAGCGGTTGGACTGGCGAACGACCTGCTCAAGCACGTCAGAAAACGGGATTCGGTCGCAAATGCCAAAGCTAGGATGCCGAGAAAGACGGGCGCGAGTGAAACCGGGTGAGGTGAGTCCGCATAGGAATCTTGCCTGATCCCGAGGATGGACGAATCGGTCGGGGTACTCACTTGATACCTCTTCAAGCAGTTTCAGTGCGGAAGATCCAATCGACCGAAAACCTTGTTTCGGGATGGTCCATGGTCCATCACCCAGACAGGCAGTGCATTCTCCACACGGCTCAGTCGATTCGCCAAAATGCTTGGAAAGGCTTTGCGGTTGACAGGAAGTTGCTAAGGCGAGCTTGAAAAATTCGTCCAATCGGTCGACTTCACTTGTTTCGCGTTTCGTCAGGCGTTCATGGAGTTCATCGGCCAAGGTCTTTGCGTCGTCAATGCTCTTCAGCTTGCGATATCCATGAACCAGATCTGACACTTTCACCTCAAGCCAGTTCTGTTCACTCATGTGATCGATCGCACGTATCACCCGTTGGCGATCAACGCCAAGTTTTTGTGCAGCAAGAACCGTGTTGAGCATGAACCAGGTGCGTCCTTTGGTCAGCGAAGAAAGCACCCCTGCACAAAATTCACGCTCCTCACCTTGGTAGTGATCCAGAATTACACGTGATGTGACTAGCGGTTTGATTTTGTAGGTGTCGTAGCGCGGTGATGTTGCTTTGAGGTACCCTGCCAGTTCCAAATAAGTCAGCAGGGTTCGTACCACCAGAATTCGGATATCGGTTTCATAAGAGAGTTTGTGGTGGGAAATGTGAAACGGATCATGCTGATCTTTGATCAAATCAATCAATCGCCCGACACCATGCCTCGAAGGTGTGTCTCCATAAGCAAAGTTCTCCAGCACAGTACGATCGTCAACCGATAACAGTATTTCACACGTCGCCTGTTCACTGTCACGGCCTGCTCGACCAATTTCTTGTGCATAAGCTTCGAGTGATTTAGCCGGGTTGAAGTGATACACATATCGAATATCAGATTTGTCGATCCCCATCCCAAAAGCGATGGTGGCAACGACGATACCATCCGACGAGGTAATGAAATCCTGCTGTATTTGCTCACGTTGCTCTGGCTTCATTCCAGCATGGTAGGCGGTTGCCTCAAGACCATCTTCAGTCAATTGCTCAGCAATCTCTTCCGCCGTTCGTTGCAATGTGACATAGATGAGTGTTGAACCCCGAGGGCGTTCACGCAGACGTGATAGAAGCGTGGGGTACTGCTCGTCAGCATCAATGACCGTACTCTTGAGATGCAGATTGGGACGGAAGAAACTGGTGCGAATTGCGTCGTCTTCCGCAATATCAAAGGCGTCGCGAATATCGTTCAGCACGCTGGGGGTTGCTGTCGCCGTAAGGGCAAGAATGCGTTCTGCGGATAAATCTCTCGCCAGTTCAGCCAGTTTCAAGTAGTCAGGGCGAAAGTTATGTCCCCACTGACTGATGCAGTGAGCCTCATCCACTGCAAAGAGTGAAACATGCAAGGAACCCACCATTGCCAGAAAGCGTTCGTTGAAAAATCGCTCGGGTGCGACGTACAACAGTTTTGTTCGCCCCTCACGAATGCCCTTCATTGCCGTGGTGAATTGCTGAGCGGGCATTGATGAGTCGAGGCGGACCGCACTGATGCCTCGAGCAGCCAAAGCATCACATTGATCCTTCATCAAGGCGATCAAGGGCGAGACGACGACGGTGGTTCCCGCCAGCATTTGACTGGGCAACTGATAGCAAAGACTTTTTCCACCACCTGTCGGGAAAACGGCGGCTACATTCTTGCCTTGGAGTAACCGCTCGATGACGGCTGTTTGCCCGGAGCGAAAACTTGTGAGACCAAATTTTTGCTGCAGGATGTCGAGTGGGTTTTCTGTGGGTCCGCCACTTGCCATTCGTTGCCGCTTGTCCAATGCCTCTTCCTCAAATTCCATCTTGGTCCATTTTGTCCACTTCCTGTTAACTTTCTTGGTTCGGAAGTGTAAGAAAGCACACTTCTTAGTCAAGGTTCAAAACTGCCGGACCGCTCAGTTTGGTCAAACGGTGGGTTGTTTGATACCAAGCATTCGATCAAGCGAATCACCTGTTTGATAGATGAGGGCCTCAGGAAAGTGCTGGTAAGGATGGAAGTACTCGAAGGTGAGGTAGCCGTCGTAGCCGACATTATCAAATGCTGTCAGTACGGCGGGCCAGTTCGTGGTTCCATCAAGCAGCGGACGAAAAGCTTCCAACGAATGGTCGGTGCCGTTCTTGGTGTATTCCTTGAGGTGAACATTCTTGATGCGTTTACCAAGAATGGGTATCCAGTGCTCCGGGAATTGGTATTCCATGATGTTCCCGGTATCGAAATGCACCTGAACATACTGGCTGGAAAAGCTATCAACAAAGTCAACCATCTCCATCGGGGACATCAGATACCCGTTGAAGAAGATATTTTCCATGTTGAGATGGACTTTAAGTTTTTCGGCTAGGGGCAACAGTTGGCCGATTGCTTCACGCGCTCGTTGGTCACAGACATCGTTGGGAGTCGGCTCATGATCTTCTCGCCACGGCATGTGAACTGCGCCGGGAACCACAAGCAGGTTTTCTGTTCCAAGGTCGTGGGCAGCTTGGGTCATTTTTGCCGCCAACTCCATGCCTTTGGCACGTTCTGCTGGGTCATTGCTGGTGAGAGGATATGGCCAGAACAAGAAGGAGCAGAGACCACTGATCTCGATTCCAATTTCCTCCGCCATCTTTCGAATCTGGACAAACTCTTTTGTCCCTGACTTGGGTGATAATTCACTGTCGAGGTCATAGTTCAGTTCGATGCCATCGAATCCTGCATCTTTGGCCAATTCGAGGCATTGCCGCAGACTCATCTTGTCTGGGTACGGGAAAGCCCACAAGTTGATGGACTTTTTCATCTTGTACTGTCGACGTGTTGGGTTGGGATCAGCCGCGCTCGTGGTTTTGCCTGTCCCCGTGGCTGCCGTCCCCGTGGCTGCCAAGGCCGCACTACCGAAAGCCGCATAGGTGAGAAGCTGTCTTCTTCCAAGAGCGTTTTCAGGTTTTGTCATGGCACTCTCACTAAGTTTAAGGAAACGGTTTGATGGCTTAGGCGGGGAAATCACAGGATCAATAGGGTGGAATGGAAAACGACCATTTCTCTATCGTCCCTTCGAGCAAAGCAGAGGACAGTCACCTTCTCTCTTACTGTCGACTACCGTGAAGCAGTTGATTCAAATGTGTTCGCGTCTCCACATCATCCTCCCACAAAACGGTCGTACAGGGTTCTTGCGACGCTGATTTCTGATGTGCCTGTGATGACAACGCGGCCATCCCGGAAGAGGGTCAAACTGTGGGTATCGTTCGGGAACAGACGTACAAAGAATGGGTTGGCCTGTACGCGACCAACATTTTTCCAGCGTTCCGTCATTAGTATCAGGTCGATTTCCGCATCGCGGCTTCCAGCGATCTGAACAGCATCACGTCCACATAAGGTGGCCGCAGCTTCAGACTGAACTGTTCGGTCACCTTCCAAAAACTGATATTCGTCATTCCCGCAGGCTGGGCAGGAATCGCTCAAGGAAGGTGAGATGTTCAATTCACGGAAGCGATTGCTCCATAGATCGATCGACAACAGGGAGGTATGCACATGTTGGCGATTTCCGGATAACCACTTAATCGCTTCTGTACTCTGCAGGCTTGCAACGGTGTGTGTCGCAGATCCTACTACGCCGGCGGTATCGCAGGTGTCCACAGCTGAGGCAGGGGGAGGCTCTGGGACGAGGCAACGAAAACAAGGCCGCCCCTCTCCGGTGAATAGCCGAACCTGTCCAACCGCTCCCACGCAACCACCATGCACCCAAGGCGTCTTGGTCTTCAGAGACCAATCATTGAGAAGGAAACGAATTAAAAAATTATCAGCGGCGTCGATCACCAAATCGACATCATTCAGAATGTCACAGATGTTTCCTGATGAAACATCGGCGACCACAGGGTGTAATTCGATATTGCTATTGATGGCTTTGAGTCGATCGCAGCTGGCATCAGCTTTGGAACGCCCGTCGATCGCATCCTGTTCGATGTACAGTGCTTGTCGTTGCAGATTGGTCCATTCGACAACATCACGATCGATGATGACAAGTTTACCCACGCCAGCGCGGGCCAGTATTTCAGCGGCCACGGTTCCCAAAGCGCCAGCACCCAAGACCGCGACTCGCGAACCGGTAATGCCTTGGTGACCTTTGGACCCGATGGGGGCAAATTGAATTTGTCGTGCGTATCGGTTAGCCGGAGAATCGCTGCTCATGAAGACGATGGTCGATCAAATGCTGGGCGGGTAAGTTAGTTCCATGAAGGCGATCTTGCCTGCTCGCAGGGCTCGACGCAAGCCACCAAAACCCTCAGTAGCCATGTTACACCATGAAAGACTGTTATCTGCCCAATTTGCTTCGACTCCGTGAGCGATCAGAATTGTTGAGAAACCTTCGCATGTTCTTCGATCAGCGGGGTTTTTTTGAGGTTCAGCCTCCCTGTTTGTCAACAGATTGTGTGATTGATCCCTATATTGATCCCTTGCGTGTTGATACTCGTGAATTTCAGTTGAGTCCACGCAACGGGCAAGAATTCTATTATTTGCAAACCTCCCCCGAGGCTGCAATGAAACGTATGTTGGCGGCTGGAGCTCCTTCCATTTACAGCCTTGGGCCCGTCTTTCGTGCCGGGGAGCAGGGAGAGCAACATGATTTGGAGTTCACCATGCTGGAGTGGTATGAACTCGGATCCGATGTAGAACAGGGAATTGAAATCCTGGGTGCGCTGGCGTGTGATGTTTTGAAGGAAGATCATTTTGAAGTTCATTCGTATCGACAATTGTTTCGCGATCACTGTGGCTTTGATCCCATCGATGCCCCACTTTCAACACTCCAGGAATTTGCTGGAGCGATAGATTCTGCTCTGGCGACGTCAATTGCAGACGATCGTGATGGTGTTTTAGATCTGATTCTGAGTCATGTGATTCAACCAAAACTCGGGCATGAAGGTCCGGTGATTGTGCGTGATTATCCACTCAGTCAGGCTGCATTGGCAAAGGCTTCCACACAGGATAAACAATGTGCAGCACGTTTTGAACTTTTCGTAGCCGGCATCGAATTGGCTAACGGTTACGACGAACTGCGTGATCCTGATGTACTGCTGGAACGCTTTCGTGCCTGTAATGAGAAACGTCAAAAGTCGGGGCGCCGTCCCTTGCCTTTGGAAGTGCCATTGCTTGAAGCAATGCGTTCTGGTCTTCCTCAATGTGCGGGAGTAGCGTTGGGCGTTGATCGTTTGCTGGCAGTCCAGTTGGGGGAAAACAAAATTTCCAATGTCATGCCCTTTACGATTTTGAACGTGTGAGAAAAAAATTCGCATTCGACCAGCTGCTGGACTAAAATAAAGCTGGCTCGATTGAGGAGGTCGATATGAAACAGTTTGAGATATCTTCAGAAGGTGGTGCGGCGACTCACAGTGAAACTGGCACACGCAGGCTGGCGGTAAATGCCGCATTCTTGAGAGACATCAAGGATGATAATCAGGACCTGAAAATGCTGTTGGACCAGATCACACCGATCACCCGTCACCCACAGACGGCGGCGAATCACTGGCCTGAGCTCATCACGCTCATGAGTGATCTTCGGGATCAGCTGGCCTTGCACTTTTCGTTGGAAGAAGCTTACGGCTATTTCGATGACGCCGTTGATTCATCGCCCCAGTTGAGCGTAACTGCGGAAGTGCTGCGAAGCGAACATCCGTTTCTTTTTGCAGCGATTCGTGATTTGTCTGATCAAGTTTCCGAAGTCTGCTCAGACAGACCGGAAGAGGTCAATCATTTCATTGAGCAGCTTGATTCGTTTCGGCGTGTGTTTGAAAAACACGAAGAAAATGAGCTGGAACTTATTCTCGATTCACTGGATGACGATTTGGGTGTCGGCGATTGATCGCATGACAGTGCAATCAATTTACTGTGATCGTGTTCGTGGGGTGATTGAAGCTCAACGCGATGTCGATTCACGTTTCTGGCTTGGGGTCCGTCTTCGAATTTGGACTAGCAGAGGTTTCACGCCGCGAAAAACGTCCCAAGGTGGCAACAAAACTTGGCACCAGAATCGCACGCACGTAGAACGTGTCGATCAGTACGCCCAGTCCGAGCGCAAAGCCAAGCTCAGTGATGCCACGCAGCGATGTGGCACCGGTTTCGTTGTAATAACCAAACCAACTTGCAATGGTTGGGAACCAGGATGAAGACGTCATGCTGAAGAATGTAGCCGCCATCACAAGCCCACAAGCCGTGATGATTCCACCGGTTTTCGTGATCGCCCGTCGCAGAGCTGATAGCCAGCCCAGATTCTTTTGTTCCTCGACAATTCTGGTGACCAGATAAACATTGTAGTCTTGCCCAATTGCCACCAAGATGACAAACAGGAATAGCGGCAGCTTCCAGTCCAGACCGACAAAGTCCGAACCATATACGTTTTGGAAAAAGATCAGTGTGAGACCCAAGGTCGCGTAATAACTGATCAGCACGGTCGCGATCAGGTATAGACATAGCCCTAGTTTGCGTATGACAAGTAGCAATACCAGAAATACGGCCAGCACGACAGCAATCTTGATCCGCTGGTTATCGCGCAGCGTGACGGTCCTGAGGTCAATGATAGACGGGGTGGTTCCAGTCAGAACAACCCGTGATCCTGCCCATTCGGAATTTGCTTGCTCGACGTATCGGTGAAGAAACTTGTCGATATCCGTGACGATCTTGGCAGTGTCCATTGCAAATGGGTCACCATCGATCGTTATGTCGAGTCGGGCAAGGCGATTTTCCATTGCAGGGAGCGGCGAGAAAAAGTACTGCTGTGCCAAACGGTGATTTTGTAGAGCCCTTCGTCGCCATGCATCACGATTCAGCAAACTCATGTCTCTGTCTGGGGGGAAGTCACCCAGAGGATCATCAGCAGTTCTGACAGTGGATACTCCATCGAGTGTGTATAGCTTCTCCGCGAGTGTCTTGATTTGTTTTTCGAGCTCTTTTCTTGCTACGTTTTCAGGATGGACAAGCAAAACGGTGACAGGGTTGATTTTCCCGATGTCGAAGTGCTGTGCGAGGAGACGCAAGCCTTGCCGACTCGGGGCGGAGTGGTTCAGTTGACCGCTGAGGTTGTAAGTAACGGCACCCTCGTTTCTGAGTCCGTAAATGCTTGGAATCAGTAGTAGGCCGATCCCAAAAATCAGTGTGGTAAGTGGATACCTGGTCAGCGTGAGGGCAATCCAGTTCCAAAGATTTTCAGTGGAGGATCGTCCTTGTGCATTTGTCTTCCCGTATACCGTCAGTGGTCCAGAGTCATTGATTTTGATGGGTGTGGGCCAGAATACCTTCGGCCCAATCGCTCTGAGTAAAGCAGGTGTTAAAGTGGTGCAAACCAGTAGCCCCACCAGCAAGCAGATGGCGATGATCGGACCGGTGTAATGGAATTTTCCAAAGCTTGCGATCCAGAGCATGCCTAAACCCACAACCGTGGTCATGGCACTGCCAATCAAAGCACCCATCACTCCTGAGAGCGCATTGGTGCATGCCTGATCCCATGGAACTTTGCTTGCTTCCTCGCGCAGACGGGCAATCAAAAACAGGCAGTAATCAGTTCCGGCACCAAAGAGGATTACAACGACAAAGATGCGACTGGTCGTGAATACCCGGAGGTCCAGACCAGGAAGTGTTCCATTGATCGAACCCTGCGTCAAAAGCGTAACGAGTGAAGCTGAGACAACCACAGCCACCCCGATGGATAACATGGGAACAGCGACCAGCAACGGGGCTCGATAAACAACGGCAAGAATGAGCAGAATCATCACAACCGTGATCCACTCGGTGTACTGAATGGCATCACGGGCAGCCAGCAATGTCTCGCCACCAATCGCCGCAGATCCCGTCATCAGCAGTTGCAGGCCCGGGTCTGTGTATTGCATGCTGTAGTTGCGAACATCGTCCAGCAATTGGCGGACGACCTCGACTGTTTCAATATTGCCTGTCGCCGCGAGCTCTGAGGAGAGTTGCATCACTGCAAGTTGTGCCCCTTCCTGTTTTAGGCTGGCACCAATGAGTTGGTCATCCCACCCCAGAATGTCCAAGAGTGATGTCCAACCGGTGAGGTCACGTTCAGCGATGGGTACGGCGAATTTTGGCAGGTCTGGAACAAATACCAAAGCTGCCTCGAAATCACGACCCACCTCCTCTTCTGGTTCTTCTAACGCTTCCAGCAGTTTGCCACGATCCCAGTAGGCGATTGCCATTCTTGGCTCGCGCAGGTTAGGAGCATCCGATGGAACTTGGTCTGAGATCCGTTCATAAAAGGATTCATCGACTGCGATGGAGTGGTCAAACGCTTCACGCGCCAGCTTGATCCATTGCGCCGATTTGGTGTCTTCCTGGATCGGACCGCCGGTGTATCCGTATTCAAGGGCACGTTGCCAACTGACCTCGCCAAGTCGATGGTAGAGCCGCCTGAGTAAATCAAGGCCGACGATCTCGTCACGCTTTGTTAGTTCACCCGTTGTGCGTCCGAGCACTAGCACGATTTGGCTGCGACTTCGGACATCTGGAAATGCCTCGTCCAGAAGGTGTCCACCTGCAACACTGCTCATCTTCGTTGGCAAGTACTCAAAGTCACCATCGTAGGCCACGTCGTTCCAGGCTGGGGCGACGCTGCGAATCAGGATGGCGCCTAGAAACCAGACGGTGAGGATTATCCACCAATATCGGGTGACTTGCTTTGCCCAGCGATACGAAATGGATTCGTGCATTCGCTGCGTGGGTTGGGTTGAGAGGTTAAAGGGTCGGCGGCTGAACCGAGTTAATGTAGCAAGAACACCCTGTCCTGTCGGTTGGGTGATTGCAATCCCGCGATACGCTTTGAGCCAGAAATACTCGATATTTTCCCCGAGGGCGGGGATTCGAGGGCCGGCCGATCAAGTTTCCGGTGGTCAAGTCAGCTTGGGTGAGGTCGCTTTACCCAACTTTACATCGTGCCCGCTACGCGTGGCCGCGGCATCGCATCGATTCCGCTCGATCGAATTCGCTGTCTGTGACAGAGACGGGACTGCTGTGGTTTGGGCAGATGGAGACGACGGTGGACGTTTCCTTGAAGAGCGACAGAATCCAAGCCTGTGCTAACTGGTTTCCGACGTATGTTAAAGACGGAGGTAACCGGGCGAGTAATCTCGCATTGTTATTTGTAACGGTCTGCATCAGGAATGAAGCGGTCCAATGAACTCAGATCCGCTTCATTCGACTCGGCAAATTCGTGTCCAAGTACTGCGATCTGATTCGCTGCTGCAGTTAATTGTGCTTCATTGTTCAGTTGCAATTTGATCGATTTGAAAATGTCGACGATTTGCCTTAAGTGGGTGGAATCAATTTTTGCATCGACACTTGCTAAGCGTGCTCCGGCCCGCGCGGCGCGTTTTGCAGAGGTGACCCCATAGGTCGCTTTTTCGGTAGCGATTGCTGTGGCTCTCAGGCTTGCTTCCAGTTCAGCAATCATTCCTGCAACGAACATAATGCGAAGTCGTTCGGGGGAATTGACTCGGTTGATTTTCCCATCTGATTTCAGAAAGTTGTGGCGAATCAGCCCTTGGCTCCAAGAAACGAATTCAAATTCCAAACTTCCTGCGGAGTGTCCACCGATATTGACCAGCTCTTCATCTGCGGTTGTGTGGCAACGCAGGCAACTCTGGGCCACCGCGTAGACATTTTTTGGGTTTCGCATACCGGCTTTGACACTGTCAGCAATTCGTTTGGAATGATGTGCGGGGCTTTCGTTCAGGCTGGTAAGACCCTCTCCACCAAAATCATGGTGGACAGCAAGCCAGTTCTTTGCCGCACCATGACAAGACTCGCAGGAGACACCAGAAATCACATGGAGAGCTGTATCAGGAGTTTGTTGTTGAGTGTAGTGACAGGCGACGCAGCGGCCTGAATTCTTAATGGATTTCAGGCCGAGTTTTGAGGCGATTGCCTTCGCTTCTGGACGCCGGTGCAATTCGTCGAGAGTTGTCGCGTGCGGGGTCTTCTTCCAAACCTGAATATCGGCAGCGTGGCACTTGACGCAAGCTTCATTCCCTACGACCAGATTCGGATCCGCAGGTTCGGCTACGCCCAGATTCAAACTTGGGCTACCGGGATCCGCCGACGTAGCAGCGGAGCTAATGATTGCAGTGATCGCTACCGGGAGAAGCAATAGGGTGAATGACCAACCAGGTGCAGTTTTCATGCTGAAGAATGTGTCGAAGTGCGTAGGATTCCGAATAACCCGAAAATTCAGATTGAGGCGCGATTACGCAGCCCTCCCCTGTCTCTGAGAAACCCTACGTCATTTCTAAGCCAAAGCAGCTCGCGATAGAAGAAAGATGAAAATTTGGACAGCAAAAAAGCCGGCTTCCAATTGAAGTCGGCTTTCCAATTCAGCGGCGAAGTTGCAGGAGGCAATTCGGGGTGCCTTTGAGCGTTACTCGAGAATCCTTTCGACTTCACTCATGACCGCAGCTATGTCGACCTTTTCGGAGGTGAAGGTATGCGTCTTCACCACTTGACTGTCCTTTGCAACGACGACTGTCACGTCAGCATCGGCCGGCAATTTGTAGTTCAATGGACCCGTTTTAACCTCTTTCGCTACCACGACCGGCACGTGCTCAACTTTTGCTGCCGCAGCAACTTCCCCAGCTGCGACTTTCACGGCTGGTGTGCTGTCCCCCATCATGGTCACAAGGCCCTTGAGACGCCTTTTTCGATTTGAAAAAACGGCTCTATCAATCCGCCTTACCAATTCAGTGACACGACCGCCTGTTCGTCGGGCAAACACCATGACCATCGGGCTGGATCCGTAGCGACAGCGATAACAGAGCTGTTCGCCGGGTCGCACACCGTCATCTTCAGCTCCCGCCACTTTCGTGACATAGAAAACGCCAACTGAATCACCCTGCCGCAGGGAAGAAGAAGTCTTTTGAGCCGGTTTTGTGAGCTGATTCGGAGCTTGGCTATACACAGGAGACCCGTGCAGCGCTGATAGCACCGAAAACGCGACTAAAACAGCGATCATGCGTCCTGAGGACATCGATAACATCTGATTTGTATTCCGCAATGTTAGGATTTGACCGTTGGCGAATTTCAAAATTTCACGGTCAGTAGCCAAAACAGCGTTCGGGAAGCCGACCCAGCATCATGCAGTGGCCTCACCGAGGGGTCGAAATTATGCACCCGATTTCGAATCTGAACACCCCTTCCGAAGAGAATGGACCGAAACAACTTGATCAGCTGCCTTCATCCACGCGATTATCTCGTTGTGTAACCACTCTTGCCAGCTGCAAATCCATCTCCACAAATAGCCTGTTTGCGACGTTTCAAGCTTGTTGAGAGAACTTTTTTCTCTCGAGAGTAAGTTGTGGACCCGTTTGCAGGGTGTGACAAAATGAATCGACCAAATCACGCTTCCCCAGGGGGGGAAGGTGCTTCAGAACCGCGTCGTCAATGTCATCTAAGACAGTTTGTTCAGGGGATTGAGATGGAGTCGAATTCGACAAATGTGCCGATGGGACCTCGGAGCCTCAACTCAAGTTCAGTGATCAAACCTTGCCAAACTTCGTTTCCAGACAACGGAATGGAAATAGTCGTCCATTGGCCGCCCTTCTTGACTGGGATCTCGCCCACGATTTTGTTCGGCGTCTTCTTGCTATCGGAGGTTGCAACAAGCTGTAAGACGATGTCGTTATCGGAGCGAGCTTGGATGGTGAAGTCGCCTCGATTTTTTTCGGCGGAAAGTTTGAGTCCGCGTCGATGCAAACTCGATTCCTGTTTGCCAAGTGTAAAGTCAAGATAACCCTGAGCACCTGCGATATTGCCGAGGTCAGGTGTGCCAGTCCAGCCTTCTGTCTGCCAACCACCACAATCAAAGGTGAATAGCATCTTGCCGTCCGAAGGATCGCGTCCATTGACTTTTTCCCATGTGTCCGAGAGACCGTCACCATCGTTATCGACACGGACTACCTCGTACTCAGGATTCACACCTGTTCCCCATTTGTGTTCCTGACCTTGGTAAGCAATTTCTTCATCTGATTCTTCGCCTATGCCAGCATCGCCCTGAGCAATCCACTGTTCGAGTAGTGCTTGGTGTTTCTTGAGTACTGTTGCGTGTTTGGGATCGGTTGCCAAGTTGTTGATTTGGCTTGGGTCTTCAATGACATCGTAAAGCTCTTCGGCTGGTCGCTCCCCGAAGTAAATTTCACTCAACTTTGCTGGCAGTGTTCCGTCTGCGTACATTGCCCTGAGGTTTCGAACGTAGTCCTTTGTGTCACGGTACTGTGGTTGCAGGAAAATTCGATCCGTTTTGAAGTTACGTGTGTAACGGTATCGGTGGGTGCGAACTGTGCGTACCCGATCAATGGTTTGGTCGAGACGATCTTTGGCTCCGAAAACAGAGCTACGCGGAACGAGTTTTGAGTCGAACAGATTCTGTCCTTCGTACCAGTCTGGGCGAGGGACTCCTGCCCATGCCAAGGTGGTTGCTGACAGGTCCAATAAATTCACCAAGTCGTCACGAACAGCACTAGCTGGGACGTAAGGCGCTGGACCAGCCATAATGAAAGGGACATGAAGGCCACCTTCGGTCGGCATTTGCTTATGGCGGACCAAGTTGTTCGCTCCGTGGTCACCGAAGTAGACAACGATGGTGTTGCCGGCGAGTCCCGATTCCTTCAACCCCTTAAGTACGTTACCAATGAAGTCATCGTCTTTTCGGATTGCGTCATAGTGCTGGGCGACGACGGATCGATAAAGATCATTTTGGGGATAGTCGGCAGGGACCGTGACGGTTGCTGGGTCGACCTTGCGAGACTGAGGGAAATTGGTGGTGTTGTTCTTACCCCCTGCTGTCTGGATCTGACCAAAAAAGGGTTGGTTCTCGCTCAGTTTTTTCCATGGAATTGAATTCCTGGATTTTTGTTCCAACGAATAAGTCGCTGAATTGTCCCAGACGAAGTTGTAGTCGGTTTTCCCAAGGTTGAAGGTGAAGTAACCACTTTCCTTCACTAACTGGGGAAGCAGTTTCATGTCGTCAGGCAGGTATAGCTTCGCTGGCCCCCGAGATGAACGATGCTCGTGAGCATTGAAGCGAATCTGGTTTTGTCCGCCCATCAATGCAGAACGGCAAGCTGAGCAAACCGGGGCTGGAACAAAAGCACGAGAAAAAAGCACACCCCGCGCTGCGAGCGAATCAATGTTGGGAGTCGCATCTTGATTGATCGGGTCACCGTAGCAACCCATCCACGGCGAGGTGTCTTCGGCAAAGAGCCACAGAATGTTTGGCCGACTTTTCGCTTGGGAACCTTTCGATGAGCCGTCTTGACCGTGCAGGTCGGATGTGTGCGGGAAAGCAAAAAATGCAAAGGCTAGCAATAAAGTGGCACAGCCATGGGGCAAGGGTTTTCGTTGCATGATGTCAAAAAAGTCAGGGTGTTGATTCAAAGCCGAGAGCATAGGATATCTCATCCTTGTCTTTCCCAAGAAGCAAAAACTGGTTTTGGCGTTGTTCTTGGTCGGTTTATTGCAGTCAGGCTTTGCCATGACTCAAGTTGATTGGTATCAGGGACCGATCCTTCTCTAGTACGGCCGCAGTGTAACCGCTGCTGGGGACGCTTCACTCTCAATGTCGAAGTCGTCCGTCATTGTGCATTTGGTTCGCCAGAGGTCATCCATGCGATTGAAATACGAATGTCGCCTGCGAATGATTTCTTTGCCCATTCTGGTTGGCATCATTATATTCGCCTGTTCACCGTTTGTTTTAGGACAAGAGGTGAGACGCAGTGGTTCCTTGCTTGTCGAGCGGACGGCACCTGAAACAGCTCAGCCTGTAGTGCAGGTTGCAGCGAAGCGCCTTGCTTTTCCCGTGGAAATCAAGGGAACGCTTCAGCGACTGCTGGAGGATGGTCCGCAAGACGGTGTAACGCAAAATACCAGCTCTGGCTCTATCGACCAAATCACATCAGGTTCAGTGCCGGGGAAACCGATGATCGGGCTGACTGTTGAATCGTTAGAAATTATCGCGACGAAGTCAAATCCTTCGATCCTGCGAGTGAGTGCCCAAATTGCAGCTGCACGGGGGCGTGCGTATCAAGCGGGATTGCGATCGAACCCGGAGGTTGGTTTTGATTTTCAGCAATTAGGCAGTGGAGGTCGCGCCGAACAATATGGTGTCCTCGTCCAGCAGGAAGTTGTACGGAGTGAAAAGCTGCGATTGAATCGTTCAATTGTGTTACATGAGGTTGCAGCATTGGAGCAGGCTTGGGTCGCCCAGCGTCAACGCGTTCTTACCGACGTTCGTATTGTTTACACTCGAGCTCTGAGGGCCGCTAAACAACTCGAATTAACCAGGCAGCTTGTTGAAATCGGGATTCAGGGAATCGATGTTTCCAAGCAGTTGTTGAACATCGGTGAAATTAGTCGCGCCGAATTATTGCAGGCTGAGATTGAAGTCGAGTCCGCTGAACTCGTCTTCAGGAATGCAGAAAATCATCAGACAGCTATCTGGCGAGAACTGGCGGCAGTGATTGGTCAGAATCATTTGACGGTGCAGCCGCTGGCGGGAGACCTTTCTTCTTCTGATCATGATCTGCAGTTTGAACAGTCGCTTCAAGAACTTCTCAGCGGCAGTCCGGAAGTGGCAGCTTTGTTCTCTGACATTGAACGTGCACGTTGTAATTTAAGGCGACAGCAGGTTGAGACCAAACCCAACGTGACTGTCCGCGGGCTCATCAATTGGCGGGACAACGGAATTGGTGGTCGACCTGACGGTGCACTCACAGTGGCGCTGCCGCTGCCGTTGTGGAACAAGAATCAAGGCGCCATCCGTTCGGCTCGTCATCAGCTTGACGCCGCGCAACACGCATTGAGTCAAGCAGAACTACAACTCAAGCAAAGACTCACACCAGTATTTGAGCAGTATCGGAACTCGCAAGAGGAAGTCCGCCGGTACGAGGCCACGATTCTTCCCAAAGTTGCAGAAACTCTGGAATTGACTCGCAAGGCCTACGAATTGGGGCAGGTAAGTTTCACTAGCCTGCTTCTGGTGCAGAGAACTTATGCGAATACTCAATTGGCACATCTCGATGCTCAGGAAGAACTTCGCATCGCTCAGTTGAAAATTGCGGGGATGTTGCTTTCTGATAGCTTCTCAACACCGAGTTCCGCGGAACGCAGATAACCAACGGCTGCCCTTCTCTGATCGTGGTTTTCGCCACTCGTTCTGTTCTCACAGCGTGTTGAGCCACTTGGGCATGTTGCGTTCAATAGCGGTAGAATGCTGAAATGTCCACAGGCGGGGAGTGCCAGTGCCTGGAATCGTGTGCATCGTGATGATTTGTTTGTTGGGAGAAGATGATGAGACTTCGTGTTCGTTTGATTGCTGTTGTTGTGTCTTGCTTGCTGTTGCCGAATGGGGCAAATTCTTTGCACGCTCAGAGTAAGCCTGAAGGCATCCCTGCAACGAAGAAAAAAACGGTGACCGACGACTACCATGGGACCAAGGTCAGTGAGGATTTTCGATGGTTGGAGGATGGGACTGATCCTGCAGTAAAAAAATGGAGCGACATGCAGAATAGCTACGCCCGTAGCATTCTGGACCACTTGCCTGGTGTCCCAAAGTTGCGTCAGCGGATCACTCAAATTCTAAGCGCGAAGACCATCAGTTACGGGAGTGTAACGCTACGTGGCGGCAAGTGCTTTGCCATCAAGAAGGAACCACCGCGGCAGCAACCGTTCATTGTGATGATGAATTCAGTGAATGACGTATCTGATGCACGCATCATTGTCGATCCTAATAAGCTTGATGCTTCAGGCACAACGTCGGTTGATTGGTACAAAGTTTCCCCTGATGCAAAGTGGTTGGCAGTCTCACTTTCCAGCGGTGGTAGCGAAGTCGGTAATTTGAGTCTTTATGATATTGAAACTGGGGAAATGATCCCCAGCGATAGCATTGCTGATGTGAATAGCGGAACAGCAGGCGGATCGCTCGCTTGGTTTCCTGACAGTTCTGGTTTCTTTTACACCCGGCATTTCAAGGTCAATCCTGGTGACCCGAATGATCAGAATGTGTACCAGCACGTCTATCGTCATCAGTTGGGGCAAGCTGTCGTCGATGATCCCTATGAACTGGGTGAAGGTTTCCCGCAGATCTCTGAAATTCAGCTGGCGATGGATGAACCTACCGGAAACTTGTTGGCTACCGTGCAAAAGGGTGATGGGGGTGAGTTTGCCCATCATTTGCGTAGTGCGAATGGCAAGTGGCGTCAGTTCAGCAAGTTTGGCGATGGTATCAAACAAGCTGTGTTTGGCACACAAGATGACTTGCTGGTAGTAACGCTGCGAGAGGCGCCGCGAGGGAAAATTGTTCGTGTTCCCGTTGCAACTCTTGATGTTCAGAACTCTCCTACAATGATCCCCGAAGGTAACGACACTATCGTTACCAGTGGTGTTGCTTTTTGGGGCGAGACGACCATTCTCCCAATGCAGGATCGCCTGTATGTGGTCTACCAATTGGGCGGACCCAGCGAGTTGCGGTGCTTTGATTACAGGGGCCGACCATTGCCTGTACCGGACCAGTTGAAAGTAGCAGCGGTGCATGGTTTGCAACGATTGGATAAGCAGTCTGTGCTGTTTGGGAATACTTCCTATACCGAGCCGGATGCCTATTATCAGTACGACGCGGTTACCGGTAAAACGGTGAAGACTCAGATCGCGAATGTATCAGCGACAAGATTGGAGGGAGCGCGAGTGATCCGTAAGTTTGCGACATCGACTGACGGAACCAAAGTACCACTCAATATCATTTTGCCACCTGGTGTCACTGCCAATGGATCCAATGCCTGCATAGTTTATGGGTATGGAGGATATGGCGTTAATCTTGAGCCTCGCTTCAGACCGCTCAATCGGATTTTGATGGACTACAAAGTCATTTACGTTGTGACCAATCTGCGCGGCGGTGGAGAGTATGGGGAGCAATGGCATCTCGAAGGAAATCTTACTAATAAGCAGAACGTGTTCGATGATTTCGCCGCATGTGTGAAGTACCTGACTTCAAATAGGTACACGACTCCTGAGCGAACAGCGATATTGGGCGGTAGTAATGGCGGTTTATTAATGGGGGCGGCGTTGACCCAGCATCCGAATATCGTCAAAGCAGTTGTTGCGCTTGTTGGTATTTACGACATGCTGCGTGTTGAGCTTTCTCCCAACGGGGCCTTTAACGTCACCGAGTTTGGGACCGTTAAGCAGAAAGATCAGTTTGACGCGTTGTTTGCCTATTCGCCGTACCATCATGTGCAGGACGGAGTGGATTATCCCGCGGTGCTTTTCATGACAGGTGAAAATGATCCACGTGTGGATCCGATGCAGTCACGGAAAATGACTGCTCGATTGCAGCAAGCGACCGCCGCTGATGCGCCGATTCTGCTTCGTACCAGTGCCAACGCAGGGCATGGCAGTGGAAATTCATTGACGGAACAGATTGAGCAAAGCGTGGATCTTTATGCCTTTCTGTTCAGTCACCTGCAGGTCGACTGATGTCCTGAACGAGCATTGCTGTAGGAGCTTTGGTTGGCGTTCGAAATAGACCATGCAAACCCACCAGCTGATACCGAAGCACCTCCCGAGGGCGACGAAGACTGGTAGTCGGCATAATCGTTCTTTGAAGAGGAAGCATAGAAAGATTTCGCGCTGCCCAATTCCTCAGGGCTGAAGAACTTGATGTTGCCTCGGTACAGAGATTGCACGCGATCTAGATTAGCAAGTTGTGTCCATGGCAGGCCATTGCCGTGGTGCCAGACGATTGCCTGTGCGACGCTTTGTGGGATTTGACCGGTGCCAAGTTGCTGACAGACCGCTGTGATAATAGGGTCAGTTGTGAATGTTTCCAGTGGAATCATTCGGTAGGCAACTCGCGGTTTTGGATCTGGTTTTCCGTGCTCAAGGCACACTGTTTTGGCTTTGAGTTTGTGGATCTTGCCAGGTGCAATACGCATGATCCCTCTGCCAAAGCCCTGTTGATTTCCAAAGCCTTGGCCGTTTCCGAGGCCTTGTCCATTTCCCATATCGAATCCTCCACCAACACCTTGATTTGTGCCACCGCCGGGATTTTGATTTTGGTTCTGATTTGGATTTTGTCCAAACTGACCGAGCACGGGTACGGCAGCGATCGCCTTGGGAAGTTTCAGTTGCAGAGGTTTATCTGATTCATTTGTGATCAAGACGTTGGCTTGCTTGGCGTCGAGAGCGATGAATTTTACCGTCACATCGCCTTGCTCAATTGCTACAAATAGGTCGACGCCCTTTTCTTCTGCTATGGCTTGTTGAGAGCAGATGAAACCAATCGCCACGAGAAGTGGGGCGACGAGGTTGGTAGTGTGTCTCATGAGTAAATTCCTTTGACAAGTTTTGGAAGACAAGATCAGTAAGACAGTGCAGACAGTGTGCCAAAGTGGCTGTTTTTCATCGCACAGGTGATTTGCGAGCGAACCAGCACTGGCGAAATGAATGGATCACGAAAACGTTGGCTCACGATCGCACACGTGTTCGTTTTTGCTACACCTCGGCAGGGAATCTCAGGCCTTCTATTCAGGCAACGTGAATAATTTGGGGGTATCGGGTAAGATTTTGGCTCGTGAAGCGGAATGCCACGTCCATGTGCTGTGGATTTCGAATCGCTTCGCCAGTCCCAGCAATGGGAGTCATTTCTGAAACCATTTGTGCAAGTGAAAAAACATGCAGATTCGTGTTGCAAAGCTCATTGTTCTGGGATGTTCGCTGGGACTTCTTCTGGGTGTTCTTGCTCAGCCAGTCGTGTTTGGTCAGCAAGCCGTCGATGTAGCAAAGGCAGTCGATGTAGCAAAGGCAATTGACCAATACGCTGTGGTGGACCTAACCACTGACCTCAGCCAGTTGACAGACAAGCAACGGCAGATGCTTCCCTTGTTGATGGAAGCTGGCAAGATCATGGATAACTGTTTTTGGTATGAAGCTTACGGTCCACGCAAGAAATTTTTGCAATCACTGAAGCAATCCAAGGTCCGAAGATTTGTGAATATCAATTACGGTCCATGGGATCGGCTGGATGGTAACGCCCCCTTCGTTGAGGGCGTGGGCACGAAACCATTGGGTGCTAATTATTACCCTGCCGATATGACGAAGGCGGAGTTCGAGGCGGCTGATTTGAGCGGCAAAGACAGCTTGTATACCTTTTTGCGTCGTGACGAAGCCGGCAAACTGAAGGTTGTTCCTTATCGCGAACAATTCAAACAGCCAATGCAGCGTGCAGCTGATCTGCTACGCAAGGCGGCGGAGTTCGCCGATGATCCGGGACTGCGACGGTACTTGCTGCTTCGTGCAGATGCTTTGTTAACTGACGACTATCAACCGAGTGACCTTGCCTGGTTAGACATGCATGACAACACGATTGATGTTGTGATTGGTCCGATCGAAAACTACGAAGATAAGTTGTACGGATATAAGACGGCACACGAATGTTTTGTGTTGATCAAGGACAAGGCATGGAGTACCCGGTTGGCAAAGTATTCGAAGTTCTTGCCAGACCTGCAGGCAACCTTGCCCGTGCCGGACAAGTACAAGCAGGAAGAGCCGGGAACCGATACTGAACTCAATGCATATGACGTGATTTATTATGCGGGTGATTGCAATGCTGGATCAAAAACGATCGCGATCAATCTACCAAACGATGAGCAGGTTCAGTTGCAGAAGGGAACTCGGCGATTGCAATTGAAAAATGCAATGCGGGCCAAGTTCGACAAAATCCTCGTTCCCATTGCAGATGAGCTGATTGCAGAGGATCAACGCAAACATGTCACTTTCGATGCGTTTTTCAGCAATACGATGTTCCATGAGGTGGCACACGGTCTTGGTATCAAGAATACGATTGATGGACGTGGTTCAGTGCGTACTATTCTGAAAGAGCACGCAGGAGCCATTGAGGAAGGAAAAGCTGATATTCTTGGCCTGCACATGATCAATCAACTTCACGAGAGTGGAGAACTGAAAACCGACTTGAAGGATTACTACGTGACCTTCATGGCAGGGATTTTTCGAAGTGTGCGTTTTGGCGCTTCGAGTGCCCACGGCAAAGCCAATATGATTCGTTTCAACTTTTTCCGTGATGAGGGTGCGTTCGAACGTCTACCCAATGGTCGGTACCGTGTGAATGTTGATCGCTTCCGGCAGGCTACCAGAATGTTGTCATCGTTGTTGTTGCAGTTGCAGGGCAATGGTGATTACGCGGGAGCGTCTGAACTGGTGAAGACGAAAGGAGTCATCGGGCCACAATTGCAAGCGGAACTCGACTTGTTGACTGAAAAAGGAATCCCAGTGGATGTAATCTTTCGACAAGGCCCAGAGGTACTTGGACTCAAATAGTCTGTGTTGAATCTGTGCGAGCGGATCGCGACTGCTTCAAAATATCGCGGATAGGCATCTGCCTGTGTCACAATTTTTACTTTCTACAATGATCTGGAGATCACTTTCATGGTTCGTGTTTTTTGTTGTCTTGTTTTTTCTCCGCTCCTGTTTTCTGTCGCAACTGCTCAAACTCGAGCTGACGTATCTGCAAAGACGGATTCCGGAGGCATGGAAGTCATTTTTAACGGGAAGGATCTCACAGGGTGGGATGGTGACCCACGTCTATGGTCAGTTCGTGATGGTGTGATCCATGGTGAAACAACAGCCAAAAATTCGGCGAAGGGTAATACGTTTCTGATTTGGGAAGGTGGCAAGTTGAAGGACTTCGAATTGCGGCTCTCCTTTCGATGTACAGCTAATAATAACTCCGGCATTCAGTATCGTTCGATGAGAGTCCCGCAAGGAAAGCGGGTTGGTAACAATTGGGTCGTGAAGGGCTATCAGCACGAGATACGCAACGAAGATACTTTTCCAAACGTTCCTGGCTTTATTTATGACGAAAAAGGCAAGCGCGGCCGCATTTGTCTGGTCGGGGAGACAGCGACATGGAATGCAGATGGCAAGAAAGTGAAAGAAGAACGTTTGATTGATGCAGCCGGGTTCAAGGATCTGATGAAGGTTGATGAGTGGAATGATGTAACAATCATTGCGAAGGGAAACCGCATTCAGCATTTTCTGAATGGAAAGAAGATTCTCGACTTTACAGATGAGCATCCTGACATGGCATTGAACGAGGGGATTCTCGCACTACAGTTGCATGCGGGTAAACCGATGTGGACGGAGTTCAAAAATATCCGGATTCGCCGCGACGGTGAGAAGTAACGGTGCGTGACTGACCCCCGTGCCGCTTGCGGCACAGGAAGTCATGGTCGTTAGATAGCTCTGCTGGAGTCCAGTTGGTGGACTCCGTGCTTGGGATCGATTTGC
>Ga0315322_10000588_pt1 | contig 27201 bp, 29 predicted proteins | sample M110021515metaG_FD_203461 | JGI IMG/M metagenome (GOLD analysis project Ga0315322, IMG submission 203461) | Ammonia-oxidizing marine archaeal communities from Monterey Bay, California, United States - M1 100m 21515 | ecosystem: Environmental > Aquatic > Marine > Intertidal zone | place: USA...
CTCTTTTGGTTCCTCGGAAAAGTAACGAGAAAGCGTAAAAGATTTCTTGCTTCCGTACGGGATTTCCCTAGTTATTTAGTTGTGGTGGAAATGATGAGGATTGCTTGTTCGCAGTTTGCGTGCGTGGTTGCTTGGTTTGGTTTGAAGCCAAAACCTTCTTCCTACGGTTGCCTTGCCTTTGTATCGATGGCAGGTGCTTTGTGCGGGAACCCAAACGTGCAGTTGGCCAATTTAAAGCAGGACATGGAATTGGTTACCCGCGAGCTTGCCGGCTTGAGGACCGAAGTTGAACTGCTTCGCCGAGAAAACGCTCAACTCAGGGTATCCGTCGAACAACTTTCTCGTCGTCAAAGTTCAAATGCCAGCGCTGGAAGCGCAAAGCAGGAGGGCCGCTTGCAAGCTTTGGAAAGACGGGCGTCGCAAAGTGAAAAGGGGCAAGTCGCTTTGCAGCAAAACATGGACAAGAAGATCAAGGAACTCATTGGGGAGATGAACAAGGTTATTACGCAAGTGAACAAGCCCTCGGGCGGAGGCTCTTCCCCAGTACCTTCCTTTTCGAACGACTACCCCCAGGAGAAGGGAGTCATTCACAAACTCGAGAAAGGAGAGACTGTGAGCAGCATCGCCCAAAAATACAAATCCAGGGTGAAATGGATTATTGACGCGAACCAAATCGTCGATCCAACCAAGGTTCCCGCAGGTCAGGAATTGTTCGTTCCCCAAAAGTAAGCTTATGGCCAAGACGACGTCTAGATTGGGAAGAGGTTTGGGAAGCTTGATCGCAGGAGGTTCCGCTAATCCTGCTTCCGTTGCAGATTCCCAAGGCAACGCTTTGCCATCTTCCCCAGTCGCGGAGAATCAGGAAGCGTCGGGAAGAATAAAACCGGAAGCAACCCCAGTTTCTAGGGGCAGTTCTGAAAAAAATGATTTCAAAAGTGCAGGGCAAAGCCTGATAGAGGTTTCTCTTGAGGATATCGTGCCCAATCCCCATCAACCTCGCAAGGTGATCGATCCCGAGGCCATTCAGGAATTAGCCGCAAGTATTGAGGCGGAAGGCCTTTTGCAACCAATTGTGGTCAGGAAATCCGGAGATTCATTCGAGCTCATTGCCGGGGAAAGGCGTTTGCGCGCTCATGAATTCCTTGGTCGGGGGAAAATCCTGACTCGCGTACTGAATGCAAGCGATCTGTCTTCAGCGAGTCTTTCCCTGATAGAAAATCTTCAGCGAGAAGGACTTAATCCGATAGAAGAGGCAATGGGCTACCATTCTCTTGTCCATGATTTCAGTCTAACCCAAGCCAAAGTTGCCGAACGCGTAGGCAAGAGCAGGGTTTACGTGACCAATCTTCTCCGGTTGCTTCAGTTGGATGAAGAAACTCGCGGATTTCTAGCTTCCGGTCAGCTTTCCACGGGTCATGCAAAGGTTCTTCTCGGACTGACTGATGAAGCCAGGCGCTCGGAGATCGCGAAGCAAGCGGTCCTTGAACAATGGACCGTCCGGCGGTGCGAACAAGCGGTTGAGGAAATCAAAAACCCCCGAAGTTCCGGATCTTCCTTATCCCGTTCCAGTGGCAATCAGTATTCATCGTATGCCAAGAAGGCTCAATCCGTCTTGAATAGAGAAGTATCGATCAAGGCGGGCGCTTCGGGCAAGGGCAAGATATCTCTTGCCTTCGAGGACCATGGGGATTTGGAACAAATCCTTTCCGCCCTAGGGGTATAAGTTTTCGTAAACGGTATTGCCTTTTGGTTACGTCAAAGGCAATATGGCGGGTTTCACAGGTTCGTAATGATTACTTTTCTAACACTCTTTTTGATTTTCATCTGCATCGTCGTTGTCATGTTGATCATGATACAGCGTACCTCTGGAGGTATGGGCTCCGCTCTAGGGGGCGGTGCCGCCGATCAGGTATTGGGCGCTGGTTCCGCGGCCCAATTGACGAAACTGACTGTTTGGGGAATCCTCGGCTTCTTCATTTTGTCCTTTGCTCTTTACGCTCTTTACCAAGGAGAAGCAGGAGACGCTGATAAGCTTTTGAGGACGGGTGAAACCCCTACTCTTCAACCCTCAACCGGTTCTTCGGGAAATGCCGGTATCGCGGATAGCCTCGTGCCCGATCCGACGGGTCAGGAAGCCCCAACCCTTCCTCCCGCACCAGCTCCTGGAGCGGATCAACAACCCGGGACCGAACAGCCGGGCAAACCCGTAGAGCCTGCCCAGCCTTCCTCTCCGGAATCGAACTCTTCCCAGTAGGCGGGAGATGACGCCTTTGATGGCGAAGATTTTCCAACTCCTTTTCAGCTTATTGATTCTCTTTGCCGGGGAGAACGTCCTGTATTCCAAAGACCCGTTTCCAGCCCGTGGTTTTGCAAAGATATTGACCGAGAAGGAAGCGGGCATCCGGTTGAATCGGTACAGAGATTTTCTAGTCAGAGACCTCAACCAAACGATTTATCACCAGAGTTACGCCCTGCGTTTTCGGTTGAGACATATGCCTAGAAGGGGAGAGGAGTCGGTCCATACGGGAATTCTCTCGGGGTTGGCTCTTGGGCATGGAACGATGAGGCTTGATATGGATCCGATCTCCGACAAGCCCAAGGCAGGAGCGCTTTTGTTGAGAAACCCTAGGGCTCCCGAAGCTTGGCGCTATTCAAGGGAAAGTTCAAAGAGCTTGAGATTGCAACCCCAGGATTTGCTCGATCCATTGGTCGAAGGTGTCAACCAATCTGCTCTCGAGTTGCTCATGCCTTTTGTCTTTTGGGATGCGACTTACGAAAAATCAGGAAGAGTTGCCGGCCGGCCGGCCCATGTATATCGCTTTTCCTCTCCGGAATGGGTTCGGAAAGCCCAGCCAACATGGGTTCGCATCAGTCTTGCATTGGACGATGCTTACGAAGCGCCCTTGCGGGTCGAGACTTTTTCCAGTCGATCGATTGCCCATAAGACTTTTTTGCTCAAAAGCTTCAAGAAGATTAATTCAACTTGGATTGTGAAGACCTTTGATTGCAAGAATAGAGCTGATTCATCCAACACGAGGTTCGAAGTTCTTTCAGCCGCTTTGCAATTGGATTTGGATCCCATTCTTTTTTCTCCCGGAGGATTGGGGCGTAAACTAATGATCCCGCCCGAGGCTTTTCTTTCTACCAAATAGACCGATATTTGGGTAAATGAACTTGCTTGCATCAAGCAAACCTCTATTTTTCCCTCCAAAATATGAAAAACGGATATCTATCTCAATGGGCGCAAAACGTCTCACCTTCACCCACCTTAGCTGTGGATGCCAAGGCCAAGGCCTTGAAGGCTGCCGGGGAAGACGTTTGCGGTTTTGGGGCAGGGGAGCCTGATTTCGACACCCCTTCTTTTATCAAAGACGCTTGCGCAGAGGCTTTGGCCGAGGGCAAGACCAAGTACGCTCCAGCCGCCGGTGTTCCGGGGTTGAGAGAGGCCCTGGCCCAACAATACGCTGCTCACGGGGTCTTGCGTGAAGTCAACCCTAGTCAAGTGATTGTCAGTCCGGGAGGCAAGTATTCCTGTTATCTTGCCATTTTGGCCACCTGCGGGCCCGGAGACGAAGTGATCATTCCCGCCCCGTATTGGGTGAGTTACCCTGAAATGGTCAAACTGGCGGGAGCGACTTCCAAAATCGTTTTTGCCGGAGACGATCAAGGGTTCAAGGTTACGCCCGAGCAGATTGAGGATGCATTGAGCCCATCTACGCGCATGATCATTCTCAACAGCCCATCCAATCCAACGGGCTGTCTTTACGAGAAAAAGGAAATGGAGGCCATTGTCGAGCTAGCGTGCAAGCATGACTTTCTCGTTATGTCTGATGAGATTTACGAATACCTGCTATACGATGATGCAGCGCATCACAGACCGGCTTCTTTCGGTCAGGAAGCTGCCGAGCGCGTAATTACGGTATCCGGCTTCAGCAAGACTTTTTCCATGACCGGATGGCGCTTGGGTACGCTTGTGGCAAATCCGGAAATAGCCAAGGCCGTTGCCGATTTGCAGAGCCAAACCACTTCGAATGCGACTACGTTCGCTCAGTTCGGGGCCTTGGCGGCGATCAAAAATTGGGATCGCGCCATCGAAGCCGTTTCCGGGATGCTCGTTCATTTTGACCGTCGTCGTCTCAATTTGCTCGAAGGTTTGGAATCAATTGACGGTATTACCTGCCAACGGGCTCAGGGAGCCTTTTATCTTTTCCCGAACGTTTCCTCCTTTGGCTTGAGCTCGGAAGAGTTCTCGACCCGTTTATTGGAGGACCAAAAGGTTGCAGTGGTTTCAGGTCATGCTTTTGGGGCGGAAGGTTACGTTCGTCTGAGCTATGCGACCTCCGACGAAATTATCGAAAAGGGCCTCGCCCGAATCAAGAGCTTTTGCGAAAAACTCTAACTCGCCTTGCGCGAACTTAAGCTAAGCCGAGTTGCTTGGCGGAATCGGGGTTTTCCTTCAATGCCTGCTCGAATTCGTCCAAATCAAAATCAGCCACAACGAAATCTCCATGTTTCAGGGTAGGCGTCATGCTTTGGGCGCTTATTTCGAGCAATTCCTGCATCCTGCTCGGATCGGTCCGGACGTCCACAACCTCAAGTTCAACTTGTTTGTCCTTGAAATAGGCCAGGGCATCCACGCACCATGGGCATCCTTCCTTTACGTAAAGAACTGGTTTTTCCATGCTTGAATTACTATTCCATGTAAGGGGGGAAGAGAAGATTATTTTATCCTGCTTGGCAGAATACCCATTCCCAATCATGCTATGATTTCGCATGGGTGAGGATAAGCATATCAACAAGAAGAATGCGCCCGTAATACGGGTCAAAGGCGCTCGGGAAAACAACTTGAAGGAAGTTGTCGCGGAGTTCCCTAGGGGCAAGTTGATAGGCGTGACCGGGGTGAGCGGTTCGGGTAAATCTTCTCTTGTCTTTGACGTGCTGGCTGCCGAAGGTCACCGGAAATACGTCGAGAGTCTTTCTCCCAAGGCTCGCCAAGCTCTCGAGAAGGTCCGTCGACCCGACGTCGACTATGTCGAAGGGTTGTCCCCCGTGCTTGCGATTGAGCAGGCTTCGGCCCGCTCAGCCGGTCCGAGAAGCACAGTGGCCACTGCAACCGAGGTCGCGGATTACGGTCGACTTCTTTGGGCCACTGTCGGTCAACCGCATTGTCCGGTGGACGGAGGTACGGTTTTGCGCAGAACCCTTGACGATTGTGTCGGGCAAATTCTTGGGGAAGGGATGGGAAGCCGGGCAATCCTTCTTGCACCCTTCATGAAGGCCAAGGCCGCTGTTTTGCGTGAGGAGTTGCCCGGTTTGGAGAGACGGGGATTTCAGCGAGTGCGTATCGAGGGTGAGATCAAGAGATTGGATGATAACGATCTTATTCCGGAGAAAACCCGTGTCCGCGAACTTTCAGTCGAGCTTGTCGTGGATCGCTTGTCTATCAATGACCAGGCAAGAAGCCGGATAGCCGATTCTCTCGAGCTTGCGTTCAAGGAGGGGGAGGAACGGGCGATCGTCATGCTTGAAGATCCGTCCGATCAGACTTTTCGGGAAATATTGCTTTCCCAAAGTTGCGCATGCGAAAAATGCGGAAAAACCTACCCGACCCCAACACCCCGTCATTTTTCCTGGAATCATCCGGATGGGGCTTGCGAAACTTGTGGAGGACTTGGGCAAGTTCTCACTTTTCGAGAGGAGTTGGTCATTCCCGATACTTCGCTTTCCCTCGCCAAAGGTGCTGTTAAGCCTTGGCGTTTGGGTTCGCGCAAGATGATTACGTTGCGCAAAAACATTCTCAAGGCGCTTTCCGAGCAGGTACCCTTTGACCTAAAGTCTCCCTGGTCGGAGTTGCCTTCTGAAATCCGCAAGTTTCTTCTCCATGGCGATGAAGAAAAAACATATGAGATCAAGTTGAAGGTTGGTCGGGGAAGCCGGGCGAAGATTCAAGCCTTTCCAGGTATCATGCGCGATCTTTCCGAAACTATGCGGAACACCTCAAGCGAGGGTTTGAGAGCCCGCCTGCTTACTTATCAAGTGGGTACTACTTGTAAGTCTTGCCAAGGAGGCAGGCTTTCTTCCTTTGCCCGATCGGTTATTTTGACCGGTACTTCTTTCGATGCCTTTTTGTCAATGACCGCTTCCGCAGCTTGGACGTTCGTAGCGAAAAGCGTCCGCAAGGACAAGGCATGTGGTCAGGTCATGGACGCGGTTAGCGGTCTTGAGCAAAGATTGGGCTACCTTAATCAAGTGGGCCTCGGGTATCTCACGCTTGAACGCGCTTATCGGACACTGAGTGGGGGAGAGGCTCAGCGAGCAAGGTTGGCTACCCAGTTGGGGATGGGACTGGTTGGGGTAACTTATGCCTTGGACGAACCTAGCATCGGCCTACATCCTGCTGATCACGATCGTTTGCTCAAGGTTCTGCATGGGTTGAGGGATCGTGGCAATACGGTGATCGTGGTCGAGCATGACGCCGACACTTTGCTTGCCTGCGATTATCTTATTGAAGTCGGCCCCGGGCCGGGCAGGGAAGGGGGGGAACTTACTTTTAGCGGAGATCTTTCCTCTTGCGTATCTTCATCTTCAAGCCGTACCGGGCCTTTTCTTTCCGGCATGGAAAAGATCGGGAAAGACGCCAAGGACAAAAACCCCGGAAAGGCTCAGCTCATAGTCCGGTCGGCTCGGGCAAACAACCTTAGGGAAGTAGACGTATCCTTTCCGGTGGGGCTTCTTACCGTCGTTTGCGGAGTTTCCGGATCGGGGAAGAGTACTTTGGTCAATGAGGTTTTGGCGAAATCGGCAGCCAATGCCTTACATCGCGCAAAGCAACTTCCTGGCGCTCATTCTGGCATCGAAGGGATCGATCATTTCGATCAAGCCGTTCGGGTCGACCAATCCCCCATTGGCAAGAGCCCGCGTTCCAACCCGGCGACCTTCGTCAAATTATTCGATTTGCTACGCAAGTTGTTTTCCCAATGTCCATTGAGCCGTGTCCGGGGGTATGCTCCGGGCCGCTTCAGTTTTAACCTTCCGGGTGGCCGCTGCGAGCGCTGCAAGGGAGACGGGATGGTGAAATTGGATATGCAGTTCCTTGCGGACGTTTTTGTCGAGTGCGAGAGTTGCAAAGGACAGCGCTACAACCGGGAAACCCTGGAGGTTCGTTTTCGGGGAAGGAATATAGCCGAGGTTCTCAAGACTTCCGTTTCCGAAGCCATTGACGTCTTTGGCAAGCATCCTTCAATCCTTGCCAAACTGAAAACGCTCGAAGCGGTCGGATTGGGTTATCTGCAACTCGGCCAGGCTTCCAATACGCTTTCAGGGGGCGAAGCCCAAAGGCTCAAACTTTCCCTTGAGCTCAGCCGAAAGCAGGCTGGCAAGGCATTGTATCTTTTGGATGAACCCACTACTGGATTGCATTGGGTCGACGTTCAACGCCTTATGGATTTGCTTTTCAAACTTCGGGATGCCGGCAATACGCTTGTGGTGATTGAGCATAATCTTGACGTCATCCGGTTGGCCGATCACGTGATCGAGATCGGACCCGGAGGAGGGGAAGCCGGAGGTCATCTTGTCTTCGAGGGTAACCCCAAGGCGTTGGCCAAGGGTAAGTCGTTGACGGGGGAATTTCTAAGAAACCATCTTGCGAAGATAAAACTCAGTAGTTAAACATTGGGAATGCCAGAAAGCGAAGAGCCGGAAAATACTGACAATCTCTTGACCGGCAAGAGAAATGCCTTTTGGCGGCTCTGGAGGAGAAGGACGTTTCTGATTTTGGCTCTTCTCCTTCTGCTCATTCCACTTTACGGAACCTTTCAGCCTCTTTTTGAATTCATTCTCTTTGCCGTTTCGCTTGCAGCTCTCACCTATCCGATCTTTTACCTGCCGATCGAGCGCCTTGGGCGGAAGTTTCTTCCTCGCTTGCAGAAGCAAAGACGCTCGGAATTGTGCGCCGTTACTGCGACCCTTCTTTTGTTGTTGGTTCTCTTTTCCCCCTTCATTCTTCTTCTCTTTCAGGCCTCGGGAAGTATCCGCGACATTACCCAAACGGTCTGGTCTCTTGCCTTGGGTGAGGAGGAAGGGCGGAATGCCCTGATCAATAGCGTGGCCAATGGGGTGAGCGAGATACAGTCCATCTACCCCCGATTGCCCATCGACAAGGACCAAACCGTGCAGTTCGTTTCCAACTTGGTTGGGGACACTCGTGAATTTTCTGGGACCTTTTTGGAGTTTCTCTTTAAGGGTACTCGTGGATTCGTCGCCGAATTGACTCTTGCTCTCATTGCCCTTTCCTTTCTTTACGCTCATGGTGGAGGGTTTTTGAATCGGACAATGAAATTGGGTGGATTCGAGCAAGAGGAAGTGAACACATGGTTTCAATTGCATAGAAAAATTACCCTGCGCCTGTTGAGCGATACGGTTCTGACATCTTTGATCCGAGGGATAGTGCTTGCCTTGGTCGCTTATTTCGTGGGCGGTTTCTTCTTTCTTCCGGTGTTCTTTCTCGGGGCTTTCGTAGGGTTGGTTCCCGTAGTGGGCAGTGCCATGGTTTGGCTGCCCCTTTCCTCCCTCGTGTGGACAAGAGGCGAACCTGTCACCGCTCTTTTGATGGCAGGCCTATGCCTGCTAATGAACTACTTTGTCAGTCGGGCGAGAATAGGGATGGGACGTAGGCTTCACGAACAAGGCGCTTGGCTTAGCTTTATGCTCTTCCTTGGAATTATCGGAGGGATCCTTGCTTACGGTCCGCAAGGCTTTGTCATTGGACCAATGGCGGTCGTGCTCGCTTACGGGTTGACCCGTTTTTTGGCGGAACAATCGGATGAAAAACTACGGAATTCGGAAGAATCCGATCAGTCGGCATCATAAATAATCACCTTTTCCCACAGGTGACCGCATTTCTCGATGAAGGCCAAGTGAATCGGGTCGGCCTGATATAGGTCGTGATCATCCAAGTTTTTTATACTTACGCTCAATGCGCAGTCGTAACTGTCGTCAACAACCGGGCGTTTCGGCGTATTTGCAGGAGTCCCGATAAACGTGTTCTCGACCGAACTGATGGTGGCGAGCTTGTTTACCCCTTCGAAGAACAAGTCCCTGTCTTCTTGCGTTAATCCTTCCTTAAGCCAGAAAATAACCGTATGTGTGAGCATATCTCGCGTTATACAACCAGAGAGCCTTGAAAGGAAGCCGATTTGCAGGGAATGTGAAAATTTATCGCTTAGGGGATGACGGTTTCCCCATTGTCCTCTGGTTTTAGCCCGATGAGGCAATCAACGGATTTTTTTGCCCAGTCAGACGGCTTTTCATAGCTTTGCGCCTGCTCCCCAAAGCAGGACCGGAGCATATCCGTGTTAATGATGCCAGGGTTGAGGGCGACGGCGCTCAATCCGACCGGAAGTTCCTGAGCAAGGGCGCGCGTGAGTCCTTCGACCCCCCATTTGCTTGCGCAGTAGGGGCCTACTTCGGGAGCGCTCGATTTCCCCCAATAGGAACTAAAATTCACGATCGTTCCTACCCCCCGCTTTTCCATCGCAGGCAGAAAGGCCCGGATCATATTGTGAATGCCACCCAAGTTAGTGGAGAGTACTTTGGCGAATTCTTCGGATGAAACGTCCTTGAGCATGGCATTGGCGTTAATGATGCCTGCATTATTGATCAGCAAGTCGGGACATCCTAGTTTTTCGATCACTTGCATCGAGAAAGAATCGACCTGTTCGGGGATGGTGACGTCAAGCATTTGCAGATGATGACCGGTATCCAGAGACTCTCCGAGTTTTTCGAGCGAATGGACCGTCCTTGCTCCCCCTGCCACTTGCCATCCCCGGTTTGAGAATTCAATTGCCATGGCTTTCCCAAGCCCGCGCGAACAACCGGAAATGCAAACAATCTTATTCATTTGGGGGTGCTTTGGGTTCCTCGTATCCCACGCTACCCGGCCCCTTGTGATGTGGCGGTTCCCGGGACAGGTTCCAATGGGCGAGCAACCAGATCGAAGCAAAAGCCAAGGTCAGACCTAGTATGATAATCCATTCCAAAAGAGATTTCTTTTTTTCGGCCATGGGAGCGGGTTATCGAGTGAAAAATCGTTTGAGTGACATACGGATAATCTGAGATTGGATAAATGGAAACAAGTCTCGGGTGAAGTAGCCTTTTTGCAACCCTGAATGGAATGAATTCACCCAAGGAGAACCCATAATCTTCTCAAAAAATCTCGATTGTTCTTGCCTGATTGTGGTGACGTGCAAATAAAGTGAGGAAAAAGATAATGAATGATATTGCAAATACCGAAAAAAAGGTCCCGACGGCCGGAATTGTTTTTGGGATTCTTAATTGTATATTTGGAGGATTGGGCGTGTTGAGTTTGTTCAATCTGTCGAATGTTTTTAATGATCCTACGGGCTTGTACGAGATGTTGGGAAAAGATTTCCATAGTTGGCTCATCCTTTCATCCATTTTGGGGATCTTGGTAAACGCTTGGCTTTTGGCTTGTGGCATTGGTCTGTTCTATCTCAAGGCTTGGGCTCGAAAGGGAACTTTATATTATGCCTATTACAGCTTCATAATGCTCGTGGTTGGTCCTTCTGTTACCTTTCTGACGGCTTCCGAGATCAATGACGCTCCATCCTTGGTCAGGGACGCTTTTTGGTTTGGAATCGCGATCAGTATAGTTTTCGGCTTGGTCTATGCAGTTTTACTCATGATCTTCATGAAAAAGGAAAGTATGCGGGAAGCATACGGGTAATAAGCCAACTGGCAAATGGGCTTGATGCCGGCGCTAACTTGAGTCCTTGTCCTTGTTCGTGATCTCGACCACTTTTTCTTCGAGAGATTCTCCCCGCCTGATCTCCCGATAAGCCACGCCTTTTTTCTTTAGCTTGGTGAGGATGGCCAAGTCCGCTTCCGAATCATCAATCGAATCATCCAGCAGGATGATCAATCTAGGAGTGTGATCGTCTCCGCTTCTGACCGAGACAATGCCTGAAATCTCGCTTACAGACTTGATGAGATCTTCAGCGGGAGGCGACTCCAACCGGATGATCATGGTCTTGCCCCGGTCGATTACCTCGGAAACTTGGCAGAATCGAACTAACTTGCCTTCGTTCAGAATAGCGACTGAGTTGCAAGTTTCTTGAAGCTCCGCCAAATTGTGAGAGCTAATCACGATGGTGCGACCAACCGCCTTTCGGAGGACCAGTTCCCTGACCTTGTGGGTCGTCACGGGATCAAGCCCCGCGGTTGGTTCGTCCAGTAAAATCAATTCCGGATTACCGATGAAGGTTTGGGCGAGGGATGCCCGCTTTCTCATCCCGTGGCTTAAGGAGTCGGGCACTTCTTCGGCCTTATCCAGCAGATCGACTGATTCCAATGCTGTCTGAGCTTCTTCAGCCGCTTCGGCCGGAGAAAAGCCCTGTAGTTTCGCAAAAAATTCGAATTGTTTCCTTATGTTCACTCCTTTGCTCAAGGGAGCGTCTTGAGGCAGGACTGACACACGTCCTTGCAATTCGGGGGACAAGGGAGCATGTCCCAAAACGCTCAATGAACCTGTGTTCGGCTTGAGAAAGCCGCAAATAATGGAGAACAATGTCGTTTTTCCAGCTCCGTTTGGCCCGACCAATCCGATTATCTCTCCCCCGGGGATTTCCAAGTTTACTCCGGAGAGGGCAACGGTTGCGCCGAAATGTTTGCCCAGGTTTTTCGTCTGTATGACCGGGTTCATAAGAATTCTCTAGTCCTGAATAACCTGCAACCAATCCATCCGAAAACCACGAGGTAGAGAATCGGTACGATCGCTGTAAGGGCATTTGCATTTCCTCCCAATACCGAATCGGTTACTCCTCCTGGAAAAAAGGCTCTCAGGTTTTCTATCCCTTCAATATGCTTCCATTTTAATTCGATGAAGTCGAAAAGTTTGGGGAACACCAAGGCAATCGCGCTTGTGCAAAGCATGGATATGGCAACTGACCCACTCCATGCCGAAATCATCGCGCTTAAGGAAACAAAAGGTAGGCAAAGCAGAAAAAGCCAAAAGCTGGTTTGTATGGCAAATGATATGGACCCGGTCGATAGTTCTCCGTCCACGTATCCGATTGTCAGCAGGGCGGCGATTCCTCCAAGCACGATGGTCAGCAGCGTAATGATCAGGACGGAAATCAAACGACCGGTAAATAGCTCCGTGCGCCCGCACCGGGTGACGAGGTATCGGAAATACCGGTTTCCTATGTCGGAAGCCGTTTGGTCACTAGTCATGGTGATGACGAAATAATGCGTCGTCAGGAAAGCGACCAAGGAGTAAAGAAAAAGAAAGGTCGACGGCGCAGCCGTAAGTTGCCCCGGGTCGATCTCGTCGAAAAACCAAAAAAAGAATAGGCTTAACTCTTCTCCCTGGTCTATTGCCTCAACCATTCCGTCATTGAACGCTTTGAATACGAAGTACCAAAAGACTGCAAAGAAAACCACGGTAAGGATTACCGCAACCCTGCGGTAAGCCGAAGCCAAATCATGCAGAACCACTACCTTCGTCTGACGGAAGTCCATTCCCATGCTACGTTAAAATCAGAGCTCGATGGTATGAAAACCCTTCGAGGCTCTTGTGAAATGGGAGAATGCAGCTATCTAAGCGGCAGCAGCGGCTGGGGAAGGAAAGGACTTCACGGCCACGAAGGTCAATACACCTGCCAACAGACCGACTATGTTTCCTATTCCAAATCCAATCAAAACAATTCCCACTCCTTCGGCAATAATGGCAAGTACACCAGTAACCAGTACGAATCCCTTCTTCTTTTTAGTAAAAGCACAGACTGCTCCACCGATCATAATACCGGCAATGCCAAAAAGAGCAAAACCCCAAGTTGCGAGTCCAGCCCCAGCGGCTTTCATGGAATCTCCATCAGGCATCTCCGCTCCTTCTGCTTCTAATCCAGCTTGAAAATCAGGGTTATTGGCAAGCTCATCTTGCATCTCTCCCAATCCGCCGGCTACTGCGCCACCTACGGCATACGTGCAACCTGCCATAACGTTGAAAATTGCTGCTATAATCAAAAGTACCCCTGCTGCTATATTCATAATTTCCCTGATTTTTTATTGTGATTGTTTGAATTAACTCTCCTCATCGCATGGCATGACATAGCTTATGTCAAACCTATAAAATTTATCGTTTTCAAGTAAGACGGACAATTCAGTTGCCTTATAGAACAATCAAGAGACTGAATAAGTTTATCTAGTCAAGCTGGAGTATATCGTTAAGTTCTCTGAATTCACGAGTGTTCTCTTGTCTGGTCCAGAGAAGTTGCTTGTGTTGCAAGACATTTGCGGAACGGATAGGGCAGGGGATGGCTAATTGGGCTAGTATGGTGTATTATTGAATTGCCATGGGCTGCTTCGAGGTAAACTCAGTCGGTTCTTACCTTATCTACATTAGTTTGCTTGGGAGTCTTTTGTAGGGAAGTATACTAATTCCGTATTTCTCAAAGAGCGAATTTTGACTTCGATCGGAAGAAGTTAACTCAGGCAGGCACACGAAACCCCTTTTGGAGTGAAAATCATGCATGATGGTCAGCAGGGTGCCCAAAGTGTTCGGGTAGTCATGAATGATTTGAGAAGCCAGGATGGGGATTCTATCAGCTTCCTGTCTGATGATGAGGTCGGCATTACCCTTGGTTGATGAAAATGAGATTTCCAACCCCTTTCCCAAAAGGTATGAACTGACCGTTTGGATGAAAGTGTTTTTTTCTCGGCGGTAATTCTCGCGTTTTCGGCGAGTCGCGAGGGCGCTTCTGTTCTGGTGTTGGATCCGTATCTCATCGGATTGCTTTTCCGGCAAGTCCAGCGCCAATAAGATTCGCTCCAAGGTTTCGGTCTTGGGCAGGGACTTGCCATTCAATGCATCGTAGAGTGAAGGTCTGCTTACTGCTGATTTTCGCGCAAGTTCGGTCATGCCTCCGCGGTAGGCCTGAGCATGTCCGTAAAGAAGGTTTGAGAACTGGTTCACAGGTTGAGATAAAGTGATTTAATTAGAAAAACGCAATGGGAATTACCTTACGTAATACACTTTTAGGAAGTCATGTCATATGTAAGGCTAAACAATTTACTAAAATCGTTTGTGCTCTAATATATAATTCAAATTTTATTAAATAATATTATTTCTTTAGGTTTATTGATTTATGAAAATTTTCTTATTTATAAAATGTAAGCCTATCCACCTTACTTATTGTGTGCGTGAAAAGATAGGATGCATCAGTCTTTCTGTCCCCGTAACGGGGATTTTCTTTTCCATAATTAAAGCGAACGAATTCGCGCGAATCTAACGCTCGTTGCTGTTCGAGCTTTTCGTTTGATACTGGCAGGGGATGACGAGTGAAAGTCTCTTGGAGGTCTGGGCATGTTTTCGGAAGCGAGTAACCTGTTTGGTGTCCTTGCGAATAATTCTACCCTAGACCAGGTCTGAAAATAGTGGGAGAAACTGGAGTCGAACAATCGATTTCATGCGTGTCATGCAAACCCTTGGACACATGGATTATTATCTACAGTTACCAACTTCCTCTGTTTCGAATTCAAGCTTGAGGTTTTCGAAGTCCAGCTATCATAACAAGTCAAATGCAATGAGACCAATTTGTATCAAAAGGAATTTCGGAGTCGGAGGCCCAGAAATAAAGGTTATGCCTGCTCGGGAATATAGTTTCGAAGACTTTGACATTCTCAAAATGTGGAGAAAGGAACCTTTTGAGGTCCTTCATATCCTTGAATTCGTACTCGTGTTGGTGAATGTGTTTTGCCCCGCCCCCTTTTTCTATGAGCGTATGTCCCGACAAAACTCCATCTTCCGTCAATCTTTTTTTAAGATCACTCATTATCGAAATGATCTCCTCAGGCGTGAAATGCTCGATCGCAGCGTCCCAGACAATATTCTCGTACTTCCCTCCAGGCATATGAGTTCTTATGTCTGCAAGAACATACTCTATGTTAGGCGCATTGTTTTTAGATTTTGCAATGCGCAGCGCCAAAGGATCGAAATCGCAAGCAACGACTTTCTTGGAGCGGTGAGAGTAAAAGTGTCTGGCATTAAAGCCATCTCCGCAGGAGAGCTCTAGCAAATTGCCTCCTTGAAGACCTAAGCCTCCGAAGACCCCTCTCTCCAACCAAAGGCTATTATTGGTTTTTGACCATTGAAAAAACAAGTCAATTGAATGGTCAAACCATTCCGGAGTCGGGGATAGTTTCCATTGAGCGGCAAAAAGTCTTTTATGCGACAGAGATGCCCAGGCTTTTGCAAGGAGGCACTCAATTTCCATGACGTTTTCAGCAATCCGTTTGGCAATTCCCTTTTCTGTCGAGATTTCCTCGTGATTGGGATTTGACTTGGAAACGTTCCATTCCAAGGAAGGGTTTTCAATCAACGCCTCGTCCGAAGACCCATACACTGGCTTAACCTCTTGAGAGATTTCTGATGAAGAACGAGAATTAGCTTTGTCGAGGAAATTAAAGAGGGTGTTTTCCAGCTCCTGCAAAACTGCCTGAGAGTCTTCCTCCTCTAGCTCCTCCTTGAGTAATCCCAAGCTTCTCACCTCTTCTCTCAAATGGTCGAGCATATCCAGTTCGACCAATCCAATTCCCAAATCCGCCACGGCTTTGAGCCCTCTGAGAACGTTTCCTATGGAAAGATTGATTTCTTGGGAAACATCGGTTGCGATAATGTCACTAATCACTCTGTTGTTGGATTCTCCGCTGTATCTTTTGCTCAGATCAGAACAACTTGACTTTCCACGGCTTTTTTCAGACTCGGAATCAATCATTTTTTAACTATGTCAGAGGAGTAGCATAAGGTTGCTTCTTTATAAAACTGGTGGGAGATACTGGAGTCGAACCAGTGACCTCATGCGTGTCATGCATGCGCTCTAACCAACTGAGCTAATCCCCCTGAGGTTTGCCGTAACAATGAGAGACTGCTTGCGCTATGTCAACGAAGTTGCGAATCCTGATTAAGCGATTGTTCGCGCCAAGGATTTCTTTACGAATACCAAATTTATCTATAAACAAGTATTCAAAGTGAAAAAAGCACTCGTTACTGGAATAACCGGCCAAGATGGTTCATACTTGGCAGAACTGTTGCTGGAGAAAGGATATGAGGTTCATGGAGTCGTCCGAAGAGCCTCTACCTTCAACACAAGCCGACTGGATCATCTGTACAAGGATCCTTTGTTCGATGATACCAGACTATTTCTTCATTACGGTGATTTGGCCGATGCCGTACAGTTGGTCAAATTGCTCTATGCGCTTCAGCCCGATGAGATATACAACCTTGGGGCCCAGAGTCACGTCCGTGTTTCCTTTGACATCCCTGAGTACACGGGGGACGTCACTGCATTGGGCTCCGTCCGTATACTTGAGGCTGTCCGGGAGGCTGGCCTGGTAGACAAAGTCCGCTATTACCAAGCGTCCTCCTCCGAAATGTATGGCAAGGTACAGGAGGTTCCTCAGCTTGAAACCACGCCCTTTTGGCCCCGTTCCCCCTACGCATGCGCCAAGGTCTACTCCCATTGGTTAACCGTTAATTATAGGGAGTCCTATGGCTTGCATGCCAGTAGCGGCATTCTTTTCAATCATGAGTCCCCACGCAGGGGTGAAACCTTCGTTACGCGCAAAATCACGCGGGCCGCCACGAGAATCAAGCTGGGTCTCCAAAAAAAGCTTATTCTTGGGAACCTCGACTCCAAGAGAGACTGGGGCTATGCCAAGGAGTATGTCGAAGCCATGTGGCTGATGCTTCAACAGGATGAAGCGGATGATTTCGTTATTGCGACCAATGAGACTCATACAGTCCGGGAATTCCTTGAGGAGACCTTCTCCTGTCTCGATTTGGATTGGGAGCAGTTTGTCGGATTTGACAAGAAGTACGAACGACCCGCTGAAGTGGACCTTCTGATAGGAGATCCGTCGAAAGCCAAGAAGAAGTTGGGTTGGGAACCGAAAACAACCTTTAAGGAGCTGGTTTCCATTATGGTTGAGGCTGACATGAAGTTGGCGGAACAGGAAAAGACCTTGGCTGATGCCCGTCTTGGCTAAATGAGCAAAGTTTTCGTCACCGGTCATGGCGGAATGGTTGGTTCTGCCATTTTGCGGGTTTTGGAAAGCTCGAAAACCGATTGGGAGATACTCACGAGATCCCGTGCCGAGCTCGATCTGTGCGACCAAGGCGCCGTGGATGCCTTCATGGGAAGCGAAAGCCCCGAGTTTGTGATCAATGCAGCCGGAAGGGTGGGGGGAATTCATGCCAACAACACCTACCCGGCCCAATTCATTCGCGAAAACCTGATGATCAATGCCAATTTGATTCATTCGGCTTGGACGCATCAAGTTCGTCGTTTTCTAAACTTGGGCAGTTCTTGCATTTATCCCCGTGATGCCGAGCAACCCCTTCGTGAAGAGGCTCTGCTGACCGGGCCTTTGGAGCCGACCAATTCTGCCTATGCGCTTGCTAAGATTGCAGGTTTGGAGATGTGCAGGCACTATAGGGCTCAATATGGGGTTCTTTTCCATTCTGCTATGCCAACCAACCTTTATGGTCCGGGCGATAACTACCATCTCGAAAATTCCCATGTTCTTCCTGCCTTGATCAACCGGTTTCATGATGCAAAGGAGAGGGCTTTGCCTGAAGTTTGCATATGGGGCAGTGGCAAACCCAGGCGTGAATTACTCCATGTTGATGATTTGGCCGATGGTCTGGTACATTTGCTAGGAGTCGACAATCCTCCGGATTGGGTTAACTTGGGGACGGGAAAGGATCAAACGATTCTTGAACTGGCGGATATGGTCAGGGATGTAGTTGGCTTTGACGGCGATATAACCCATGACTTGAGCAAGCCCGACGGGACTCCGATCAAAAGATTGGACACAAGCCTGATGGATTCGCTTGGCTGGAGCGCGTCGATTGCGCTGAGGGATGGCATCGAAAAGACTTACGGGGATTACAAGGAGCGTTTGCGTGAAGGTACGCTTAGGCTCTAATCAGTCGCATTACTCGAATTCCTTGCGGAAATCCTTGAATTGATCGGAAAGCTCGCGCAATTGGTAGCGGAGAGCCTCCACCTCCTCCTTGAGCTCATTGAACTCGGAAATCATTTCCTCCACTTGATCGAATCTTTGGTCGGGTGCCGGAACGTAAACGGCTGATCCGTCTTGAAGTTCCTCCACTTTCGGAGGAGGACCGAACCGGTGAAACCATCTTCTCTCCTTTTGGCCCGGAGCTGGATCCATCTGGCCAACCAAGGAAGGTTCGCGTTGCTCCATTTCCTCAAGTGTTTCCTCAACGTCCTGCAATCCCTCAAAATCAAACATCCGGTTTGCCCGGTTGTTGAGTTCTCCGGTTGTTTGCGGTCCGCGATTTAGAAGTTCGGCAAGGAGGGCCCGTTCAGCCTTGATCAGGTCGAGTTCCTTTCCTGCGTTGTGTTGAAATTTCGGAACTCTTGAGCCAACCAAATCAACCCGGTGAGCAAGTCGTTTTATACGGAGGTCTTCGATTGCCCGGGCCACCTCTTCCTCACTTAGATCGGAGCGGGGTAGACGGTTGTTCTTTTGATTGCAGGCATTGGCCAACCCATTGAGGCTCATGGGGTAGTACTCGGGGGTGGTAAGTTCCTTCTCGATCAAGGAACCCAGTACCCGGGACTCCTCGAAATTTAAGTTTACCAATCCTTCTTCCGCCTCTTCGTTAGCGTTGTCGTTTTCCTCTTCCATTTGCACTTTTAAGGAACGGGGGAAAGAGTTGTTTGGATATGGCTCGGTTCGAAGAAGCCGGAGCTTTGATTATTATTCCAAGCCTATTCGGCTACGACGTTGACCAGTCGGTGCTGCTTGTCGAACTCGACCTTTCCGGGAGTCAGGGCGAAGAGAGTGAAATCCTTGCCCAATCCGACGTTGCGTCCGGGATGATATTTGGTTCCGCGTTGGCGGAGGATGATGTTTCCGGCCAATACGGCTTCGCCGCCGAATTTCTTTACCCCGAGCCTTTGACTGTTGCTGTCCCTGCCGTTTTTGGAAGTGCCTTGTCCTTTTTTATGTGCCATGTTCGGATCTCCTTGGAATTACTTCAAGTCAATGGACTCGATTTCGATAACTGAAATGTGCTGACGATGTCCTTTTCTGCGCTTATAGCCTTGTCGCCTCTTTTTCTTGAAGACGATGATCTTCTTATCCTTCTTGTTTTCAAGGATCTTTGCGGTCACGGAAGCGCCTTCGACGGTAGGCGTACCAAACGTCGGCTTGCCGTCGTCGACCACCATGAGTACTTGGTCGATCTTTACTTGATCACCTTCGTTTGTCTCGGGGAAGCGGTTCACGAACAATTTGTCGCCTTGTTCTACCGTGAACTGACTGCCTTGTGTTTGGATTGTGGCTTTCATGTTAAGGAAAATCGTTTAAAAAACCATTTTCCTCGGTCTTTGGCAAGCGTCATCTTGGCTTTTGGCTTGTTCGTTTTCCCTAGTGCAGTAGTAAGTTGATTCATGCGAGGAGAGGAAAAGAAGGTTTCCGGCAGTGAGGTGCTTGGTTATTACAAGGGGAAACAAGTACTCGAACATTATCAGGAGGCAACCCGGAGAGTTGGCATGTGGGCGTCTGAAGAATTGGTCTTTCGCCAATCTTTCCCCGTCGTTGAGGCTTCCCTCCTCGAATTGGGATGCGGAACCGGCAGGATTGGTTTTTCGCTTTGGATGCTAGGGTACGAAAACTTGACTGCGACTGATTTTGCCAAACCCATGATCGAACGGGCCATTGCGAATCAAAAATCGAGAGGCTCGGGCATTCGATTCACCGTGGAAGATGCGACCATGCTTTCTTTCCCTAGCAATAACTTCGACGGGTTGATTTTCGGATTCAACGGGTTGATGCAGATCCCGGGGCGATCAAACAGGCAGAAGGCAATGTCCGAGGCCTTCCGGGTTTTGAAAGAAGGCGCGCGTTTCATTTTTACGACTCATGACCGGGCCTTCCCGAAGTGGAAAAAATATTGGGCGGTGGAAAAGAAGAAATGGCGGAAGGGAAATCAGGACAAAAGCTTGATTGAGTTTGGCGACCGGTTTGAGGAGACTCCAAAGGGCAAGCTTTTCATCCACGTGCCGGATAACGTCGAAATTAGGCAGGATTTGAAAAAGGCCGGCTTCGTGGTCGAGCGCGACCTCTTGCGGTCCCGCTTGGCGGAGGAGTCTCAGTTGGTCAAGGAATTCTCGGACGAATGTCGTTTTTGGGTAGCGCGCAAACCCGCTCGCTAAAAAGGCCTGAGGCATTCCTCGTCCAAGGACATCGTGGCGACTCGAGTTGCCGGTCCTGTCATTTGAACGTTGAATTCGTCGTCGATGATCAACCCGATTTCCCCGCCCGACATCTCAACGGTGATTTCACTGTCGCAGGCTCCCATTTTGCGGGCGACCGCGCCAGCGGCCGAACTGCTGCTTCCGGACGCCAAGGTATAGCCTGCTCCCCGTTCCCAGATTTCTATCTTTATCCGGTTTCGGCTTAGTATCTTAAGGAATTGGACGTTGGTGCGGTTGGGGAAATTGGCGTGGGTTTCCAAGACCGGCCCCAGTTCGCGGGCCAATTTTTCACTGATCTCATCCGTGGGCACTACACAGTGGGGATTACCTATGGTCGCTGCATAATAACGTAGTGATTCGCCTGCGATCTCTATTGGTTCGTCCAGCACTTCCCGGGCTTCGCCCGTTACGTTTACGGGCACGATTTCGCTATGGAAGCTTACTTGTCCCATTTCTACGGAAATTACGGATGCATCCTCCGAAACCACGCAGGTAACGACCCCACCAAGAGTATCTATGGTGAAAGGGGATGACTGTACCTTGCCCTGGTCGTAAAGGAATCGCGCGAAGATGCGCAGGCCGTTTCCGCTCTTCTCGGCCTCGCTCCCGTCAGGATTGAGAATTCTTAGTCCAAAGTCAGCCTTTTCGGATGGAAAGGGACCAACAAGGATGCCATCTGATCCCAATCCGAAGTTGCGGTGGCAGATTCGGATGGTTTCACTCTCAGAAAAGCTTTCTCTTCCGTTACTTGGGTCGTAGACTAGGTAGTCGTTCCCAAGGGCGTGATATTTCTCGAAAGTATTCATTGTGGAACTAGGTTCTTTGTTAAAGGGAATCGACGTTTTTTCTGCGCTCAACCACCCAATCGACGATCGCTTGGTCCTTTTCGCCGGCTCGCTTTACGATTCTAAGAAATTCCGCAGGGTGTACATCGTTTTCCCGAAAGAAATTACGGTCTCCTCCGCAACAAAACATCGTGTCCGGAGGGAGTTCTCCCCGCAGTTTCGCTCGGGCCTTGGGGATGATTCTTGGTAGCCATCTAATCCCCTCTGCCTCATCGCTTTTAGCAGGCAGGGCTGCGGAGTCCATTCTCTTTTCGGAAGGGATTCCCTTTTGGGTTTCGATGAAATAATCTCTTCTCTGTTCGTGAATGAGTAGAAAAGTGGCCATGTCAGGAACTCCTTCGCGGACCCAGTCCTCGGCGAAGTCGAAGATATCCATCCGATTGATTCCGACGGAGGAAAGAAAGGGCAATTCTTCCTCGACCGGAAAGCTATCCGCGGATTGGTGTCCTTCCTGGTAGAGCCCGACGGCTTTTTCCCAAATCCGGACGAGTTCCTTTTGAAAATCGACGTTCATAGACAAAAGAAAAATGTTACTGATCGGGAAGGATGCAAGTCTCTTTAGCCTAAACGGAAGTCAAGTTGCTTGTCGGAAACGAATACCTTGTCGATCACGACCTTGATTTCCTGACCCAATTTCAGCTTGTTCTTCGGGTTTCTTCCCACCAAGGCAGTTCCATTTGCCGAAACCCGGTAACCAAGTTCCCGGGGCAGGGTGCGGATGGGTACGAATCCCCGGGCCAGAGTCTCCGTCAACTCGATGAAAAATCCTCTGCGTCCGATTTCCGTGATGATTGCCTTGTGCTTGACCGGAGGTCTCTTGCCAATGTCCCCCTTGTAATAAAGCAAGAGCTTGTCTTTGACTGATTCCCGCTCGGCATCCACGCTGTTTCTTTCTGTCGTCGAGAGATGCTTGGCGAGCCCTTCCAATTTTTCGTATTCCGATTTGTTGGTCTTTTCCCTTCGAACTAACCGCTCGATGGTTCGATGGACCACCAAGTCGGCGTAGCGTCGAATGGGTGAGGTGAAGTGCAGGTAATCTTGCTTGGCCAGTCCGTAGTGGCCATCAGGAGTATTCCGGTAGCACGCTTGCTTCATGCTGCGCAGAAATTTGATCCTGAGAACTTGGGCCAAGGTATGCTTGTTGATTTGGGCGAGCATCTTGTTTACCTCCTTGCGGCTACTCAGTTCCCCACAGGAAATGCCAAAGACCGAAAGGAAGGAACGGAGTTCCTCCAAGTTTTCCGGATCAGGTTCGGGGTGCACCCGGAAGATTCCCGGCAGATGTTTTTTTCTCAGCTCCTTGGCCACGGTTTCGTTGGCAAGAAGCATGAATTCCTCGATCAACTGGTGGCTCTCGTCGCTTTCGCTTTGGATGATTTCCTCAGGGGCGCCCTTGTCGTCGACCAGGATCTTTACTTCCGAGGATGCAAAGTCAAGCGAACCGGATTTCATCCTGAATCGCCTGATTTGCGATGCTACGCTCCAAAGTTTCCCAATCGCCTCCTTGAGTTCGGCGAGTTGTTCTTTCGAAAGTTCGAGCAACGGTTTGCCCGGATTTCCCGAGTACCGACTGGGGGGAGGTTTGGCTGTACGAATTTTCTCCAAGTCAGTCTCTTGCATGAAGAGAATGGCCTGTTCGTAAGTGAGTCGCTTGTCGCTCTTGATCACCGATTCGGCAAGTTTCGAGCCTAGTGGTTTTCCCTCTTTGGAGAATCGAAAAAGGACGGATTTCACCAAGCGTTCTTCGGCTTCGACCAGACTGCATATGCCACTCGAAAGACGGTGGGGGAGCATGGGCACGACTTCACCTACCAAATAGGTCGAGTTGCCCCGTTTCTTTGCCTCTTTGTCCAATTGGGTGCCCGGTCTGACGTAATGTGAGACGTCGGCAATATGGACGCCGATCTCCAATTCTCCATTCTCCAATTCCCTCAACGACAAGGCATCGTCGAAGTCCCTGGCGTCCAATGGGTCGATTGTTAGAGTGAAGACATTGCGCAGGTCCATCCGACCTTTTCTGTCATTTTTGGATACCTTGTCCGGACACATTTTCGACTCCTGCTCCACTTTGTCGGGAAAATTCCCGCTCAAACCGAACTTGGCCAAGATGCCCTTGTGGTCAGTCAAGGGATCGTCTCCGGGTCCGAGTACCCGTATGATCTTGCACATCGGGATGCGCGCCGGAGGATCCCATCGGACGAACTGAGCAACGATTTTGTCGCCTTCTTCGGCTCTTCGGACGTCCCCGAGAATCTTGAAGGGCACGAACAGTCTTGAATTCTCAGCTTGAATGAGGAAGCGCCCCAAGTCTCTTTTCAGGTAGCCTAGGAAATTCGTCGTTTCCCGTTTGGCGATCTTTCTAACCTCGTACCTGAGCTTTGGGCTTTTGCCCCGGTTCTTTCGACGATCCGTCTTTTTCTTTTTTGGGGGGAGAACGTGAAGCTCGACCAAGTCACCATGCAAAGCCGTTCCCGATGCACCACGGGCTAGTGAGATGGGTTCATCCCAACCCTCTACGTGAACCTTTGCTCGCCCTTGTCTGCCAAAGTAAAGCGTGCCGCGGACCTTGCCTTTGCCCACGAATCAGACTTTCAGGAATTCAGAAAGATGGGTCAAGCGTCTGGCTTGAGGATATCCCAACCGTCGGGAATGGCATCACCGATGTCCGAAGTGTATGCATCTTCGCCGGGATCATCCCTCTTTCTGAATTTCTTGAACACGCCCTCGGGCCTGTCCTCGGATTGAGTTTTTTCAATCCACTCGACCTGGCCGTTGCTGTAGAGCACGTGCCCTCCTTGGCCTTCCCAAGGGGAATCCTCGGACCATTCGGTATCACCCTTGTCCAAACCTCGAGTCCACATGATAGGGTATGGACCTGAATCAGCCTTTTTGAGAGAGGTTGAAAAGGTAGGTGGAACGGCTATGGTATATCCGAAGGCATTTTTGTATTCGTCCAAGGATCCTTTTTTGGATAAAATCTTGGATGGAATTTCGACATCATCATCTTCCATGGCCTCTCTGGCAGGATCGTTGGGAAGAAACCAAACACCTGCATCGTCAATGTCGGTTTCCCATTTATCAAGCTGGTGAACGGCAAATTCCTGAGCCGATCCGAGGGTTTCCTTTCCGGGCCACTTGAACTTGTCTATCCCCTTGTTGTTTCTACCGGACTTAAACACTTCTTTCAGACTCGTGCCTGCCGCATCCTTGCCTGCTCCGAAGATCAGGTCTCCCATGGGGCCTATGGCAACGGTAGCCAAGATGCCGATGATGGTTATGACGACGAGAAGCTCGATAAGGGTAAATCCCTTTTTTCTTTCTGAACTAAGTTTCATGATCATGAATGTTGGGTTGGATGAAGTGGGTTAGTCCGATGGACCTATGTAATTCAATAAGGTAAGCCGAAATTGCCACAAAGCGCAAGTGCCTTCTCTTTGGCCTCGTTTACGGAACCCTCGTCTTCGGGGTTGGCGATGACTTGATTGATGATGCTTCCGATCTCATTCATTTCCTTTTCTCTCATGCCTCTGGTGGTAACGGCAGGGGTTCCTATGCGCAGACCGCTTGTTTGGAATGGACTCCGGGTTTCCCCGGGCACGGTGTTCCTGTTCAAGGTCACGTTTGCGCCTTCCAGAGCGATCTGGGCTTGCTTTCCGGTAAGCTCAGGGTGAGATGGGCGGAGATCAACCAGCATCAAGTGGTTGTCGCTTCCTCCGCTTACCAAGTGAAACCCGAATTCGCTCAAGGATGCGGCCAAGGCGGAAGCATTTGCAATCACTTGAGCCTGGTACTCCTTGAAGTTTGGCTTGCTCGCTTCTCCGAAGCAGACGGCTTTGGCGGCGATGACATGCATGAGCGGCCCTCCTTGGTTGCCGGGGAAGACGGCCGAGTCAATGGCCTTGGCATACTCTTCCCTGCACATGATCAAGCCTCCGCGCGGGCCGCGGAGGGTCTTGTGCGTGGTAGTGGTGACGAAGTCCGCGTGAGGGACAGGGGAAGGGTGCAGGCCGGTGGCTACCAATCCTGCAATATGGGCTATGTCGGCAAGCAAGAGGGAACCGTTGCTTTTGGCAATTGCTCCCATCCGCTCGAAATCGATCGAGCGGGGATAAGCCGAAGCGCCGACCGTGATGAGTTTTGGCTTTTCCCGGTTCGCAATCTCCTCGATCGAGTCATAGTCGATCCTGCCGGTTTCCGGATCAACTCCGTAATTGATGACCTCGTAGAGCATGCCACTGCAGTTCTTGGGATGCCCGTGGGTGAGGTGTCCACCGTCCTGCAGGCTCATGGTCAGAATTTTGTCTCCAGGCTGGAGCATCGCGAAATAAACTGCGGTATTGGCCTGGCTGCCGGAGTGTGGTTGGACGTTTGCATGTTCGGCTCCGAAGAGCTCCTTGGCCCGATCGATAGCAAGGCTCTCGGCCACGTCAACGTGTTCGCAACCACCATAGTAGCGTTTGGCTGGGTACCCCTCCGCATACTTGTTCGTGAGTACGCTTCCGGTGGCTTCTATAATGGAGGGCAGGGTGAAGTTTTCCGATGCGATGAGTTCGATATGGGTTCGCTGCCTGATTTTTTCTGCCTCGATGACCGCATGAATGGCGGGATCGAGCTCGGCTAGGGAGCGCCGGTCAAGCGTGAGATTGGATTCCGTGAGAGAAGGATCGGGATTAAGCATAATTCGTTACTGTATATTGGTTTAAAGGTTTTTTTCTACCCAGTCCAAAAGGGAAGGGATGGCTTCTTGCATATTGTCTCTGCAGGTTCGGTAGGCTTCCAGGTCTTGCCCGAAAGGGTCGGGCAGTTCTTTGGATCCTTCCTCGACGAATTCACGCATGAGGAAGATGGGAGACGATTCGGGAACTTCGAAGTACATGTTTAGCAGAACTCGATGAGTTTCGGTCATGCAAAAGATTGCAGATGAGTTTTCTATGGTTGCTCGGGTCAGGGACGCACTTTGATGATCGGTAAGATCAAGCCCCACTTCCTCGCATGCTATGACCGAGTTCTCAGACGCCCGATCTCCGTCCATTGCTGAAATCCCAGCGGAGAAGACTTGAATCTTTTTATCTGACTGGGCCTTTTCGAGAGCCTCTTCAAAGAGCTTCTCAGCCATCGGACTGCGGCAAATGTTTGCCGTACAAACGAAAACGATCAGCCTTTCCTTCTTTTTTCCCATTCTTTCGTTCATTTGGTTCTCTCTTTGCAAAAAGGCAAGAGAGAATCTGTTCATCCCCTTGAAAATTCGCGATGTCCGATATCCCTCCGAAAATACTTCGAGGTGAAATCAACCGAATCGCAAACCGCGTTGGCCCTCTCTCTTGCTTCCTGCAGGGTTGCACCCATGCCCACCGCTCCAAGTACGCGTCCACCTGCAGTAACGCAATTTCCCTCTGCATCGAGTTTGGTGCCTGCGTGAATGAGCTGGGAATCATCAGAGAAGTCCGATGGGGCGGAAATAGGTTCTCCTTTCGGGTAGCTTTCCGGATATCCCGCGCTGGCCAGAACTACGACCATGGCATAGGCATCCTTGAATCGGACGGAAGCGGGGAGTTCCTCCCCCCGGGCCGAGGCAAGCAGCAAAGGAACAAGATCCTCGTCCAAAAGGGGCAGGATTACCTGAGTTTCGGGATCCCCAAAGCGGACGTTGAACTCAAGCACTTTCGGACCATTTGGCGTTAACATAAGTCCGACGTAAAGGGTTCCCCTGAACTCGATTCCTTCCGCTTTCAGTCCGGCCAAGGTTGGGCGGACGATTGACTCTTCATACTGAGCCAGCATTTCGGGGGTGACCAAACGGGTAGGGGCGTATGCGCCCATCCCCCCGGTGTTCAGTCCTGCGTCGCCTTCTCCGACCTTCTTGTGATCCTGGCTCATGGGCAAGGAAAGGTAGCTCTCGCCAGAGCAGATGAGATGAAGGGAGGCTTCCTCTCCCTCGAGAAACTCCTCGATTACCACTTCCAGACCACTTTCCCCGAAGCTGGAACCGGCTAGCATATCCCGAACCGCCTCTTGCGCTTCTTCCTTGCTTTGGCAAATCAGGACGCCTT
>Ga0315322_10000590_pt1 | contig 27137 bp, 27 predicted proteins | sample M110021515metaG_FD_203461 | JGI IMG/M metagenome (GOLD analysis project Ga0315322, IMG submission 203461) | Ammonia-oxidizing marine archaeal communities from Monterey Bay, California, United States - M1 100m 21515 | ecosystem: Environmental > Aquatic > Marine > Intertidal zone | place: USA...
ACTAGCTGCCTCTTCGCTAGGTGTTTCGCCCTCTGCTTGTTCTGCTCCTGCTTCTCCCGGGCCGATATGGCCAGGGGTTTTTGAAATACCGTGGGTGATGTAATTGACTACATCGATTCGGGCAATTTTTTGCTGTTTAAGGAAATACACGGCCTGGCTTTCCTGCTCGCTGAATATTGCGACCAGCACATTGGCGCCGGTGACCTCCCGCTTGTCTGAGGATTGCACATGAAAAACGGCCCGTTGTATTACCCTCTGAAAGCCTAGCGTAGGTTGGGTTTCCCTGGAGTTTTCATTCTCTGGTATCAGTGGAGTGGTGGCGTCCACAAAATCCACCAGTTCAGCTCTCAGTCGATCAAGGTCGCAATCGCAAGACAGTAAAACGCTTGCCGCAACTTCGTTATCCAGCAGGGCCAGCAATAGGTGCTCTACCGTCATAAACTCATGACGTTTCTTGCGAGCGCTTTTGAATGCATCGCCGAGGGTTGTTTCTAGATCTTTACTGAGCATAGTGATCCTGTTTTATGGTTTGAGAGTTGCCGGTTTTTTATCTGTCTACTTCTACCGAACACAGCAAAGGCTGTTCGCAATCTCTCGAATAGTCGTTTACCTGTGCAGCTTTGGTTTCAGCTACGTCCTTGCTGTAGACGCCGCACACGCCCTTTCCTTCTGTATGTACCTTAAGCATTATCTGCGTCGCTTTTTCTACGTTCATGTCGAAAAAAGCTACCAGAATCTCGACCACAAAATCCATGGGTGTGTAGTCGTCATTTATTAGAACCACTTTGTACAGTGGTGGTTTTTCCAATTTCGGTTTCTCGGTCGTTTCGGCAATTCCGGTATCGTGATCGATACCTCCCGCGTCTTCGTCTTCGTCTATGCCGGACCGGGGAGTGAATTTGAACCTCTCCGAGGATGGTTCATCTATAAATCGTTTACTCATAAAATCAATCTGAATTGAGAACTCTGCCGGCAAGTTGCCAGTTAATAAGGGAATATATTGCGTCAGTTTTAGGGCTGTGGAAAGCACTATTTCATTGGGCTATTGCCTAAAGGCTTAATATCCAGTCCGTTATCAAAAGTGGGGCCTAATGCAGAGAAATCAAGGGCCTGACAATCGCTAGCGATGTAGGAAGCCTATTACTATTTTGACATTTGCAATTCTATAGTGTATAGGATTAATGGTATCAAAATGTTACAAAGCCATTTGCGCACTTAGGCTACGGATTAGACTGTAAAGAATGCGCGGATAAGTGCGGATACAAATGTTAGTACCAGAAATAATAAGAAGTAGATTCAATAATAAAAAGTACAAGCAATAATAAGTACGGAGTTCTGTTATGAGTACCGGGCAAGTTAAGTGGTTTAATAATGCCAAGGGTTTTGGATTTATTCTGCCTGATGATGGAGGCGACGATCTGTTCGCACACTATTCAGCTATCGGAATGGACGGCTACAAAACTCTAAAAGCTGGTCAGACAGTTTCATTTGAAACCGTCGAGGGTCCCAAAGGAATGCATGCGGCCAATATCCAAGCTGTGAACGGGGAAGCACCAAGTAATGGTGCTGTACCTGCGGAGCAAGCTGTAGATGAGGTTGTGGCAGAAAGCAGTCAGGAGTTAGGCGCCGAGGGGGCTGCTTAGTTCGAAGTCTGCTTTGCAGTGATTTAGAGCAAGGGCAGGCCCTGAGATATTGGGCCTAAAGAAGAGCGGTTAATGAAACTGACTTTTGAACACTCTCGCCTGCTGATCATTGTTTAATCCATAAAGGGCCACACCTACTTTGTCGTTTTCGCTACTTTAAGACCATTTTTATGTGGTAGCTTTGCAGCGTCTAATGTTTCCTTGCGCCTGCCATAACCATGTCACAGCTAATTCTGTTTAATAAGCCATTCGGTGTTCTCTCCCAATTCACCGCCGAAGCGAGTCACCCCACACTGGCGGAATATATCGACATGCCAAAATTTTATGCGGCAGGACGGCTTGACAGGGATTCGGAAGGGCTGATGTTGCTGACTAACGATGGCAAGCTACAGCAAAAAATATCTGATCCGAAATTTGGAAAAAAGAAAATATACTGGGCGCAGGTTGAAGATTCCGTTGACAAACAGGCTTTGCAGAAGTTGCAGGCAGGTTTGCAGCTTAAAGATGGCATGACCAAAAAGGCCGAAGCCATAGAGATTGCTGAGCCGGATATTTGGGAACGCAATCCTCCGATTCGCGAAAGAAAGAATATACCCACCAGCTGGATAGAGCTGACTATTTCCGAAGGCAAGAATCGTCAGGTAAGAAGAATGACAGCGGCGGTAGGTTTCCCGACCCTCAGGTTAATACGGGTTTCAATCGATAGATGGGAGCTAAATGATCTGCAGCCGGGAGAATGGAAGTTATTGGAGGTTTAGATTAAATATTTTACTAGTGGTTTTAGGCAGGGCGTTTAGAGGGTAAAATTGAAAAGCCACTGAAGCTTGAGAGCAAATAGACAGAACCTACTGCCACTGCTCCAAAGCTGTTTCATCAATATCCCTGCTTTCCACCCAATCACTGGAGTCAGTAGATTTTTGCTTTTTCCAGAACGGTGCTTTGCTCTTAAGGTAGTCCATAATGAATCTGGCAGAATCAAAAGCAGCCTGCCGGTGCGCGCTGGCAGTACCTACGAAGACAATCTGATCACCCGGCAATAACTCACCTACCCGGTGGATAACCCGCACAGACAGGAGTGGCCAGCGAGCTTCCGCTTCTTCACAGATTTCCTTAAGACACTTCTCGGTCATTCCCGGATAGTGCTCCAGGAAGAGAGACTCGACCTTACCATTCTTTGCAGAGCTTTCGTCATATAGTTCACGAACCAGCCCCGTAAAGCTGACTATGCCACCGGCGTCACCAGCCTCACTTCTGAGTAGTGAGTATTCTTCACCGGGATCGAAGTCCTGCTTCTGGATACTTATGTTTGTCATGTGATCTATCTGTCACCCATTGGTCATATTCTAATCAGCCACCCGTCATTGGCGGGAAAAAAGCCACTTCATCGCCCGCAGCCAATTGGTGATCACGACTAACTACTGTCTGGTTTACCGCGACAAGTATTTTGTTGTTTGCGGTGAACAGGGCATCGAGGGCCGGGTCGCTGCGGCGCAAATGGGCTATTAAGTCTTCCACGGTAGAAACGGACGCAGGCAATTCAATTTCTTCACTGTCTTTATCAAGACGTTCCCGGATGCTGGCGAAATAATGAAGGCTTAACATTGCACTATTCTCCCTGGCTTCTCTGGTAGTGGCCGCTTTTACCGCCCTGCTTTTCCTGCAGGCAGATTTCGCCAATGACCATATCTTTGTCTACTGCTTTGCACATATCGTAGATAGTGAGTGCTGCAACAGATACTGCTGTCAGGGCTTCCATTTCGACCCCGGTCTGTCCGCTAACCTTACACTGGGAGCTTATATGAACCTGGTTGTTATCTTGGTCGATTTTCAAATCCACATTTACCGAGCTAAGCATTAGGGGATGGCACAGGGGGATCAATTGAGAGCAGTTTTTAGCTCCCTGAATGCCGGCGATACGCGCAATAGCCAGTACATCACCCTTCTTGTGACCACCATCGGCAATCAGCGAAAGCGTTTGCTCTGCCATTGTTACCATGCCCGTAGCCACGGCGATACGTTGACTGTGCTGTTTTTCCCCGACATCCACCATGCGGGCATTTCCAACGCTGTCCAGGTGAGTAAGTTTCGTCATATAAACCCCGTTTCATCAATTGTCCCTATTATCCATGTTTCTGCACGGCAGCTAAAGTGCGGTGTTTCTATTGAATGTCTGTTTAAATTGCTCCGAGCATTGCCTGTCACGGGACTAAACGTATAGCATTGCGCTTTTGAGGAAAATCAGCCTTGTCTTCCCTACCCCATATCACGGTTGCTACTGTCGTCGAGCGTGATCATCGGTTTCTCATGGTTAAAGAGAATTCAGATGGAGAGATCGTTTATAATCAGCCAGCGGGCCATGTTGAAAATGGCGAGACTATTCCTGATGCAGCCATTAGGGAAACCCTCGAAGAAACCTCCTGGCACGTTCAGCCCAGCGAATTTCTTGGTGTCTACCAATATACTTCCCCTGCAAATGGTGTTTGTTATGTGCGGCATTGCTTTGTAGCAGAGGCTATAAGACAGGAGCCGGACTTTAAACTGGATGAGGATATTCTCGAAGCCGTATGGCTGGATTTGAATGAGGTCCGCACGCTGGCCCACAATGCTGAATTGAGAAGCCCGCTGGTTTTACAGGTTATTGAAGATTATCTTCAAGGCAAATTTCTTACTTTGGATATTTTTCGAACTGACAAAAGCTGATGCAATTAACATGAGTATTCCCGCTCCCCCACGAAACCATTCAGAAATCCGCGTAATCGTCGGCATGTCCGGCGGTGTAGATTCCTCCGTTGCTGCCCATCTGTTGCTTAAGCAAGGCTATCAGGTGGAAGGCTTGTTCATGAAGAACTGGGAAGAAGATGACGGTAGTGAATACTGCACAGCCAAGGAAGACCTTGCTGATGCCCAATCTGTTTGTGACTCGCTGGGGATAAAGCTCCATACGGCGAATTTCGCGGCAGAATACTGGGACAATGTTTTTGAGCACTTCCTTAAGGAATATGAGGCCGGGCGCACCCCAAACCCCGATGTACTGTGTAATCGTGAAATAAAATTCAAGGCTTTCCTCGAATACGCCACTGAACTGGGGGCGGACCTGATTGCTACGGGTCATTATGTGCGAAAATCCTTCGACGGCAACAGCACAAAATTGCTCAAGGGCCTGGATAGCAATAAGGATCAAAGTTATTTCCTTTGCGAGGTAAGCGAGAGCTGTCTCGAGAAAAGCCTTTTCCCCGTTGGCGAGTTGGATAAGTACGAAGTACGCAAAATAGCCGAAAAGCTTGGGTTAAGAACCCATGACAAGAAGGACAGCACGGGAATTTGTTTTATCGGCGAACGCAAATTTAAGGATTTTCTAGAGCAGTACCTGCCAGCTAAGCCGGGTATTATCGAGACATCGGAAGGTGAAGAAATCGGCAGCCATGCCGGGCTGATGTATTACACCTACGGCCAACGCCAGGGTCTTGGCATTGGTGGTGTACAAAACCGCGCCGATGCAGCTTGGTATGTGGTGGACAAAGACATGGATCGTAATGTGCTAGTGGTTGCCCAGGGCGGAAATAACGAGAGATTGCTGTCCAGCAGACTGATTGCTTCCGCCCCCTTATGGATAAACCGCGAAGTACCTGAATTACCTCTTAGCTGTATGAGTAAAATTCGCTACCGGCAGGAAGATCAGGGCTGCACAATCAAGTCACTGGAAAACGGCATGATCGAAGTGGAGTTTGATGCTCCTCAGCGGGCTGTAACTCCCGGGCAATATATAGTGCTCTATTCCGCTGAGCATTGTTTGGGTGGGGCTATAATAGAAAGCTATTTATAACAGGTCGCCTAGTAGGCCGGGTGCCTATCTACAGATTACTAAACTACAGGGCATTGCAGACTGAAAATACATATCAGGCTACAATTAGCCTCTTTATTCAGCAGTTATTCGGGCACGTACTATTAGTTGGCCCGACCAGAAAATAAGCAGACCAGGAATCAATGATGGGAAACAACTCTCAAAGCGCCATAACAGCCATATCACCATTGGACGGAAGATATCAGAACAAGTGTGATGATCTGGCGCCCTACTTCAGCGAATTTGCGTTAATGCGCTATCGTGTTTTAGTGGAAGTAAAGTGGTTACAAAAGCTGGCGGAGAATCCGGCCATCGAAGAGCTTGCTTCGATTAGTGCCAATGGTAATAAGGCACTGGATGAGCTCCATGCAAATTTTTCTATCGAAGATGCAGAGCGCATCAAGGAGATTGAGGCTACGACCAATCACGACGTAAAGGCCGTTGAGTATTTTATCAAAGAAAAACTTGGCACCATTGGCGAATTAACCGATCAGATAGAGTTTGTACATTTTGCCTGTACCTCGGAGGATATAAACAACCTCTCCTATGCACTTATGTTAAGAGATGGCCGAGATCAGGTAATGGTTCCCGTCATGCAAGAGCTCGATAACAAGATTGCAGCTTTGTCTCATCAGTTTGCCGATCAGCCAATGCTTTGCAGGACTCATGGTCAGCCAGCATCACCGAGTACTGTGGGCAAGGAATTTGCCAACGTCAGTTTCAGGCTTCGAAGGCAAATTAAGCAATTCTCTGAAAACGAAATTCTCGGCAAGATTAATGGTGCTGTTGGAAACTACAATGCTCACCTTTCAGCCTACCCAGATTTAGAATGGCAGCAATTCTGCAGTGAGTTTGTTGAAAGTCTGGGACTGCAGTGGAACCCCTACACTACTCAAATTGAACCTCATGATTATGTCGCGGAAGTGTTCTCTGCTATCTGCAGATACAATACGGTGATGATTGATTTCGATCGCGATATCTGGGGCTATATCTCTCTAGGCTACTTCAAACAGAAAACCATGGCTGGTGAAGTTGGCTCTTCAACAATGCCTCACAAAGTTAACCCCATCGATTTCGAAAATTCGGAAGGAAATCTCGGGCTAGGCAATGCAGTGATGTATCACCTTGCAGAGAAGCTGCCTATTTCACGTTGGCAGCGAGACCTAACTGATTCTACTGTGCTTAGAAACATAGGAACTGGTTTCGCCTATAGCCTCATCGCATATCGCTCTTCAATCAAGGGATTGAATAAGCTAGAGCTTAACCCCGCAGCCATAGATGCTGACATCGATAATTGCTGGGAAATACTTGCCGAGCCCATACAAACTGTTATGCGCAGATATCGAATCGAGCAGCCCTACGAAAAGCTGAAGGAATTGACCCGGGGAAAGACTATCGATCAGGTGGCTATTCAGTCCTTCGTCAAGAAGCTGGATATACCCAACGACGCCAAGCAGCAGTTGCTTAAGCTTAGCCCGCGAACCTATCTTGGCAATGCATCCGATCAGGCTAAAGCTCTTTGAGTAAAGTAGATGTTCTCAACACTTTCTCTGCCAGTACGTTTATCAAAGAGTATTGGCAGAAAAAGCCTGTCTTACTGAAATCGTTTCTGCAAAATTTTGACGACCCTATTTCCGCTGAAGAGCTCGCCGGCTTGGCCTGCGAAGATTTTTCAGAGAGCCGGCTGGTTACTGAATTTCAAAAATCAAAATGGATGCTAAAGCACGGCCCGTTCGTTGAGAGTGACTTCACTTCATTACCCGAAGAAAACTGGACGCTACTGGTGCAGGCTGTGGACCAGTTTGTCTATGAAGTTGCGGAACTTAAAAAGCATTTTAATTTCATTCCGGCCTGGAGAATCGATGATGTAATGATCTCCTTTGCTGCAAAAAATGGTGGCGTAGGCCCCCACTTCGACCAATACGACGTGTTTTTGATGCAAGGCTCCGGCAATAGGCGTTGGCAGCTTTCCGCTGAGTGTAGCAGCAGCGATGAATTGCAGAAGAATTCGGAACTGGGAATATTGCAAGATTTCACCGCTACTGATGAACTATTGCTCACCCCCGGGGATGTGCTTTATATTCCGCCAAGATTCGGTCATTGGGGGACGGCAGAATCAGCAGGCCTGTGTTACTCCATTGGCTTTCGGGCTGCATCACATGGAGAAATGCTGGAAGGATTTAGTGAATTTCTGGCCAATGGAATGGACCCTGGAAAGCGCTTTCAGGATGATGTTTCACTGGAATTTGCCAGTGGCGCGGAAATAGATCCTCGCCAGCTGGATGAGCCCTATGCCCGTCTGCAGGAGTTATTTGCTGACCGAGAGAAATTCAATCGCTGGTTCGGCTGTCAGGCCAGTCAGGCCAAATACCCGGAGCTGGTGTTTGAGCCGGAAAAACCTTTCGACCAAGCAAGCTTAAAAACCATGGCTGATAATCAGCAGTTATTGTCTAAAAATACCTGTTCCCGATTTGCCTATGCTTATCTGGATGGCTCATCTGAGAAAAAATCATCAGCACCCGCTCTTTTTGTAGACGGCAATATGGCGGTATTGCCCGATAGTTGCCGTGAGCATATTCTGATGATTTGCCAACAGGCCGTGTTTGGCAGCGATGACTTAACAGCGATGCTAAAAAATGAACATACTGCAGAACTTCTGTGCCAACTCCTGAATCAGGGAAGCCTCCAGTCCGAAGAGTCAGTACAATAGCCCGCTTTTAAGGGATTGTTTGAGTGACTCAGCAAAACACAAAACTTATCTATAGGCGTGACAGTTCTGCTTTGATGCAAGAGCTGTCGCATATGGATATGCCTGTGTTTCTCGATAGCAGTCTGGGCAGCGATGATGGGGCGAAAGATTTTTTTACCGCTGCCCCTGCCGCCTGTCTTCTCGGCTCGGAATCAGCATCCGGCGAAGCTATTCCCGGAGAAGAATTAGTTAGTCGTATCAGGGCCTTGCAGTCAGAATTTCTTGCTAAAAATTACGCCGGGGAGGCGTCTGTCGCTGGTGGGGTATTCGGCTTTCTGGGTTATCCCCGCCTACGCCGCAACGCAGCTAATAAACAGCATCTGGATTACAGTGATTACTTTGTAGGTATCTACCTTTGGAATATTGCCGTAGACCACCAGCACCAAACTAGCGAACTGGCTTTCCATAACGACTGTCCACTGGAGTTTCGTGAGCAGTTATTGGCACGCCTCAAACCCTTTCTTCGCTCTTCGCAAGACTCTGCCACTGCAAACAATTTAAATGCGACGTCTGATAGAGCGCAAAGTGAAGAATTTGATTTAATCCAGCCGTTTGCTCCGCTCATGAGTAGAGAGAAATATGGCAGCGCTTTCAAACAGATAAAGCACTATATTCAGGCTGGGGATTGCTATCAGGTCAATTTGACCCAACGCTTCACTGCGAGTTGCCAGGGCAGCCCTTTCACCGCCTATGACAACTTGCGCAGCGCAACTAAAACTCCCTTCTCTGCTTTTATGCAATGGCAAGGTGGCGCTCTCCTCAGCTTGTCTCCGGAACGATTTCTAAGCCTTTGTGGCAACAAGGTTCAAACCCGCCCCATCAAGGGAACCCGGCCCCGCAGTAGTGATCTGTTAGAAGATCATCGGCAGGCTGAGGAACTAGTGTCCAGTGAAAAAGACCGGGCAGAGAACCTGATGATTGTAGATCTGCTGAGAAACGACCTTGGCCGGGTTTGCTCCACAGGCACAGTGTCTACAAAACAGCTATTTACACTGGAAAGCTTTAGTAATGTTCATCATCTGGTGAGTACGGTTGAGGGCGAGCTCGCAGCAGATAAGGATGCCCTGGACTTGTTGTTTAGCTGTTTTCCCGGAGGATCGATTACCGGGGCACCAAAAATACGAGCAATGGAGATAATCGAAGAGCTGGAAATCAGTAGCAGACGCGCCTATTGCGGCAGTGTGTTTCGCATCGACAGTAACGGCGACATGGACAGCAGTATTATCATCCGTAGCCTGCTCTGGGAAGCTGGCAAGCAAGGCCAAGACAGGCTGGATTGCTGGGCCGGTGGCGGTATTGTTGCGGACTCTCTGGAAGACAGCGAATACCAAGAATGCTTTGATAAAATAAATAGTATTTTCAGAGCACTGAAAAGCTAATCTCAAGTTAATTCTTGAAAAATACCCCAAGCAGACGGCTGATTGCTCCCGGCCTAACTCTTAACCGTTTAGGTGACGCTTATCTCTCGATTGCTGGCCTTACAGAATTCTTCCTTCAATTCTTGATATGTGTGCACCGCTGGATACTGGGGAAACTCCGCGATTACATTTTTAGGAGACTTAAACAGGATTCCTGCATCAGCCTCTTCCAACATGGTGACATCGTTATAGGAATCTCCGGAAGCGATCACTCTGAAATTCAGAGCATGAAGCGCCTTAACCGACTCTCGCTTGGGATCTTTTTGTCGAAGCTTGTAGTCCACGATTTTGCCATTGTCATCAGCCACCAGGCGATGACAAAACAGTGTGGGGAAATCCAGTTGGCGCATTAATGGCGCCGAAAACTCATAGAAAGTATCTGATAAAATAATAAGTTGGAAGTGTTCCTTCAACCATATAATGAAGTCTTTAGCACCGGGTAACGGCTCCAGGGTCGAGATTACCTGCTGGATATCCGGCAGTCCTAGTCCATGCTGGTCCAGCAGGTCCAGTCGTTGCCGCATCAATACATCATAGTCCGGGATATCCCGTGTAGTGGCGCGGAAGGCATCTATTCCGGTCTTTTCAGCAAATCCAATCCAGATTTCAGGGATCAGAACTCCCTCCAGATCAAGGCAAGCGATTTCCATAGCTGTACAGCTCCATCAAGTCAGTAATATATTGGTTTTAAAATCATGATGTTCGGTAGGAGAATCTAGCAGATTACACCAGCTTCTGACAGAGGGGCGGAACAACGGTAATTTACGGACACTAGATATTGACAGCATATTGCATTAACTATCTATATTTAGTGGCTCTACTGCATTTAGACTGTCTAAGTACCTAAAATCATTGAAGTTTTCACGTGGAACATTGCGCAGAAGTTTCACGGTCGTCAAGCCTTGTACTGTTTGATTAGACGGATTAACACGCTGGATATAGCGGCCGCCTTTACGCTCGCCTAGAAATGACAGAGAATGTACGCCGCCATTGCCGCAGCTCTTACACTGCCCGAGACCTCGAACACCCAATGAACAGCATTGAAATAGCCCGCCTTAACAGCGAACTACAATCCAGCCACCCGAAAGACATCCTCGCGGCAATATTTGAAGCCATTCCTCGTTGCGCCCTGTCCTTTAGCGGGGCAGAAGACGTGGCTCTGATCGATATGGCGAGCAAGCTCATGGATGTTGTGCCGGTGTTTTCCCTGGATACAGGCAGACTGCACCCTGAGACCTATCAGCTCATGCAAAGGGTAAGAGACAGCTACGCCATCGATCATGAGGTGTTTTTGCCTGACACGGCGGCCCTGCAGGCCTTTGTAACGAAGAAAGGCCTCTACAGCTTCTACGAGGACGGCCATGGGGAATGCTGCAGCATTCGCAAGGTTGAGCCCTTGAAGCGTAAATTGGCCACGGTAGATGCCTGGGTGACTGGCCAGCGTCGCGATCAAAGCCCCAGTCGGTCTGAAGTTGCGGTAATCCAGCTCGACGAAGCCTTCTCAAGCGAAGCTCACCCCGTGGTAAAGGTCAATCCACTGGCAAACTGGAGTTCGTCACAGGTCTGGGAGTACATCCGTATGTTCGATGTGCCCTTTAATGATCTTCACGACAGAGGTTATCTCAGCATTGGCTGCGAACCCTGCACCAAGCCCGTTGGTCCCAATCAGCACGAGCGTGAGGGCCGATGGTGGTGGGAGGAAGCCACTATCAAGGAATGCGGGCTACATCGCCCTGCCGGTTCTGAAGGCGACTCTGACTGACCGGGTATTAGCCAATCTCTGGCTAGCCCATGTCCACCCACCTGCCGAGCACTACCTACAGCTTGGGCAGATCTATATCAACAAAGAGCTCCTGCAAGTCCTGCGCGCTTTTCGTCTGCATGCTCTCCCTGACTAAACCCTTGCTCAGGTGAGGTGCGAACATTTCAATAAAATCATACATATAGCTGCGTATGTATGAGTTCTTTCTAAAGCCGATGCTGGTGATGCTTGGCTCAAATAGATGACTGGCATCCAGAGCGACCAGATCGTCATCAATCTTCGGGTCATAAGCCATGCTGGCAATAATGCCCACACCGAGCCCCAGACGCACATAGGTCTTAATAACATCCGCATCCGATGCCGTGAGAACCAGCCTGGGGTCCAGCCCTCGGGCTTTAAAAGCATCGTCGAGCTTGGATCTACCAGTAAAGCCAAAGGTGTAGGTAACAATAGGATAATTAGATATATTTTCGAGAGTTAGCAACTTTTCCCCAGCCAGTGGATGAGCTTTTGGAACCAGAATTGCCCTGTTCCATTTATAGCAGGGAAGCATGTGCAGGTTGCTGAATAGCTCCAGGGCTTCTGTAGCGATGGCGAAATCCGCTACACCCTCTGAAGCTGACTGGGAGATCTGCACCGGTGTGCCTTGATGCATTTGCAGGGATACTTGAGGATAGCGATCTATGAAGTTTTTGATCACTTCCGGCAGCACATAACGGCATTGGGTGTGTGTCGTGGCGATGGAGATAGTGCCCTGCTGCTTATCGTCAAACTCCTCAGCGATGGTCTTTATACGCTCAACTTGCTGGATCACCTCCTCACTGGTGCGAAGTATCTCTTCCCCAGCAGGTGTTATATCCACCAGATGCTTGCCTCTGCGGGTGAATATAGTTACTCCTAGTTCCTCTTCTAACAGCCTGATCTGTTTACTTATCCCCGGCTGGGAGGTAAATAGCGTCTTTGCTGCCTGGGAGACATTCAGGTTGCTGTTAGCAACCTCCCTGATGTATCTGAGTTGGTGGAGCTTCAAAGCCATATCCTCGTTGGTAATGCGTTCTGAGTGCTTTCAATATATAACATATGGTTATAATAATATATCCATCAATTCCTTTTAAGAATATAACTATTAGCCTACTCTGCGGTCCATTGAAGATCAGGCTGGTTCGATGGAAGTATTCCTCTATATAGGCGCCGGGGCCGTGGTTGGCCTTGCCATAGGCGTTACCGGGGTCGGTGGCGGCTCTCTGATGACTCCGCTGTTGTTGATGTTCGGTTATCCCCCTCCCGTCGCCATAGGGACGGACCTGCTATACGCCGCTCTGACCAAGTTGGGAGGCGCTTATGCCCATCACCAGCAGCGAAACGTGGACTGGCGAATTGTCGCCTGGCTGGCGGCAGGAAGCCTCCCCATGTCCCTGCTGATGCACTGGCTGCTGGCAGGCTCTGAAATTCAGCAATCTTCGGCATTCGAAACAATACTCACCAGAAGCTTAGGTATTATGTTAATTATCACGGCTTTAATATTGATTTATAGCCATAAATTACGCCAAATTGCAGTGGAGCAGAAGCCGGCAAGTCTGATGATAGCTCTACACAATAACCCCCGCGCAGTGACTCTGGTGATGGGCCTGCTGCTGGGAATCTGTGTAACCCTGTCTTCTGTTGGGGCCGGAGCCTTCGGTGCAGCAATTCTGTTGGTGATCTATGCCCGTATACCGGCGGCACGCATTATCGGCACTGACGTAGCTCATGCGGTGCCACTCACCTTCATAGCGGGTCTAGGTTATATGCTTGCGGGCTATGTGGATTACCTGCTGTTGCTCAGCCTGCTGGCAGGCTCGCTTCCCGCTATACATCTGGGGGCCAGACTGAGCAGCAAGGTGCCGGAGCGGGTGCTGCAGAACTTGCTAACACTGATACTTATGGGACTGGGGCTATATTACGGAATATTTTACTAACTACTTTTCTTTTGAATTATATCTTACTGATATTAAGATTTATTTTATTCCTGCTTTATCATTGGCTACACCGTGAGGTACATGACCTGTAGCCACATGACTTCTCGCGGATTCGCAATGGCCTTCCTGATCATCGAAGAATACATCGGCATCGAACGCTCTGAGAAATTCTCCTTTATCAAGACCTCCCAGGAACAGCGACTCGTCGATGCGGATATTCCAGGCCCGCAAGGTGCGGACCACTCTCTCATGGGCAGGCGCAGCGCGGGCTGTAACAAGGCAGGTACGTAATGGAGTTTCTCCGGGCGGAAATGCCATCTGGATCTGCTGTAGAGCCGCTAGCACGGGCTTGAAGGGTCCGCCGCTGAGTGGCTCATTAACTGCCTCAAGTTCATTGGTAGTAAAAGCCTCCAACCCTTTGTTTTTAAATATTTTTTCAGAGTCATCTGAAAACAATACGGCATCCCCATCGAAGGCTATCTTGAGGGTTTCCCGTTGCGGCATGGTTCTCGATGGCAGAATGGTAGCGGCTGCGACGCCCAGCTCAAGCGCCCTGCGCACATCCACCCCGTCGGTGGACAGGAATAAATGACTGTTAAAGGCTGATATATAGCGGTAAGGGCTGTCCCCGCCGCTAAATGCGGCTCTGCTGATATCCAGACCATAGTGCTGTATCGAATTGAATACTCGTAAACCGGTATCGGCGCTATTGCGTGACAGCAGAATGACCTGCACTGGAGACTCGTCCAAAAGATCGTTCAAATGAAGTAGCTTCTGCACCAAATGGAAGGCGTCGCCGGGCTTTAGCGGCTCTTCTTCCCGCTCGATCTGATAAGCCTGATAGGCTCCCAGGCCCTCCTCCTCAAATACCCTGTGACTCTCGGCGAGATCAAACAGGGCTCGTGATGAAATGGCAATTACCAGAGGGTCTATTTTAGGCTGCGACACAAAGAAAATCCGGAGGTTTGGCTGAGATATCCGTTATCATAGTTTGCTGATGGAGATTTTGCCAAGGAGCAGTTTGATTTTTCCGCGCTGCAGACTAATTATTAGATTAAGTATTAACTTTAACTAATTAATACTATTACATTTATAAGGATATAGGCAGTGCTAGAGAAATACCGTTCAGACAAAATCGGGCTTATCCTTTCCGGAGGCGGAGCACGGGCGGCCTATCAGGTTGGCGTGTTGCGCGGTATCAGCTCCATACTTCCCAAGGAGACGCAGAACCCATTCCATATTATCTCCGGCACCTCTGCTGGCGCCCTGAATGCGGCCGCTCTTGCCTGCAATGCGCATCGCTTGCGAACAGGAGTGCGCCTGCTTGAATACGTCTGGACGAACATTCGCAGTAATCACGTCTACCTGCCCCAGAGCGGCAACTTGCTCGGCGGAGCATCCGGCTTGTTATTAGCCATGATGAGCGGCAGAGAAGAAGGCACCTCGCTGTCTCTATTGGATAATACTCCTCTCAAGAATCTACTATCGAGGGTATTAAAACTTGATAAAATACAAGAAAATATAGATATAGGCTTACTGAATGCATTAAGTATTACCGCATCAGCATACAGCACCGGTGAGTCGGTTTCCTTCTACCAGGCAATTCAGGGTATCGCCGATTGGGAGGGGCCTCATCGTATTGGTCGGCGCAGCACGATCACCCTGGACCACCTAATGGCATCCAGCGCTATTCCGGTGTTGTTCCCCGCAATAAAGATTGGCGATCAGTATTATGGTGACGGCGCAGTGAGGCAGCTTGCGCCAACATCGAATGCCCTACACCTCGGTGCCGATAGGATTCTCGCCGTTGGAGTCAGTGGCAATAGCACTAAAGCCCCTTTGGAAGATGTCATGGAGCAGAGCCCGCCTCTTTCACGCATCATTGGTCATATTCTGAACAGTGCATTCGTAGATACGCTGGAAAACGATTTGCAATCATTGCGTCATATGAATCAAATCTTACCTCTGATTCCGGAGAAGCATAAGGCTAAATCGGGAATCGTCGCAAAACCCATTGAATTATTGGAGATTTCTCCGAGCGAGCAATTGGACGTTATTGCAGACAGGCATTACCAAGAGCTACCCAAGCCAGTTTCAAAATACGTAAAAGGCTCAAGCTCAGGCACCCTGTTGAGCCTCGTACTGTTTGAGCAAGGGTTCTGTACAGCGCTATGGGAGCTTGGAGTAAAAGATGCGCAGGCCAAGTCGGAAGAGATAATTCACTTCTTTAGAGGCTGAATATCAGCTGTCTGCAATACCCGGGCGGTAACAGGCACCGGTTCCCGCTAGTCCGCAATAGCCACCGGGGTTCTTGGCAAGGTACTGCTGATGATAATCTTCTGCATAATAAAAATTCGCTAATGCCCTGATTTCAGTGGTTATTTCCGGATAGGAGTTTTCCTCTAGCGACTTCTGAAATGCATCTGCACTGTTTTGCGCCTGCTTCAATTGCTCTTGCGAGCAGGTGTAGATAGCCGACCGATACTGGGTACCTAAATCATTACCCTGTCGCATGCCCTGGGTCGGGTCATGGGATTCCCAGAAAGTAGCAAGTAACTGTTGATAGGAAATTGCCTCGGGGTCGTAGAAAACCACCACCACTTCAGTGTGTGCAGTCATGCCACTGCAAACCTCTTCGTAAGTGGGGTTTGCAGTTATGCCGCCGCTGTAGCCTGCCGCCGTGCTATACACGCCCTCCAGTTCCCAGAAAAGGCGTTCTGCTCCCCAAAAACACCCCAGGCCAAAAACGGCTTTCTGCAGCTGTTCAGGTACGGGTTCTATGATGCTGTTTCCATTAACGAAATGATTCGGGGCAAATTGAACTTTGTTGTCACGACCTGGCAAGGCATTTTCTGCTGTAGGTAATTCAAGTGATTTCTTACTATGACTGAACAACATGAGGTTTTCCGTCTATATTTGCTTTCATTGCGAGTGGGAGTGGGTGCTACAATCTGAGGCCTAATGATGCCTTGATGAGGCATCCATTGCCAAATAATTTATCTAGCATTTAGGCCGTTACAAAAAGGATTAGAAGTATATATGTCAGCCAATTCTTCATCAGCATTAACCGAAAACTATGGAAACCCGGAACTGGAATTCGAGCGCGGCAAAGGCTCTTACCTTTTTACCAGCAGCGGCGAAAAGTATCTCGACTTCACCATGGGCATTGCCGTTAACAGTCTGGGACATTGCCACCCTGCTTTGGTTGATGCGCTCACCGCACAGGCAAATAAACTCTGGCACACTTCAAACTTGTTTCGAATCGGTCAGGGAGAAAAGCTGGCTCGCAAGTTAACCGAGCTCTGTTTTGCTGAAAAAGTGTTCTTCTGCAATTCGGGTTCGGAAGCAATCGAATGCGGCTTCAAGATGATACGCCGCCACTTCTTCTTAAAAGGTCAGGCAAACAAGAACCGAATTATTTCAATGGAACAATCTTTCCACGGCCGAACCCTTGCCGCAATCTCGGCAGCAAAAAACCCACTGCACACAGAAGGCTTCCTACTGGATTCCGATGCCGGTTTTGATCAGGCAGTGCTTGGAGATGTTGAGTCACTAAAAGCCGCGATTAGCGAAAATACCGCGGCTGTAATCATTGAACCAGTTCAGGGCGAAGGTGGCATTACTGTAGCCACTAAAGAGTATCTCAATGCTGCCAGGGAGTTATGTGATAAACATGGAATCTTGCTAATGTTTGACGAAGTACAGTGTGGTGTTGGTCGCACTGGCAGCTTCTATGCTCATCAACAGATGGGTGTGGAACCGGACATTATGGCTAGCGCAAAAGGACTAGGCGGAGGCTTTCCTATTGCAGCCTGCCTAGCCAAAGAATTTGTTGCCTCATCGTTAACTCTTGGCTCCCATGGCTCAACGTTCGGTGGCAACCCGCTAGGGATGTCCGTGGGCAATGCTGTAGTTGGCGAGTTAACAAGAGAGGGCTTTCTTCAGCGAGTAGTGGCGAGTGGAGAGTATTTCCGCGAACAGTTAGAACAGATACAAGTGAAATACCCTGAACATATAGATCGAATTAGCGGGCTGGGCTTGATGATCGGGGTGTATTGTAAAACCGATGCAGCCGAGCTGCTCACCAAGCTTAAGGCAGAAAAGCTGCTCCTGGTTAAGGCTGGCGCCAACAGTGTTCGTATTTTGCCGGCGCTGAATGTTAGCTATGAAGAAATCGATTCTGCCTTATCTATTATGGATCAGGTACTGTCACAGTTATAAAAATATCTACAATAATTTTCAACGCCAACCGAGCGAGAGGCATGCACAACATGATTCATAAACTATTTCGATCCTCATTGATTTTAAACTGCACATTGTGTGCTTCTCTTGCAGTGGCGGCAGTGGATATCAATACTTTGTCCGGGCAAGTCCGCAGTGACAAAGCCCCTAATGACATTAAAAGCGGAGACATTACTCTAATGAACGATGTTAAGGATCGTCTAGCGGCGAATGATGACCAGATCATCCCTTTCAATATTTCGATTTCCGACACAGATATTGCTGATCTTCAGCAGCGACTTGCCCTGACTCGCTTGCCGGATCAATTATCCGATACCTCTTGGGAATATGGCACTGACATCGGCTATCTCAGTGGGCTAATTGAGTATTGGCAAAATGATTTTGATTGGCGGGCACAGGAGAGACAATTAAACCAGTTTGACCAGTTCAAAACTGAAGTGGATGGATTGGACATGCATTTCATTCATCAACGCTCATCCAATCCGAATGCAATTCCTCTGATGATGGTCCACGGTTGGCCCGGATCTATTAGTGAGTTCGTAAAAATAATTGGTCCGCTTACCGAGCCGCAACTTCATGGCGGAGACGTATCCGATGCCTTTCACATAATAGCGCCTTCCCTGCCGGGTTTCGGCTTTTCGGAGATTCCTGACCAGCGAGGTTATAGCCCTGAAAAAATGGCCCACATACTCGCCGGCCTCATGGAGAAAATAGGCTACCAGCAGTATGCAATTGCCGGCGGTGACTGGGGCGCAATCATTAACCGCCATGTCGCGAACAACTATCCTGACCGACTAATTGGTTTGCACTCCAATATGATGCTTGCCAACCCACCTGCCGATCAGCAGCAAAGAGAAAATGTTACCGCGGAAGAAAGTGAAGCAAGAGCTGCCCGCGGCGCCTATATGGAAAACGAGCGAGCTTATCAGCTGATCCAAGGTAGCAAACCCCAGAGTCTGGGTTACGGACTAAATGATTCGCCGGCAGGACTTGCCGCTTGGATTAGCGAAAAATTTCACGGTTGGTCTGATATGCCCCAGGGAGCAGACGGCAATCTGGATGACTATATTACTAAAGACGAAATACTAACCAATGTATCGATTTACTGGTTTACCCAGACGATTACAGCATCCACTCGCATATACTATGAAAACAGCAAGACTCCACCAGCAAAGCCTATGGGCTATATCGACGTGCCCACCGGTGCGGCTATTTTCCCGGCGGAGATATTTATCACTCCCCGCGCCTGGGCCGAAGCGTCTTACGATCTCAGACACTGGACAGTAATGCCTGACGGCGGACATTTTGCCGCATTGGAACAGCCGGAGTTGTATCTTCAAGATCTCAGGGATTTCTTTCAATTACTGCGCTAGCAATAATTCAGCAAACAGCTTTCAACAAAGTACAAAGAAATAACTGTGGAATAATCACGGCACAACAAAAGCACAAATAGATATAAGAAAGACAATATGGAGATGTAATGACCAATACTGTGGAAGCCCGCGCAAATGAAATGACAGGCATTCTTGCCTGGATAGAACGCTCCGGAAACAAACTGCCGGACCCGGTATTTATTTTTCTCTGGTGTATTCTGGCTATCATCGTGGCGAGTGTGGCTGCCGCAATGACTGGGGTATCTGCCCTCCACCCGACTCTGCTTGATGAGGCGGGTAATCCGGCCATCGTTCAGGCAGAAAGCCTGCTATCCGCTGCAAACATCCAGCGTCTATTGGTAGAGATGCCAGCCACCTTCACCGGCTTTCACCCTCTCGGCTACGTACTTGTTGTAATGTTGGGTGCTGGTGTTGCCGAACGCTCGGGGCTTTTTGCTGCCGCCATGAGCGGCGCGGTAAGCAATGCGCCTCGCTTCCTGCTTACTCCTGCAGTTGCCCTTGTTGGTATGCTTGGTAATCTCGCAACCGACGCCGCTTATGTTGTTCTAATTCCGTTGGCCGGTGCGATATTTGCCGCGGCAGGCAGACACCCCATCGCCGGAATCGCCGCTGCATTTGCCGGTGTCTCCGGTGGTTTCTCAGCGAATCTGGTTCCCGGCAGCCTCGATGCTTTGCTGTTCGGTATTACGGAGTCCGCAGCAGAGTCAATTCTCCCTTCCTTTGAAGCCAATATAGCCGGTAACGCCTATTTTATAATTGGTATGACATTTATGTTTCTGCCGGTAATCTGGTATGTAACCGACAAGATTATCGAGCCCCGCCTTGGTGAACTGGTAGAAGGCGATATGGAAAGTAGTACCGCGGGCGTTATCAAGGCCCCGGATACCAAGCTTAGCGAAACAGAAATCTCTGGCCTCAGAAAAGCCGGTTTGGCATGTCTCGGAGTAATCGCGTTGTGGATATTTTTTGCCATCGGCCCCGGCACTCCATTAATCGATGAATCTGCCAGTGCAGAAGCACAGCTTAACCCGCTCTATCAATCATTGGTTGCAGGTTTCTTTGTATTATTTCTTGCGGCCGGTTGGGCCTATGGCGCTGCCGCCGGCACGGTAAAAAGTCATCGTGATATTGTAGAGATGATGTCAGGTGCCATGGCTGACCTTTCCTATTACCTGGTGTTGGCTTTCACCGCCGCTCATTTTGTGGCCATGTTTGCCTGGTCAAATTTGGGTCTCATTTTTGCCATTAGTGGAGCCGGCATTTTGGAAGGTTCTAATCTTCCGAATGCAGTATTGCTGTCGCTGATTATTCTGTTCAGTGCCACCATCAATATATTTATTGGTTCCGCCAGCGCCAAATGGGCCTTGCTTTCGCCAGTGCTGGTGCCGATGCTAATGCTCATCGGTATTAGCCCTGAAATGAGCACCGCCGCCTATCGTGTTGGAGACGGCGCTACCAATATCATTACTCCTTTAATGCCTTACTTTCCTCTTATCCTGATTTTTTGCCAACGTTGGCAAAAGCAGTTTGGCTTGGGAAGTCTGGCTGCAACGATGCTGCCTTATTCAATAGCTATGCTAGGGGCGGGTTTGTTCCTGACCATTGTTTGGGTAGTGCTTGGCATACCACTTGGCCCAGGTGCTGCAGTAGGGTTTACGCTACAGTAGGATTCACACTTCAATAAGCCGCGGTCGCGCCATTGTGTGGTTTAAATTTCGAAAGTCAGGAGAGCATGGAATGTTAGGAGAAATAGCCAGTCGCAGGGGAGTCAGATATCTGGGCGGAGCCTTGCCAAGCGCCATCCCATGCACCGTATTCGCCTCGGCTCCAGCAGCAAACTCCAGCGCTCTGGCATGGAGTGTACTTATCTCCGTGCTGGTTGTTGCGGTTAGTGTAGGCAGCGCGGTATTGCCACTATCTGCCATCAAGCACTGGACTGGCGCATGGCAGAAAAGCGCCTGGCTTCCAATGTTAATATTGCTGTTATGGATTGTGACCTTGGGACTGTCTGCTCTTGGCGAGGGATTGGGAGGTAGGCTATGGGCACTGGAGCTGTTTATCTGGTCTATGCTTACTATGGTGTATATGGTTTCGGCCATGACCATCAAGAGAATATTTGAGAAGAAAGATCAGGAAACTTCCCCAACTGATTGACTTAATAAGCCTGAATCAGACATCCCCGCTGTTATTCAACATCTTCCATGCTTCATAACCGCCATTCATGCTGTAGGTTTCCTCAAAGCCCTGTTCGGAAAAATAGGCAGCGGCTCCCTGACTCATGTTGCCGTGATAACAACAAACGAATAGCGGCAGCTGCCGATCAGCATCATTTATAAACTCGCTGATGCCTGACTGATCCAGATGTCTTGAGTTGGGTATATGACCGCGTTCAAAGGAATCCTGATCTCGTATATCGACTAATAAATAGTCATCGGCTTTGAATGAGGCTATCCGCTGCATTGCGTTGTCCATGTCTATTTTTGCGTAAGCCATGCTGTAGTCCATTATCTCGTCTAATTAATCACCGCCTTATAAGAAGCGGAGCGTTGTGGGCCAAGCCACTGTGATGCACAAGATACCAGATTGCTAAGCTACAAGCGCCCCGGATCAGTAAATCCTGGCTACAAAAAAATTAAGTGGTTTGGCGTGGAAGGCCCCGTATTCCCTGGCATAGCGCCACTTCGACCGCCTAGCTGTCTGCTCCTCCAAATATACTGTCTAAATGATCATTGCTTTATCTATACTGCCTAATTATACTGTCTACCTTATAACAAAAGCACAAAAAGGCAGACCATGTTGAATAGCAAGCAACTTATTGAATTAACGGGTATTTCCAGAGCTACGCTGAATAATTATGTAGCCTTGGGGATATTGCCTAACCCTGTGGTCAAGGCCCCTTCCGGTGAAGAAGGGAGAGCCACACGACTGGGATATTTCGAGGATAGCGCTGCAGATACTATCAAGCTTGTTCAGCAAATGAAGAAAGACGGCAAGTCCATGGCGCAGATAGCGAGGGAACTGGGGGCAGGCTCTTTAATCTCAGATGCCTCCGCTTCCGCGGCTGCGTCAGGCCAGGCAAAATCAGTACAATCCTCGGTAAGTGGGCAAGGATCGCCCGCATTAGCACCCTTTTCTTCGCGTAGGCCCGACTCCATGCCCAGTATTAGCTTCGATGGCTCTATCGATGAGTTTCCGGGCCCTGCTTATATGGTGAACAACAATTTTGAAGTGGTCTGGTGGAATGACCTTGCCAGCGATGCATTTACGAAAAGTAGCAGCGGGCTCCCGTCAGACCTGAGTTCGAGAAACCTGTTCAGCTTGTTGTTCGCCAGTGGCAGTAGCAAATCGGAAGATCAGCTTAAGGAATTGCTGAACCCCTATATCGCTGCAAGTAAGAAACGCCTGAATCATCAGGCATTAATGAAAATTTATTCCAGCCTCGATGCCCGTCAACTGTCCATAATGAAAGAGCTGTACGAAGATGTGGAATCAGTGGGAAAAGAGGCCATGATCCACTTCCCCGGAATAATTGGCTCTGATGACGGGCAAGACGGGCCATTTGATTTATACATCTGCTTTTACCGTGAAGGTATCTTCTTTACCTATCACCCGATCACTCTGGATGACAATTATCTGCTGAATTTCCTCAGTAAGAGAAATGAAGTCATTAATGAACTGCTTACAAAACGAATGCCCTACCTCACTGACGTAACGGTTATGGTTGCCGATGTTCAGAACTCTATCAAAATCTGTTCGGAACTCCCTGCAGAGGAATACTTTCAGCTAATCAATCATATTTGGCAAGAAAGCGCGCCCATATTCAGAAAGTACTATGGCACCTACGGCAAGCATGCTGGCGATGGCATGGTGTACTACTTCTTCCCGCAACCGGATTGCGATTACAAGCTCAACGCAATTCAGTGCGCGCTGGAACTACAGGAAATGATGAAGAGCATTACCCAGCAATGGCAATCTCGCAAAGGCTGGTTCAGTGACATCTTTCTCAACATTGGTTTAAACGAAGGCCAGGAATGGTTTGGCAGTTATCACGCGGGTGGGCATGTTGAGTTCACCGTTCTCGGAGAAACTATTAACTACGCTTCCCGCATTAGTGATTTTGCCTGTGACGGCGCGGTGTGGGCCACAAAAAATATGCTCAACCAGATACTTCCCGAGCAACGTAGCAAAATTAATTTTGGCATCACCCGCACTACCCGTAATAACGAGAATGTATTCGTAACCGACACCTATGCAAGTGTTGGTAGCCTAATCGATTCGGACAGTACACAGAGTGACAAGTTTAAGGATATCGATGCTATCCCTGTTACAGAGATCAGGGACATAGAGAAGCAGGTGTAACACCCTGCTTTCTTTTCCACTTTGTAAAGCAAAAGCACTTAAAGCGCGAATATTCCCACTAGTAAAAAACCCACTGTAGCTATCGCCCCACTTATTAATGCGTAAGGTAGCTGCGTTCTAACATGATCAATATGGTCAGTTGCCGAAGCCATAGAAGCAACAACCGTTGTATCACTTATTGGTGATGCGTGATCGCCGAAAACCGAACCGGAAAGAACAGCCGCAAGAAAAAGTGAAGCGTTGAGATCGAGTGATAATGCTATCTGCATCGCTAGAGGAATCATTATGGCGAAGGTTCCCCAGCTAGACCCTATAGAGAACGCTATGAAGCCTGATATAACAAACAGCAAGGGCAGGAGCAAATAGAGCGCTATGTTCTCCTGGGCCAGTTGAGCGACATACTCGCCTGTTCCTAATAAGCCAGCCACATCTCCTAACGCCAGGGCGAACAGCAGTATCATTGCTACGGGTAACAACCCCCCTGCACCCTTAAGAAATATTTGCATCAGCTCTTCCATTTTTATGCGCTTCTGTTGCAGCACCAGTATCCAGGCAGACATCAGTGCGGCAAGTACAGCCCACAATACCGATGTTGACCCGGATCCGTCACTGAGCACGCCGTCTCCTGTCACATAGAGCCCCAACGGCATACTGACAACCATTACTGCAATGGGCACGATCATGAATCTGGCTTTGTCTTCGTCACTGGCCTCTTGACCACTTGCCAGTATGGAAGGATCTACCATAGGTGTGGCGTTGGGCCAGAGCATTTTTCCCTGCCGGGTTCTCTGCTCGGCTTTTTTCATTGGCCCAATATCTATGTTTTTCCATATAACGACAGCGCTGATTAAAATCACCGCTATGGGATATAGATTAAACGGAATGGCGTAGATAAAAATGTCGATGGGATTTTCGATAGCAGAAGAAGAAAGCAAACTAAGAATAACCGCCCCCCATGCATTGAGGGGAATCATGATACAGATAGGTGCTGAAGTAGAGTCTATTATATAGGCAAGCTTTTCTCTGGAAACCTTGTAACGGTCGAATAGAGGTCTCGATATAGAGCCGGCGATCAACAAAGTAATGTTTGACTCGATAAACACAACAATGCCAGTTGCATACGCCAACCATTTGGCGCCCTGCCCGTTATGCACCCAGTTCTTGTGTTCCAGTAACTGGATAAAACCACGCACACCTCCAGATCGTTCGATGGTGGCAATCAGCCCCCCGATGATCAGGGTGAACATCAGTACACGAGTATCACCAGCGTCGGAAAAAACATTAACTATACCGTCCAGTGCCAAACCGATACCGGAAATAGGATCTACTGGTTGCAAAATACAGAACCCTATCCAGATGCCTACACTAAGAGAGAGGATTACCTGACGGGTAACAATGGCGAGCAGGATCGCCAATAAAGGAGGAATAACTGAAAGGAAGTTTGCTTCGTACATTTATACTGCCCTGAAAAGCTTCAGGGCAGTATAGGAAATTGCATGGCTAGTGGATAGTGATAGTCGGTAGTTCCGGTTTAGCATGCCCGAACCTCGACGTCACCTACGCCCAATTCTATATTCATGATCAACTCTCCATCACCATTATAGAAAGACTCGGTACTGATGAAGCTGCGCTCTTCATTGCTGCCGTATTCAAAGCCGCGGATAGATGTTTCGCCCACACCCTTACAGTAGCGTTTTGAAATAACGGTATCCTGACATTATCTTCGGCTGAAAAACCCTCTTCCATCTCTCCTTCGACGAGTCGAGCAATCAAGCCAGGCAATGCGTCATCAGTTGCTATTTCAAGTGTTAAATCTTTTAGGCTTTCTACATATTCTAAGTAAGCCTGATTACGTGCAAGGCTTGTATTTTGATTGATTTCAAGACCAACAAACGCAAGTGAGATGATTACCCCCAAGATAGCCAGCACCTGCGCAATATCACTTAATTCATATTTACTCATAAAATATCATGCTCCTTAATTAAGTCAGTCATAACGTATCACTCTCACTAAGTATATTAATTCTACCCATGAACGGAATCGCTATAGGTTCCTACTTAGACTCATTCTCTTTCTACTTTGAATTAATAGTTAGTAACTTTGTTTATCATTAATTACACCCCTTACACCGCCTCTTGGAGAATCAGTATCACCATCTCTTCTTGGTATCAGGTGTGTATGACAATGGAATACTGTCTGACCGCTCGACTCACCAATATTAGTGCCTACATTGAATCCAGTAATTGTTGAATCTTCGAGCATCAAGGATTCTCTTATTTCCGCAAGGAGGCGATTAATTGCGTTTAGCTCTGGTTGGTATAGATCAAAGTAATCAGGAACATGTCGTTTAGGTACAACAAGCGTATGTTTATCCGTAACTGGAAACTTATCCCTAAAAGCATAAGCCAATTCATTTTCTGCAATTAATTCACGATCGACATTACAAAAAATGCAACTTTCCTCTCTGTGTTTATATACTTCATTCCAACCACGAAAGTCTGTTGAGTCGGTATCACGTTTCATTGCATTACAGGAGTAGCACAATGCCTGAAGGTTAGACTCATCATCACTCCCATCTTTGTTTCGCGGGACAATATGATCTACTTCAAGTGCCTTATCTTCTGCACTGATGCCACATAGCTCACATCTAAACCTCGCCCTTGTTAAAATCCTGTACCTAATCGATCCAGAAATATAACCAGATGACTTTGATCTATGAGAAAACGCTGTATCTCCTCTTGTCTTAAGAAATTCATTAAGCGCATTCTCACAATCCGCCCTAATCTCAGCAATATCAGGCTCTGTAAGCTCCTCAAATCCAGTTAACTCAAAAATATCTTTATCTTTTTTAACAATTCCATTTTTTACTAAGACGCGACCAACCATCTGTTTTACTCTTTCGCCATAATAATCAATTTGGCTGGTGTCCCTAGAGAGAAGTCGTTTGGCAATCTCTTCAACCGTAGCCTTGCCTCCACAATCTAAAATGGTCATCAACATCTCTGGTTGATAGATATGGGACATCCTCATATCTTGAAGAATGTATTTCTTAATACTTTCCTTGCTCTTCACTTTTCTATTCTCTTTTATTTAATGACATGCCAGAGGGCTGGGCTAACCATACCCCCTGGAGTAGATAGTTTCTAGACAGTTATTTGAGCCTACTCAAACATGCACTCAAATTCAGCAAAATCATTTACTTACACTCCATTTAATCTATGACGAAGTAGCTATAGGTATAACTCTAGGTACAGGTATAACTAAAACTACACCTGAATTTTAAAAGGGAAACTGGGTAAGATGCTCGACTACTCATCCTCATTTTTTAGATGGTAACTAGGATGTCGATATTGTTCTGTCACCCTGCAGAGGGACTGTCGGGTGTTAGTGCGTTTGGCCGACTCATGAGAAACTCAACCTAGTGCAAGGTTCACAATCCCCGTTATCCATCGAACGCCGGAATTTCAATTTGCGCCAAGCGCGCTTCGCTAAAGGGCACTTCGCGGAACAGAACAGGGTAATAAGCACGGCGAATAGTTTCGTGATAACGCCGCACTTCATCCTCGAACCTCAAGTTTGCCTGCAGATTAGTTTCGGCTAAGGACTCAAGGGCGCGCTGCACCGCCACAGCCGGACTCAACAGAGCCACACTCGCTGTGAGCGTGTCCCGCGCGAGCATGCTTTGACGGTAGTCCCGTGCCAGCTGCGCTGCGGTTTCATCACCCACCTGCTGGAAAGCGTAGTACCACTTCCAGTGCCACTCCTCGCCGA